>Ga0129307_1000594_pt1 | contig 53106 bp, 42 predicted proteins | sample P1105metagenome_FD_94437 | JGI IMG/M metagenome (GOLD analysis project Ga0129307, IMG submission 94437) | Capybara group fecal microbial communities from Wisconsin, USA - P1105 metagenome | ecosystem: Host-associated > Mammals > Digestive system > Large intestine > Fecal | place: USA: Wisconsin... | reverse complement strand
GTGTTTTATTACAACTACTGGCGGCCAGCAGCTGCATTGCAATACAAAAGCCCCGTCCAGTTCAAACTGGAACAGGGCTTCTGATGCTTTTTATTGGTGTCTACCTTTTGTTGACAGGTTCAGAGCATCCCTCGCGGGGTGCTTTTCTTTTGCCATCAGCCTTGCAGCGGTGCGTGTAAAACTGCCCTTTTGTGTGGGGTGTCCGGCGGCGGAAGAGAATAGAATAAAAGCGGAATTATATCCCTGGCTGCAGATGGAGCATGAGAAAGATGACCAACCGTAAAGCAACGCCCGCAGCACCGATGTTTTCAGAAGCGGTGATCAATCAGACCGTAGAGGCGGTCCGCAATCTGTGGAAAGATCCTGACAAACTGGACGGCGATTTTCAGAAATATTACTGGGGGAACGGCCATCCACATACCGTTCTGAAGCGCCCTGAAGAAGTGGAAAAACTCCTGCGGATGTCCGAGCAGGAGGCGATCGTGAATGTCTTTGGCATGGGCGGCAATGGCTATGTCACACCCCGGCAGCAGATCGACCGCTTCCGGTGGCATATGTGCATCACGTTTTACCGCTGGGAAGGAGCAGATATCCCGCAGGAAGTAAAAGACATGATTGAGCATCTGACCCAGATGGAGGAAGAGGATGCAAAGCACTGGGCGGAAGTGTATGAGACGGCGCAGTGGGACGCGTATGATCAGCCCGCGCCTACGGCGTCGCCTGCAAAGACCAGAAAGCCGTTCGATATCACGAAACATGCCACGCTTCTGTTTGTGTTGGCGTGGGTTCCGTTTTTATACTATCTTTTCCAGTTCGTGAAAGGGATGTCCGCCCAGACCGGCGTATTTTATGCGGCACCGCTACTGATGCAGATCGTTGGGGCACTGATCTTCGGGTTCCTTGCGTTCACGTGGTGGCTGCGCGGGCCGGAGACTGGAGGGTTCCTTCTCTTCCTGATCATTGTTACCCTTGTTTTCTGCATTTTCTGCTGTGGCTCTGTATACGGACCAGTCGGGTTCCTGGATAAAGCTTTGTGGATGAATGTACTTCGCGTGATGGCCATATTTGCAGTCGCCATCTTTGGCGGTATCGGACTTGCCAACGCGCTGCACAAACGGTAAAGGAGGAATCGCTCTATGAATCAGCTGAAAGCGGACAGATATAAACTGAGCCCATCTGTCTTTTACCGGGTCTACGACGACACTGTTGTTGCCTATGACACCCAGGCGCAGAAGGTGTACACCTTTAACGAGAGCGCAGGGGATATCTTTGATTGTTTTAAAGAGTACACAACGATGGGCGAAGCCGTCAGCCAGTTGCTGCAGGTGTATGAAATCGAGGAAGAAGAGAGCTTTGCTGATGATATCCGGCTGTTTGTGCAGGAACTGGAAGGCAAGGGGCTGATCAAAAAGGAGTACAGACAAATCGGTGTGCTGGATGATCTGGAGAAAGAGATCTCCGCCACCTTTGAAGAAGGCTGTCAGCTCTACACGGCTACCATGGAGCTGACATACCGGTGCAACGAACGGTGCCGGCATTGTTACATTGCAAACAGCGACAAAGGGGAACTCAGTACGGAAGAGATCAAAAGCATTATTGATGAACTTTATGAAATGAACACGCAAAACCTCGTGTTCACCGGAGGTGAAATCTTTATCCGGCGCGATGCGTTCGAGATCCTCGAGTATGCATATGAGAAGCGCTTTGTCGTGGACATCTTTACGAACGGCAATCTGATTGACGGCAATGATTATATCCGGCTCAAACGCACGTACCCCCGCTGCGTGCACTTCAGTGTTTATTCGCATGTGCCGGAAAAGCATGACGCGGTCACACAGGTCAAGGGGTCATTTGAAAAAACATTGCACTCGATCAAGTCCTGTGTGAGCATCGGAATTCCCGTCAATATCAAGACCCCGGTCTTCTCCGAAACGATGGAGGATGTCCCAGGAATCGCCGCACTCGCAAAAGAACTTGGTTGTTCTATAGAACTGGGACGGAATATCACACCTAAGAAGGATGGGGATCTGGCACCACTGGAGATGAAAATCCAATCAGCAGCAGACAACGTTGCCATCCTCGAAGTGATACAGGATCTTATCCCGACCATCGACAATCTTCCTGGAGAAAGGCCGCATCGCGATAAGCTTTGCGGAGCAGGAGATAAATCGATCAGTATCGACCCCTATGGGAAAGTTTTCCCGTGCAATGTCATGCCAATGTGTATTGGTGATCTCAGAGAGCAGTCTGTCCGGGAGGTCTGGGAGCATTCGGAAAAACTGGCCTGGTGGCGGGAGAATAATAAGCACTCTTTGAGAAAAGGCTGCGAATCCTGTGAGCATGCTGAAGAGTGCAGATTCTGCCCCGGAGAAGCGATGATGTGGACGAACGACCCGTTATCAAAATATGAAGAAGCTTGCCTTGCGACGAAGTATTTCCTGACGCAGGCACAAAGCGGTCAATAGCACCATAAAGGTGTTATAAATATTCTCAGGAGAGGAGGAATTGCCATGAAAAAAGCATTCAAAAAGCCGGTTCTTGTTAAAGAAGACCGCTATCAGACAGCAGGGCCTTATCATTGCACGCAGATCAAAGAATGCGATCCCAATTACGCAAAGTAAGAACCTGTGGCAGGTGGCTTAGAGCAACAGTCGGAAGACGTGCTCTAAGCCGCTCTTCTCACCCGTAAGAAAGAGAGGAATACGATGGCGACTACAATCAGAGCAAAGAGGGTCAGCTACGGACTTGTCGAACTGGTGGACAACGGTCCGTCCAGCCCGCGCTATGCTATTTTTGTCAACGGACAGATCAAAGAGATCTCGGACAATCTGGATTTTATGATCCAGACATTCAACAATAAATACTATTAGTATGACGGCGGATCGGGCGAGACAGCTGCGTTATAACATCGCCGCTTTTATGGTGCTGTTTTGCGTATCGCTGTACAGACAGATCAGCCTTCGGTACTTCCCGGACGATCCGGCGCGGCCCTTTATTGTGTATCTTGTTTACGCGGGGCTGCTGGTCATCTGGATCGTCTCTCTTCAGCTGCGTGTGACACAGCGGTCTATGCGATTCCTGCTGGTCACAGAAGCGCTGGTCATGCTTGCTGGCATGACGATCCGCTTTCTGCAGGACGCGTTCTTTTATGACAATCTGGAATGGATGCGGAGCAGTGGGTTGTGGTTGGCCGCCTCGTTCCTGCCGTGCCTTCTGCTCGGCCTGCTGGCAGTACAGGGCATCGGGCAGGCGGATGACTTCCGGCTGGATCCAAGGTGGCATCTGCTTTGGATCCCGTTCGTGCTTGCTGCTGCAGCGATCGCATTGGATGAGCGCTGGCATTTCTTCTTTGATCCGGTTCTGGAGGGAAAAAACCAGCAGCCGGTGTTTCAGCCCGGAGCAGGCATCTTTCTGCTTGCGGCATTCAGTCTTGTGGTCCTTTTATGGCGTGTTGTGGCGCTCTACCGGAGAAACAGGATCCTCCAGGGAAGGAAGATCCTGCGTTGGCTGGTTCCGGTTGCCGAACCGCTGCTTTTGCTGTTGCTGACTTCAGAGTACTTTCTGGTTTCGCTGCAGATCGCACCGGGATTGGCAGGAAAAGAAGTCATTGAACTATTTGCTAAAATCTATTACGCGGAAATCCTGGTGTGGGAGATGCTCATTTATCTGGGATTGATCCCCGTTAACACGGGGTACAGGGAAATCTTTGAAAACACAACGATCGACATGCGACTGGTGTTTGACGACGGGCAGCAGCTTCTGGCAGGAGATGCCGCAGAACTTGCGCCGGACGTAATGATGCAGGCCAAGGAGAAAGGAACCGCTGACCTTGGAACAGGAAGTGTGCTGCACTGTTACCGTCTGCAGGATGCCTGGCTGTTCTGGAACCAGGATGTCAAAGAGATCCAGGACGTGATCCGCAATCTGCATGAAAACACGGCGCTTCTGTCGCAGGAGAGCATTCTGCTCAGTGAAGAACTGAATACCCGAAATGAAGAGGCTTCTCTGCAGGTGAAGAATCAAATTTACGACACCCTGACAGAAGAGGTCAGCAATCAGTTGGCTCTGATGAAAAAAATTGCGCATAAGAGAGAGGCATATCCGAACCAACGGGAACTGCTGCTACAGCTCCATCTGCTGGGGACCTACGTCAAACGGCGCTGCAACCTGAGCCTGCTTTGGCAGGAAACAGGCAGCATCCGGGAAGAGGACCTCGCGCTCAGTTTGAGGGATATGGCTGCGGCGATGACACTGGCGGGCATCCAGGCGACGTACCGTCAGAACGATGCTGCTAACTGCAGCCCCGCCTTTTCACTCTATGCGTTTGACGTCCTGGAGGCCTTGCTGGAGCAAGTGCGGTTTCAGGCTGATGAACTGGATATCACAGCAGACACGGATCAGTTCTGCTTTGCGATATGCGGCGGCAGCAATCCCATCAGGGCAGAGGCGTTGCCGCACCAGGAGGGGTTCCGGCTAGTGGTTTGCGGACAGCCGGACGCAGCACAGGTCACGATAGAGGAGACCAGGGATCATGTTTGAGAAAAGCAGACAACGCGTGCGGGTTGCACAGCATATCAGAGAGGCCATCAATCAGTGTCCTGACGGGATCTGCTTTTGTGCTGCGGACGGCAGACCGATTCTGGTCAACAACAGCATGAATGCCCTGAGCCTGCAGCTGACCGGGCGCACCGTGCTGAATATGCTGTCTTTCTGGGAGAAAGTCGCGCGGGACGGCGAAGGAACGGATGACAGGCGTCTTGTGACGCTGCCGGATGGATCTGTGTGGCAGTTCGCCAGGCAGGTGCTGCGGGAACAACCGGAGAAAGTAATCCAGATCCACGCGGCAGATATCACAGAGCTGCATGCTTACAAGGGGCAGCTACAGGAAAACATGAAGAAGGAACAGGCACTGCTGGAACGCCAGCGGGCGCTGCTCGATGATATCGTGCAGAATAACATGGAACGGGAACTGCTGCATGCGAAGATTCACATCCATGATGATTTCGGGAGTGTTCTTTTAATGACTCGGTCTGCGCTGAAGAAAGAGACTCTGCCAGCGGCGGATGCCGGGGAGGTTTTTGCAGCCTGGGATAATGTGATCGCAGATATGGAAAATGCCGCCTGGCGGTATGCCGGACAGATGGAAGCCTCGGAAAAAGAACTGCTGCATGTCGCTGAAATGATCGGCTGCCAGATCGATCTGCGCGGCCCGAGACCTGTGCAGCAGAAGCATCAGCAGCTTCTGCTGGCAGCGGTCCGGGAAGCGCTTACTAACGCGGTCCGCCACGCCGGTGCGGATAGGCTGACGGTGGAGATGTCACAGCAGGCTTGCGGGCCGGGCATGCCTGGTTGGTATCACGTTGAGATCCGCAGCAACGGCGAACGGCCGCAGACACCTGTCAGGGAAGGCAATGGCCTTGGCAATTTGCGCAGAAGGCTGGAACGGGAGGGCGCCCGTTTGCGGATTGACGACGCAGAAGGCGTGATGCTGATACTGGACATGCCTGTCACAGAGACAGAAACAGAGGAAATGGGAGGGAGGTCATGATCTATACCCTGATCGTAGAAGATTCCCGTGTAACACGGGAGGCGCTGGAGCGGCAGCTTTTAGATGCGCCAGACTATATGGTGCTGGCGTCGATCGAAAATGCGGCTAATGCGGAGATCGCCTGCATGCGGAACAAGATCGACCTTGTGCTCATGGATGTCTGCACCGCCGACGGTGAGTCTGGGCTCGATGCGGCGGCCAAAATCAAGAAAAACTACCCGATGACACGCGTCGTGGTCATGACCTCGATGCCGGAGCACTCGTTTATCCAGAAGGCCCGGGACAGCGGATGCGACAGTTTCTGGTACAAAGAGTCGGGCGACATCTCTCTGCTGGAGGTGTGTGACCGAACGATGAAAGGGGACTTTGTCTGGCCGGAGCAGACGCCGGTCATCAAGATCGGGAATGCCTGGAGTGATGAATTCACCGGGCGCGAGCTGGATGTGATCCGCGGTCTTGCACAGGGCAAGCGGTACGAGGATCTTGGGGCAGAGCTATTCATGTCCACGAATACCGTAAAATACCACGTCAAAAATATTCTTCAGAAGACAGGCTTTCACAGTACCGTCCGGCTCGTGGCGGAGGTGGTGGAAAAACGCCTGATCTTGCCAAATTACTAAGATGCTGAAACCGTAAAAGAAAGGGAGGATTCACATGGCAGGTTATATCACTGACAATATGGATACACTGGTCAGGACTGCTGCTGGTCTTACGAAGAAATGTCTTCAGGAATACGGGCAGGAACCGGCTGAGATCACGCAGAGGGAGGTTCTGATCGGGCTGTTCGATCAGTTTGAACGCACCGGAAGACTGGCCGCAGAGGGTGTGGCAACCCGGCATCCGGACTTTCAGGGCACTGCACAGATTGTCAAGGACAACACGCCGATCTTGCTCAGCACAACAGGCGAGGCGTTTACAACAAGGCTTTCCAATGAACTGAATGTCATTGTTCCGTTCTACGAAAAGGCCGGATACAGCGAGGATCCGGATTATCTGTCGCTGCTGGCGGCATATATCGGCTGGGGATTTAAGGATCAAAAGGACACTTTTGATGCAAAAATGCAGGAGTTTTTTGACTTCCTCGACAGCCAGAAAACGTTGTCCGAACGAGCCACCGTCAATCTGATCATGGCGATGTGGTTCTGGGATTATGATGGTTTTCAGGACCGCGTCGTAGCGGCATGTGCGCAGCCTGCTCTGCGTCCGGATGGTTTTATTGCAAAGAACTTTGATTCGCTGGCGGCGACGGCATGCGGCATTGCCGGGATGTCCGGGCAGGGTGTGACACGCGAAACCGTGCAGATGGAAATTTTCAGACACTTCCTCGCGGAGGGGAGGAATGCGCTGTCAAAGGAGATCGCGGCCCAGCATCCGGAGTTTCTGCCTGTAGCCCAGACGATCGAGGATGACACCAGACAAATGATCAACCTGCCCGGCGAGCAGTTCGCGGCATTTCTTGATAAAGAAATGAATATGCTAATGGAGGTTTATGCCAGCGCGGACTGGTACGATGAGTCGGACTTCGTCGCGCTGTTCCTGGCCTATGCGTGCTGGGGGTTTAAAGACCGGAAAGCAGAAGTTGCGAATACAGTACAGCAGCTCTTTGACTCGATCGACCGGCATGAGACACTGTCCGGCGGCGCAAAACTCGACCTGATTATCGCCCTGTGGATGTGGGACTATCATGGCTTCCAGGACCGCGTTGTGGCGAACACATCTCAAGGTGGGGCAGCAGCCTCTCAGAATGGAGCAGCCCCGGCTGCACCGGCACCGGACGGCTATATCGCACAGAAGATGGACGCGCTTGTCGATCTGGTGATCAACCTGGCGAAGCAGGAAGGCGCCGACTTCACGCAGCAGTCGATCGGAGACATGCTGAACTTTGACTGGCTGTCAAAGCGGCAGAGCATTGCGCAGGTGATCGCCGGCAAGCATCCCGTGTTTAACACCTTTGTGCAGAAAGTCGCGGCAGATGATCTGATCATCACCAATCCTGCAAGTTCGCCGGAGGCCATGCGCGGAGCTCTGGAGCAGGAGGCGATGCAGGTCGCTGAATGCAACAGCCAGAGCGAACTTGCGCAGGATGTGGACTTCGTCTCCCTGCTTCTCGTCTTCACCTGCTGGGTGTACAAAGATAATAAAGAAGAATATAAAGACGCGACGACTCCGTTCTTTGCAGTTCTCGATGCACAGAGCGAGCAGTCTCCGGCTTCGCTGACCAATCTGGTCACAGCGCTCTGGCTCTGGAACTACGACAACTTCCAGGGCCGCATCATGCAGCGGATTCAGGAGCTGGTCAGCCAGTATCAGGAAGAGCAGAAGCAAGTCCTGGTACAGCGGCAGAAGTATCGTATGATGGGCGTCTGTCAGTACTGCGGCGGCACGTTCAAAGGCGTGCTGTCCAAGAAGTGCTCTGCCTGCGGGCGGCCGAAAGATTATTAGAAAGGCATTTGATTGACAAATGCACAATATCTCCATATACTGGAGCAGAATTCAATAGCAACTTGCTAGGGGAGTGTTTGCTGAGAGTGCAGGCTGGCCTCGCAGATATGCGATTCCACACTGCAGACCCTTATCACCTGATCCGGATCATGCCGGCGTAGGGAGAGCGAGAGTTAGAAAGTAGCAAAGGATCCTCCTGCATGTGCCGGAGGATCTTCTTTTTCTCCGGATGCGCGCATGCAGCGGCAAGAAAGGAGGAATCATGGAAAACAATCTGAACAACAAACAGGGCTGGGCGCTGCGCGACGTCATCATGATGGCGCTGCTGGGGCTCGTATTCGCGGCGGTGTACCTCGCGGTCTTCAACGTCGGCATGGCGCTGGCGGCGGCGCTGACCACGACCGGTCTCGGCGACTTCGCCTTTGACGTCATCTACGGCGTCTGGTTCATGGCCGGCACGCTCGGCGCGTACATCATCCGCAAGAAGGGCGCAGGCCTCATCTCGGAGTTGCTGGCTTCCGTCATGGAGCTGCTCTACGGCAACGCGGGCGGCATCACCGTCGTCATCACCGGTCTCATTCAGGGCCTTGGCACCGAGCTCGGCTTTGCCTGCTTCAAGTGGAAGAAGTGGGGCTTTCTGTCCCTGTCCGTCGCGGGTGTCCTGTCCGGCATCTTCATTTATATCTATGAGCTGTTCTATCTGCAGTACTACATGCTCGCTCCGATGATGCACGTCGGCCATCTGGTGATCCGCTCCATCTCCGCGATCGTCTTCTCCGGCATCCTGTGCAAGCTGATCGGCGACGGGCTGGCAAAGACAGGCGTCATGAAGAACTATGCGATCGGCCGCACGCTCAAGAGCAGCGGCGTCTATGAGGACGAGGAGTAAACCATGGAAAAACTGAGAATCGTACTGGACTGGTTTCCGAACACCAACCACACCGGCATCCTGCTGGCCAAGAAATACGGCTGGCTCGAAGAGAACGGCATCGACCTGACCATCGAGGGTGAAGTACACGGCGAGATGGAGGTTCACGGCGCGGACTTTGTCTGCGGCCCGGAGATCGCGATGCTCGAGTGCATGAACAGAGGCATCGGCCTGACGGCGGTCGCGGCGTATACGCAGAAGTGCGACAGCGGCATCGTGTCCCTCAAGGAATCGCACATCACCCGCCCCAGAGAACTCGAAGGCAAGCGTCTGACGCACTGGACGCCGCAGTGGTTCCACCAGTCCATCGGCAGACTCGTCGCCAATGACGGCGGCGACTACAGCAAGGTCAACCTGGTCAACCTGGATGTCGGCGACATCGTCGACACCCTGGGCAACATCGCGGATGCGACCTGGGTTTACGAGAACTGGGAGAATTTCGAACTGCTGCAGGCCGGCAAGGAGATCAACTATTTCAACCTGGGCGATATCGATCCGGTCTTCAAGTTCGTGGCACCGGCCATCGCGGCGACGCACGAAGTGCTGGCGGAACGACCCGAGGCGGTCCGTGCGATGCTGGCGGCCTTCGACCGCGGCTACCAGGCGGTCGCCAAGGATCCGTCCCTCGTGCTGGAGGTCAAGGACATGATCGAGCCGCGTCTTTCCGACGAGTGGCTTGTGAAAAGCCAGGAGCATCTGGCGCCGATCTTCCTCAATGAGAACGGCCACTGGGGCACCATCAGCGCAGAGCGCTGGGAGCCGATGGCGGACTTCCTTGTGGAGAACGGTGTCATTGATCGCCGCTTTGAGAACGAATACACCAACGAGTATCTGCAGGCATGAGTATCGAAATCAGCAATTTACAATTTGGCTACTACGAAGACGGCAAAAACACCATTGACGGTGCGGATGCCGTCTTTGCGCGTGAAAAAGTGACGGTCCTCACCGGCAAATCCGGCTGCGGCAAGTCGACGCTGCTCTATCTGGCGGCAGGGATCTACCCGTCGAATGCGGGGTTCCTGCGCGGCGGGAGCGTGCACGTCGAAGGGGAGGACCCGGCGGTCATGACGCCGCCAGTCCGCTGCCGCAAGGTGGGGATGATGTTCCAGAACCCGGATCTGCAGTTCTGCATGGACACCGTGCGCAACGAGCTGATCTTCACGGCGGAGAACATCGCGGTCGATCCTGCGGAGATCCCGGCACGGATCGCGGCGGCGCTCGCCTTCGCGGAGATCGAATACCTGGAGAACCGGCGCCTCAATACGCTGTCCGGCGGCGAAAAGCAGAAAGTCATGCTGGCCTGCCTGTACCTGCTGGATCCGGCATGGATGCTGCTCGACGAGGCCTTTGCCAATGTCGACGATGCGTCGGCGAAGCAGATCCTGGGCAAACTCCTCCGGCTGCACGAAGAAAAGGGCACCGGGCTGCTCGTCGTCGACCACCGCCTCGAACACTGGTGGGAGATCGCTGATGAGATCTGCCTGATGGAAGAGGGGAAGATCGCGATGACGGTCTGCCCGCGGGACGAAGGCGTCAAGGAATCGCTCCAGGCGGCCGGCGTTCAGGTCGGAAGAGACCCTTATCCCGGCATTGCCGTGCTGCGTGAGAGCGTCCAGGAAGACAGCACCGCAGATGGCGATTCCGATCGTCCTGTGTTCACGCCTGACACAGATGTACCGGCACTCACACTGTCACACCTGTCCGTTTCCCATGAGAAAGGGCACCCGGTTCTGACAGACATCAATGCAACATTCTACAAAGGCGGCATCTACGCCATCGTCGGCCAGAGCGGCTGCGGCAAGAGCAGCCTGTTCGGCGCGCTTTCCGGACTCTATAAATATGAAGGCAGTGCGCTGCTCGGCGGCGCGGGCGGCACCGGCTCCGGGCAGGTGGAGATCCGCCGCATGAAGCGGGCGGACTTCGGTCGGCTAGGCTTCGTCACGCAGAGCCCGCAGGACCAGTTCCTCGGCGGCACCGTCCGGCAGGAGGTCATGGCGGCCTTCAAAAAAGACCCGGATGCGGAGGCGCGCAGCGAGCAGATCCTCCGGCACATCGGCCTCTGGAAATACCGCGACGTATCCCCGTATCTGCTGAGCCAGGGCCAGCAGCGGCGTCTCGGCGTGGCGGCGCTCATGGCGTACCCGTGCGAGGTGCTCGTCTGCGATGAGCCGACGTATGCGCAGGACCGCGAGAACACGATCGCCATCATGGCATCGCTCTGCAAAGGCGCGGCGCAGAGAGGAGCGACCATGCTCTTCTCGACCCACGACCGGCAGCTCGCGGAGGACTACGCCGACAAGATCTATACACTGGAAGGAGGGACGCTCCATGAGTAACATCAATCCTTCCTGCAAACTGGTCGGCCTGATCGTCCTGTCGTTCGCGCTGGCGTTCTGCCACCATCCGGTGCTCAACCTCGGCATCTTTGCCGTGTGCGTCCTGCTGATCCTGTTCTCGGACGCCAACAAGAAAGCGTTTTTCATCCCGATGATCCCGGTCGTGATCCTCGCGGTGGGCCTGTTCTTCACCGGGTACCGGTTCACGAACGCAGCCTCCGATGTGGTCAACATGGAAGTCCTGCACGTGGGCAGCAGTCAGATCTGGAACGGTCTCATCTTCGCGAGCCGCGCGCTCGTCTACGCCGGCATTGGTCTGATGTTCGCGCTGACCACGGACCGCATCCGCATGGTCCGCTCATTCCACAAGCAGCTGCACGTCCCGCAGGTCTTCGCGTACGGCCTGCTCGCGGCGTGGGGACTGCTCCCGCAGATGATGCTGGAGTACAAGAGGACCCGCATGGCGTTCCGCGCCCGCGGCATCCGCGTCCTGCCGTTCTCGCCGTCGCTGCTCGTGACGCTCATCGTCAAGTCGACCCGGTGGTCGGAGGAGCTGTCCATCGCGATGGAGTCGAAGGGCTTTGCCGCGCAGTCACAGCGGACGATATTCGAGCCCGAGCATGTGAAAGCGGGCGACTGGATCTTCCTGGCGGTGACCTGCGTCGTCCTGCCTGTGATTGCGGTCCTGTTCTTCCGCTGATGCAAATCGTCTGACTTTTTGAGCCGTCCTTGACACCTGTCAGGGTCGGTTTTATAATGGCTTCGTTACGTTATCGCTTTAGCGCAGTAACGCGATGAAAATGCAGGCAGTGAAAACGGCATAAAAACCGCAAAATCATGCGGTTTTCAGAAAAAACACCGCGAAAGACCGCCCGCAGTTGTGATATACTAGAGAACAGTATCGCCGCAGAGCGATTCTATAAGAGAGAAAGGAACCAACTACACATGATCACACGAAGCAGCCTCCGGCCTGACGAAATGCTGGCATTTGAACTGCGAGGCCTCTATGAGAGCTTTGGCTATACCACCTTCAAGATGAACAAATTCGAGGAGTATAGCTTTTACGCCAACAACAAGGACTTCCTCGTCGGCGACCGCATCCTGACGTTCACCAACCTGGATGGCCGGCTGATGGCGCTCAAGCCTGATGTGACCATGAGCATCATCAAAAACCAGGACGTGCCTCAGGGTGAGGTGCGCAAGTTTTATTACAACGAGAACGTCTACCGCGAGAACCGCAACGCCACCACCTTTGAGGAACTCCCGCAGATCGGTCTCGAGTGCATCGGCTCCCTCGGCTTCATGGACATCGCGGAGGTGCTGATCCTGGCGGGCGAGACGCTCAAGTATATCAATGAAGATTTTGTGCTGACGCTGTCGGAGATGACCTTCGTCGAGGAATCGCTCGGCGGCCTGGATCTCTCCGGCGACCAGTACGTCCGCCTGCTCAACCTGATCCGCCGCAAGAACCGCGACGGCATCCGCAAGGTCGCGGTCCGCAACGGTCTGGCGGAAGAGGACATTGAGCTTCTCTGCGCGCTGCCCGGCCTATACGGCGATGTGCTGGAGACGGTGGAGAAAGCCCGTCCGTATGCGCGGACCGAAGCGATGCAGGCAAGCCTGGCGCGGATCGAAGAACTCTACGCCGTGCTCGCGAAGAACGGTCTGGCGGGCAACCTGCAGCTCGACCTCTCGATGGTCAACGACATCGATTACTATAACGGCATCATCTTCAGAGGGCATCTGCCCGGCGTCGCTGCCAGCGTGCTCGGCGGCGGTCAGTACGACAGAGCCATGAAGGTGTTTGGCAAGCGCGGCGGCGGGATCGGCTTCGGCCTGTACCTGTCCGAACTGACGCGCATGGAGGAGGCGACGAGCGAAGACAGCGACATGCTCACCATCGCGCTCCCCAAGGGAAGGCTCGGCGACCAGGTCTACAAGACGCTCGAGAAGGCAGGCTATGAGTGCCCCGCCTACAACGACAACAACCGCAAACTGATCCTGGAGAACAAGGATCGCAACGTCCGCTACATCCTGGTCAAGCCCAGCGACGTCGCCGTCTACGTCGAGCACAAAGCAGCGGACATCGGCATCGTCGGCAAGGACATCCTGCTCGAGACAGAGCCCGACGTCTATGAACTGATGGACCTCGGCATTGGCAAATGCCGGATGTGCGTGGCGGCGAAGAAGGGATTCTCGGATGACCACAAGCATACGCTGCGCGTGGCGACCAAGTTCGTCAACGTGGCGAAGACGCACTACAGGGAGCTCGGCCGCGACATCGAGATCATCAAACTCAACGGCAGCATCGAGCTCGGCCCGGTCCTCGGCATGAGCGACGTCATCGTCGACATCGTGGAGACCGGCACCACGCTGAAGGAGAACGGCCTCGAAGTCATCGAGGAGTTCAAGAACATCAGCGCGCGCCTCATCTGCAACAAGACCAGTTTCAAATTCAAGAACGACGACATCCGCCGCATCGTGCAGGCTCTCAAGGCGCCGCAGGGTGAAGCGGACGAGAATGAAGAATAAGAAAGACAGAAAGGAATCGCACAGCCAGCCATGAGCAGATTTTTCGATCCCAAATACGATACTCTGGAGGCGTACACCCCGGGCGAGCAGCCCAAGGACAACGTCCTTCTGAAACTTAATACTAACGAATGCCCGTACCCGACCAGCCCCAAGGTGCTGGCGGCCATTGAGCAGGAAAAGGCGTTCCGGCTCTATCCGGACCCGACCAGCAGCCGGGCGGTCAGCGCGATCGCGAAATACTACGGTCTGTCTGAGGATCAGGTCACCGTGGGCAATGGCTCGGATGAGATCCTGGCGTTCGCCTTCATGGCGTACGGCCGGAAGATCTGCTATCCGTCGATCAGCTATGGATTCTACCCGGTGTTCAGCCAGGTGTTCGGCTGCGACGCGGAGGAGATCCCGCTGACGAAGGACCTGCGGATCGAGCTGAGCGATTACATGGACAAGGACGCCACGCTCCTCATCGCCAACCCGAACGCCCCGACCGGCATCGCCCACCCGCGCGCCGCGATCGAGCAGCTCGTTGCGAAGGACCCGGACAGGCTGGTCATCGTGGACGAAGCGTACGTGGACTTCGGCGCGGAGTCGTGCGTGCCGCTCATCGAGAAATACGACAACCTGCTCGTCGTCCAGACCATGAGCAAATCGCGAAGCCTGGCGGGCATGCGCATCGGCATGGCCATGGGCAATGCGGCCCTCATCCAGGACCTCAACACGATCAAGTTCAGCTTCAACCCGTACGACCTCTCCCGCGAAGCCATCGCGGCGGCAGCGGCGGCCATGGAGGATGCGGCGTATTTCGAGGAGACGCGCGGCAAGATCATCGCCACGAGAGAGTGGTTTGTGAAAGAAATGGAAGCGCTGCAATTCGAGGTCCTTCCCTCCAGCGCGAACTTCGTCTTTGTGAAGACCGGCAGCCCGTACTTCCACGCCATGCGCGAGGCGGGCATCATTCTGCGGCACTTCGACAAGGACCCGATTCGCAACTGGGTGCGCATCACCATCGGCACGGACGAGCAGATGCAGCGGCTTGTAGAAGAGACAAAGCGCTGGCTCATGCAGCAGATCACAGGCGGTAAGCAATAGAGTAAGGAGAAAACCATGAAAAGAAGTATCAACGTCGCCAGAACGACCGGCGAGACAGACATCGAAATGTTCCTCAACCTGGACGGCACCGGGCAGTATGAGATTCGCACCGACTGCGGGTTCATGAAGCACATGCTGGAGCTGTTCACGCGGCACGGCGGGTTTGATCTCAACATCCGCTGCGACGGCGATCACTACGTGGACGATCACCACGCGGTGGAGGATATGGGTATCGTGCTCGGCAAAGGATTTAAGGAAGCGCTCGGCGACAAGCGCGGCATCCGCCGGTACGGCAGCATGCTCCTCCCGATGGACGAAGCGCTGGTCATGGTGGCCTGCGACATCAGCGGCCGCGGCACGCTGGTCTATGACCTGGAACTCAAGGACAAAGTCGGGACCTTTGATACCGAGCTCGTCAAGGAGTTCTTCCTCGCGTTCACCCGTGAGATGGGCCTAACCCTGCACATCAAGCAGATCAACGGTGAGAACACGCACCACATCATCGAGGCCACCTTCAAGGGTGTGGCAAGGGCGCTCAAAGAAGCCGTCGCGGTAGAAGGCGACGAGATCCCGTCCACCAAGGGGCTTTTATAAGAATCGCACTGCCCGCTTTGCGGGCTTCAGATAGGAGACTTATATGATCGCAGTGATCGATTACGGTGTCGGGAACCTGTTTTCCCTGACGGCATCACTCAACTATATCGGCGCGGATGTGACCGTGACCGCGGACAAAGACGTGCTGAAGGCGGCGGACAAGATGATCCTGCCGGGCGTCGGCGCCTTCCGGGATGCGAGAGAAAAACTTTTCGCGACCGGCCTCGTCGACACACTCTACGAACAGGTGGAGGCGGGCAAACCGCTGCTCGGCATCTGCCTCGGCATGCAGATGCTCTTCGACAAGAGCTATGAGTACGGCGAATGGGATGGCCTCGGGCTCATCCCGGGCAAAGTCCGCTACATCGAGACGGACCTCAAAGTCCCGCAGATCGGCTGGAACAGCATCTCCATCAAGGAGGATCCGCTGTTCAGGTACACCAAAGATGGCGACTTCGTCTACTACGTGCACAGCTACTGCGCCACCGAGTGCGAGCAGGACACCATCGCGGTGTCGGACTACCACGTGCCCATCACCGGCGCGGTGCACAAGGGCAACGTCTGGGGGACGCAGTTCCACCCGGAGAAGAGCGGCAACGTCGGGCTCGGCATGCTGCGCGCCTTTAATGAACTCTAGGAATCGCTCAGCGGCCGCATCGTATTGGAATACGGCGCGGCTTCAGAAAGGATATATAGTATGAGAATCTTCCCGGCGATCGACCTGCGCGGCGGCAATGCGGTCCGTCTGTACCAGGGCGATTACGATCAGGAAACGGTATACAGCGAAGATCCCCGCAAGGTGGCGGAAGGCTTCCGCGCGGCAGGCGCCAGATACCTGCACATCGTGGATCTCGACGGCGCCAGAGACGGCGAGCTCGTCAACACGGATGTGATCCGGTCCATCATCGAGGACCTTGACATGTTCGTGGAGGTCGGCGGCGGCATCCGCGACGAGGAGCGCATTAAGCAGTACCTCGACATGGGCGTCAGCCGTGTCATCCTCGGCACCATCGCGCAGAAGGATCCGGCGTTCGCGGCGGCCATGGCGCAGAAGTACGGCGAGCGGATCGCGGTCGGCGTCGACGCCAGAGACGGCAAGGTCGCAGTCAACGGCTGGAAGGAGATCACGGACAAGGACAGCTACGAACTGTGCGAGGAGATGGCGGCGGCCGGCGTCAAGGCCATCATCTACACAGACATTTCGAAGGACGGCGGTCTGACCGGCACGAACATGGCAGCATACGAGCGGCTGTCGAAGATCGAGGGACTGAAGATCACCGCGAGCGGCGGCATCTCATCGGAGGAGGAGCTCGAACAGCTCGCCGGCATGGTCGACGCCGCGATCCTCGGCAAGGCGATCTACGCGGGCCGGCTCGATCTGGCACGGTGTGTCGCGATCGGCGGACCACAGGAATAAACACGATATTGACAGCGCAGCGGTCTGTTCCGGGGACACGCTCGCGCTAATGCTCGCTCGCAGCGGTACTAAGCTCCGTCTTCGCGAAGCGCAGCCGGTCGCTAAGTGCCGGCGGCTCGCAATTGTCCCGCAACAGACCGCTGCGCTGCTAATAAGGAGTTATTGCATGATCACAAAACGCATCATCCCGTGCCTGGATATCCGGGACGGCAAAGTCGTCAAAGGCAGGAATTTCGAAGGCGTCCGCGATGTCGCGGATCCGGTCGAGATGGCCGCCTTCTACAATGAGAGCGGCGCCGACGAGCTGGTCTTCTACGATATCACGGCCAGCGTCGAGCAGCGCCAGCTGTTCACCGACATCCTGACCAAGGTCGCTTCGCAGATCTTCATCCCCCTGACGGTCGGCGGCGGCATCAACACCATCGAAGACTTCGACCGCGTCCTGAAATGCGGCGCGGACAAGGTCAGCGTCAACAGCGGCGCGATCCGCAACCCGCAGCTCATCGAGGAAGGCGCGAAGAAATACGGCGACCAGTGTGTCGTCCTGTCCATGGACATCAAGCGCGTGGACGGCAGGTTCCACCTGTTCGCCAAAGGCGGCCGCGAGGACACCGGCATCGACGCCCTGCAGTGGACGGTCGACGGCGTGAACCGCGGAGCGGGCGAACTCGTCGTCAACAGCATCGACACGGACGGTGTCAAGGAAGGCTTTGACCTCGAACTGCTCGATGAGATCGCAGCCCGCGTCAACGTGCCGATCATCGCCAGCGGCGGCGCCGGCAAGAAGGAAGACTTCGCGGAGCTGTTCAAGCACCCCGGCATCGACGCGGGGCTGGCGGCGAGCATCTTCCACTTCAAAGAGGTTGCGATCCGCGATCTGAAGACGTATCTGCGCAGTGAAGGCGTGGAAGTCAGACTGTAAGCAAGAAGCGGCCCGCGGAGCGGGCAGAGCGATTCCATAGAAAGGAAGGACCGACACATCATGAGCATGCTGATCAACAAAGACAATCTGGACCAGGTGAAGTTCGACGCCCACGGCCTCATCCCGGCGATCGTGCAGGACCTCTATACCAATGAGGTGCTGACCCTGGCGTATATGAGTGAAGAGAGCCTGCGCATCACCCTCGAGGAAGAGCGCACCTGTTTCTTCTCGCGCAGCCGGCAGAAGCTCTGGAGAAAGGGTGAGGAGAGCGGCAACGTGCAGCATGTGGTCAGCATCACGGCAGACTGCGACTATGATGCGCTCGTTGTGCGCGTGATCAAGGAAGGCCCGGCGTGCCACACCGGCGCGGAGTCGTGCTTCCACAATCCGCTGGCAGCCAGCGATGAGACGAGCGACTTTACGATGAAGGGGCTGTATGAGCTGATCGAGGGCCGCAAGACCGACCCGCAGGAAGGCAGCTACACGACGTACCTCTTCGAGAAGGGCATCGACAAGATCCTGAAGAAGATCGGCGAGGAATCGACCGAGGTCATCATCGGGGCCAAGAACAGCAAGGAAGAAGCAGTCTACGAGATCGCAGACCTGGCGTACCATGTGATGGTCATGATGGCGGAGATGGGCATCCCGCTTACGGATGTGACGAAGGAACTGGCCAAACGGCACGTCATCGATCACAAGGTCAAGCAGGAGACCATGCAGTAATTGCAGAAATACATAAAAACAACACTGAACAATCTGAAAAAATAGTACAAACGCACTAGAGAGCTAGTACTAATTAAGGAAAAATGATAATGCCGAGGGATTACTTCCCCCGGCATTATTTGTTACAAAATACTTGTAAAAGTTGATAAGGCTTTTGGTTGGTGGCCGATTATCGACTTGCTCTGCGCCTTGCAAGACCGGCAGCGTTCCCCTGGACAGATCGCTGTAGGAAGCCCTTGTGAGGCACCCGTAAGATAGGGAGCAGTCCTCCCGTAGACATAATGAACTGATAAGACCGATGCATCCGCACCGGTCTTGTCTTTTGTTTTATACCATGCCCATCACTTTCTGGACAAGTTCGATCCTGTTGTGCACCCCGAGCTTGCGGTAGATGTTCTGGAGGTGGTTTTTCAGCGTGTTCGAGCTGATCGACAGCAGGTCGCAGATCTCGGTGGTCGGGATACCGGAGAGGATGAGTTTCAGGGTCTCCACTTCCCGGTGGGTCAGGGTGTATTCGTAGAGAAGCCGTTCGTTGTTGGGCAGCTTTTGTGTCAGGACCTGTTTGCTGTCGCGTGTCAGGCGGTAGAGCGCCAGCGCCAGGTGCGGCTTGATGACATCGAGGATATCAGCCGCGCGGGACGGGAAATCCCCGCTTTCCGGATAGTTGTGAAAGGCGGCGATGCCGAGGAACTCGCCCTCATAGTACAGGCACAGATTGAGCCCGTAGCGCCAGTCTTCCCGCAGGTTCATGTTCTGGAAGAAATGGGTGCGCCGGTCGTCATCCGAGAGGAAGTCCTCGTCCGAGATGACGATGCTCTCGTTCAGATTGTACGCCCAGGCGAGGTGATCCTCCGCCTTGATCTCAGCGTATGCCTTTTTAATATCCATGGTCAGATTGTATCCGACGGGATCCGGCACCTTTTCCTTGAAGTCGGCTGCAGTAAAGAAGCTTGCGCAGTCAAACGCAAAGGCATGGTGGATGTTGTCGAGAAACTCCTGCCGCAGCTCCCGGTGCGTCTGCGCGGTATTCAGTTTGTAGATCAGATCGGTGATGATGATCCAGTCGACATTGGCCAGTCGGGGCATGTTGGTCCTCCTTGGTACAGTATGAATAACAATCTGTAGCCTTTATGTACTATACGTATAGACTATTCTTATTATATCCGATTTGACTGTGTCTGCCAATGACAGGTGTGCGCGAAAGGCCTGCAAAGGGCAACAAAATATGGAAATTTGAAGGTTATGTGAAGATTGACCGCGATTCGTTGACGCACCTTTTTGGCAGGCCGTAAACTTGTACTGTCAGTAAAAGGAGAGATTCGGAATATGATTGATTTCTGTAAAAGACAAGCAACGACAAAGCAGGGACAGATCAGGATCAGCTTGCTGTTCTCCGTCATCTTCATCTGCTTTGCGGTTATCGGAATGACAGTATTCGCGCAGCCCTATGCAGTCTATGCAACGGGCGAGAGAGTGGCGGATCCCTGGGTGGTCAGCGTGGACGGCACTCCAGTCGTCGTGGTTGACAGCGAGGAAGCCGGCGAGGCTGTCGAGACCGGTCTCAGAATGCACTATGCAGGCGGCGACTTCGAAGCGCAGCAGGACATCAAGATGCTGAACGAGATCACGGTCACCAAATACAGCTTTGATGATGCGAAGACCCATCCGGTCGTCATGAACGGCGCCGAGGCGGTCAACTACATCATCGGCCTGAACGAGACAAAGGAAGCACCGGTCGTCGGATTTGAAACGACCCGGTACGTCACCTCCGAAGAGGAGATCGAGTATGACACCGTCGAACTCGAAGACGATGAGTTCGCACAGGGTGAGACACAGGTCACGCAGGAAGGCGTGAACGGCAAGAAAGAGATCACCAGCCTGGAAACGCTGGTCAACGGTGAAGTCGTTGCCACCGAAACAGTGGAAGAGACCGTCACCGTGGAACCGGTTTCCAAGGTGGTTGTCACCGGCACGAAAGAGCCTGAGCCGGAACCGGAACCCGAACCGGAAGCAACAACTACCGGCAGCTCCGGCTCCAGTTCCTCGAGCAGCAGCTCTTCCGGCGGCAGCGGCGGTCATGCTGCGGCGGGCGGCGGCCTCTCCACAGCGTATGCCATGATCGGCGTACCGTACGTCTGGGGCGGCACTTCCACCAGCGGCGTCGACTGCTCCGGTCTGGTCAATGTCTGCTACGGCGGCGCAAGAGGCCGTACGACATACGCGATGATCGGCAGCCTGCAGTCCACCGGCGACTGGAAGACATCCATGAGCGAACTGAATGTCGGCGATCTGGTCTTCCCGCATTCCGGTCACGTCGGCATCTACATCGGCGACGGCATGATGATTCATGCACCGTCCCCGGGCAGATCGGTCTGCATCGCACCGGTATACAGCTTCTATGGCGGCGGTCCGTACTAGACACCCTGACAGGTAAAAAGATATGCATGAAAAAAGAACCGTGTTACCATAATGGCAACACGGTTTTTTAGAAATTTGAAGGTTGTGTGAAGATTGGTCATGTTTCATTGACGCGACTTTTTGACAGGTCGTAAACTTGTACTGTCAGTAAAAGGAGAGATTTGGTACATGATTGATTTTTGTAAAAGACAGGCGACCACAAAACAGGGACAGATCAAGATCAGCTTGCTGTTCTCCGTCATCTTTATCTGTTTTGCAGTCGTCGGTATGACAGTTTTCACACAGCCCTACGCAGTCTATGCGACGGGTGAAAAAGTGGCAGACCCCTGGGTGGTCAGCATCGACGGCAATCCGGTCGTCGTGGTTGACAGCGAGGAGGCCGGCGAATCCGTAGAGACAGGTCTCAGAATGCACTATGCCGATGGCAGCTTTGAAGCGCAGCAGGACATCAAGATGCTGAACGAGATCACGGTCACCAAGTACAGCTTTGACGATGCGAAGACCCATCCGGTCGTCATGAACGGCGCCGAGGCGGTTGACTACATCATCGGCCTGAACGAGACAAGCGAAACGCCTGTCGTCGGTTTTGAAACGACCCGTTACACCACGGCTGAGGAAGAGATCGAATACGACACCATCGAGCTCGAGGATGATGAGTTCGATAAGGGCGAGACACAGGTCACGCAGGAAGGCGTGAACGGCAAGAGAGAAGTCACGAATAAGGAAACGCTGGTCAACGGCGAAGTCGTTGCTACCGAAGCGGTCGAAGAGACTGTGCTCGTTGAGCCGGTCTCCGAGATCGTTGTCACCGGCGTGAAAGAGCCTGAACCGGAACCCGAACCCGAACCGGAAACCACTTCCAGCAGCTCCAGCTCCTCGAGCAGCAGCTCTTCCAGCAGTTCCTCGAGCAGCTACACCTTCACGGGTGGCAGCGGCGGACATGCGGCGAGCGGCGGCGGAGTCGGTGCGGCATACGGCATGATCGGCACCCCCTATGTATGGGGTGGCACATCCGCGAGCGGTGTTGATTGCTCCGGTCTGGTCAACTACTGCTACGGCGGCGCAAGAGGCCGTACAACGTACGCGATGATCGGCAGTCTGCAGGCGAGCGGCGACTGGAAGACATCCATGGATCAGCTCCAGTATGGCGATCTGGTCTTCCCGAGTGCTGACCACGTCGGCATCTACGTCGGCAACGGCATGATGGTCCATGCATCCATGTCCAAGGGCTGCGTCGTCGAGGCTCCTGTCTACGCTTTCTACGGCGGCGGTTCCTACTAAAGACAACTGCAAATAAATGAAAAGAGACGGTCGTCCTGCGGGGCGGCCGTTTTGTTTTGCCATGTATTTTTACCAAGTGGTTCTTTTGGGTATTGCGGCTAATGTATTTAATTTTGTACAATGTGTTTAGAAAACAACGCTTTGGATATTTTTGGCACAAAAGACACTTATATATGCTGAACAGGAAAGGCATTGTAAAGGAGGACATCATGAAAAAGAGGCTATTGATCATCCTGCTGTCGGTGGCGGTGCTCTTTACGTTCACCCCGACGATCGCACTCGCGGAGACAGAAGCATCCGTGCGAGGGTCTGGCGAAGAAGAGATCATCGCAACACCTGCGACCACCGGCTGGTACACGGACGGCGATTACTATTATTACTATGATGCGGCTGGCAATATGATGACCGGTTGGAAGAAGATCGGCGGATACTGGTATTATTTCGCTCCGGAAGATAACTTTGAGTCGGGGACGGGGTACGTGTATGATAAAGGACAGATGGTTGAGTGCGGGATTACCGGGATCAACGGCAAGTGGTATTATATCGGTCCATGGCCCGGGTATGCAACCGGCGGCACTGATGCAAAGTGGGGCAAACTGCAGTACGGATGGATCAAAGAAACGTATGACAGCGATGTTTACTGGTACTACGGCGACCCGGACAAAGACGGACAGCTTGCGCTTGGCTGGAAAAAGATCAACGGCAAGTGGTACTACTTTGAGAAGTCGGATGCTGGTGAGAATGGCTTTGAATTCGCACAGATGTATGCGGACGGTTCTTATAAGATCAACGGCAAGTGGTATTTCTTTGACAAGAACGGTGCGATGGGAACCGGCTGGGTGAAAACAACCGAAACATGGACCTCGGATGAAGGGGATACCTGGGTCTATACAACGTGGTATTATGCGGATCCGGCAAAGGACAGCCAGCTGGCAAAGGGCTGGAAGAAGATCGACGGCAAGTGGTACTACTTTGTCGAAGAATGGGGCTGTGAGATGGTTGCCGGCTATACGGATAAGATCGACGGCAAACTGTATGCGTTCAACAGGAACGGTTCGCTTCATGATACTGCCGGCTGGGTCGATCTGTATGATGAATGGACCGATAAAAACGGCAAGAAGCAAAAGCAGTCCTATTGGGTCTACACAGACAAAAACGGGATCGCGGTGACAGGATGGAAGAAGATCTCGGGAGAGTGGTACTTTTTCGATAATTGGGGCATAATGAGCGCGAATATGCCCGTGAAGGACAGCAAAGGCTGGTGCTACATGGACGGCAGCGGCAAGATGGTCAAAAACAAGTGGGTCAAGATCGAAGGCGGCTGGTACTATTTCAAGCCGGACGGCTACCTGGCCACAGATATGTGGGTCAAGGACAGCAAGGGCTGGCTGTATGTAGATGAGAATGGCGAGATCGTGACTGAGGACTGGAGAGATGACAGCATTGGCACGTGCTGGCTGGATGAGAATGGCAGAATCGCCAAGAGCCAGTATGTCTATTATGGCGGCCACACGTACTACGTCAAAGCCAACGGGTATATGGCGCGTGACGAGGTCGTTGTGATCGACGGGACCGAGTATTACTTCAAGCCGGACGGCACCATGGCTGCCGGCTGATGACACATTGCAGGAAAGTTGCAGGAAGCGGCCGCCCTTCGAGGCGGCCGTAAGTGCTGGTGAGGAGGTGCCGGTATGTTACGGAACAGCAATAAGAGGAGGTCTGGTAAGCGATTCCTTACGATCCTTCTGACGCTGGCAATGATCGTCTCTCTGACGCCGTCGCTTGGTGCGCTGACCGGCGGTGCTTTGGGTGCGCAGAAGGCGTATGCGGCTGAGAGCATCTCAGAGGATGTATATACTTCTGAAATGACGGAGTGGGCCGACTACACCCTGTCAGGGAATACAAAGATCCATATCGATGCGGATTTGGATGTGTTGTCGATCAACGTCGGCGGCTATGATCTGACGATCGAGGGAGACGAAGAGCACACCCTTGGTTTTCAGGGGATCAGCGGGGACCTGGGAGATGTGGAACTCAAAAGCGGCAGGCTTGAGGCGGATTATGCTGTGACCAGCGGCAGTTACCCGGCAGCGATCAATCTGACACGGGGCGGTTTCACAATGACGGGCGGCGACCTGTATATCGATCTTGACAGCACCAGTGAGACCGCCTCCACTTCATACGGGATAAATGCCCGTACCTTTACGATGACGGGCGGGAACGCGACCGTATACTGTCTGGCAGAAGACAGCGGCTACGCTTCTGCGATTGCAAGCAATGATTTCACCATGACAGGCGGCACGCTGCACGCCACCGGGGAAACACTTGTCTCCGGGAAGTCTGGGTCCGGGATCGAAGCGGCCGGGACCGGGGCCAATGCGGACTTTCTCATGACAGGAGGGGAACTCGATGCGGAAGGACTTGCGCGGGACGACGATGACAGCTATGGGATCTACTGGTCTGCAGATGCCTCTCAAAACACATTCGCGGTCACCGGCGGCAAGCTCAAGGCAGGCGGTGCAAGGCATGGACTGATTTCCTGGGTGCCGGTCGAGGTAAGCGGCGGTGCGGATCTGACGATCCTGTCAGATCGTAATACCGCACTCTATGTAGACAATGCGGCACTCTCTATCTCCGGGAACAATGCGCGGGTTTTCGCCATGACCGACTTTGGTACGGCTGCGGTAGAGGCTGAAACAATCACACTTTCAGACAAGATCCTCCTGCTGGGTCCGGAAGGCGGCTCTATAGGCGACCATAGCGGCGGCTGGCAGACCGTATATGATGAAAATGATGATATTTCGGGGTTCGCGCTGATCGGAGCCGACACGATCCCCACAGAGCTCAACATCAACTACGATGAGACCAAAGCCTTCCCCACCACAAGACTGACGGGGCATGAAGTGAGCCTGCATCTGCTCCGTAGCGTCACGACCAATCCGGGGAAGTCGGAGGATGGCAACGGGTGGTACGTCTTTAGTGCGGACCCGGAAAAAGCAGACTTTGAAGCGTCTCCGTATACCTGCCTGGTCAGAAAGACCGGCAGCGGCTATGAAACGCTGGAGGACAGCGATGCAAAACTGAATTCCACCGATGAGTATTATTTCTGCTTTAACATTGAAGATAACGAGACCAAGCCGTTCGCTGCAGGGCGGACTTATACGGTAACCGTGAACGCAGAGCCTGCGGATGAGGTGGTCAATTATGTCGATGAAAACGGCGAGGGCCAGCTCTATGTCTATAAAAAAGTAGAGCTCGACGAGGCCCATGATGTGGCTTGGAGCGCCAGGGTATCGCCGCAGGGAGCAAAGGTCACAAAAGGGGCGAGCCGGCAGTTCTCGGCGGAAGTCTATTGCGCAACGAATGACAGTGTGACCTGGAGCGTATCGGAGAATGAAAGCGCCGGAACGTATATCACATCGGATGGTGTGCTGTATGCGGCTTCCGACGAATCGGCGTCCAGTGTGGTGGTGACAGCGACTTCTGTTGCTGACCCCGGTATTTCTGACTCGGTCTATGTAGAGGTCGTTGACTATGTGCCAACGATCGACAGCGTAGAGGTTAGAGCTGATAGCAATCCGGTCTGCAGGGGCACCGGCGTGTGGCTTCATGCAGCAGTGGAGGGGACAGACATCCATGATCTGACCTGGGAAGTGATTGGTTCTGACGGAAAATCCTATTTCTCACAAGGGTCAAACCTGGAAAGGCTGCTTTTCGTGGCGCCGGGTGAAACGGCATCAGAACTGACTGTCAGGGCAACATCTGTTGCGGATCCGACGAAATACGACGAGGTGACGATCCAGCTAAAGGACAAAGATATTATTCAGGGACCGATCAATCTCACCTTCGATGGCGGCGGGTTAAGTCTGACCGACGAAGCGGGAAATCTCAAGACCGGGAAACAGGTCACAAAAGAGTTCAGAAATACAATCACATCGCCCTATGGGGAAAGTCTGGCAAATAAGGATGCTCCGGGCGGGTGGTATATCTTTGGGGAATCCGGATCGTCAGAGCCGGTGAGCCAGTATACCAGCCTGGTGCGGAAACTGGATGGCTATGACTTTGATGATACTCTCTATCAGAGTACCGAGAGCTTGTCTGCGGATGGGGAATACTATCTCTGGTTTAATGTGGAGGACTGCGAATCCACTCATCAGTTTGACTATGCTATGGATCTTGCAAACAACATTACCGTAAACGGCATGCCTGTGAACGGGGAGACGGTGGTCGCTGAATGGGGCGGCGAAATCAATGTCTATTTGAGGATCGTCAAGGAGCCGGGGTGGATCCAGGTTGGAGACAACTGGTACTATTACAACACCTGCACGACCATGGCCATCAACAAATGGCAGAAGAAAGACGGCAAGTGGTGCTATCTGGGCGAAGACGGCAGCATGGTGAAGAACGCCTGGAGAAAAGACAGCAAGGGCTGGTGCTATCTCGGTGAAGACGGCTACATGGTCACGAACGACTGGGTTAAAGACAGCAAGGGCTGGTGCTGGATCGCTTCTGATGGCTATATGCCTGTTGCGACGAAATGGCTCCAGTATGACGGTGGATGGTATCATATCACCAAGGGGTACAGAGACCAGAGCAAATGGATGAAAGACTCCAAAGGCTGGTGCTGGCTGCAGGAAGACGGCCGCATGCTCACCAATGGCTGGGCGAAGGACAGCAAGGGTTGGTGCTGGATCGGTTCCAATGGCTACATGGTCGAGCAGACAAAGTGGATCCAGGCTGGCAGCGACTGGTATCACATCACCAAGGGCTACAGAGATCAGAGCAAATGGATGAAGGACAGCAAGGGCTGGTGCTGGCTGCAGGCGGACGGCAAGATGCTCACGAATGGCTGGGCGAAGGACAGCAAAGGCTGGTGCTGGATCGGCGTCAATGGCTACATGGTGGAAAAAACCCAGTGGGTCAAATATGAAGGCGTGTGGTACCACATCACCAACGGCTACAGAGACGCGAACAAGTGGATGAAAGACAGCCAGGGCTGGTGCTGGCTGCAGGCTGACGGCAGCATGCTCACGAACGGATGGGCGAAGGACAGCAAAGGCAATTGCTGGATCGGCGAAGACGGCTACATGGTCGAGGAGACAAAGCTGATCGAGTTCAAAGGGGATACCTACGGCATTGAGAACGGCTATATGGTGGTCGGCAGGACCATCACCATCGACGGCACTGAGTATACCTTCGGTGCAGATGGCAAGCTCATCTGACGCACGATAAATGGCAAAGGCAGTTTGAGAATCTTGACTAAGGAGGATGATATGAAAAAGCGATTACTGGTAATCTTGCTGTCGGCGGCGGTGCTCTTCACCTTCATGCCTGCGATGGCATTTGCAGGCTCGTGGGGTGGCAGCGACGGCAGTTATGTTTATTACGATGACAATGGGAATCCGACAACAGGCTGGATCAAATATCAGGACAACTACTATTATGGGGATCCTGCGAAAGGCGGACAGCTGGCTCTGGGATGGAAGAAGATCGGCGGATACTGGTATTACTTTGCACCGAATGATAGCTGGCCCGGCGGTGAATGGTACGACCAGGGCCGCATGTATGACAACGGTCCGATGGAGGTGAACGGGAAGTGGTACTACTTCGCAAGGTCCGACAATGCCTCCAAATGGGGCAAGATGCAGACCGGCTGGGTCAAAGAACCCTGGACCTATACCGACGACGAAGGAGACAAATGGACCGGCGCTTACTGGTACTATGCGGATCCAAACAAAGACAGCCAACTGGCGGTCGGATGGAAGAAGATCAGCGGGAAATGGTATTACTTCGTCTGTATTCCGGAGGACGAATGGTATTGTGAAATGGCCGCCAATATGACTTGGACGACCGGCGGCAAGGTGTATGCGTTCAACAAGGATGGTTCCCTTCACGAAACAGCTGGGTGGGTCAATCTCTATGAGGAATATACCGATTCAAACGGCAAAAAACACAAAGACTCCTATTGGGTCTACACCGATAAGAATGGTGTCGCGGCAACCGGTTGGAAGAAAATTTACGGCAGCTGGTATTACTTTAGCGATGAGGGGTATATGTGGCATGACACCTGGGCGGAAGACAGCAAAGGCTGGATGTGGATGGGCTCTGACGGCAAGCCGTACTACAGCAGATGGCTCAAGTTTGACGGAGAGTGGGTGTACCTCAAGGCCAACGGGTATCAGGCCATGGATGAGTGGGTCAAGGTCGGCGGTGTGTGGTACTTCTTTGACGGCGCCGGCTACATGGTTCATGACAGCTGGGCGGAAGACAGCATAGGCTGGATGTGGATGGGCTCTGACGGAAAACCTGTCAGGAGTAAGTGGATCCGGGATCCGTATGACGGCGAATGGCACTACATCAAAGCGAACGGCTATGAAGCCACGAACGAGTGGGCGAAAGACAGTCACGGCTGGATGTTCATGAGCGAAGGCGGCACCCCGGTCAACGACCAGTTTGTTGACTGGAACGGGAACTATTACTACATCAAGCCGGATGGGTACATGGCCACGAGCAGCATGTACATCGGTGAAAAGTACTATGAGATCGGCGCAGACGGGATCATCAAGAATTTTGATGATTGATCGTGCTGCGCAGGCAGCGTTTGCCTGACGAATGATAAGGCCTCGCAGGCGGCCGCCCTTCGGGGCGGCTGCTTTTGTGCGCAGGCATTTGATAAGAATGGACTGAAAGTGGTACAGTACAGTTGTTCAATCAAGCATATGAAGTTGTAGTATTGAGAGGTTGAAGATGAGAAAGCATTCTGGCAAGCACAGGAGAGGGTTCGCAGTACTGCTTTCGGTGATGCTGGCGGTCACCGTGTTTGCATGGCCTGCCGCGGAAGGCGTAAACCGGGTATATGCGGACGAAGGCGAACACCTTTTTACCTGGCGGGATAGCGTGGCGGAGTTCACATACAGCGAGACATGGTTTTATGTACTGAATAATCTTTATTCAGAATGGCAATTTGAGTTGATGCCACAGGAAACCATAGAATCTCCGGAAGGTTATCTTTCTTTTGCTCTGTCAGGGGATGATGCTGCACTGTTTGAAGTGACGTATGAAGGGGTGTCAGAATTCAGTGGTGCATTTACCTATCATTTGGTATTGGACGATAGCATTGAAGATTTGAGCCCGGGCAATTATACGGCAACGCTTAAGGTATATGAAGATCCTACAGGCAGTTCTTCCTTTGATGAGTCAAATCCTGCCTGGGTGATGCCTGTTTCACTGACAGTAGAGCCGGGAGAAGGGGATGAAGCGCCCGGCGGCTGGAACGCGACGCATACCCGTTACTACGAAGCGGATGGCACGCCCCGCTGCGGCTGGATCGAAGAGCCTTTTGAGGAATCTGGCAGCAGCGGCGTCAACTGGTACTACGCTGATCCGGCGAACGATGGCATTATAGCGACCGGATGGAAGAAAATCGGGATATACTGGTATTATTTTACCCCGGCGAATGAAGACGGGTATGGCGGTGGCCAGCTGCATCAGGCGGGGGTCGAGGAGATCAACGGAAAACTGTACTATCTCGACCGGAACAACGGCCGGATGCGCACCAGCTGGATCAAGGAAGTCTATGGCGATCATGACGAATACGACTGGTATTATGCGGATGCCAGCGGCGTTCTTCAGCTGGGCTGGCGGCGGATCGGCGGCAAGTGGTACTATTTCGAGCGCACGAATGAATATGGTCCCGGTGGCTGGATGTATAAAAATGACGTGTACAGGATCAACGGGAAACTGTACGGGTTTGATGAAGATGGCGTCATGCAGTACGGCTGGATGAAACTCAACCGGCCTGTATATGCCGGCCCCGGGCAGAAAGGGTATTACTCTTTCTGGGCATACGCCAATGCGTCAGGCGTGGTGCAGACCGGGTGGAAAAAGATATCCGGATCGTGGTACTTCTTTGACGATGAAGGCGCTATGCGCACGAATATGTGGGTCAAAGACAGTGCTGGCTGGTGCTATCTTGGCAGCAACGGAAAAATGCTTACCAACAGTTGGGCAAGAGACAGTGTCGGATGGGTGTGGCTGAACGGCAGCGGCAGGATCACGAAGTCCAGCTGGCTCAGGTACAAGGGCGACTGGTATTACCTGAAAGCCAATGGCTACATGGCTACCGGGACGCAGACCATCGGTGGAAAGACTTACAAGTTTGATTCGCAGGGCCGGTGGATCAAGTAATTAGCCGCAGTTGGTAAATCGGGATAAGGAATCGCAGACGGCCGCCCTTCAGGGCGGCCGTTTTTATTTTTGGAACCTGTGCATTGACGAGGAATAAACTGACAATTATAATATTTTCATAGATAGAACCGCGTCTAAAAACTGGGGCGGTGTCTCTGCTTGGAAAGGAAGGCAGCCATGAGAAAGAGAATACTTGTTGTGCTTTTGTCGGTAACAGTGATGTTCACTTTTATGCCGGCCTATTCAGCGTATGCGGATTCGTGGTGGCACGATGACGACGGGACCTGGTATTACCTTGATGATTATGGGTATGTCCAGTATGGATGGAGGCATATTGGCGGAAGCTGGTATTTCTTTGATTATCCGGACGGCAATATGCTTTATGGCGGTCTCTGGTGGGTAGATGGTGTTCCGTACTACTTCACTGATGATGGCAAGATGCGCACAGGCTGGATCAGAGAGGCTTATACAGATGAATACGGATACGCTCAGGAAGACTGGTATTATGCCGATTCAAGCGGGGTTTTACAGCAGGGCTGGCGGAAAATCGGCGGCAAATGGTACTACTTCGCACATGAAGCTGAAGTAGACAGCGGCTCCGGGTGCTGGATGTGTGCCGGAGATGTATATAAAATCAGCGGCAAACTGTACGCATTCGATGTCAGCGGTGCACTGCGGTACGGATGGACTAAATACAATCAGAGCTGGGGCGATTACGAGTATGATTACAACCTGTCGTATTGGGTGTATTCCGATTCGTCCGGCGTGGTGAAAACAGGTTGGCAGAAGATCGGCGGTACGTGGTATTACTTCAACAGTTGGGGCATGATGGCGGAAAACGAATGGGTCAAAGATAGTGCTGGCTGGTGTTATCTTGGCAGCAACGGAAAAATGCTTACCAACAGTTGGGCCAGAGACAGTGTCGGATGGGTGTGGCTGAACGGCAGCGGCAGGATCACGAAGTCCAGCTGGATCAAATATAACGGCGACTGGTATTACCTGAAAGCCAATGGCTACATGGCTACCGGTACGCAGACCATCGGTGGAAAGACGTACACATTTGACTCGTCCGGAAGAATGCTTTAGCCAGAAATGATCATAGTTGAATAGGAATCGCATAGCGGCCGCCCTTCGGGGCGGCCGTTTTGTTTTGCTATGTATTTTTACCGTATGGCTCTTTCGGGTATTGCGGCATATGTATCGAATTTTGTACAATGTGTTTAGAAAACAACTGCTTGGGTATTTGTTGCACAAATCAGTTTTGTTCGCACCTCGGGTAATGGAGGCATTGTAAAGGAGGATATCATGAAAAAGCGGTTATTGGTCATCCTGCTGTCGGTGGCGGTGCTCTTCACGTTCACCCCGACGATCGCACTCGCGGAGACAGAAGCGTCGGCGCGGGGAACTGGCGAAGAAGAGGTCATCGCAGCGCCTGCCGATGACTTTGAGTATCACAGCGGCGGGCTCAAGTACAGATATGATGATGGTTCTTATGCCAGCGGTTGGACTCTGATAAGCGAGTATTACTACTATTTTGATCCGGCCACGAAGTTTGCGGTGACCGGATGGAAGAAAATCGGCGGTTACTGGTACTATTTTGCGAAGAATGGGGACGGGAACGGGTACTCGGAAGGACAGATGTACGACGAAGGTGCCCTGAAAGTCAACGGCAAATGGTACTACTTCGGCCGCTATGACGGTTCTGCTGCAAAGTGGGGCAAGATGCAGTACAAATGGATCAAGGATACTTCCTACGGCAGTGATAACTGGTACTACGCCGACCCGAACAAAGACGGACAGCTTGCGCTTGGCTGGAAGAAGGTCGACGGAAAGTGGTACTACTTTGAACCATCAGAGGAAGGCGAGTACTGGTACCATATTGGCCAGATGTATGCCAATGATACCTACGTGATTAATGACAAGCTGTATGCTTTTAACAGAGGCGGATCTCTCCATGAAACGGCCGGCTGGGTCGATCTGTATGAAGAATACACCGATGAAAACGGTGATAAAGTGAAAGAATCCTATTGGGTCTATACAGATAAGAACGGCATCGCAGCAACCGGCTGGAAGAAGATCAGCGGCGAGTGGTATCTGTTCGATAATTGGGGATACATGCAGCATGACTGCCCTGCGGAGGACAGCGTCGGGTATCTGTACCTGGGTTCCAACGGGAAGCCCTACAAGAGCAAATGGCTCAAATACGATGGTTGGTGGTACTATTTCAATGCCAGCGGCTATATGGTGGCAGATAAATGGCTCAAGATCGACGGCGAGTGGTACTGCTTCAACGAGTATGGCCAGATGCTCTACAATCAGTGGGCCAAGGACAGCGTCGGCTGGATGTGGCTTGGCGCGAATGGCAAACCCTATCGCAGCAAATGGCTCTATGACGAGAATGAAGGCGAGTGGCATTATCTCAAAGCGAACGGCTACGAGGCAGTCAACGAGTGGGCCAAAGACAGCAAAGGCTGGATGTATATGGGCGGAGACGGCACACCCCTTAAGGATCAGCCGCTTGAGTACAAAGGGGATCTGTACTATCTCGATGTAACCGGGTATATGGTGACATCGGATTACCGCATGATTGGCAAAGACGAATACTACTTTGATGCAACCGGTAAAGGAAAACTGGTGTAACAGATCGGTTCACAAACTGCGGCTGCCCTTCGGGGCGGCCGTTTTTTCTTTGCTGCGGCGGAGATTGTACGCGATAAAAAACACGGCGGAGCGATTCCGCGGTGAACGCAGGTAAAACTTTGAAAAATACACGGATTTCTTGCATCATGCCCTACTATTGACGGCGAAAATATGGTATCATTATTCGTACGATTTTCGGTGCTCATTCGCACCGGATCACCACGAGCATATAGACGAAAGGACAACCATGGTAAAGAGGATCTTCGTTGAGAAAAAACGGGAATTTGCAGTAGAAGCCGCAGGGCTTTTTTCTGATATTAGGGAAAATCTCCACCTGATCGGTCTGCGGGAGCTGCGCGTCATCAACAGGTATGACGTAGAGGGGCTCGATGATGAGACTTTGGAGATGGCCCGGTACACCGTGTTCGCGGAGCCGGCGATCGACACCGCCTGGTACGACAAGCTTGAAGTGCCGGACGGTGCTTTTGCTTTTGCGGCCGGTTACGTGCCCGGGCAGTACGACCAGCGCGCGGACAGCGCCGAGCAGTGCATCACGCTGATGGATCCGTCCGCGAAGGCGACCGTCAAGTTCGCGAGAGTGTACGTGCTCGAAGGCGACCTCACGGAAGAGGACGTACAGGCGGTCAAGGACTATGTCATCAACCCGGTCGACAGTCGTGAAGAGGGCTTTGCAGTCCCCGCCACGCTCGACATGGATATCGTGGAGCCGGACGACGTGCCGGTGATCGAGGGTTTCAGAGACATGGATGAGGAATCGCTCCGTGCGTACCGTGCGGAGAAGGAATTCGCCATGAGCAACGAAGACCTCTACCACATCCACAAGTACTTCAAGGACGAAGAGCAGCGTGACCCGACCGAGACCGAGCTTAAGGTCATCGATACCTACTGGTCGGACCACTGCCGCCACACCACGTTCAACACCGCGCTCGATGACATCGAGTTCGAGGACAGCGCCTACGGCAAGGTCGTCAAAGCGGCGTTCGACGAGTACATGGCGATGCGCGAAGAGCTCTACGTCGGCAAGAACAAGAACGTCTGCCTGATGGATATGGCCTGCATCGGCGCCAAGTACCTCAAGGCGCACGGCAAGGCGGACAACCTCGACGAGTCCGAGGAGATCAACGCCTGCTCCATCAAGGTCAAGGCGAACATCGACGGCAAGGAAGAAGACTGGCTCGTCATGTTCAAGAACGAGACGCACAACCACCCGACCGAGATCGAGCCGTTCGGCGGCGCGGCGACGTGCCTGGGCGGTGCGATCCGCGACCCGCTGTCGGGCCGTGTCTATGTGTATCAAGCGATGCGCGTGACCGGTGCGGCGGACCCGAGGGTGCCCGTTTCGGAAACGCTCGAGGGCAAACTCCCCCAGAGAAAGATCACTGTGCAGGCAGCGCACGGATACAGTTCGTACGGCAACCAGATCGGTCTTGCGACCGGCCTGGTCGACGAAGTTTATGACGAAGACTATGTCGCCAAGCGCATGGAAGTCGGCGCGGTCATCGGCGCCGCTCCTGCGGACCACGTCCGCAGGGAGGTCCCGGCCCCCGGCGATGCGGTCATCCTGGTCGGCGGCCGGACCGGACGCGACGGCGTCGGCGGCGCCACCGGGTCGTCCAAAGAGCACACCCTCGAGTCCATCGACGAGTGCGGCGCGGAAGTCCAAAAGGGTAACCCGCCCGTTGAGCGCAACCTGCAGAGACTGTTCCGCCGCAAGGAAGCGGCCGTCCTGATCAAGCGCTGCAACGACTTCGGCGCAGGCGGCGTCAGCGTCGCGATCGGCGAACTGGCGGAAGGCCTGGACATCGACCTCGACCTCGTTCCGAAGAAGTACGAAGGCCTCAACGGCACCGAACTCGCGGTCTCCGAATCTCAGGAGCGCATGGCGGTCGTCGTCGAGAAGAAGGACGTCGAGACGTTCATCAAATACGCGAATGAAGAAAACCTGGAGGCGACCGAAGTCGCAACCGTCACCGATACCGGCCGCGTGCGCATGAGCTGGCGCGGCAAGACGATCCTCGATCTGTCCCGCGCGTTCCTCGACACCAACGGTGCAACGCAGAGAACGAACGTCACAGTTGCAGCCGAGAAGAAGAACGCAGGCAACCTGCTGATCGACTATCCGGATCCGGCAGAGTACCTAAAGGACCTCAACTGCTGCAGCAAGAAGGGCCTGATCGAGCGGTTCGACAGCACCATCGGCGCGGCATCCGTCCTGATGCCCCTCGGCGGCAAGCACCAGCTGTCCCCGGCGATGGGTATGGCGGCCAAACTGCCGGTCACGGAAGGCGAGACAACGACAGCGTCCCTCATGGCATACGGCTATGACCCGAAGATGGCGAAGGCGAGCCCGTTCCACGGCGCGCTCTACAGCGTCCTCGACTCCGTTACGAAGATCGGTGCGCTCGGTGGTGACATCTCCACCATCCGCCTGACCTTCCAGGAATACTTTGAAAAACTCACAGACCGCACCTCCTGGGGCAAGCCCATGGCAGCGCTCCTCGGCGGCCTGAAAGCCCAGAAAGAACTCGAACTGCCGGCGATCGGCGGCAAGGACAGCATGTCCGGCACCTTCATGGACATCAACGTGCCCCCGGCACTCCTCTCCTTCGCCGTGACGACGATCGAGGCGGACGAAGTCATCTCGACCGAGTTCAAGAAAGAAGACAGCCAGCTTGTCTTCCTCAAGTGTGAGAAGGACGCGGATGGCATTCCCGACTTCGCGGCGTACCGCAAGGCGATGGCCAAGGTCCGCGAACTGGCTGCAGAGAAGAAGATCCTCGCAGCGGCGGCAGTCGGGTACGGCGGTGTGTTCATGGCAGCGGTCAAGATGGCCATGGGCAACGGCATCGGCTGCAGCATCGGCGACATCTCCCAGGCAGACCTCAAGAGCCGCGGCTACGGCAGCCTGCTCCTCGAGATCGGCGCTGACGAAGACCTCGCTGCACTGTTCGCAGGCATCCCGTACGTGATGGTCGGCCGCACCAATGCGGACGGCGAGATCCGCCTCAACTGCGAAGGCAATAAAGAAACGCTCAATATCGACTGGGTCCGCGAGCAGTGGGAATCGCCCCTCGAAAGCGTCTTCCCGGTCCGCACGGCGGATGCGGAAGGCATCGTCGAGCCGGCTGTGGAGAAAGCGCCCGGCAAGGCGCCGGTCTACGAAGGCCCGGCCCTCAAGGTGGCGAGACCGAAGGTCATCATCCCGGCATTCCCGGGCACCAACTGCGAGATGGACTCCAAGCGCGCCTTTGAAAGAGCCGGCGCAGACGCGGAGATCTTCCTGATCCGCAACATGGACCAGAACGTGCTGAATGAGTCGATCCGCGGTCTGACCGAGAAGATCAACGAGAGCCAGATCGTCATGATCCCCGGCGGCTTCTCCGGAGGCGACGAGCCGGACGGCTCCGCGAAGTTCATCACAGCGATCTTCCGTAACCCGTCCATCAAGGAGGCGGTCACGGATCTGCTGGAGAACAGAGACGGCCTGATGCTCGGCATCTGCAACGGCTTCCAGGCGCTGATCAAGCTCGGCCTCGTGCCGTATGGCAGGATCTGCGATGTCGATGAGAACAGCCCGACGCTGACCTACAACAAGATCGGCCGTCACCAGTCGCAGCTCGTGCGCACCAGAGTCGCCAGCAAGCTGAGCCCGTGGCTCGCAGGAACGGAAGAGGATGCGGTCTACACCATCCCGATCTCCCACGGCGAAGGCCGGTTCATCTGCAGCGACGAGCTCTTGCAGCAGCTGCTCGCTAACGGCCAGGTTGCAACGCAGTACGTCGACCTCGCTGGCAACCCGGCGATGGACATCGCCTTCAACCCGAACCACAGCGTGATGGCGATCGAAGGCATCACCAGCCCGGACGGCCGCGTCTTCGGCAAGATGGGACACAGCGAGCGTATCGGCGAGTACGTCTACCAGAACGTGGACGGCGTCAAGGACATGAAGCTCTTCGCGAGTGGCGTCGCCTACTTCAAATAGTACCCGCAGAACAAGTCATTTCCTGCGGAAGGCACACCTTCCGCAGCACTGATAACACCAAAGGAGTAAAGCAATGAAAGCAGCCATCATCATGGGCAGCAAATCCGACTATCCTGTGGTCGAGAAAGCCGAAGACATCCTCAAGGAATTCGGCGTCGACTACGAACTGCGCGTCCTGTCTGCGCACCGCACCCCGCGGCAGGCGGAAGAATTCGCCCGCACGGCGGAAGACCGCGGCGTGGAGGTCATCATCGCAGCGGCCGGCAAGGCGGCGCACCTGGCGGGCGTCATCGCCGGCAACACCCCGGTCCCGGTCATCGGCATCCCGATGAAGACCAGCGATCTTGGCGGCATGGACTCGCTCCTGTCCGTCGTCCAGATGCCCAAGGGCATTCCGGTCGCGACCGTCGCCATCGGCGGCGCGGAGAACGCGGCGTTGCTCGCAGTCCAGATCCTGAGCGTGAAGTATCCGGAACTGCGCACTGCTTTCAAAGCCTATAAAGACAAGATGGAAGCTGACATTTTGGCCATTGATGCTGAGATGAATGCCTGATTTCACCCCGCACGAACGAGTGTTGAATGACGGATTTGATTGCAGATGAGGGATTTCTGTAATGCGGATTGCACGCATGGCGCATAAAGCTTGCGAGGAGAACGTTTTCAGTTCTCCGAGGAAGGTTTATGACAGCCATGAAGTGCATATCGGATATAGAATAAGTCAACTGCAGGCAACCGTGATGCAGATAGGAGATTCGACTATGGATGAGAAACTTACCTACAAAGACGCAGGCGTCGACACCAAGGAAGGCGAACGTGCCGTTTCCCTGATGAAAGACCACGTCAAGAAGACCATGAACGAGAACGTCCTGACCGGTCTCGGCGGGTTCGGCGGTCTCTACAAACTCCCGAGGGAAGGCATGGAAGAGCCGGTCATCGTCTCCGGTACGGACGGCGTGGGCACCAAGCTCAAGATCGCATTCCTGATGGACAAGCACGACACCGTCGGCATTGACTGCGTGGCCATGTGCGTCAACGATGTGCTCTGCCAGGGCGCGACCCCGCTGTTCTTCCTCGACTACATCGCGACCGGCAAGGTCACGGCGGAGAAGATCGCGGACATCGTCAGCGGCGTGGCGGAAGGCTGCCGGCAGGGGCGTTCGGCGCTCATCGGCGGCGAGACCGCGGAGATGCCGGGCTTCTACGGCGACGGTGAATACGACATGGCCGGCTTCTCGGTCGGCGTTGTCGACAGAAAGAACATGATCACAGGCGACGACATCAAAGAAGGCGATGTGATCGTCGGTATCCCGAGCAGCGGGATCCACAGCAATGGCTATTCCCTGGTGAGAAAACTCTTCTTCGAGAAGATGGGCCTCACCGTGGATACGGAAGTCGAAGAGCTGGGCAAGACCCTGGGCGAGGCGCTCCTCACCCCGACCCGCATCTACGCAGACGCGTGTGCGGCGGTCCTGCCGAACTACAAGGTCAAGGGCATCGTCCACGTGACCGGCGGCGGCTTCTACGAGAACGTGCCCCGGATCCTTCCGGGAGGCATCGCTGCCTCCTTCGAGATCGGCAGCTGGGAGATCCTCCCGATCTTCCGCTACATCCAGAAGTGCGGCAACATCGAAGACAAAGAAATGTTCTCCACCTTCAATATGGGCGTCGGCATGATGATGGTCGTCGCGGCAGAGGACGCAGAGGCCGTCGTGGAATCGCTCCGTGCGGCCGGCGAGAACGCAAGCATCATCGGCAAGACGGTAGCGTCGGAAAGTGACAGGGTGATCATCCATGGAAACATTTAGAATCAGCGTATTGGTATCCGGCAACGGCAGCAATCTGCAGTGCATCATCGATGCAGTAGAGGACGGCCGTATTCCGAACAGCAAGATCGTCGGCGTCATCTCCTCGAGCGAGAACGCGTACGCACTCGAAAGAGCGCGGCAGCACGAGATCCCGGCGGTCGCCATCACAAAGCATGAGTATGCGGATATGCGTGACCGCATGGATGCGATCCTGAAGGTGCTCGACGGCGAGCATCCGGATCTGGTCGTCCTGGCAGGCTATCTGTCCATTCTCCCCGCCAAGGTCGTCGAGAAATACAGAGGCCGGATCATCAACATCCATCCGGCGCTGCTGCCCAAGTTCGGCGGCAAGGACTTCTACGGCATCCACGTGCACGAAGCGGTCCTGGCAGCTGGCGAGACGGAGAGCGGCGCGACGGTCCACTATGTGGACGAAGGCGTCGACACCGGCGAGATCATCCTGCAGGAAAAGGTGCCTGTGCTGCCCGGCGACGAGCCGCAGGTCCTGCGTGAACGCGTACTGGAAGTTGAACACAAGATTCTCCCCGAAGCGATCGCAATGATCGAGAAAGCGAGGCATTAAATGGGCGGTATTTTCGGCGTCGTCTCCAACACCGACTGTGTCATGGATATCTTCTTCGGCACTGACTACCATTCGCATCTTGGCACTAAGCGCGGCGGCATGTGCATCCTGGAAAAGGACGGCTTCAACCGCGAGATCCACAACATCGAGAACATCCCCTTCCGAAGCAAATTTGAAGAGGACATCGAAGGCATGAAAGGCGTTGCCGGCATCGGCGCCATCAGCGACGGCGATCCGCAGCCTCTGACCGTAAAGAGCAAGCACGGCGATTACGCGATCACCACGGTCGGCCGCATCAACAATAAGGAATCGCTCGTGCAGGAACTGATCGACAGCGGTCACGGCCAATTCATGTCGATGAGCCACTACCACATCAACAACACCGAACTGGTGGCGGCGCTGGTCTCCTCTAAGGAGGATCTGGTCAGCGGCATCCGGTTCGCACAGGAGAAGATCGAAGGCTCCTGCACCATGCTGGTCCTGACGCCGGACGGCATGTACGCGGCCAGAGACCGCTACGGCAGAACGCCGCTCATCATCGGGCGCAAGGGCAGAGACGCCTACTGCGCAGCAAGTGAGTCCTTCGCCTTTATCAACATCGGTTATACCTACAAAAGGGAGCTTGGTCCCGGCGAGATCGCCTTCCTGACGAGCAGCGACGAGAAGACCGTCGCCCCGCCGTTTGAAGAGATGCGAGTCTGCTCGTTCCTGTGGACGTACTTCGGCTACACGACGTCGATCTACGAAGGCAAGAACGTCGAGATGATGCGAAACCGCAACGGCTACATCCTCGCCAAGAGAGACGGCGATATGGATGTCGACTACATCGCCGGCGTCCCCGACAGCGGCATCGCCCATGCGCTGGGCTATGCGAACGGCAGCAAGACCCCGTATGCGCGCCCGCTGATCAAGTACACCCCGACCTGGCCCCGCAGCTTCATGCCGCAGCACCAGCGCGCGAGAAACCTCATCGCCAAGATGAAGCTCGTCCCGGTGTTCCAGATCATCAAGGACAGAAAGTTCATCCTCATCGATGACTCGATCGTCCGCGGCACACAGCTGTCCGAGACCGTCGCCTACCTGATCGAGAACGGCGCCAAGGAGATTCACGTCCGCAGCGCCTGCCCGCCGATCATGTACGGCTGCAAATACCTCAACTTCTCCCGCAGCGTCACGGACATGGAGCTGATCACCAGACGCTGCATCCGCGAACTCGAAGGCCTCGGCACAGAAGCCGGCGCCAATCCGGATGACATCGGGGAAGAGGTCGAGATCCCGGCCGATATCCTCCGCGAATATGCGGACGCATCGACCGAACGGCATGCGAATATGGTCGAACTGATCAGACAGAAACTGAACTTTGACAGTTTGCGATTCCAGGAGCTCCCGGACCTTCTCAAGGCCATCGACGTGGACCCCTGCAAACTGTGCACATACTGCTGGGACGGAAAGGAGTAAACCAACATGCTGAGCATTCAGGAAGCGCTGGGCGGCAACAGCTACCCGGGACGCGGCATTCTCATCGGCCGCAATGAAGAGGGCAATGGCACCTACGTGGTGTATTTCATCATGGGACGCAGCGAGAACAGCCGCAACCGCATCTTCTCGAAGACGGAAGACGGCATTCGCACAGAAGCGTTCGACCCGTCCAAGATGGTCGATCCGAGCCTGATCATCTATCATCCGGTCCGTTCCTATGACGGCGAGCTCGTCGTCACCAACGGCGACCAGACGGACACGATCCGCGACTCCCTGGCGGCAGGCAAATGCTTCCGCCACGCGCTCATGACCCGCGAGTTCGAGCCGGATGAACCCAACTACACGCCCCGTATCTCCGGGATCGTGCATAAGGATGGCAGCATCGCCATGTCGATCCTGAAGAGCGCGGACGGCGATCCGGCCTGCTGCTGCCGCTACTTTTACGAGTACGATCACCCCAAGGCGGGGATGGGATACCTGATCCACACCTACCAGGGCGACGGCAATCCGCTGCCTTCGTTCAAGGGTGAACCCACCGTGGTCAGCGTGGCAGGCGGCATCAAGGAATACACAGAGGCTGTCTGGCAGGCGCTCAACGAAGACAACAAGGTCTCCATTTACGGTCTCGCGATCGGCGACGACGGCACATGCGAAGACCTGATCATCAACAAGCATGAATAAACGCGGAAGGAGTACTGAACGATGAAAGAACTGGAACTCAAATACGGCTGCAACCCGAACCAGAAACCTTCCCGCATCTTCATGCGTGAAGGGGAACTCCCGGTCACTGTTCTGAACGGCAAGCCTGGTTACATCAACTTTCTCGATGCGCTGAACTCGTGGCAGCTCGTCAAGGAACTCAAGGAAGCGACGGGCATGCCCGCAGCGGCTTCCTTCAAGCACGTCTCGCCGGCAGGCGCGGCAGTCGGCCGCCCGCTGACAGACATTGAAAAGAAGATCTACTTCGTCGAAGACGACGCGGAACTGTCCGACATCGCCTGCGCGTACATCCGTGCAAGAGGCGCCGACAGACTCTGCTCCTACGGCGACTGGGCGGCGCTCAGCGACGAATGCGATGCGGCGACCGCGAAGTACCTGCTCAAGGAAGTATCCGACGGCATCATCGCACCGGGATACACCGAAGAAGCGCTGGAGATTTTCAAACAGAAGCGCGGCGGCAGATACAACGTCGTCCAGATCGATCCGGACTATGTGCCGGCTGAGCAGGAATACAAAGACGTCTACGGCGTCACCTTCGAGCAGGGCCGCAACAACTACAAGTGCGACGCGTCCCAGCTTGAGAACATCGTCTCTGCCAACAAGGACCTGCCCGAGAGCGCGAAGATCGACCTTCTGACCGCGCTCATCACCCTGAAGTACACGCAGTCCAACTCGGTCTGCTACGTCAAGGACGGCCAGGCCATCGGCGTCGGCGCCGGCCAGCAGAGCCGCATCCACTGCACGCGTCTTGCGGGCAGCAAGGCGGACAACTGGTACATGCGCCAGCATCCGAAAGTCCTCGCCCTGCAGTTCGTGGACGACATCCGCCGTCCGAACCGCGACAATGCGATCGACGTCTACACCTCGGATGAGTGGGAAGATGTCCTTCGTGAGGGCGAATGGCAGAAGATTTTCAAGGTGAAGCCGGAACCGCTCACCGCAGAGGAAAAGAAGGCATGGATCGCCACCCAGAGCGGTCTGGCGCTCGGCAGCGATGCGTTCTTCCCCTTCGGCGATAATGTCGAAAGAGCGCGCAAGAGCGGCGTTGCCTATATCGCAGAGCCCGGCGGCAGCATCCGTGACGACAATGTCATCGAGACCGCCGACAAATACGGCATGGTCCTGGCCTTCACCGGCATGAGACTGTTCCACCACTAAAGAAAGGAAGAAACGATGAAAGTACTGGTAGTCGGCAGCGGCGGCCGCGAGCACGCCATCTGCTGGAAACTGAAGCAGAGTTCCCGTGTCACGGAACTGTACTGCGCGCCCGGCAACGCCGGGATCGGCAAGGATGCAGAATGCATCCCGGTCAGCGCGGAGGATATCCCGGGGATCGTCGCACTGGCACAGGAAAAAGCGATCGACCTCGCGGTCATCGGGCCGGAAGTGCCGCTCGCGATGGGCATCGTGGATGCGCTTGAAGCGGTCGGCGTGAAGACGTTCGGCCCGAACAAAAAGTGTTCGCAGCTCGAGGCGAGCAAGGCGTTCACCAAAGCGTTCCTGGCACGCCACGATATCCCGACAGCCAAATACAAAGAGTACACCGACAAGCAGGCCCTGATCGATGACATCGGCATCTTCGGATGGCCCATGGTCATCAAGGCAGACGGGCTTGCGGCAGGCAAGGGCGTTGTCCTGGCGGAGAACGCGGTCGAGGCGGAGGCGGCCATCGAGGATATGATGGGCAGCCGCGTCTTCGGCGAGGCCGGCGACAAGATCGTCGTCGAGGAATGCCTGCGCGGTGTCGAAGCGTCCATGCTGTGCTTTGTCGATACGAACACGATCGTGCCGATGGAGCCGGCGCAGGATTACAAACGGATCCTGGACGGAGACCGCGGGCCGAACACCGGCGGTATGGGGTCTTATTCCCCGTCACTTGTCTTTGATGATGATCTGATGCTGACGCTCAGAAAGGAGATCCTCGAACCGACTCTCGCAGGGTTCCAGGCCGATGGCCTCGACTTCCGCGGTGTTCTGTTCATAGGACTGATGATCAGCAAGGATGGCCCGAAGGTCATCGAGTTCAACAACCGCTTTGGTGACCCCGAGACCCAGTCGGTGCTGATGCGCCTTGATACGGATCTGCTGGATGTGTTCGAAGCCGTCTGCGACGACAAGCTCGCGGAGATCGAACTCAACTGGAAGCCGCAGCCGGCGTGCTGCGTGGTCGCGGCATCCGGCGGCTATCCGGGCAGCTACGAAAAAGGCAAGGTCATCACCGGACTGGATGACATGGACGAAGACATCGTCGTCTTCCATGCCGGCACCGCTTTTGATGCGGATGGCAACATCGTTACCAGCGGCGGCCGTGTGCTCGGCGTGACAGCGCTCGGCGAGACCCACGATGAGGCAAGAGAAAAAGCCTACGACAACATCGCAAAGATCGCGTTCGAAGGCATGCAGTACAGAAAAGAAATCGGGATCGTCGGAACGATCTAAGGAGGTAACAAATGGGCAAGAAGATCATTACGATCAGCAGAGAATTCGGCAGCGGCGGACGTCTGGTCGGCGCTGCACTGGCAAAGAGACTGGATGTGCCGTACTACGACAAGAAGATCCTGGACAACATCGCCAAAGAAAACGGTTTTTCGGCGGAGATGATGGCTGAGGATGAGATGCGGGCGAAGAACAGTTTCCTGTACAGTCTGACGAATGCGTTCGGCACGGCCGGTTACGGTCCGGACACACTGTCGATCAATGAGCGATTCTTTATGGCCCAGTTCGACTATATCACCAACATCGCCAAGAGCGGCGAGGGCGGTGTCATCATCGGCCGCTGCGCAGACTATGTCCTGCGCGACTTCAAGGATGCGACCAACGTATTCCTGTATGCCGAGGAAGACACCAAGATCGAACGCGCGGTCAACGAGTACGGCATCAAGGATGAGAACATCCGCAAGACGCTGGCAGACGTCGACAAGGCAAGAGCGAACTACTACCGCTATCACACGGGCCGCAAATGGGGCGAGCCGGTCAACTACCACCTCTGCATCGACAGCGGATACCTGCCGATCGAGGGCATCGTCGACCTGATTCTCGACTATGTCGACCTGCGTGACAAGCGCAAAGGGGAGTAAACACCCGCAGCATCCGGCTGCGGAGATAGGAGTAAAGAATGAGCGAATCAAAAGGAACGTATTATATTACAACACCGATCTATTACCCCAGTGACAACCTGCACATCGGGCACACCTACTGCACCGTCATGGCGGATGCGATGGCCCGGTTCAAGCGTGCGCTGGGGTACGACGTGAGATTCCTGACCGGTACAGATGAACACGGTCAGAAGATCCAGCAGAAGGCAGAAGAGGCCGGTGTCACTCCGCAGGAATACGTCGACAAAGTCGTTGCCGGCATCAAGGACCTGTGGGCGACCATGGAGATCTCCTACGACGACTTCATCCGCACCACCGAGGAGCGGCATGTCAAGCGCGTCCAGGACATCTTCATGAAGATGTACAAGAAGGGCGACATCTACAAAGGCGAGTATGAAGGTCTGTACTGCACACCCTGCGAATCCTTCTGGACGGAGAGCCAGCTGGTCGACGGCAAGTGCCCCGACTGCGGCCGCCCGGTCGAGAAGGCGAAGGAAGAAGCGTACTTCTTCCAGATCAGCAAATACGCGGACAGACTGCTCAAGAACTTCAAGGAAAACCCGCAGTTCCTCGAGCCGGAGTCCCGCCGCAACGAGATGATCGCGTTCATCGAGCAGGGCCTCGACGATCTGTGCATCTCCCGCACGAGCTTCGACTGGGGCATCCCGGTGCCGATCGATGACAAGCACGTCATCTACGTCTGGCTCGATGCGCTCAGCAACTACATCACGGCACTCGGCTATCCGGACGATCCGGAACTGTACAAGAAGTACTGGCCGGGCATCAACCTGGTGGGCAAGGAGATCGTAAGATTTCACAGCATCATCTGGCCGGCGATGCTCATGAGCATCGAGGAGCCCATCCCGAAGCAGGTCCTGGGCCACGGCTGGCTGCTGATCGACGGCGGCAAGATGAGCAAGTCCAAAGGCAACGTCGTCGACCCGGTCGTCCTGATCGACCGCTACGGCGTCGACGCGCTCAAGTACTTCCTGCTGCGCGAATACACCTTCGGGCAGGACGGTGTCTTCACCAACGAAGTGCTGCTCAAGAGACTGAACTACGACCTGGCGAACGACCTCGGCAACCTCGTAAGCCGTACCGTCGCCATGATCGAGAAATACAACGGCGGCATCGTGCCGGATGCGGCGGCGGCAGAGCCTGTTGACGACGAACTCAAAGAGATCGCGGTCAACGCGGCGGCCAACGTCGAGAAGGAAATGGACGAGTTCAAGTTCAACATGGCGCTCGAGGCCATCTGGGTCCTGGTACGCCGTGCGAACAAGTACATCGACGAGACCACCCCGTGGATCCTCGCGAAGGAAGAGGCGAGCAAACCGCGTCTTGACACGGTCCTGCACAACCTGGCCGAGTCCATCCGCATCATCAGCGTCCTGATCAGCCCGTTCATGCCGGCGACCGCACAGAAGATCCGCAAGCAGATGGGTCTGTGGTACGCAGATCCCGAATGGGACGACGCGAAGGTCTTCGAGATGATGAAGGGCGAACAGGTCAAGAAGGGCGATCCGATCTTCCCGCGCCTCGACATCGACAAGGAACTCGAGGAACTGGAAGCGCTCAACAAGCCGGCCGAGGAGCCGAACATCCCGCTCGAGCTCAAGGACGAGATCGTCTACGACGACTTCGACAAGCTCGACCTGCGCGTGGCGACCATCCTCTCCTGCGAGAAGCATCCGAACGCGGACAAGCTCCTCGTCTTCCAGGTGAAGATGGGCACCGAGCGTCGGCAGATCGTCAGCGGCGTGGCGGCGTACTACAAACCGGAAGAGCTGGTCGGCAAGAAGGTCGTCGTCGTGGCGAACCTCGCACCGAGAAAGCTCCGCGGCGTCGAGTCGAAGGGCATGATCCTCTTCGCGGACAATGTCGTGAACGGCAAATCCAGATACGAATACATCACCACGGTAGCGGAGGACGGCAACCCCGTCATGTAGCCGCCGGCAGTAAAAGATAAGCAAACGGTATGCCGCATTCTCCGGAGTGCGGCATATTGTGCGATTTGAGGCCGCCCGGCAAGGGGCGGCGCTGACAGAAAGGAACGACCACTATGCGGCTATTTGACAGCCACAGTCATATCAACCACGACGAATTTGACGAAGCCGAACGCGCAGCACGGATCCGGGAGATCGAGGAAGACCCCGATCTGTGTTATGTGATGGACATCGGCTGCGACATGGCGTCCTCGGTGCTGGCGTGCGAGCATGCGGCGAAGTACCCCTGGTGCTACGGAGCGGTCGGGTTTCATCCGCACGATGCGAAGAACTTCGGCCCTGCCGAGGAATCGCTCATCCGCGGTATGGCGAAAAAGCCTGGCATCTGTGCCATCGGCGAGATCGGGCTCGACTTCCACTACGACCTGTCCCCGCGGGATGAACAGCGCGACTGTTTCCGCAGGCAGATCCGGATGGCCAACGAGCTGAAGATGCCCATCGTCATCCACTCCCGCGAGGCGGACGGCGAGACGATGGACATCCTGAAAGAGGAAGGCGCCTTTAGCGACGAGAGAAAGAGCTGGTTCGCAGAGCGGCCTGTCCCGGCGGGCTGGGAAAGCGCTGCGAAAGATGCGCGCGTGCTCCTGCACTGCTACTCCGGCAGCCGCGAACTCGGCGAACAGTATGTGCGCCTTGGCGGCACGCTCTCCATGTGCGGACCGCTGACGTACAAGAACGCGCGCAAGACGGTGGAGGTGGCGGAGGCCATCCCGCTCGAGTTCCTGCTCGTGGAGACAGACTCCCCGTTCCTGACGCCCGTGCCCCTGCGCGGCAAGCCGAACAGGTCTTCCTACGTCGTGCATACGGCGAGAAGGCTGGCGATGATCAAGGGCATGGAGCTGGAGGATGTCGCAGAGCAGACCTGCATCAATGCAATGCGGTTTTTCGGAATCACAGAATAGCGGCCGGCTGCGGCATGCAGCGGCCATAGACAGAAACGAATAAAAAGATGTTAGTTGACAGTATCAAAAAACTGATCCGGCAGCAGTCGCTGATCTGGCAGGGCGACCATGTGGTCCTCGGGTTTTCCGGGGGGCCGGATTCGCTGTGCCTGTTTGATGTGCTGTGCGGTCTGCAGGAAGAGCTGGGCTTCACGCTTTCGTGCGTGCATGTGAACCACGGGCTCAGACCCGGAGCGGCGGAAGAGGATCAGAAGTTTGTAGAAGAGATCTGCGCACAGCGCGGTGTTGCGTGCGAAGTGGTGTCGGTGGACTGCCGCGCCGCGGCCCGCTCCCTCGGGCTGACGGAAGAAGAAGCGGGCCGCCGGCTGCGCTACGACGCCTTTGCAAAACGCGCAGCCGCCCTTGCGCAGCAAGGGGCGGCGCGGGTCGTGATCGCCGTTGCCCAGAACAAGAGCGACCAGGCCGAGACCGTTCTCCAGCGCCTTCTGCGCGGGACCGGCACAGACGGCCTGGCCGGCATGGACTACCGGCGATCGGAAGCGGGCGGCTTCGATGTGATCCGCCCCCTGCTTGATACCGACCGGGCGGACATCGAAGCCTATCTGTCGTCCCGCGGTCTGAGCCCGCGGCGCGATCACACCAACGAAGAGAACGACTACGTACGCAACCGGATCCGCAACGAGCTGATCCCGTACCTGGCGGAACACTTCAACCCGAATATCGTGGAGACACTGACCCGTGCGGCGGCCAACGCCCGGGAGGACAGCGCCTATCTGCGGCAGCTCGCGGACGAACGCCTTTTTGATGCCCAGACGGAAGCCGGGGAGATCCCGCTGCCGATGGGCGGTCCCGCTGCGTTTCCGAGCGCGGCGGAGCAGCCGGACAGGGTTGTCCTGGACCGCCAGACGGTCCTCGCGGCGCCGTTGCCGGTCCGTCACCGGATGCTGCGGATGGCGTTCGCGCACATCGGCCTGCTGCAGGATATCGCGGCGGTGCACCTCGCCGCCATGGACAAGCTGATCGAAGAGGGACGCACCTCCTCCAGAACGGTGCTGCCCGGCGGCTACGTGCTGCGGATCGGGTACGACACGGCCGAATGCCTGACGCCCGGCAGGGCCAGAGAGGGCAGCGAAGACAACGCCGCTGCGGATGGCAGCAAATCCTCGGAGGTCTATCTGGCAGCGGTGCTGACACGTGAGGAACTGCTGGAGACGATCCGCGAAGAGGCGGCGGAGACAGCCGCAGCCGGCAAACAGCCGGGCCTTGCGGACGACGAAACGCTGTCCGAGGCCGAGCGGATCCGCGCCTATATCTATAGTAAGAACTTCATCGGCATTGGAGAGGCATCCTGCATCCTCGATGCGGACAGGGTGGCCATCCTGCTGACGATGGACCGCAAGACCGCCGCCGCAGACAGCGGCGCACCGGCGGGTTCCGTCACGGCGGAGATGCTCCCCGAACTGATCGAATTCCGCACCAGACGCGCCGGCGACCGGCTGCCGCTCAAAGCGGGTAACAAGTCGATCCAGGATCTGATGGTCGACGAGAAGATCCCCAGGGAGCGCCGCAACCAGATCCCGCTGGCGGCGGCGGGCAGCACCGTGCTGTGGATCGCAGGCGGGATGCCGCGCCCGCGGTATGCGGCCGGATGCGCGGCGGGGCCTGAGACAGAGCGATTCCTCCTGCTTGAAATGACTATGTACGTGTGATAAACTTTCTTTTAGTCTTTTTTGTCTGCCGCAACAGATTTCCGGCGTGGCAGCGGAAGGCGTGAGAATGAGGAAAACAGATTTCTTTTCATTTATATATAAGGAGTTTCAGTAAGTGAAAAAACGCACCACAAGAAACATCGGGATCTATGTGCTGATCTTCGCGCTCGTCATGGGCATGGCGTTCCTGTACAACCGCGCCCCCAAAGATGAGTCGAAGGAGATCGAGTACTCGGAGCTCGTGGAGTACATCGCAAACGAAGAAGTCAAGGAACTGAGCGTCGACAACAACAAGATGGTCATGACGGCCAAGCTGAAGAATGGCGATGAGGTCAAGGCGGTTTACACGATGGTTGATTACAGCATCCTGTCGGACAAGTACCTCAACCAGCAGGCGGAGGACGGCAAGCTCAAGCTCACCGCGGAAGCGCCCAAGACCACGCCCTGGTATATTTCATTGCTGCCGACGCTGCTGATGGTCCTTCTGCTCGTCTTCTTCTGGGTGATGATCATGAACCAGCAGGGAGGCGGCGGCAAGGCGATGCAGTTCGGCCGCAGCAAAGCGCGTCTGATGAAGGACAGCGACCTGCGCAAGATCACCTTCAAGGATGTTGCAGGCCTTGACGAGGAAAAGGAAGAGCTCAGCGAGATCGTCGAGTTCCTCCGCCATCCCAAGAGATTTGCCAGCCTCGGGGCCAGGATCCCCAAGGGTGTCCTTCTGGTAGGTCACCCCGGCACAGGTAAAACGTATATTTCCAAGGCGACCGCCGGAGAAGCCGGCGTGCCGTTCTTTACCATCAGCGGCTCTGAGTTCGTCGAAATGTTCGTCGGCGTCGGTGCGAGCCGTGTCCGCGATCTCTTTGACCAGGCTAAGAAAAACGCGCCCTGCATCGTCTTCATCGACGAGATCGATGCGGTCGGCAGAAAGCGCGGCGCCGGTCTTGGCGGCGGCAACGACGAAAGAGAGCAGACCCTCAACCAGCTGCTCGTCGAGATGGACGGTTTTGAAGAGAACTCCGGCATCATCATCCTGGCGGCGACCAACCGTCCGGATGTCCTCGACCCGGCTTTGCTGCGCCCCGGCCGTTTTGACCGCCAGATCGTCATCGGCATGCCCGACATCAAGGGCAGAGAGGAGATCTTCAGGGTCCATTCGCGCAACAAGCCCCTGGCGGAAGGCGTTGACCCGAAGGTGCTCGCAAGACGTACGCCCGGATTCTCCCCCGCGGACATCGAGAACATGCTCAACGAGGCGGCCCTGCTCACCGCACGCCGCAACGGCAAGGCGATCCGCATGGACGAGATCGAAGAGGCCATCACCAAGGTCATCGCCGGCCCCGAGAAGAAGAGCCGCGTGATCAGCGAAAAGGAAAGAAAACTCACCGCGTTCCACGAAGCAGGCCATGCAGTCGTGGCGCGTTCCCTGCCCAACACCGACCCGGTCCACCAGGTCACCATCGTGCCGCGCGGCATGGCGGGCGGATTCACCATGACCCTGCCCAAGGAAGACAGATACTACGGCACGAAGCAGCAGATGCGTGAGGAAATCATCCACCTGCTGGGCGGCCGTGTCGCGGAGAAACTGACCCTCGAGGACATCAGCACCGGCGCGTCCAACGACATCCAGCGGGCGACCGACGTGGCCAGAGAGATGGTCACCAAGTACGGCTTCAGCGAAAAGCTCGGCCCGATCAACTACGCCGGTGCGGAGGAAGTATTCCTGGGAAAAGATTTCTCCACACGCCAGAACTACTCGGAAGAGGTCGCTGCCCTGATCGACTCGGAGATCCGCCGGATCGTCGAGGAATGCTTCCAGGAATGCGAACGCATCCTCACCGAGCATATGGAAGAACTCACCCGCGTGGCGCACGCGCTGCTGGCGGTCGAGACCATCGACGGCGAACAGTTCGAAGCCCTGTACACCGGCAAACTGTCGGCCGAGGAACTCGCCGAACAGGATAAGGCCAAGGACGAAGCCATCGCGAAGGCGAACGAAGAAGAGCGCCGCGAGATGGAAGCGCTGCAGGCCGAGGAAGAGGTACTGGATCCGATTGGTCCGCTCTTCGATGAGGACTACACCCCTGACGCCCGCCGCGGAGAATACGTCGCGGACGGCAAGCATGACGAGTATGTCGGCGTCGACTTCGGCGGTGATGACGATTTCTTTGAGGAGCCCGCTGCACAATCGCCCGGCGAAGAACCCGCTGCGGCAGAACCCGAAGACGGATTTGTTCCGGCTGAAGAAGACAGCAAGGAAGAGGAGTAGCGTATGCCCGCAAACCGGACGGCGGAAGGTCTCACCCGGGGCGATGCGCTGATCCACGGGACGATCGAAGACCTTCTCAATTTCGAAAAATACACCAGCTCCCCAGACGCGCTCCGGGGGGCTGCGATCGCCAATGATTTTCAGATGATCCTGCTGAGCGCGGACATGCATCCGGTGTTCAGCGTGGAAACCAGACACCGCACCACGGTTGGTGCGGCTGTTCGGCTGGGCAAAGACTATACGTTCAGCAAAGCGGCGGTCTATACGAAGATCGACGTCAACGGCATCCTCACCTACTGGGGGCCGGTGCGCGTACAGGACCAGCCGTACCTGATGTTCGTGGTCGACAACGAAGACCAGTACACCGCAGAGGAGATGACACGGCTCGGCAAACTGATCGAGCTCGCTATGAAGATGTGGCATTTCTCGCCGGAACAGGACGCGCGGAGCGAGTTCCTGCGAGCGCTGCGGCGCAACAATGCGGCCATGGCGTACAGCCTGCGCGGGGAGGCGGGGGTGGACCCGTCGTCCATCGCCGGCGTCTTTGTGGTCCGTGCGGCGAGCCCCGATGAAGCGGAATCGCTCTGCGAATTACTCGAGCAGGCCGGCTTTGGTATCCTCCGCATGCATGAAGAGGGCGAGACCAGCGGCATTCTTCTGGCGGACGCGAAGATGGAAAACGCGGCGGCCTGCGCGGCCGAAGTGTACCAGACGTACGAACCCGGGGAAGGCACGACGGTCTTCCAGATCACCGGCATCCGCGGCCCGGAAGGGGCGGGCGGTGCGTTCGCACTGATCCAGGCGGCCAGAGAAGCGGTCTGCATCATCCATCCGCAGCAGGCGGTGTTCGGGCGATATGAACTGGCGCTGGCGAGAAGCGCCGCGCTGATCTATGAACAGGATCCCGTCCAGCGGCAGGAGTACGCGTCCTGGTTCGACCCGTTCAGGGATCTCACTGCGGCCAAGCGCCGGCAGTTCCTCGATACGCTGGAGGTGTTCCTGCTGGATGCTGCGCAGAGCACGCAGCAGACGGCGCAGATTCTAGGGGTGCACGCCAACACGGTCCAGTACCGGCTGCACCGCGTCGAAGAGAAAATGGGGCTCAGCCTGCTGCAGGGCCCTGCGGAGCCGGGTCTGATCCTGGCGCTGGCGCTGCGCCGGCTTGCGCGGGCGGACCGCGGCAGACGGCAGCGGTAGGCGGCCGCAACAGGCGGCAGGGGCGGACCGCAAAGAGCGATTCCACGAAGACGACAACTACATATAGTGCTTTTTGAGCAGCCCCCCACAACACGGAGACGGAGTTCGTCAAAAAGGTGACAAAAAAGGCTCTGGGGAGACGATTTTTCTTGATTTGCCAAGGCCTTTCATGTATAGTTTATTTGGTGTTTTTTACGGTATAGGTGTTATTTTTGCGCCGAAACCCGAAACATAGAAGCCACAATAAGGAGGAGTCTAAGATATGAGTAAGCTTGAACAGCTCCGCG
>Ga0129307_1000593_pt1 | contig 53121 bp, 100 predicted proteins | sample P1105metagenome_FD_94437 | JGI IMG/M metagenome (GOLD analysis project Ga0129307, IMG submission 94437) | Capybara group fecal microbial communities from Wisconsin, USA - P1105 metagenome | ecosystem: Host-associated > Mammals > Digestive system > Large intestine > Fecal | place: USA: Wisconsin... | reverse complement strand
TGGGTTCAAGTCCCATCTTCTGCATGATTTATGTAAACCCCAAAAGCATGGCGAATCCTTTGATTTCTAAGGCTTTTTGGGTTTTTTATTTTGCTCAAAAATATGCGTGGAACATAGTTTTATGTCCAAAAAATAGAAAAAAATGGACACGAAATGGACACGAAAAAAAGGAATCCCTATAAGAGATTCCCACCAAGTATTTTTGCAGCTTTATTTTGTAACTTTTTATCGTTCCTTATTCTGTCATGTTCATAAACACGTTTTAAGGTATAGTCGCTCGACCATCCACCGACAGATTGTATGTCTTTGTCTGAAACACCTGCTTGATGCAATTCGGTAGCCATATAATGTCTAAAATCGTGAAATCTAAATTCAGGAATATTTAATTGTTTTTGCTTACGTTTTAGATATCCATGAATCTTGCTAGGATGACCTTTAAACACATAGCCCTGTTTCTGCACACGTTCCATTAATTTTAAATCAGGATCAATCGGAACGATTCTGTTCGATTCATAGGTTTTATTGTATTCCTGTATTATCCATTCATTGTCGGTATTAACGACCATAGCCTTGTTAATCTTAATAGAGTCTTTTCTTATATCTTGAACGTCTAGTGCAATTATTTCACTTCTTCGCAGCCCGTATGTGGCGAGAGTAAATACTATTTTGTATTCTTCAGTAGACGCATCTATTATTTGTTTAACATCTTCTTTCGTAGGAATATATTCGTTTTCGATATCCTTCTTTTTTCTTTTAGGCAACGCAATATTGTATTTCACTTCTGGAATAAAAGTGGACAGCACTGCGCTGATAAAGGCATTTACATTTCGCACGGTTTTGGGCGAGTAGTGTAGTGATATTTGATTTATATATCTTTGGATAACTAATTGAGACATATCTTTTAATTGTAAAGACAAAAAAGCATTGTCCATATTATTTAATACAGATGTATAACCTTTTTTTGTACTTGCAGAAAGGATGTTAGACTTGATATCCAAATATTTTAATGCACAATCTTTAAAAGACCTATTTGGAGCATTTTTCGAAGTCACAGAGCTATTCATTATCTTTGTAACTTCTTCCAATATTTCTTTTTGGGTAGGCCTGTGGTCAAAAGTAATTGAATGACGCTTGCCGTCAATCGTTTTTCGGATTCTATAATTACCCGAATCCAATTTTTGCGCTTTCATACAACAATTCTCCAAACCTAATTTTCTTTAATTACGTGTGCGGCTTTCAAGTAGTCTATGTATTTTTCTAAAACATCTAGTTCAGATGCGCTCATGCCCTCTAAAGCTGTTTTTACGTTAGAGAAATTCATGTTTTTGTCACCTTTTTCTACTTCCATTGGCACATCATAACCCAATAACCAGGCTTCGTTTACACCTAATGCCTTGGCGATTAAATACACTTTGTCTGTAGTTGGCGAATGAACTCCATTAATATAGTGACTAATAGATGCTTTTGCGATACCAGTTCTTTTACATAACTCAGCCTGTTTCATCCCCTTGAGGCGCAGTGCCTCTTGAAGTCGGGTATTAAACCCTTGAATTGTTTTAGACATAGTATCCTCACTTTTTTAATTTTCTCCCAATACGTATAGTATTATACACAATGTTTAAAAAATAATCAAAATTGTTGTGAGAAGTAAATAAAATGTTCGAAAATCTATAAGAAAAGTATTGACATCTAAACTTTCGTAGTTTAGAATCAGAATCAGTTCAACAAAGAACAAATTTAAAGAAGGGAGAAGGGGATTGAGTATGAATTACGATTACAGCAAATTACGTGGAAGAATTATTGAAATGTATGGTTCTTGCGAGGCTTTTAACGAAGCCGCTAATTGGCATACAAACAAAGTCAATCGAATCCTTAATAATCGTGTGAAAATGTTTGTGAAAGACCTAGAGGTTTTTTGCGATTTGTTAAACATTGAACCATGCGATATTAAGGATTATTTTTTTGTCCATAAAGTTTAGATGTCGAAACGATAAAGTATAGGGGAACAAATAATGCCAAGAGTAGCACCATTGATAGAAAGTCAAAAGGTTGAATATCGAAAAGAAAATTTGAGAAGGAAGATTGTTAGAGACATAGCAGATTTAGGAATCAAGAGGAAAGATTTGGCAATCTTGCAAGGAATAACACCAGGCTCATTAAGCAATCAGCTTACGGGCAGGACGGAAATATCGCTTGATACGTTTTTAGCTTGGCAAATATTGAGAGAAGAAAAATTGGGGAGTGCAGATAATGAGAAGGAATTTTAGGGAAGTTGTCCAAGGGTTATGTCTTATGGGTGTATTTGTAGGTTTTTTGTTTATTGATGCCAACACCAATGTTGGTTCAATTATTTCATTAAGTTGCATGGTTGTGTTTTTCTTACTGGAAAAGGGGATTGTATGAAGAAAATTGGAAAGTCGTTAGTGGTTCTTATCCTAGGTGTGGTCTTTTTCCTAGGAGATTCCATGGAGTTACAAGCAGAAGAAATTTTATATTGTCCGCAAGAATACATAGATATTTGCGATGAAATGCAAGAGAAATACGGAGTTAGTTCCTCATTGTTAATAGCTATTATTCAATGTGAAAGCGGGTGTCAGCCCACAATTAAATCTAATCATGGCGCAGTTGGGTTGATGCAGGTAATGCCAGTTAATAACCCTAAGAAATTAGATTTAACTGATCCAAGAACAAACATTGAACTCGGAACGCAAGTCTTACTCAAATGGAAAGACGAAGCTGAAACGGATGATTTATATTTGGTTCTTGCGCTTTATAACGGATGGGGAGATACGGCATATAAGAAATACAACAAGGAACAGTGGAATCATAAATGTTTTAAGTACCCCAAAAAGGTTCTAAATCTTTCATGGAAGATTGACCAAATACGCTATGGGGAACAGGGGAGATTTGTAGATGGCAACAAGTATAAAAAATCAAACAATTGATGGCTACATAGCGGAGTATGTAAAGGCTCATAACGTTACACCAGAGCAAGCAGTAAAAACTGATTATGTAAAAGCATTTATGGAATATGCGGATGAACGAGATACGGCCATTTATAGAAAACAAAAGGAGAAAGGAGATTCTTAAATGATTGTTGTTGATGGGTTCTGGACGGGAGTTGTAGTTGGATTTCTTGCGACAATGACAGGCACGATGATTGCAATTTTAGGATTAGCAAGAAAGCAAGAAAAAAATAAGGAACAATTTGGAAAATTCTTAAACAAATTAAGTGAACTAAATGAATTAGCAAAGGAGAAGGAAAATGGAGTTAGCAATCAAAAAGATTAGTATTGAGAATTTCAAGGGGATTAAAGAAAAGACGTTTGATTTTGATTGTAAAGATTGCGTTATTGCAGGTTCTAACGGCAGTGGCAAAACAACTATAGCAGATGCGTATTATTGGTTGTTCTTCGATAAAGATACAAGTCTGACAAGCAATCCAAATATTAAGCCTCTTGGAGTTGAGGAATGCACTCCAATTGTGTCCTTAATTGCGGACATAGATGGAAAGCAAATCGAATTTACCAAGGCTCAAAAAATTAAGAAGTCCAAGCCTGATGAAAATGGAGTTTGCAAGATATCTAGCACAAACACATACATGATTAATGCTGTACCAAAAACAGATAGGGATTTTAAGGCTTATTTAGAGGAAATCGGAATACCAGATGACTTTTTAATGATGTCGCACACAGATATTTTTACATCAATGAAACAAGCGGATATGAGAAAGCTGCTTTTTTCAATGGTAGAAGATATCACAGATTTAGATGTAGCAAGCAAGACAGATGGAGTAAATGACCTTAAAGTGCTACTTGAAAATTACAAACTTGAAGAAGTTGAAGCTATGCAAAAAGCAAGCATGAAAAAAGCCGAGGAACAGCTTAAAAACATTCCAGGTCAGATTGAGGGATTGGAACTTGGAAAGACAGAGCAAGTTGATGTTGCTGAACAAGAATTGCTTGTTAGCGGACTCAAAAAAGAGATAGCCCTAGAAAACGATAAATTGCTTGAAATAGACGAAGAAAAGAATCGCTTTAGTGCTTTATGCACCGAAGGATTACAACTCGAATTTGACCGAAATTCAGAGTTACAGCGCATGAATGATTTAGCTAATGAAGGAAGAAAAAATTTAGAACTTCAATTAAACGATTATCACAATTCAATGGTTAATTTAAAGAGAAAGATTTCGGTTAACAGTGCTGATATTTCTCAGTTGGAAAAGAGAATTGAGTTAAACAATTCTGAGGTTGAATCTTTAAAAAAAGAATTTGAAAACACAAAGGCTCTTGCTTTTGATGAATCATCAACTACTTGTCCTTGTTGCGGTCAGGTTTACCCAGAGGATAAACAAAAAGAAATTGAGGAAAAATTTGAAGCTGATAAACAGGCAAAAATGAATCAAATCAATCATACAGCAAAAGACAGACTTTCCTTGATTGACGGACTTAAAAACGAAATTAAAGAGTTGGAAAAGTTGCAAAAAGAGGCTCAATCAGAGTTGGAAAAGTGCGAAAGCAAAGCTTTAGAGATTGATAAAGCAATTGAAAATTTCAAGCCTACAGAAATTAAACCAACACCAGAGTTAAGGGCTATTGATAAGAAGATAGCTGCAAACGAAAAGGCTAAGGCAGAACTTAAAGAGCATAACAACGATGAACGCAAACGTGAAATTAATGCTCATATTGTCGAATTGCAGCTGCAAATAGAAGAGGCAAGCAAAATCATAGGTGCTAATGCTAACAACGTTCGAATTGACGAACAGATAGAAAGCCTCAATGAAAAGCGAATGGAGTTAGAACAGGCTAAAGCTAATTGTGAGCGAATCTTGTATCAGGTTGATTTATTAAGCAAGGCTAAAAACGAAATGCTTACAGAAGAGATTAATAAGCATTTTAGCAAGGTTAAGTTCCAATTATTCGAGTATTTGAAGAACGGTTCGTATAAAGATTGCTGTATTGCTTTATCGCTTGATAATAAGCCTCTTGGAGTAGCAACTAATACTGCTCTTGAAATGACCATGAAGATAGATATTTGTGAGTCTCTTCAAAAATATAACAACGTTCAGATGCCTCTATTCGTAGACGGATCAGAGGCTTTTGATACAACTACTTACAATTCAATACAGCCATATTGCCAACATATTTATTTGGCTGTTAGAGATGGAGAGTTGGAAATTAGGAAAGGGGATATTTAAAGATGGCAAACGAAGTATCAGTACAAAAGAAAATGGGAATTGCAGGATTCCTGGCACAAGACAAGGTAAAAGCAAACATTGTAAGCGTGGTTGGTGAAAAGTCAGCACCTACATTTATTTCATCGGTGGTAAGTGCAGTACAAACTAATAAGGAGTTGGCCAAGTGTTCACACGCATCTATATTGTCGGCTGCACTATTGGGAGAATCTTTACATCTAACACCTAGCCCTCAGTTGGGGCAATATTACTTAGTTCCTTATTCTGGTGAGGCACAATTCCAAATGGGAGCAAAAGGCTATAAGCAGTTGGCTATTCGTTCAGGTCAGTATAGGAAAATTGTTACTTCAAACATTAAGGATGGGGAACTTAAATCATACAATCCGATTACAGAGGAATTTGTTTTTGAGCCAATACTTGATGAAAAACAAAGAAACGAACTACCTACTGTGGGCTATTACGCAATGTTTGTTCTTAACAACGGATTTACTAAAGAAATTTATTGGTCAAAAGAGAAGATGGAAAGTCACGCAAAGCAATATTCCAAAGGTTATGCCAATGATTTAAAAAAGGGGACAGCATATACGTTTTGGTCTAAAGATTTTGACGGCATGGCAGAAAAAACTATGGTCCGTCAATTGATTAGCAAATGGGGAATCATGTCAATAGAAATGCAGAAAGCTTTTGAGGGAGATATGGGAGTTATTGGCGATGATGGCAATGTTCATTATGTAGATAACGAGCATGATGCTAAAGAGGATGCACTTAATGATATCGAACAAACAGCAACAGAAGATTTTCCAATTGATACTACAGCTACAGAGGTTGAATAAATGAGAGTAAGACATCACAGATGCGATTCGCACAAGGATGAAATAAGCGAGTTTCTAGCATTGGGAAAGACATATAACTTTATATCCGATTATTTATTTCTTAATTATGGAATAAATATTGGAGAACCAGAGTTGAGTGTTTATTGCAGAGACAGAGCGTTAAGGACAAGAGTTACTTGTGGATTTCACAGCGACAAAGCACCACATTGTATTGGATGTGAACACTATATGGAAGTTGCAACACATCATATTCGTGACAGACATACAAACGTAAGGATATGCAAGGCTTGTTCAGAGGTTATCCCTCAAAGGACAGCTACGAGTCCAGATTTTTGTCCTAAAAGATGATAGTAAAGGGGAGTTACTAAGATGATAAAAGTAGGAGATAGGTTTGAAATTAATGTTCCGCTCGAAATAAGGTGGGAAACGAGAATTTTCAGAGTTGAAGAGTTATATCCACATTTCGCCTTATTGTCAGATGGAATAATTAAGGTTTGTTACAAGTATTGGGAGTTGGAACATTTTGAACAGCCGTTTACAGGTTGTTGGAATTAAAGGGGGTGATGCTGTGCAATTAATTGTTGCAAGCAGCGGTTCACAAGGAAATTGCTACATCCTAAAAGACGATTATGAATATTTGATAATTGAGGCAGGAGTACCTCTTAAAGCCATTTTGCCCCTGATTGATTTTCAAATATCTAAGGTGTCGGGAGTGATTGTTTCACATTTTCACGCTGACCACGACAAATACTCAAAGGATTGGATTAATCGAGGAATACCAGTTGTAAGACCTTTTGATGAAACTCAAAAAATACCACAATTTAAACGTTCATGCTATAAAATCCAATTTTTTCCATTACAAGATTCAAATGGGAAATGGGTTCATTCTAACGGAGACGGGAGCGAGTGCAAGGTTTATGGATATTTAATATCCCATCCAAGGCACGGAATATTGGTCTACGCATCGGATATGGAGTTTATCAAATGGAAATTCAGCGGTGTTGATAACTTCTTGATTGAAGCTAATTACGACCTTGATGAATTGGAAAACGATGGAGAGGTTAAATCTAAACATATATTTAACGGTCATCATTCCATCCAAGCTGCTTGCAAATTTATTCAGGCGAATCAAAACGCTAATGACATTAAGAACGTGATTCTTTGTCATTTATCTTCTCAAAATGGTTCGCCTGATGACTTCAAAAAGAAAATGGAAGAAGTTACAGGGGAGAAAACGAGAGTATATATAGCAAAGAAAGGGTTAAAGGTTGAATTGTAATGGCAAATTTAAAGGGAGTTTTCTTGTCGAAGTCTGATGAATGGGCTACACCACAATCGTTCTTTGATGAAATAGATAAAGAATTTAATTTTGATCTTGACCCATGCGCTACAGAGAATAATCACAAATGTGAGAAGTATTTTACGCTTGAAGATGACGGACTTTCCCAAAATTGGGGGGGTGTAGAGTATTCTGCAATCCACCATATAGCCAAATTGATAAATGGGTTGAAAAAGCATTTAGAGAGACAAGAAACGACAATACATTAGTTGCCCTATTAATACCTAGTAGAACAGATACTAGATATTTTCATAACTATATTTATCAAAGAGCTGAGATTAGGTTCGTAAAGGGGAGATTGAAATTTGGAGATGGTAAAAATTCAGCACCATTTCCAAGTATGCTAGTCATTTTTAGGGGAGCAAACATTAAGTAAGGGGAATTTAAATGTCAAAGGTTAAATGTCCGTGCGAAGAATGTGTTCCGCCAGACAGACAAGTAGGGTGTCATGGATGGTGTGAGAAATATATTGCTTGGCACGAAGGGGAGTTAAAGAGGACGGAAGAAGAGCGAAGAGAACGCTATTTGACTAATCAAATAGTTGATATGCGAATGCAGTGCAAAAATCGTTCTTTAAAACAACATGGGAGAAAGAAGCGTTAAAGGCTCAAATTTCCCAAATAAGAGGTTTTGGCTTTTTAGTGACAATTCTATCGAAGAAATAATTACGATTCGAATTTGGGGCATATATGAAAGCTACAGACCTATATTAAATGGTAGAGAGGTAATAGTTATGTTAAAACAAAACGGATTAGCAAAAGTAGAAAGCATTACAACAAAAGAAAACATGACATCTTTAAAGATTACTTGTAAAGGAGTTGGTAAAAGCGGCAAAGAATACACGGATTTCAAAGGTTTTGCAACATTATTTGGAAAAGCCCACGAAAAGGCAGTTGATTTGAATGTCGGAGACTCTATTAAAGTATTAGATTTTGGTGTTACTACTAAATTCTCTAATAACACTAATTACACTAATTGCAACATTCTCGATATTGAGATTATTCCTGGAGAGGATATTGATTTCAGCGACAGCGAATTGCCATTTTCGTAGAAAGTAGGTGCTAGATGATTATACAAGCAGATACTAGACAAAAAAATAAGCACCACGAAGCTAAAGAAAAATATTTTGCAGAACAGGGAATTGAAGTGGTTCACAGCAAGATGCTCGTAGGTGATTACTGTATTCCAAACAAGGGGAATATTGCAGTTGATACCAAGGCAAACATGAGCGAATTGTATTCAAATCTGATCCAAGATCACGTAAGAGTCAGAAATGAAATAATTATGGCTCAAAAAGCAGGTATAAAGCTAATTATTTTGGTTGAAAACAAAGATGGAATAAAAAGCGTTGACGAAGTAAGAAAATGGAAAAATCCAAGAATGATTTATTACTTCAAGGAAAAACGCAAAGCTTTATTAAATGGAGTCAAGCCACCAAAGCCACCTGCAAGTAACGTGCAGCTTATCAAGATAATGAACTCTTGGATTAGAGATTATGGTGTTGAGTTTCAGTTCTGTTCGCCAAATGAGGCAGGAGCAAAGGTTATTAAATTACTACAGAAAGGTTAAGGGGTGGGAAGATGGATAAAAACGAAATCTTGTTAGAGCGAAATGATTTTAAGGCTTTTGTTTTTAATTATTTACAATATGCGAAAAAACAGGAAAACCTTACAGAATATTTTGCACAAGTAATTCTCGATTTTACAGAATCTTTTGAAAAATACTATTGGGGGAATGAATAATGGCTGAAAAAGACATCAAATGGATAAAAATATCATCAGGGATTTTCGATGATGATGCTTTTCAGTTGATTGATGCGATGCCAGAGGCAGACGCAATAGAACTAATATGGTTTAAATTATTAGTTTTTGCAGGGGCATCAAATAATCAAGGTGTTTTTTTATACAAAGATAAGATTGCATATACAGATGAAATGCTTGCAGCTGTGTTTCATAGACCATTAAACATAGTTCGATTAGCATTAAACACCTTTGAAAAACTAGGAATGATTGAACAGATTGATAATGTATATGCAATTCCTAGTTGGAACAAATATCAATCATTAGATGCGTATGAGCGTAAGAAAGAAAGAGATCGATTATATCAACAAGAAAGACGAGAAAAACAAAAATTATTAATTGAAGATAAAAAATCGTCTGACAATCGTCTGACCGTAGGACGAGATTGTTCTTATTCTATATCTAATTCTATAAGTAAAAAAAATATAAATACAAAACATATATATGGGGAGTACAAGCACGTTCGTCTTACTGACAAACAGTATAAAGATCTTCTTCTTGATTATGGACAAGGCAAACTGGACAAGTGCATTCAGATTCTTGATGAATATTGTGAGCAATCGGGAAAGACTTATAAAAATTATAACTTGGTTCTTAGAGGTTGGGTTAAGGATGAATTTAAAAGACGATATCCAAATTTTGAATCGAGCGAAGTGAAACCAAAAAGAACAACTGAGCAAGACGAAAAGGAGTTATCAAAATTTATAAGGGGTGAGTAGATGGAAAACAACAGCATAGAAGATGGAATTATCGGATGTATTCTTGTTGAACCAAATTCCTTGTTTGATGTCTACGACAAAATAAAACCTGAGATGTTTAATTCAACGTTCTGCAAAAGAGTGTATGAGACGGCTTTAGGGTTATGGGATAGAGGCATCAAGTTTGATGCAACAATCTTAGCAAACGAACTAGCAAACCAGGAGAGCGGTCCAGACGCATTTTTGCACCAATTTAGCGAAATGATAATGGCAACACCAAGTTCTGTATTGATTAACGGATATGCAGATAAATTAATAGCTAATTATCAATGTAAAAGATTAAACATCTTACTCAAAGATTTAGAGATAAATCCAAATACAGTAAAAGATGTTATGGGAGAAATCATTAAAGAGATTGAGGACATAAAGCTAAATCAAAGGCGCAGAACCAACAAGATTGTTGATGTGATATCAGAAAACAAGGATGAATATTTCAAAGGGGATAATATAGAGCAGTTAAAAATTAGGTTGGGGATAGATGAATTAGACGATTGTATAACCCTAAAAGGGGGAGAAGTAACGATTCTGGGAGCAAGACCTTCCGTTGGTAAATCAGCTTTTTCATTACAGATAATTAAAAACGTTGCCAAGCAAGGATTTAGAGTAGGTTATTTCAACCTAGAAATGCTAGATCAACAAATTTACGAAAGAATGATTTGCGGAGAAAGCGGAATTGACCTTCAAAGGCTAAAAAGAGCAACGGCTTTTTTGGGAGATGAAAAAGAGAGATTTGATAAAAGCAACCAGGAATTAGGCAAATTAGATATTCGAATATCTTCTGGCTCATTCTCAATATCAGAAATAAAAGCGGAAAGCAGACATCAGAATTACGACTTGATTGTAATTGACTATTTGCAGCTTATTCGCAGTGACAGGGTGGCTGAAAGTCGAAGGGTAGAAGTAGGACAGATTTCTAGGCAGATAAAAGAGTTGGCAATGGAGTTAGATGTTCCAATTATTGTACTTAGCCAGTTATCTAGGAAATCTGAATATACCCAAGACAAAGAGCCAAGCATGGCAGATTTGAGAGAAACAGGAGATATCGAACAGGACGCATCAACAGTTATTCTGATGTGGAATCTGTCAGATGAATTTAGAAATTTTAAAGGATTAAAAGTAGATAAAAACAGACAAGGCAAGCTAATATCTATTCCACTTGAATTTGATGGGGATTATATGAGATTTGAAACTATAAAGGGCAAAACGATTGAAGATATTAAGGCAAAAATAAAAGAGTTTAAGCCTGTTAGTGAAGATGATGGCTTGCCATTCAATTAAGGAGTGCGGCTATGAAGGGGAATATAGGACGAGGGACCGAGTTTTTCAAGTTTATGGGAGATTTCTATAAATTACTTGGAGATTTTTGGATTATTGAATCCTCAGAAAGTTATTGGGAGCAATTAAAAGATGCAACAGAGGAATTGCTTGCCAAGTACAAGCATTGTGACTTTTATATGCTTGCACGAGGGATGATACTTCTTTTCTTGGTTTATATGGACGAAGTAAAGCTGCACCAGAAGAAAGAAGGTAGATGGTCAATAACCATCAGGGGGGATTAGAAATGAGCAAACACGGATGTGACGGGCAAATCTCAATTTATGACCTAGACGATTCGGCTATGGAAATGAAGCGAGATTTATATGTATTAGTTGAAAATAGCATATATGAATTGCCTATTTGTGTTTGCGACAGTATTGAGGAACTAGCAGATATTACAGGCGATTCAGTAGAGCGAATACACGATTTGATAACCAAAGCTGAGAAGCGAGGCGGTAAATCAAAATATGTGAGAGTAACTATTAACGATGAAGAATAAATTTCAGAAAGGAAAACGGTTGTGCGCACATTAAACCTAGGTTTCCGAGTATGTTGAAATGAAAGTACATTGTTTTTTTGAGCAATCTGGAACTTTTAAAAATGAATTTAAGAAGTTGGGTTATGAAGCCTATGACTATGATATTCAAAATGAATTTAAAGAAACAGACTATGTTATAGATTTATTTTCAGAAATCAGGGGGGGGTATGAAAATAAAACAAGCATTTTTGACAATATAAGTCAGGATGATTTGATAATGGCATTCTTCCCTTGTATTAGATTTGAAAACCAAATAATGCTTAATTTTAGAGGACAAAATAAAGCTATGAAAAATTGGAGTTGGCAGCAAAAAATGAAAAACTGTATGAAACTCCAAAACGAATTAACTGAAATGTATGAGTTAGTTAATAAATTATTCATAATCTGCCTAGATAGAAACTTGAAATTAATTGTTGAAAATCCTTATAGCGAGGAACATTATCTTAGACGTTATTGGTGTTATCCACCATCAATAATTGATAGGGATAGAAGAGATAGAGGGGATTATTTTAAAAAACCTACACAATATTGGTTTGTTAATTGTGAACCTAAATTTAACTTTATTTTTGAAGCATTAAATTACAATGCAATCGAATGTAAAGACGCTATAAGAAAAATGGGGCCAGAACATTATTGTCAAACAAAAGCTAAAAACCAAAAAACAGCACGTTCAATGATTCATCCAGATTATGCTAACAGGTTCATAAGAGAATACATAATAGATACGGAGAAAAAAAATGAAAAAGAAGATAAAACGTTGTCTTAGCGATAACGGATATTGGAAAAGAAAAAAGTGTACCGATGAATGCAATTATTACGACACTTGCATTTACAGAGTTAATGAGCAAAAAGCTAATGAGAAGTTAACTGAATTACAAGAAACAGAAAAGTATTTTAAAGAAAATAATCGCCACAATATAGGCGAATTACAGATAATGCAAAGCTATAGCCTTGACAAGAAAATACAACTTACTTGTGAACGTATCAAAGCCTGGTATGAATGGTGGGATGGTCAAGTTTATGTCAGTTTTAGCGGTGGTAAAGATAGCACAGTATTGTTGGATTTAGTACGAAATGTCTGTGGATATGATGATGTACCTGCGGTATTCGTTGACACAGGACTTGAATATCCAGAAATAAGAGATTTTGTAAAGACTTTTGATAACGTGGAATGGTTAAAACCAAAAATGAACTTTAAACAAGTTATACAAAAATATGGATATCCATTTTTTAGTAAAGAAAATTCGGATGCGGTATATGCGGCAAAACAATACTTGACAAAGCTAAGAGCAAAAGAAAACGCTTTGACAGACAGACAGACAGACAGACAGACAGACAGACAGACAGACAGACAATAAGCGGATTCTGGGGAATGGCGGACATACTAGGGATAGACAGGCGCAAAGACAAACAAAATCAGTTATATCAAGACTTGAAAATGGGGAATATCCCTAGCGAAAAAATACCACTGAGGGTAAAACAGGTATTAGGAATAAACGGAAACTATGGTAGTCAATACGATAAAACAAAATATGCGTTTGCCATTAATTCACCATTTCCAATAAGTGGTCGTTGTTGTTCAGTGATGAAAAAAGCGCCTGCCAAAGCATACGGAAAAAAGACAGGTAGATACCCAATGACAGGGCAACAGGCGAGCGAAAGTAAGCTAAGAACCTCAGAATGGGTAAAAGATGGTTGTAATGGATTTTACATGAAAAGTCCAATGTCAAATCCAATGGCATTCTGGACGGAACAAGACGTATTACTTTACATCAAGACTAGAAATATACCAATAGCAAGTGTTTACGGAGATATAGTTGTTGATTATAAGGGTATGAATCAATGTGAGGGGCAAATGAGTCTTTCAGAAGTTTTTACAACAGATAAAGAATTATTTGATCTGGATAATCCACTTCTAAAAACGACAGGTTGCAATCGAACAGGCTGTATGTTCTGCGGTTTTGGGTGTCATTTAGAAAAACCTGGCGAGGGAAGATTTGAAAAACTAAAAGAAACCCATCCTAAACAGTACGAGTACATAATGAAACCTACATCAGAAGGTGGTTTGGGATATAAGGAAGTCATTGATTGGCTAAATGAACACGGAAATTTAAACATTAAATATTAAGGGGGAGCAAATATGAAAATAACAATTAAAGCTGCGGATGGATCAAAACTGAATTATGACAACGTAGTTAAATTCGAGATGCTAGATATTGTGGATTCATATATCAGAGTTTACTACTACGACAACGCATCAGAAAATGCGCATATTAGAAAAGAGTTTGTTAAGTATAACAATGTTACAGATATCGAGGTAAATGAACTATGTTGTACCGAAACGATAATGTAGATTGTGAATGGTTCTATTACGAACCTAGTGAATGCAAAAAGTTTTTGTTATTTGGCTATCACTATAACTGTGGTAGCCAGGAATGTAAAAAGAAGAGGAAAGAGTATGAAAGTCAGCGAAAAGATAAAAGATATTATTGAGTATTTAAAATATCGTTACTGCAATAATCTGGGTGAATGTAAAGATTGTTCTTATAGAGTTAATTGTTATGTAAAAGTTCCACTCAATAAAATAATTGGCATATTAAAATGTTATGAAGAACAAGAAATTATGAAGGAGAAAATTAGGGATGAAATACGAGATTGAGTTAACTGATAAGGAATATGATATTTTAGATGATTTTTTAACTGCTATTTATGTAAACACAGAATGCAAAATATTTAAAAACGCAATATTGAAAAAGAAAAAGGAAGAGAAAAGTAACAAACTGGAGATAAGTAAATGAGATTATTAGTAGGAACAATAGCAATGGTTTTAGTGGTGATTTTTGTTTTAAGGAGAGATTAAAAAGATGACAGATAAAGAAAAGGCGATTGTAATGGCATACACGGGTGTGACTATGTTAGCAGGTGACAAGTTTAGTATATTTCATAAGTATATTGAAGAACTTATGGAAAAACCTGTATATACACATGAGTTGTTATTTTTGAAAGATGAACTAAAAGCAAGATCTGCAAAGGATTTTATAGAATTATGCAAGGATGAACCAGATGAAATATCCTTTTTAGCCAAGGAAAACAAAAAACTTAAAGAAGAATTAAAGGCTTATAAGGAGTACCGAAATTATTCTTTGCCTATAATGCAACAATTTACAGAGGCAGGAATAATAACAGGCGGTAGATTAAATGGCAAAACATGGGCATACAAATGCGGTCTGAAAAACATGAAAGAAAAAATGATTGACAAAATCAAACAGGCTAGAGAGGAAATGTATAAAAAACACCAAGAAGTATTAAGCAAATATGAATGGAGCAATTTGAATATTTCGCTAGAAATTTTAGATAAGCTAATAGCAGAAAGCGAGGGAGTAAATGAATAATGCAGAAGAATTGATAAATCTAATATGTAATGCTGAATATTCATATAAGGGATATAACGGCGAGATGGAAACATGTAGCATTGTTTCTCAATACTCAAGCTCTCGAAACGAAGAACGCACTGCTATAGCAGGTGCGGTATATACATGGTTGGGTAATCAGTTAACAGACATGGAAAAGGATAAACATATGGGCGAGTTAGAGGCTAAAGTTTACACATACGAAAAGATAATAGCCAATAGCAATTTTGCACCAATGATTGTCAAAGAAAGTGAGGATATGGAATGAGCAAATTAGAAGAAACAAATTTGATGATAGGATACCTAACTAAGCTGGAAGAATCGGGTATTAAAGTTAATAATACAGTAATTTTGGCAGACATAGCAAAATCATTGGCTATGATTGCAGATAAGTTGTGTGGGGCAGAAAGTGAGGGCTGACATGGATATAAACAGAGGGTACATGCTAGTTGTAATGGATAAACTCAAGCAAGATATCTTAGCCAAGGAGTACGACCAAGCACATAACGGCGCAAAGGTAGATATTGCACTAGGTAGTAAGGAAGTAGATATATTAATTATGGCTTTAGATGGTACGTTTGATAAGTTAGATAGAGAAAGTGAGGAAGAATAAATGTTAATACCATTATGGATTATCGCAGTATGCGAACTAGTTAGAATTTTACAGAACGAGAGACAGCTCAAGATGATGGAGCAAGACAGAATCATGGATAATTCCTTGAAAAAGGATATATCAGACAAAATAATGTCAGGGCTTGATGACATTCTCAAGAGGAAATAAAAGATGGGAGGAGTAAATGACTAAAGAACAATTTAAAGCAAAGGCTAAAGAAATAGTTGATAGTGTTCCGTTTGCTGATCTTGGAAAATTATTTGAGTATGAAAGTTTCGTGGAAATGAGAGTTGCATATATACCAGATGATTTAGGGTCAGCAGAGGCGGATATGCCACTAGAGGATTTTCTAGACGAATTGTATGAGCAGATTAAGGGAGATTTGAAATGAGAGTTAAAGCATTAGCAATAGCGTTTTTAGCAATCATATTAGTAGGTTGTGAGAGTGTTTCAGAAGAAAAAGCAGACGGGAGCAAAATTGATGAAACATCAGATAGCTATATAGTTGAAAATTATACAGACCCCGAAACAGGAGTGTGTTATTTAATCTATGAAGAAATACATCCCTATGGTTCTTCGGGCGGTATTACAGTTAGATACAATGGAGATGGTTCAATAATGGTTAAGGGGGATTTGAAATGATAGCAATACAAGTGTGTCTAGGATTAATACTATATGATTTAGTCCAGTTTGCTTTCGGGATTATAAATGAATTAGCAAAGAAGAGAGGTTGGTAGTTATGATAGCAATTGATATGGAAATGCCTAATGGGTGTTTAGAGTGCGACTTAAACAATAAATACGGTATTAGATGCAAGATGTATGATTGCCCACTAATTGAAATAGAACAATCCGAGGATAAAGTAACAATTAGCTTTGATAAAGGCACATTAAAGCATAGTGATAAAGACTATGTGGTCTATAACAAGGATTGGCTTAGAAAACACTTTGCGACAGAAGTTAAGATAATGACAGGCCACGAGGGATATAAACAATCTGATGATTGTGTAAGTTTAAAGGAAGTTGAAAAGTGGTTACATCAACACGTTACTATTTCTATTCCATCTGTGGAGACACAAATGTTTGAGCAATTAGAAAAAGAATTGCCAAGAGTTACACCTACACAAAGTTGGATTCCGTTAGTATGGGACGAATATCCAACTGTAGACTCAGAAGGAAACGATGATTGGGTTTATTCTATAGATTATTCAGTTCCAATGCCTAAAGAGGATGAATGGGTGTTAATTACAGACGAAAATCATAATGTGAGAGTAGTTCAATACGACGGATACGACTTCGGTGATTATGTCAGAGAGCATATTTTAGCTTGGGCGCATTCACCAATGCCATACAAGGATTGAGAGGTGGAAGAATGAGATTGATTGATGCAGATAGATTGTTAAAACATACAAAGTTTTACAATCTCAAAAATGGTAATAAAGCAATAGACGAGATTGATATTTTACACGCACCAACAGTGCAAGCAATCCCACTAGACAAAGTTAAACAGGCGATACAAGAAATGGACGATTTAGCCAATCATAAGATTAAGCCTGTATCTTGCGACCAATCAGTAGCAATAGAGATGTGTATCAATATTATTAAGAGATTAATAATAGAAAGCGAGGAGTAAATGGAAAGACTAATATCCATCCTAGTATGGCTTGATATGAAATTACATAAATATACTCATAAGCAGTGGACGGGCATAGATGGTTATTGGATAGCCTATGGGAAGATAGGCAGAAAGTGAGGATTAATATGATTTACCAATATAATTTTGCAGACGGAACAGTTTTAAAGTTAATAGATAGCGGATTGACATTGGAAGAAATCTGGAAACTCGAAGAATTACATGGAAATTGTGTTATGGGAGAGAAAGCGAGAGAGTAGATGAAAACAGTTAATATTTGCGGAATACCACATAAAATCAGATACAAGCACACTATTGCAGAAGAGGATGAGGGTGTTGTTAACGGATTAATCGAACTATCTAAGTGCAGAATTACGCTAAAAAAGGGCATGACAAAGAAATTTGAACAGGAGACATTAATCCATGAAATGATACATGGAGTATTACATCATATTGGCAGATATGAATTGGCTGAGGACGAGGAATTCGTGCAAGGATTAGCCAATGGATTAATCAATAGTGATTTTAAAGTGGAAGTGAGGGAGTAAGAAATGACTAAGGAACAAGCGATTAAAGTGTTAAAAAGCACAGGCTACATTGGAAATGAGGTTGGAGTTGCTTTTGATGTGGCTATGAAATCAATGAAAAAACTAGGTGAGATAGAGCAGATAATTGAACAACATGATAACGACAATATGCCCGAAAATTATTGGTATATTTTTAAGATTAAAGAGGTGTTAAAACAGGAGTAACTAAAGCACATTTATGTTAGAGTTGGAACTCAAATTCTAACTTAAATAATCTAGTTAAAATTTTAGTTAAAGGAGTTAGCTAATGAGTGAATTATATTGGAATACAGAAACAGACAGCGTTATTATTTGTCCTTATTGTGGAGAGAAATACGAGCCATCATATGAGGACACGTATATAGGCGGCGAACCTGTAGATTGTTACACGGAAGATATGGAGACGTACACCTGTGATTGCTGTCATAAGAAGTTTACTATGTATGGTTATCAAGCGGGATGGGAGTATTGTACGGAAACTATTGACGGCGAAATGACAGAAGAGGAGTGGGAAAAGTTTAAATTATTTAGGAGAGGAGAGTAATTATGAAAAAGAGAATGAGCGTATATGATTTTTGCGATGCTTTTTTAGTTGATAGGTCATTGGTAAGCATTGAATATCTGGAACAAGAAGATGTTTTGTTTCAGGGATCAGTAAAAGAATTAAAAAACACGCTTGACGGAGATTTAAGAAGTGTTTGCGGAAACATATTTGTTAAATATGCTATGCCATCACTAAGCTTGCAAAAAGGACTACCATTAAGCACAACGTTGATGATATAAGGGGGAGATTATGACACGATTAGAAATCTTAGAAGAGGAACTTTACACTATCAGGAAAATGGATTGTTTGGCTTTTAGCATTAAAGAAGCTGCAATTAAATATTATGAACATGAAATAGGGTGTATAAAACTTTTCGGTTCGCCTAATCCTGATTATGACAAAAAGTAGGACCTAGGCGGCGAACCCAGGTCCCGAAAGGTTAAAAGGTGATTATACGAAAAAGTACATCACCAAAAATAAGTTTACCAAACGCAAAAGCACGAATCAAGCAAATTTATAGAATAATATGAACAAGGGGTAATTATGATAGCAGAATCATATGATATTCAAAAATATATGCAGCGTTTTGATAAGGACAAGCGAGAAGTCTTTATCTTAATTGAGCGAAAAACAGATATTAACGATAGAGATAGTCTTAACTCAAATTTTTACTGTAAGGGAGCAGATTTAGAAATGCTTGCAGCTATGGCAGAGGTCACAGAGCGAGTTGCAAAGCAAATGGGGCTAACCTTTGATGAAACATTAGAGGTTATGAAGAATGCACATCTCCAAGATAAAACAGTTATGAGAACGAGATATAAGCAAAGAATCGACAAAGAATGGAGCGTGTTGGAGTGATGGATAGAAAAGCAAGAATGATTGATTATGGTTATATAACAATGTCAATGGCACTTATAAAGAACTATTGCGCATTAAGCCCTACTTGCGATAATTGTAGGTTTAAGAAAGCACATACAGGTTGTTATTTTAGGGAAGGTAAAACACCTAGGGAATGGGAGATTATCTCCAAGAGGTAATACAAATGACAAATGCAGAAATGTTTGAACTAATCTTTGGGGAAAAGCCAGATTTAGATTGTTGTCCAATTGAGTGCGATAACATCGGCAAAAGTTTTAGATTCAGCAAATGCGTTAATTCGTGCGAAAAGTATAAATGGTGGCACAAAGAGTATAAGGGGGATTTAAGTGGCAGTTAAAAGTATTACAGTGGGAAATCCCAGTTTTGTTTTGGATATAAATACAAAACTAGAGGTTTGCGCCAATTGTAGATATTGGGAATACGAGGAAATAGATCAAGGACACGTTTGTGTCAACGATAGAAGCTGTTTCTTTTGTGATTGGACAGAAGGAGATGACTATTGTAGTGACTTTCATTCTAATATGCCACTGTGACGAGCATATATAGCCCAAATCGTGATAGAAATAGTTTAGACAATAAAATTATTGTTTAGAAGTCTAAACGTCTTAAATGGCAAAATAAAACCCCTAGACACGTGTCTAGGGGTTTATAATATATTATTTAGTTTTTCTTTCAATTGCTTCAAGCGCGCTGGCTATTCTTGCCAGGTATTTAGGAACACCGATTAAGAATACCAATAAATAAAAAACGATAATTACTGCTAAAATAGCACCTATAATAGCTAGATATGCCATAAATACTCCTTTCTTTTAACGATTAAAGCCCCACTGTTTCGCCATCAACCGCACGATTGTATAACTCGGTTAATTCGTTCTTCTCTAATGCAATATCACCGTCCTGACTAGGCTCTAAATTCCAACCTAGGTTATAATTTTTTCCGCCATCTTCGCTTGAGAGCAAAATAGTTTTTTCTCCATTAACCATAAAATTTAATATAAAATCATTACTTTTAAGTTGGATCATTGCATTGGTTATTAATCCTTCATTTGCAAGTTCAACAGCTGCAAAATAATATTGAGTTATTTCTTCTGCAGAACAATTTGCAGTTAAGCAAAAGATTTTTTCATCGTAGTTAACTACTTGAGAAGATTCGTCCGATGGCTTTTCTTTAGCATAATCATACACCAAAAGTTCAACGTCAAGATTGTCAGATGTTTGTTTTTCTTTTTCTGAAACTTCGCTAGACACATCGTTTGATGTTTGCTCGGTTACGGTTTTTATAACAGCCTCATTCGGGGTGTTAGACCCTTCTTTCCCACAAGCTAATAATCCAATAGATAATAATAGAGCAGTACATAATAATTTGATTTTCATTACAACACTCCTTTCAAATATCCAATAATAGACATGGCGTTTTGATTGGTGGGGTTTGTTCCCATCCCAATATGGTTACTTCACGGTTTTTAATATTCTTGAAATCAAGAAGTTTGTCTGGAACTTCAAGCTTATTCGATGCGCTGTAGCATCAGCCGTTATAAGAATCTCACGTACTTGGTCTAAATACCTTTCGTATTCATCTAATTTAGAATAATCATATTTCATAAATCCTACTTCACTCAAAACTATGCAAAAATTTTTGTAACCCCCGAGGGGGCGAATTTTTCTAGTCTAGTATCAGTTCAGTATCAAAGCCACACTTATTTGGTCTGGTTCGTGGAACACCTTCGGTTACAATGATACAGAAATCGCCACAATTTAGGATTTCATAATCGTCTAGGATTTCAAATGCGGTTTCGTAAATTCTTTCGATTGCATCCTGAACTTGAAATTGATTATCCCAATCAAGGTCCAAATCTAAAAACCTATCTGATTCAGTTACTTGATCTACCAGAGGCCTAATCTCTTTTCGAATGTCATCTACCTGGATTTCAGAAATTGGATTTACTGCCCTGCAGCAGTTTGCATATACCTTGTAATACTTTTTCATTTCATCACCATTTTAACCTTTTAACTTATTCTAAAAAATTCAATTGCTGATTCTCATACTTGTAAAGACCCTTTTTTAATCTACCCCTGCTAAATCGCATTCCTACAGCATAGCTTCCTGCCATAGAATTAACCCCAATAAACTTTAAAGGTGTTCCTTTTTCTGTATGATATACATAATCTACAATTTCAGGCATATCAGCAGACGTACAATCAATTTGAAGGTTGTCGCCTGTAGAAGGGTCCATAATCGCTAAATCGTAACCTTTTTTAGGATGCGATTTTATGAAACTGTCAACCAGTTCTTCGATTCCACCTAAAGGCAACATGATATCTTCTACCATCCACATATCGTCACCAGTTAACGGATGTTTTGTTTCTGTGATTGTATAATTTTTATCCATAATTAAAACAACCTTTCTTAAACAGTTTTGTAGTTCATATAATCAGTTATATTATCTTTCATTAATTCAAATAACACAGCTGCGTGAGTCTTGTTTGTTGTCTCAGCCCAAGTTACACCATCAATTGAGATAATGTGATTTTCCCCATCCTTGTTTAGTGTGATTGGGATTTTGGTTTCCACAAACTCACCATCCTGATCTACGTCTAACAGAAATTCTTTTCTTATTTGCTCCACTTTGGTTTTCTCCTTTTCTCAAAATTATGCAAATTTTTTAATATCCCCCCAGGGTTACTGATTTTCGAGCCGTTCTAGTTCAGCCAGAACTAGGCGATTGATAAATACGTTCACCGATTCATCGGTAACGGCTTTGATCCTTTCCTTGGTCCCTAGTGGCAAGTTGCAACTTGCGTGTTCAAACTTTTTAGCGTAGTTTCTTTGCGCCCTTAACACATAATCAGGAGTTTTGTTTTTTGCCATTTCATCACCACCTTTCTATATTATTAAATCAGATAAATCTACTGTATCGTATATAACATTTTTATTAAATACTAAACAATAGTCATCATCGCAGAAAAAATGATAGACCGTGTATGGACCTATCGGAGCAGTTTCAGCCCTTTTAGAGAAATGCTCCTGGAATTTCAACCTACTTAGATCAACATGATATGCCTTTTCAAATACCTGTTTTTTCATTTTTCATCACCATTTTAACCTTTTTTAAAAATCATGCAAAAAATTTTTATACCCCCCAGGTTGCTAAAAATCCTAGGGTTTGATTCTGCCCTAAAAACCCAGGGCGAAAGCTGCGGACCGTGAAACATTTTCAGGTTGCGCACTTCTAGCAGATCAGCTTGCCTGGTTTTCGAAAAATTTCAAAATTATGCAAACTTTTTTGATACCCCCCTACCTTTTCAAAAATGGGGGTTGTCAAAAGTGGTCAATTTTCTGATCCGTTTTTTTGAGAGCGTGAAACGCAATGTTTCACTAAAATTCCCAAAACTAGGTTTCGGGTAAAAAAAGCCTTTCCAGAAATCTGCTAATTTTTCAAGCTGCGTTTTGATTTTTTTATAATAATAGAAGAAATACAATCAAAAACCATTCAAAAAAATGCTGTTCAGCCTTTGCAGTTATTGAGTTTTTGAAGATTTTAAAAATATATAACTTCTATCTATACACATGATATCATAGCCATATATATTAATCTATTAGTATAAATAGCACAATAAAAACGCAACCCATTAGTATATTTTTACCAAAGATTGCATTTTTAAACGAAAACACTTGATATTAGCACTATATCATGCTAACATATAGTTACAAAAACAAGTTAGCCCATTTACATCAAGTGCTTAGGGGCTGACTTCATAGCAAAAAGGTTAAAAGGTTTTTATATGAATTAGAAAGGAGATCAAAAGAGATGAGAACTAATAAAAAAGAGGTTAAAAGAATAGTAAAAGGCAGCTTCGAAAAGGCTTTAGGATTTAGTCCTAAAATGGACGACATCGAACTTCTTAATATCGTATCTAATGACGGATACACGTTTCAATTAATAGAGGTTCAAATTAAAGGACATCCAACAATTAAATATACTATTAACTATTATGCTAGGCACATTAGAATTGAAAATCTTGAAAGTGACAATGAATATCATAAGTCAATCGCTAAGGGCTTTTAGAAAGGGGGCGAGCATATGACAGCTATAACTATTATGATTTTAGTAATTGGGCTTTTTGATTTGGCATTCCTGGCAATTTTAGTTAAGTTTTTTTAAAGAAAGGTTAAAAAGGTAATTTATTATGAAAAAGTTATCAGAAATGAATATAAGAGATATTGAACTATTAACAGAAACAGAAGTTCAGGAAATAGCAAAAGACACTTATACTTTTAAAGGCTACATGATTTACTTCGTCGATTTTGGCGGATATTTCGGTTTTAGTCGTTTAGTTTTTAAAAATGGTGCTCATATCTACTACGCTAATGATTACGCGCTACACCACGCAGGGAAAACAGAAATTGAACTACAAAAAATGTATATAGATACATTGGACTATAAACTTTTTACTTTTGAAGATATGCAAAAAGTTATAAGCTACGAAGATTATGAAAGAAAAAACTATTGGATCAGAAATTATTTTCCACAAGAATTTGAACACTATTCTATTTTTTGCATTCAGGGCAGCGAAGAGGATAAAAATCTTGAAAAAATCAAATCAGAAAAAAAATTGTATTTGTCAAATATCTGTTTTTGTTATTTTGCGGATGTGTGGCCTGTTGAAATGGCCAAAAAGTTATTAACTGATTTAGACAAAGCAAAAGAAGAAGTAAATAGTTTAGATTATTGGGTTCAGGCATTCGAACATGAATTGTTTAATCATGAATATTTAATCAATTTACAGGGGAATTGGGATGTTTTTAGTTGTTTCGGAAATGTTGAATATAAAGGTGATGAACTCGAAGGAATGGCGGAAATTGTGGACTATATGAAACAATTAGGAATATTTGACAAGATGCACCTAGACGCTTTCAAACAGGCTTATAACAACTATTACGAAGTTGCCCAAAATTATTAACTTCTGGAAAGGCAAAAAATTTCATAAATATTTCAAAGAAAGGAGTTAAGAATGACAATTTCAATCGAACAATTAATGCAAGCTTTAGAAGATGGGCGAGAAATTTTAGTGACTATTAACGGCGAATATTATGAATTAATCAATTTATAAAAAGGGGGCGAAAGATATGAATAGATTAATATTAGCAAGCTACACGGACACAAATACTAATAAGCGTTACAAGGAATTATATATAAATGATTATCAATTTAAAAGTGCATTTGATACGTTTAACAATTTGAATTTTGAAAATGTGGATATTTTACCACTCGTTGTTAGGGGCAAGACATACCACGAAAAGCAAGACAGCGCAAGACAGCTTGCACAAGCTTTTCAAGATTTTCTTTTCAGGGAGTGCGATATAGATTTATCGATTTTAGAGATTGCCGAGATCGTGGAGTATTTTGAAAAAATCGGAAAGACTTATAGACTTTTAAAAGAGTTTAGAGAAAATGCTATCTGTTAGGGGGTGCGACAAGTTGACCATTAAATATAAAGGGTTAATATATTCAGTGAATAAAATTGATAATATTAATAGATTCTTGAATAGCTATTCGGTTTATCAAAATCAAAATTTCATAGGCAGAATGATTGCAAATGATTTTAAGCTTGAAGAATCAGCAAAGAAATTTTTAATTTCTAAGGGGCTTTGATTAGCCCCTTTTCTTTTTGCAATTTTTTGTTTTCCAGAATCCGACAAATTAGGATATAGTCTTTAAACGCTTAAATTTGCCTTTCAAAGGCTTTATAATTTTTAGCCTATATTTTATATTAAGTGAATATTTTAATATTAAATAAATGATAATATAAAAGCCTAGTAGCCTGGTTTTGAATTTTTTTATCTGCAGTTTTCCGAAAACATTATTTTTTTGATTTATAATAAAAACTAGAAAGGGGGCTTTAAATTATGACAGACAAAGCCGAATTAATTGAAAATTTAAATAATAGCTTCTCAAGTTTTTGGATATCCAAAAATATAGATATTGAAAACGAATCAAAAGCTATACCAACTAACAAGTTTAATGCTTGCATGATGTTTATATATTCAAACTATGTTCAATCTTTAGAAATTAAAACTTCTAAAGGTTTAAAAAAATATAACTATATTGATTATATTAATTTAATAGAATGGTATATAGCTAAATCTCTAGACTATGACAAGATTTCCCTTTTTGGTTTTGCACTTTTGATCAATCGAAGCGTTAATTTTATTTATTCCGCTAAAAATAATCTCGATAATATGTTGGACTCTTTTATTATTGAAAAGGATAATATATTATATTTGAGTAGTAATAATGATGATAATATTATAAATGATGATGTAGTTTTGAAAACTACGTGTGGTGGAGATGGAAACCTTACCCTGCCCATTATTAATGCCACAAATAAACTCTTCGAATCTCTTCAATATGAAACAGTATCAAAGTTAAATGATACCCCGTTGGGCCTTGTTACTAACGCAAACAACAACAAGGACATCGGCCTAATGTATGCTAAAGAGCGTATTCAAGAACAAGCGAAAGCAAAAGCCTTGATCAGTTTGTCGGAATTACCAAAGCTTGAAGAACTATAAACACAATATCTAGTGTTTATCTATCGGAAAAATTTTATTGCCAGAATTAAGAAAGTCTTACAAACGTTGATTTTATGCTGTTTGTAGGGCTTTTTCTTTGTCCTAAATCTATCCCATAAACTCGTATTTATCCGATAGATTTATAAAAGGGGCTAGATGTTGGGATGTTTGATGCAGTGGTGCAGGGTCCTTTCTTCTGTCTGTCCGTCCACTTGTCGGCTTGGTTTGGCTTGGTGGCTAGGGGTTGCCGTGGCCCGTGGGGGGATATGGGGGAGCCTGGATTTGCCCTAAGTTACCTACTCTTATCCCCCGAAATTCAAAAAAGTCCCCTCAAAAAATCCCGAAAAAACAAAAAAGGACCGAAAACACAGATTTTCCTTGCTAGGATAAGTATGTACCTAAAAACCCCATTCAAGTACAGGGCTGTAAGGACCTCACGACTTGCAGCCCAAAATCTAAGGGAAGAGCGTGTTATGGAAGAGATAGAGGAATTACGGGAATATTGCAAGAAAATAGATAAGCTAGTTAAAGAGAAAGGGCCGAAGAGAGAATATTGCGAGGCGAGATATAAAGCTGCGCAGATATATTTGGAGAATGGATATAAAGACTTTGGATTTAGGCAGACCTTGTTGGCGAAGAATGAGTTGTATCAGATAGTGAAATTCAGTACAAGGTCGATAAGTCCAGACCGAAAAGGATTCGACTTGTTTGAACTAGACGATTATTGTCGAGAGCATGAAGTAGAGACAGCGGAGAACAAGTTGTTTTGGGATTTGTTGTTTTTAGAATCTAAGGATTTGTTTGATAGCTATATGCTTTACTTGGAACGCAAGAGGCAGCCGCAAGCGAGGTTTTACTATCCAAGGCGAGAATGTCTAAGGAAAACAGGGGTAGTGCAGGGCTTGCAAGACTTAGAGGATGATGTACTAGATATTTTGTCAATAAGCTTGCCACCTGGAACGGGCAAAACAACGCTTGAAAAGTTTTTCTGCTCCTGGGTAATGGGGAAACACCCTGACGATTACAACCTGTTTTATAGCCATTCCTCAGAAATTACGAGAATGTACTATGACGGAGTAGATGACATCATAGAAAACGACTCAGAATACTGTTTTAACGAGATTTTTCCGACTGTATATGTGCAGAATAAGAATGCCAAGGCGGAAACCCTTAATTTGAACGCATATAAGCCGTTTGCATCGTTGCAATGCACATCAGTAGGGGCAAAAAACTCAGGTAAAGTAAGAGCAAATCGGTATTTATTCTGCGATGACCTTATTGGCGGTATAGAAGAGGCATTGAACAAGTCGTTGTTAGACAAATTATGGCGAGTATACAGTGTTGATGCTAGACAGCGTAAGTTAAACGGCAGAGTAAAAGAGATACATATAGCTACAAGGTGGTCCGTGCATGACGTTATAGGGCGATTACAGCTTATGTATAAGGGGAATGACAGGGCAAGATTCATAGCTGTACCTGACATTGATCCAGAGACAGGAAAAAGCAATTTCAACTACAAATACAATGGCATGGATGAAGCTTTTTTCGAGGAACAGGCCAAAATAATGGACGATATCACCTATAGGTGTTTGTACAAGAACGACCCTATAGAGCGAGAGGGAATCCTATACCACGCAGACGAGTTAAGGCGGTACTTGTCGTTACCACTCAAGGATCCAGATGGTATATATGCCATTGCAGATACGAAAAATAGTGGTACAGACTTCATGGTTTTACTTGTCTTATATCGCTACGAGAACGACTTTTACTGTGTTGATTGTGTTTGCGATGACAATGTTAACTTTGATGTTCAGACCCAAAAATGTGCAAACCTATTGTTTAGGCATAAAGTACAGCAAGCGGAGTTTGAATCAAACAACGGTGGCGAACGTGTCGCTGCCGATGTAGATAAAGCATTAAAGGCTATGGGCGGATTTACGAACATAACAACCAAGCCAACCGAAACAAACAAAGAGACACGAATCATAGTCAATGCAGATTGGGTAAAAAAGAACATCTTGTTTAAAGATGAAACCATGTATGGTCTAAAAGAGGATTATGGGACCATGGTTACCTGGCTTTGCAGATATTCCATTGTTGGAAAGAACGTACACGATGATGTTCCAGATTGTTTTGCTAATGCAGCTTTATATTTTACAAGAGGACAGACAAAAGGAACAGTAGAGGCAACATTTAATCCATTTAGGAGTAAGTTTTACTAAGGGGAGAGATTATGACAACACAAGACTATTTAAAACAGATACGCAGATTTAAGAGCATGGCCGAACATAAGCAATACGAGGTTAGTAGGCTAGACGCAATGGTTCATGGTGTTAAGCCTATACTGCTTGATCCAAACAAAGTCCAAACATCCATGAAAGGGGATAAGATGGCAGAATCAGTAGCCGAACTAATAGATGCTCAGAAGAAGTTAAAGGCTACAATCAAGATGTATTTGACCATGAAGGAGCATATAATCAAGCAGATAGACAAAATGCCTAATCATATTTCGTATGAGGTTTTGACCGACAGATACGTTGAGAATAGACCATATTACGAAACAGCTTGTCGTTTAAACTATTCAGAAAGATGGGTAAAAAAAGCCCATGCCAGAGCGTTAAAAGAGTTTGAAACGCTATATGGAGAGGAATATTTAGACAATCCTACAATATTTAGTTAAATGTGCACCAAAGTTCACTTTTGTTCACTTGCATTCATTGGGAAAAGCAATATATAGTAAGATTAGAAAAATAACCAAAGTCTTTTTATTTGACCCTTTGAAAGAATCATACAACAAAACTCCTTAGAAAGAGTCACTGGGATTAATTCTCGGTGACTTTTTCTATTGTCATTTTTGAGGTAGATATGAACAATAAATATTTTAACGACTTAGTAAAAGGTTGTTACGGAAGAAAAATAGCATATTGTGACGTTGACGAGATTACCGAAAAGAACGTAGTTCAGGTAGTAGGCAATTGCATTGGTGCATTTAACTACAACAAAACGGCAATCAAGTATCTTTGGGATTATTTCAAAGGCGATCAACCTGCTTTATATCGCAAAAAGACAATTAGAGATGATGTAAACAACAAAGTTGTTGAAAATCACGCTTATGAAATAGTCATGTTTAAGACAGGTCAATCATACGGTGAGCCAATACAGCTTGTATCGCTTACGGATGACGAAAAAGTTAACAAATATGTAGAAAAGTTTAATTCATACACCAGAGTAATGAATAAAGCTGCAAAAGATATTGAAACAGGCACTTGGCAAAGCGCAGTAGGCACAGCTTTCAAAGGTGTTCAATTCACAGGCAAGAAAGACCTTCCTTTCAGATTAGTCAATTTGAGTCCATTGAACACCTTTGTTATCTATTCGAGAGCCACACAAGAGCCAATGGCAGCCGTAGAAGAATTAAAAGACGAAAATGGCGAATACTACAAGATGGTATATACCGACAATAGAGAATTTAGAATCAAGAACAGCAGCTTGATGCCTATATCTACTGCGGACGGACAGATTGTTTATTCTAAGCTTCATGCCTTTGGTGGAATACCTATTATTGAATATCCAAATAATGCAGAGCGAATCAGTGATATTGAACTTGTTATCACGATGCTTGATGCAATCAACAATATGCAATCAAATCGTTCAGACGCAATAGAGCAGTTTGTTCAATCTTGGGTTAAGTTTATAAATTGCGACATTGACGAAGAATCCTTTGAAAAGCTAAAAATGCAAGGTGCTATTTCGGTTAAATCAAACGGAGACAATAAAAAAGTCGATGTTGAGATAATGAGTCAGGAATTAAAGCAGACAGAATCCCAGGTTGCAAAGGATGACCTTTGGGCCAATGTTCAAACTATTTCTGCTATCCCTAACAAAGAGGGTAATACTGGTGGTGATACTCAAGGCGCAGTAGAACTAAGAAACGGATGGGATTTCTCAAAGCAACGTGCAAAACTTAAAGACCCATTCATAGTTGAAGCAGAAAGAAGTATTGTTTCAATTGCTTTAGAGATAATTCGAATCAAAGGCAATAACGATTGCAGACTAACACCTTTTGATTATGATGTTCAGATCAACCATAGTCCTACTGACAATATGCAGGTCAAAGTTCAGAGTCTACAAATGCTATTATCAGCAGGTATAGCACCTATTGTAGCTATCAAGACCGTAGGACTTTTCGAGGACGCTCAAAAGGTTCTCACTTTGTCAGAACCTTACTTAAAGGTTCTCTACAAGACAATAGATGATGAAATAGACAGCCAAGGCTTACAAGAACAAGAAATACAAGCCAGAAAGCTTTTAGAGGAACAAGAAAATGGCAAACTTGAGAATGGACGAACTGAATAGCCCAGTAGAGCAAGTTGTTGAGCCAAGGAATATAATCCCAATAGATCAATTCTTTGACGAGATGTACCTTACAGAATCCGAAAAGGAAGAACGCAAGGAATTAGCTAAGAATATATTTATTATACTTAGTGCCATTTTAACCATCATCAAAGCTAACGAAGTATTGAAAAACAGCCACGATACCCAAGAATACAAAGGGTACGTGGCTGATAATCTTAAAAGCCTTTTTAGGGGTGTTTTTGGGAGCGACAAGTACAACTCACAGATAGATAATTTTGCTGATGAATTTATAGATTCTACAATGCGAAATATAGATACCCCTTATTTTACTTCTGTAGATAGGGCTACAGTTAACGCAGAGCAACAAAGCAATGCGATATATAATCAAAATCAATATGAAGAGGCTATAAGAACAGGAAAAACCAAAAAACGATGGATTACAATGCACGATAAACGTGTTAGAAAGACCCACGATGAAGCCGACGGGCAAGAGGTTGATATTGATAAGCCCTTTGAGGTTGGCAGTTCCGAGTTAATGTTCCCTTGTGATTTGTCGCTTGGAGCAAGCCTTAAAGAGATTTGCAATTGCAGATGTGTTGTGGCTTACAGTGGAAATAAAGACGAGGACACAGAAGGAATAAGCGAAATTCCAAATTTAAACTACAATCTTCGCTACGAAAAACAACGAGAGCATATAGAAGGGACAGCTGCGTTTAATAGGCGCAAAGCCACGAGCAACAAAGAAATTAGTTATTTTGTTGAAGGAACTACCCTAGAAGATATAGAAAGAATTGTTGAACAATTAAAAGACGCTGAAAAAATTAGTAGACCTGATTCAACATACCCAATAAGTTATGGAAATATTGAAAACGCTATCGGTAGGGTTTATAATAACAATGAAAATATTAAAGACTATGTGGCAACTAATAGGGTGAAATTGATATATTCTTCAAAAGGGGTACACGTTTATCCTGTTAAGAATTGGTAATTATTATGGATAAGATTCACGAAGCGTATAACTTAAATTTAATAAAAATTGAATTAACAAACGGTGATATATACGACAATGCTAAAACAGTAGACATTCACAATGCAGAGGATGATGATGGAAACGAGTTGGGATTTCAGTATCTAGTTTTCTTGGATAGCGAAAAGAAATATCATTTTGCTAAAAATGAAGAAATAGTATCGTTTACTAAGGCAAGATAAAATCTTTTTAACATTGCCATTAGTGTACACATCATGGTTCGCACCGTGATGGATTTTAGGGAATGACTTAGGTCGTTCCTTTTTTATTGGAGAAAAACTATGGATAACGAATTATTTATAGTTATAAGACATATGACATCCGATTCAAGGGTGATAGCTTTTAATACGGCAATGCCACAATATAAGATAAGTCAATTAAAAAGCAAGCTGTTTTTGGTATTAAATAGCCAAGATAAAGACACTTGTGAATGGTGGTTAAGACTTTATAGAGCCGAGTTTTCAAAAGCCGATATAAGGCAATTGGAAAGGCTTCTAGAAGAAATTAAATAACGATAATTAATAGTCACTCTTTATGGGTGGCTATTTTTTATATAAAAAATTGCACCTATGCGGAAATAGGAATGAGTACACGTTGGCTGAGAGAACAGCCGTAAACAAATCGGTGGAAAGTAGAAAGGAATAAGACAATGACCAGGAATGAAGCCAAGGCGAACCTTGAAAAATTAGGGTTCACAGATGTAACAGATGAACAAGTTACCAACTATCTCAATCAGTTAGAGGGCGAAACAAACGGCTTAAAAACTAAGCTTTCTAAAGCCGAAAAGGACGCTCAAAACGTAGCTGAATTACAAAGACAGCTTAAAGAGTTGCAAGACTCAAAGTTAACTGATGAAGAAAAAGCCCAAAAAGCTAAAGAGGAAAAAGAAAAAGAAATTGCAGACCTTAACGCAAAGGTAAAAGCAATGGAACTTAGAACTCAATTAGCAGATAAGGGCATTACAGGAGAGGACGCAGATAAGCTTATTGAAAGCTTTGGCGGTGGTTCGCTTGATGTCGAACTCTTGGGAAAAATCATTACCGAAAGAGAAGCTAACGCAGCTAAAAAGAAGGAAGAAGAGATTGCAAATCATTCTACTAATCCAGGCGGTGGCGGATCAGCAGGAGATGAAAAAGATATAGACAAGGGATATGACGAAGATGTAGTCAACTCCGTTGTTTCTTCAATGATTAATGTCGGGGAGAAGTCTACAACAGATATCATTGATAGCTATTTATAAATCTAAGAAAGAGAGGAAATTGAAATGGAAGTTAAGAACAGCAAGTATCTTACACAGCCAGAAATTCGCAAGAGATTACTCGGTGGCGAATTGGTTGAGCCTATTACAGTAACAGACACTTCACTTGCAGAGACAGGTGTTGTTAAGGCAGGTTCACCACTTAACGCTAATGGCGAAATCGCTAATTCAGGCAATGCAAAGGGAATCCTTCTTAACGATGTTTATGAGGTAAACCCTAACGGCACAATCCTTACTGCTTTTGGTGAGGTCAACAAATCCGTTGCTGAGTCTTACAGCGGCATTACTTATACAGCTGCTTTAATCTCAGCACTTTCAAACATTAAGTTCCAGTAAAAAAGAGATTAGGAAAGGAGATTAGATATGCCTACAGTATATAACATTACAGACGCATATAATACAAAGGCTATTGCAGCAGTACACAAAAAGAATGTATCTAACGCAATTCCTTATCTTGGTGAAGGTCTTTTCCCAAGAGCAAAGAAAATGTCTCTTGACTTAAAGTGGATTGCAGACTCACAGGGATTACCTGTTTCACTTGCACCATCAACTTTTGATTCAAAAGCTACACTTCGTTCAAGAGATGGATTCGAAATCACACAGACACAGATGGCTTACTTCAAAGAAGCTATGATTGTTAAGGAAGAGGACGAGCAAAAAATCATGCAGATTCAGAGTGCAGACGAGCCACTTGCACAGGAAGTTCTTTCTAACATTTTCAATGATTCAGAGAGACTTATCTCAGCTGCACAGGTTGTTCCAGAACGCATGAGAATGTCTCTTCTTTCATCTTGCTATGTAGATGGTAGCGATGTTGCTCATGGTCCATCTATCAGCATTGCAGCTAATGGTGCTACATATGCTTACGACTATGACCAGGATGGTTCTTACGCAACTAACAACTTCGTTAAGTTGACAGGAACTTCCGTATGGTCAGATACAGATAATTCTGATCCAGTTGCTGATATTCAGGCAGGTATTGATGCTGTTGAGGATATTACAGGCGATACACCTTCAATCCTTCTTGTTAGCAAAAAGACATTCGGCTATCTTAAAGCTAATGCCAAGATTCGTTCTATGATTCTTGCTCAGAATGCTACAGCTAACGTTCTCATCAACGATGCTAGAGTTAAAGAAATCCTTAAATCAGAGGTTAGTGTAGACGTTATTGTTTACAAGAAGAAATTCAAGGATGAAGATGGCACAGTTCATACATTCTATCCTGATGGAATGGCTACACTTCTTCCAAGTGGCACACTTGGCAAGACATGGTTTGGTATGACTCCTGACGAGAGAACAGGTGTTAAAGACCCTGCAAAGGACGTTTCTATCGTTGATACAGGTGTTGCAGTTTCAGTAGTTATTACAGATGACCCTGTTCAGACAAAGACTACTGTATCAGAAATCGTTCTTCCATCGTTTGAGAGAATGAAATCTACATTCCAGATTGCTTGCTATGACCCTTCATAAAAGGAAGGAGCGATAGACTATGAAACATAATTATTTTGTTAAGCATAATGGTGTTTTATATGCCCCTGGTACTGATGTGCCAGAGGGCAAAGCACCTGAGAAAGTAGTTGAGCCTAAAAAAGAGGAAGTTGTAAAAGAAGAGCCTAAAGTTGAAGAAATTAAGTACACACGTACTCAGATTCAGCAGATGAATAGTGCCGATTTAAGAAAGACAGCTAAATCAATAGGTCTTGACTACGAAGAAGATGCCACAAACAGAGAACTAAAACAAATGATAATGGGAAAGTTGGGAATCTAGTATGGAAGAGTTAAAAGCCGCAATCCAAACTTTAGCCTTAGAATATTGGAATGAATCAGGAGATGAACCATTGGAAAGCTTTCCAATGTCGATTGTTGGATTTGTTATCGAATACGCAATCAATCAATGTCATTTTCCAAAGAGTTTCACAGATGCCAACAAGGTTGAGATTATGAACAATTTTCAGAACTCACTTGCAATGGCTTGTGTTGATGTTTATTCCAAAGCAGGTGCAGAGGGTGAGAAATCGCATTCTGAGAATGGAATTGCAAGGACTTATGCAGATTCCTACATAGATAGCAACTTGCTCGATAAGTTACCAAATTATGTAACGGTTATATGAAAGAATCTATAAGTTGGGTGTTCGTGCCTAAGAGGTTCTTTCATCATAGTCTTACTCTTGGGTGCTGGTTCAGATAAAAGGTAGGGAATCTGAAATTATGAAAAGAACGTTGCAAAGAAACAAAATACCTTTACAGTATGCCAATGTTGAAGGTACTAGAAAGAAAACCAAAATTGATAAATACGGCAATGAAGTAAAAACAGGCGAGGATGAAATATATTATACCGAACCTATTCCATTCAAAGTCAATATGTCAATGAGCGGCGGTGAGGCAGAGGCCGTTGAGTATGGCTTAAATCTGTCCGATTATGGTGCTAAATTGGTGTTAGCTAAAGGAACAGTGCCTATTAAAGAAGGTAGCCTTATTTGGTGGCAAACAGAGCCTACAATAGATAGTGAAGGGCATGGATTATTTCAAAGTGCTGACTTTATTGTAAAAAAGTACAGCCCATCACTTAACGTTGATAAGTTTATCTTGCAGAGGTTAACGCATGGCAACTAAAAAAAAGAACCTAGACATAACAAATCGAAAAAGCATACAGAACATGATTAAGTATCTTGAAGATTACGAGAAGTCGTTGCCTAGAAGGTGTCAACAGTTCTGTGAAGAGTTAGCGCAGGTGGGAATCCAAGTTGCTCTAACATCTACGCTTGGAAATGGTTTAGGTAACTACGTTGTCTTTGCAAAACAAGTTAAATCCGTTGATAAAAACGGTTGCGTTGCCATTATGTATGGTAGAGATATTAGAACCGTATTTGGTGACGGAATAGACGCAGCAGAGATAAGTCCGATTTTAATGTTGGAATATGGTTCAGGCTCAAAAGGTGTGCCTTTTAAAATTGTTGATGACCTTGCAGTAGGTCAAGGAACATTTCCAAGTCAGAAACACGCTTTTGATCCAGAGGGGTGGTATTACAAAAGCACAAAAGATGATAAATGGCATCATTCTTATGGTGTCACACCTTCATATCCAATGCAAAAAGCATATGACATGATGCAAAAACGTGCAGATACAATCGCAAGAAAGGTGTTTAAACTATGAGAGCAGATTTAGAAATGCTAGATGACCAAATATTTACTATATTAGTAGATTACGTCAAAGAGCATTTAGAAGAACCAGAATTAAGCGATGACAATTTTTCTACTACTAAATCAAATCCCATGGATAGTGAATTGCCTTTCGTGTATCTAAAACGTATAAACGGCATAGAAATGGCTGACGATTTAGAAGCGGACGAATTGCGTGGCGGACTATACACTTACGAAATAAGGGTTACAAGCAACGTGTCGCAAGACGAAGTAACAGCAATAATGAACACAGTTACAAAAGCTATGAAATCTATGGCTTTTGTGGCAACCTCATTACCTGTATATGCTGATACTGACAATCTCCACATCAAGGTTGCTAGATGGCAACGAGAATTTGATGACGGAGACATAATTTAATTATTTACAGCACCTTTCGGGGTGCTTTTTTATTGCAAATTTTTCATTTAATGGAAAGGAGATAAAGAGATGGCAACAGGTTTAAAATCTCGTGTTCTCTATAAGGAACATACAACAGATGGTGTATGGACAGGAACATATAAGTTGCTTATGAGAGCAAAGACACTTCCATCACCAATTGGCGAAAGAAACATGGTTGATGTTTCTACTCTTGAAGATGAAATGGAAGTTCAGGAGCCAGGACGTAGAGCAGCTGCATCAGTTTCAATTCAGGGTGCAATGGAGAAAGCTTATCTTGACGATATGATTGATTTACAGGGCAAGAAGCTTGATATTATTCATCTTTATGGCACAGATGGTATTGGAAGTATTGCGAAGCTTGCTTATGTTGGTCAGGTTGATATTACCCCTGACGAGGCATCAGACGATCATCTTACAATGACAGCTAATATCGCTGTTTCTACTGTTCCAGAATTTATTACTGATGACGTTACGGTTACAGTTTCAGGAACAGGCGCAGACATGACATTCACAGTTGCAGCAGTATAGTAAAAGTTTATTTGAGGGCTATTTATTTAGCCCTCTTTTTTGTTTTGAAAAAGGAGAAAAAGACAATGATGACATTAGTAATTAACGAACAGGAATATAAGGTTAAATTTGGTTATAACAGTTTTGCAGATTCAGACTTGTTAGAGAACGTACAAAATATCGCAAATTTATTATCGGGAACTTCATCAGATGAAGAAGTTGTTGGGATTGGCAAAATGCGAGAGTTATTTTCAACAGTTAGAGAATTGTTATATGTCGGATTTATGAAATACAATCCAGTATCAACGGTACAAGATGTGGGAAATCTTCTTGACGATTACATGGAGCAGGCCCAAGAACCAATAGAGGGCGAAGAGAAAGAGGACAGGGGGGTTTTAGCACTTTTTATTATGTTGGCTAATGAGTTGGCAAATGAGGGTTTTTTGGCGGACTTTGTGGAGAAGATGATGGCAACCGAGAAGTCTCAAGCCAAAGCCATCCCACAGGACCACAAGAAATCAACCAAAAAGAAATAAGACCTTTTAGGCAGTTGATATATGAAGAAATATTGCCACATTACCTTGCGTTAGGAGTGGATTATGAATTTTTTATGCAAAGCAATCCGTTTGAAATGCGATCATACGATAAAGCTTTTAAGCTAAAACAACAACTCGAAGATGAACGAGATTGGAGAATGGGACAATATAATATGTCCGCATTTCAAACCATTCTAAGTCGTGCTTTCAGTAAAAACAGTGATGTGACTTATATAAAAAAACCACTTTTACAAGATGCTATTGATGAAAAAACAGATGACATCGAAGCAAATGAAAAATTGGCAGTAATTGAAATGGAATTATTTATTGCAGAATTAAAAAAACGTGGCGATTTGCCAACGACACTAATAACGGACATAAGGAGAAAATCAGATGAATAGTTATACAGTTTTAGTGGCTACAAGGTTATATTCTTTAAGCGATATTATTACAATTATATTGGGGGCTTGCGCAGCTATAGTTACTGTTTCGGGTGCGATAGCTGCAATTTTAAAGTGGGTAAATAAAGCTAAAGAGCCAACCAAATTAATCGTAGAACGAATCAAAAAATGCGAAGAGAGACTTAATAACCACGATGACAGATTCCTTAAAATTAACGAGGTACTTGAGGTGGACAAGAATACGGTGAGAGATTTAAAAAGAGAAAACAAAATAACTCTCAAAACTCTATTAGCAATGATGGAGTATATGCTTAATGATTCAGACCCAAGTAAATTAGTGGACGCAAAGCAATCGCTACATGATTTTTTGGTTAACAAGGAATGAGAAAGAGAGGTATTTATTATGTCTAATAAAACTTATGATGTATTGAAGTATATTACACAGATTGTAATACCTGCAATTGCGACTCTTTATTTTGCCCTAGCAGGTATTTGGGGTTTCCCTTATGGAGAGCAAATTGTAGGAACATTAACCGCAATTGATACGTTCTTGGGTGTGTGCCTTGGAATATCAAGTGCCAAGTATAACAAGGGGGAATAAAGTTATGGCAGTATTGATAGGACACGCAAGCATTGACGAACGGGGAAAGGCAAAAGGCGGTCTAGCAGGCGATCAAACTGGAAAAGAAGTGTGTACTAGGAATTGGTACGATAAAGATTGGGATGTAGTTTTAAGACCTACATCAACAGGACTTGCCAACAATTCAGCTAGACTTTGCGAAACCCTTTGCGTAAATGAAAACATAGGTTACGACCAATTGCAACGCAACACCCTTTGGAATGCTTATGTAAGAACAAAGAAGATTTCTCCAATCGAGAAAGTCGAGTGTGATTGTAGTTCACTTATGACTTATTGTGCAATCTTAGGTGGAGCAAATATTAGTTACGGAACTAACGCACCTACAACTAGCAATATGGCAAACAAATTTGTTACTAGCGGTTCGTATAAGGCTTTAACAGATAAAAAATACTTAGAGAGTGACGAATACCTTAGACGGGGCGATATCCTTGTTAAAAAGGGTAGTCATACTGTCATGGCTCTCACGGATGGACCAAAGGCTTATAGTGATTCAAAAGTAAAAGCAACCATAGCAATTCCTAATCCAACATTAAAGATTGGAAAGAAAAACAAAACAGAGGTTAAAAAACTGCAGAACGCATTAAATAGCTTATTTAGCACAGGATTGTTAGTTGATGGTTCTTTTGGACCTAAGACCGAGAAAGCCGTAAAAACGGCACAAACAACACTCATAAATGCAGGATTATATAAAGGCGAGATTGACGGCAGTTACGGTCCTAAAACAAGCGATAGCGTTAAAACATACGCAAGGCAAAAAGGCTATACGATAAAATAGAAACTTGATTAATTAATTCAGGGCATAGGGATTTTCTCTATGCCCTTATTTTTGTATGAGGATAAAAATATGTCAGTTACAAACCAGTTAGACATTGATATTAAAGCAAGTTCAGAGAAAGCAGTACCAAAACTTAACACACTAATTGCCAAACTAAAAGAGGTGGATTCTGCCCTAGATAGCCTTAATCCTCAGAAATTAGAACAAATAGGAACTGCGTTGAGGGGCTTACAAAGTTCTAAAACAAGCGTTGGTGGCGGTGCTGCAAATAGAAGTATAACAGCAGAAAGTAAAGCCGCAGCCGCACAAGCACAAAAAACACGCAGAATATTTGACCTTTTATCAGTTAGCACTAGTCGTTCAAGTAAAGGACTATTAAATTTTAAAAGTTCTATGTTGAGAATGGCGGCTGCGTGGGGTACTTTTTACGCAGCAATGTACCCTGTTATCAGATTATTCAAATTCTTTGGAAGTAAAGTAAAAGATTCTATGGATTATGTAGAAACTTACAATTATTTCCTTGTAACCATGAATAAACTAGGGCATGATTCTGGAGAAGAATATCTGAACGGATTTATAACCGAAATAAAAGACCTAGATAAAAAAATGACTAGTTTTTCAATTGGGGCTAATGGAGAGTTGTTTGAGAGTGGAGAAAAGTCGCTAGGACTTGATCCTAACCTGGTAATGCAGTTTCAGGCTAGAGTTGGTGCTGTCACTAACTCGGTTGGTCTTTTAGGAAAGACATCGGTTGCGGCACAAAAAGCCCTCACAATGCTATCTTCGGATTTATCATCATTGACAAATACCGACCTTCAATCTGTAATGACCAATTTACAATCAGGTCTTATAGGTCAATCAAGAGCATTATATAAATATGGTATTGATATAACGCAAGCTACGTTAAAAACATATGCTTATCAAAACGGAATAACAAAAGCCGTTTCAGCTATGACTCAATCTGAAAAGATGCAGCTTAGATTATTGGCGATATTGGACCAATCTAAGGTAGCTTGGGGTGATCAAGCCAACACAATAAGTTCTGTAGCAAACCAATACAGAATTATGAAACAGCAGATTTCTAATTTAGGAAGAGTAATAGGAAATCTCTTCTTGCCAATAATTCAGACAGTATTGCCATATATAAATGCCTTTATCATCGCACTAAGAAAAATACTTACGCTGTTAGGGTTTAACTTATATGGCGGAAGTTGGCTTAAAGACCTAAACACTGGTATCTCTTCGGGAAATTTTGAAGGATTAGCAGACGAGGTAGATGATTTCTCCGATTCTCTAGACGATGCCGCTGGTTCAGCTAAAAAATTAAAGCAAGCCGTGATGGGATTTGATGAATTAAATATTATTAATGATCAATCGGGTTCAGGTAGCGGTAGCGGTTCGGGTAGCGGTGGTAGTTTCGATTTGTCAGGAGCAATTGACGATGCACTAGGCGAATATGAAAAAATCTGGGATGAAGCTTTTAATAACATGACAAATAAGGCCGAGGAACTTGCTAACAGAATTATGAAGTATATTGAGGCTAGAGATTTCTTTGGCCTTGGAAGATGGTTCGCCGATTCAATGACCCATATCCTTAGAGGAATAAATTGGGAGAGGGTTTTTGAGGGAGCAAAGGCTTTCGGTACAGGTTTAGCAGACTTTTTAAATGGGTTAATTTCCCCAGAACTTTTCTACGAAGTAGGTAAAACGATTGCAAACTCAATTAACACTGCTCTTATATTTGCCTTTTCCTTTGGCAAAGAATTTGATTTTAAAAATTTGGGCATTGCAATTGGAAACTATATAAATGGTTTTTTTGAAAACTTTGATTTTGTATTATTGGCAGAAACGCTTAATACATGGGTTGACGGTTTAGAAGATGCAATAATTGGCGCAATAACAACTATTAAATGGAACAAGGTTTTCAGGGGAATAACTGATTTCTTAACGCACCTTGATTTCGATACAATTATGGTAGCGGTAGGGGCTTTGACAATCTCAAAGGTTAGCAAAATCCTTATGAGCGATATTGTTAGAAATGCAATATTAAAACAGATTGCGACTAAATTAACAGGTGCAAGCTTACCAAGCGCATTGCGTGTAACTGGCAGTCTTATTATGACAGTAAAAGGCCTGACAATGATATTTGATGGTTTACAAAATCAAGATTGGTGGGAAGCCCTTGGTGGTTCATTAATTACCACTGGTGGAGCATTTATTCTTACTAAAGGTAATATATATGTTGCGATTGGCACATTGGTGTTTACAATTGGGGCAATAGCTTGGAAGTGGCTAGAAACCCCAGATGAGAGCGGCAGCATTGGTTTAATAAAGCTGTTTAAAAGCATAAAGTTACCTGGCGGTGAGGGAGTAGATTGGGAAGGCAACGAGGTTAAATACAAAACAAATTTACACATCAGGATAAAAGAAATTAGATGGGATTTTCAAAACGCTATTCACAATCTACACGAGAAAATAGACGAAATAAAAGAAACCATTAAAACTGCTTGGGGAGACTTCAAATTAAATGTTGGCTTTGCCGTTGAATCAATGAAAGAAGCCGTAGAAGAAAAATGGATTGAATTTTCTATATGGTGGGATGAAACAATCGTTGCATGGTGGGATAACAACGTTTCCCCTTGGTTCACTAAGAAAAAATGGCAAGATTTAGGGCAAGGAATGAAAGATGGTTTGTCCGACAAATGGGAAGAGTTTTCAAAGTGGTGGCAGGACACAGGAATCCCTGATTGGTGGGATGAAAATGTTACACCATGGTTCACAGAAGAAACATGGAAAGAACTAGGACAAGGAATCAAGGATGGTCTTACTACAAAATGGGAAGAGTTTTCAAAATGGTGGCAAGAGACAGGAATCCCTGATTGGTGGGATAAACACGTTGTTCCAATTTTCTCAAAGGACAATTGGACGTTTAGTGGTATTAGAGATGGATTAAAACAATCTTGGGAGAATGCCATTGTTGCTATTAAGTCAGTTTGGAATCGTTTTGCCGATTGGATGAATAACGCATTGAACATATCCATTTCGGCCATTAAGAACCCAATTACAGGCGAGGAAATTACACCAGAGTTTAACTTCCAATTGTTGAGATTGCCTAAATTCGATATACCTGCCTACAGAATTGGCGGATTCCCAGAGGACGGCCTATTCTTTGCAAATCATAACGAGATGGTAGGACAATTTAGCAATGGTCAAACAGCAGTAGCCAATAATGAGCAAATTGTTGAGGGTATTCGCTATGGTGTTCAGACAGCCGTAAACGAGGCTTTAGCACCTTATCTAAGAGATATAGCTAACAATACAAGTGCTACAGCGAGCAACACTGAGGACATCAAAAACAAGCCATCACAAACCTTCTCCGACAGAGATGTGGCAAGAGCAAATCTAAGAGGTACAAGGTCTATGGGATTAACTCTTAGAACAACATAATCAACTAGAGGATAGTCAAAAATGGCTATCCTCTTTTTTATGAAAGGAGAAACGCAATGATAATTGTAAAAAGCTTTAACAAACACTACAACACCAAGACAGTAGAAGTTGAACTATTCGCAGATGCTAAATCAGAGATTCCAGACAATATTGAAATTGATGGAATGCCAAAAGGGTATTCAATAGAACTTGGTTCTATTGCTCAGACAGCCGATGGAGACTTTGCTTATCGTAAGTCTAATGGAACATGGAATTGGGTATAAGGAAAGGGGGACTTGAATTATGGCAAGACCAGAAATTAGCATAGGTCAAGTAATGGGCCTGGTAAAATCTTTCTTTGGCGAAAACGCATATACCAAAGATGAAGTTTACACAAAAACCGAAGTAAACGAAGCTATTGAAAATTCACAACACTTGAAGAGACAGATAGTGGACAAGCTGCCAACAGGCGATGACATAGATATTAATACTATCTATATGGTCCCTAAAAACGCAAAAGCGGCAGACAATTACGAAGATTATATTTGGGATGTAGATATAAGCGATTGGGAATATATGGGAAGTTCAAGCGTTGACTTAACAGATTACTATAACAAGACACAAGTAGACGGATTGTTGGCTAATAAAATCACAGTAGGCGGTCAAGCAGTTGCGTCAGTAGACTTCACACTCACAGGAACTACATTGGCAATTACAACCACTGCATTGAGTTAAGGGGGTGTCATTATGGCAATTACTTTTAATGGCACAGAATTAGATGTTGAAAATTCACAAATATTTAATCTTAGTGATGTAGATACTATAACATTTAATGGCACTACTGTATTTGAAAAAAATGCTGCACCTGCGTGGGATAGTAGAGGATTGCAATATAATTCATGGGAAACCATTCAATGGTATATAGCGCATGGAAAGACTAGCGGAAAGATTGCCGTTGGAAATACCAAAACCGTCGCTATTAGCGGAAATACTTATACTATGAAGGTGGCAAGAATAAATGACGGTTCAAGTAAAGCTGAATATTATCCTGCTAATACCGCAGATTTTATAGCCGAGGCAACAACACCTAATCAAACAACAAATTTTGGTAGCGGAAATAATTTAAGAGGGTGGATTAATTCTTCTGTTAGAACTTATTTGAACTCAACAATATATAATGCTATGCCATCAGATTTAAAAGCAGTAATAGTTGCAAAGAAAAATAGGCTTAGAGACAAAAATGGAACATGGGATGATGTAACAGATAAAATTTGGAGTCCAACATTATATGAAACAGTGGGAACTAACAACGCTTTTACAACTTATACTAACACAGATGCTTTTGGAGATGAAAGTCCGTATAATTTTTGGTATAGTTCAGTATTAGGCGATAAAAATAGCAGACGTAGATACCAAGTAGGAACAACCACTTGGGGTAAATATTGGTTAATAAGTACAAAGAATGTTAGTCATTTAGATGTAAATGTAGGAAATTTCACTTCAACTAGTTATCCACAGAATGTTAGAGACGAGAATGCGGGTACTGTAAATTCAGCATTAATATGTTTTCGTATAGGATAAAAAATTATAAGGCATCCCTTTTTTAGGGGTGCTTTTTTTATGCAAACCGAAATAACAAATTTCAGATGATAAGATTTGAGGTAGAGAGATGGCAACTACAAATAATAGAAATTTTTTAATTATAAATGGTGTTCAGATGCCTATACCTGCACCTGGAATGACAGTTGATTCAGCTATTGGTGTTAGTTCGGGAAGAAATGCCAATAACCAAGTAGTAGGACAGGTTGTAGGGCGCAGACAGTGGAAGATTAACAATCTAGTTTGGAAAGGACTTACCGAGGAAGAATGCAGCGCGATTTTATCAGCCTTAGAGCCATTCTTTGTGCCAGTTACCTTTAGGGATATTACGGGTGAAGTTAGAACAGTGACAATGTACCCAGGTGATACGAGCGGCAAGCCTTTAAAGCTAGAAAATATGAGATATACCTTGATGGAAGAACTTAAATTCAATCTTATAGACACGGGATGGTAAAGCTATGAAGAAAGTTTCAAAAGCCTATAAATTGGCGATGGCTAAAAAAATAAGAAATCATGCTTACATGGCTGTATCTGTAGGTATTATTTCCAATAAGGCTCAAGCAAGTGCAAGCGTAACTTCAAGCACATCTTATCTTAGCAATAAAAAATTTATTTTTAGAGCAAGAAAGATAGCTAATGAATATGCAACTTTTGAAGAGAATCAAGCCTTTGCAGATGGAACACAGCTATTTCCACCAGAGGATGGCTCAATTGTTCAGCTAGCAGAAGATGTGGCGGTTATCTCAGACGGGCTTAACGGAAGTATAAAGGTTACTTTTGACAACAGATACGACTTAAAAGGACTAACGCTTGACTTTGGGAGAAGCTATCCAACCGAATTTGAGATTAACATTAATGGAGACAGAACATATACCTATCAGAACGACTCAGAAATGTTTGTTAGCACGGATGTTTATAGTGGGGCATACGAAATAACCATAACACCTTTACATTTCGTCAATGGAGATAATAAGAGGCTCAGAATAGGCACTATGCTGATGGGTGTTGGTGTTATTTTCCAAAATGACGCTATTGAATCAGCTTCACTGTCCGATGAATCATCTTTTGTGTCTGAGACATTGCCACAACTTGACTTCACGATCACTTGTTTTGATAGAGAAAAAAGATTTAACGTGGATGACGAGCAATCATACATTAACTATCTACAGGCAGGACAAACCATTAGTACATCCATCGGAATAGAATTGGACAATGGCAAAGTTGAATGGTTATATATGCCTTTGATGTATTTAACAAGTTGGTCATGTGATACTCAAAGAATATCGTTCACTGGAGCAGACAGATTCACGCTGTTTGATATCAAATATACCGAGGGTGATTACATACACACAAGAACTTTGGGCGATGATGCACTTGCAATTTTCAATTTCTTAGGCTTAGAACCAGACGAGTATTTTATTGATGATTTCTTGTTTGGTGTTGAAGTTGAAAATCCATTACCTCAGACATCATGTGCGAACTTATTACAGCTTATAGCTAATGCAGGTAGGTGTGCGTTAAAACAAGACGATGATGGCATGATTTGTATAATTCCAAACTTTGAAAACATTATTGAGCCATTAGATATTGGAGTAGAAACTGATAGTGAATCTTATTGGTCAGACCCTACACAAGTAAGAAGTGGATCAAGTATCGTGTATGCGGACTTTACAAGAAACTTTGCTAGTGCAGATGGAACAATGCTATTTATTCCACCAGAAGGCGAAAGCTTACTTGAATCAGGGTTTGTATCTCAAATTATTGCGGATGACAATGGTGATTTTTCAACTAATCCAACGCTTACAATGACATTGCCTGCATCATACACATACTACGGCATAGACTTTGAATTTGCAGGAAATCCACCTACAGAATTTATTCTTAGGACTTACGATGAAGGTGTTCTGATTGACGAAATAACAGCTACAGACATAACCAATGAATATTACATCAATTATCCACTGAGGTCTTTTGATGAAATAGAATTTGAATTTACTAAAGGAACTCCTAGAAATAGAGTTGTTATTCAAAGAGTTTCGCTAGGCAGTTTAACTGATTATAGATTGCTCAAACAAGACATGATGGCGAATCCGATTGGATCAATTGAACCCAAGACACAATCCGTATCAGTAAAAGTATTTTCGTTTACCGAAGAAACTAAAGACGGAGTTACCAAGACAAAAGTTGTTGATGATGATGTTTATTACACTCAGGTCCTTGGCACAGTTGGCGAAGCTGTCACATATGAGAATCAATTAATCAGCACAATGGAACACGCAGAAGAGGTTGCAGAGTGGTTAGCAAACTATTACGCAAACAACATTACTTACGAAGTTAATTACCGAGGCGAACCTAGAATAGAATCTTTGGATTACATTTATATGGATTCCGACATTCTAAACAATTTGCAAGTCGAGGTTGAAAAGCACGTACTAAATTTCAACGGAGCATTAAGCGGTACGCTTAACCTTAGACGAGCAGTTAATATGATTAATACATCGTGAAAGGAGAATTAACATGAGGAAGATAATTAAGGGTAAAGTTTACGACACAGCAACAGCGGACTTGATTTTAACACTATATAGCGGCGCAAGAATGAACAGAAGAGATTACTATATGACCAAAAAGGGTGCATTCTTTTGTCACTACGTTAGGATTAATGATTTAGACGTTGTACCAGAAGAAACAATGAAAGACTTGCTGATGACACACGATGTTGATAAATACTTTGAGATTTTCGGAGATGAAGGAATCGAGGAAGGTTAATTATGGCATGGATAACACCTAAAACAACGTGGCTACGCACGGACTTTGTTAATACAGAAGATTACAACAGAATACAGGGAAATCTAAAACACCTTGCGGATGAATTTAATATCTTGGTTCAGGCATATACGAATCAAAATATAACGGATTTGCCATATGCCGATAAGTGGAATATTGCAGAAAACAATTTGGAAAAGATAAACCAATTGACTTACGACTTTGATATAGGCGCAAAAAAACAATTTAGGGCCAATGGCAACTATATAGACTATGAAGAACTTAATAGGATAGAAAGGGCGATAGACAAGATTCAAAACGTGTATGTTGTAAATCTATCGCTTGCAAGACACTTGGCATTCAGATTAGGTAATACAAGAATGTTTGATTGCCCAAGAGGACATTCAGTAAGTGCTAATGCTGATGTAATGGGTAACAGACTTGACTTTGAACTAGGCGAGGAAAGAGGTGAGTATAGCGATGATTGAGGATTTAAGAACGGATTATAAGAGCGACATTTTAATGCCGGTGCAGCAAAATAAGAGAACGTTTAATATTGTTGATAGCAACAATAACATCATATATGAGAACGTTCATATAGAGGACAATTCGCAATACTTACAGGTGGGCGATGAGTACGGCAGCGAAGTTATTAACGCCCAGAATGAGGCAATTAATGCCCTTGCAAGAGGCACAGGTTTAACCTTTGACACATACCAAGATTATTTGGATGCTAGGGCTTTGGGTGAGGTTCCGGTTGGTTCAATAATCTATATTCTTGAGGGCAACCAGACTGTAATAACCGCAGACCAAGTGACCTATAACGATAGCAATGTTAAGTTGGCATTAGATACACTTGTAGAAAAAACAATTAAGAAAAGGGCAACATCATCCTCAGCCACAACTAAGACAAGAAAAGAAAAATTAACCGAACTATATACGGCGTGTACTCAAGCTACTGCCGCTCAATTGGCAAATGCAACAATATTAATGAATATGTCTAATAGCCCCGGCAGATACTATTGCTTTAAATTTTATTCAAATGAATCCTCAAATTATGGCTATCGATTTTTGCAATTCCAGCAAAATACAGATAAAAACATAGCAATCAGAGGAATAAACGTAAATTCAACTAGTGCAAATAGTGCCCAATATATTACTATTGCAGGGGCCAGTAGTTCGATAACTGACCAAGGTGATACCGCCGACGGGGTTTACTTTGAATTGTATTATTAAGGAGGTGGGTATATATGATAGGAATAGAAACAGAAAATGGCTTTCAGAGAGCAGACGGAACGCCAGTACCAGATGCAGCTTTAAGCACTACGTCAACTAATTCAGTGCAGAATAAGGTTATAACGAATTATTTAACGGGCCTTGGTAGCGGCAAATATTTACGCACAGACAGTAAAAGTTTCAGCTTAACCGTGGCTGCAAATAGTTCGGCGGTGCTTGACGTCTCTATTAGTGTACCAAGTGGATATGCGTTGTTATGCCCCACAGGTTTTACGTTTAATAACGTGCATTTTGCTTTGCAGGAAATGTATGTAACAGACAGCACAAAAATAAAAATACGAGCCAAAAATACCAGTTCTAGCGAGGTAACAGGCTCGGGCTATGTATGGTATCTGATGGTTAAAAATGGAAATTAAAGGAGAGGAAACATGGCACTAAAAACAAATTACAAAGACGATGTTTTGGACTTGACCCAAAACGCAAACCGTAAATACGAAGAGATTGAAAACCAAGATGGTTCAATATCTTTCAACGACGTTACTGTTTACGAAGAAACAGGTGACGCTTTCGGCGCAGCTGACGCTAACGCAATAACTAGAGCATTGACCGATACAACGAGAAATATTTCTTTTCAGTTTGGCATCGATGCAAACGGAGACTATGGTTATATCAAAGATGGGGAGAGCAGCGTAACCCCTTTTAAAACAAGGCACACCGAAACATACAAGCCAACGAGTCGTGCCAATAACCTTGATATGGGCTTGTATCACACTAAGCGATACGTTGATACCACAGCAGTGCCAAACGCCAACAGCACAACTTATACGGCTACTGCAAGGGGTGCATCTATTGACATGGGGGCTACAAATACCCATAGATACGTGAATACTAACGGTGTTCCAAACGCTAATAGCGGCACTTATAGCGTTACTTCCAATGGCACTAAAGACATGGGGGTTACAAATACTTATAGATATGTTTCTGTAAATGTGCCTATTCCCCCTGTTTCTAACGCATACGAGGTTAGAGGTGCATGGAACGCAGTGCATTTAGATATGACTTTTGACGTTTCACAAGCAACTGGTACACTTACATTTCACTCCGTAAAACCCAACCAATTTGGATGGAATCAGACTCAAATTATAGCGGATGGTACAACAATTTACACTTGCCCCGCAGATAAGCTAGACGATACTCAATCTGTAAATGTAACGCCATATAGCACTATTAGAATAATAAATCTAGGTGCGGGTAGTGGTTGTTCTCAAAACTGGTCTTTTAGCTAATTCCATTACGGGCTATGTCTTAGGACATGGCCTTGCAAAGAAAAATTAATTCTAAATAAAAATATAATATATAAAAATGTGCCAGACATTATAGCTGAGTTGAAAGCATATAGAAATACAAAAGAAACTAATAGCCTAAATTGATTAGCGAATTTTAAGGGCTGTGTCTTAGGACATAGCCTTGCAAAGAAAAAGAGGGCAACTTGCCCTCTTGGAATTATAGAATTTCAGAACCTCTCATTTTTTTATATCCCCTTTCAGAACATTATTTCCGTTTCATATATATTTCAAAAAAATCTTGGCTTTTTTCCAAAATTTAGAAAAATTTTCATTTATTACCGAAACTATCCTTTTGAGGATATATAATTTAAGCGTACTGATAATTAGTCAACTGGAGAAGAGAGGGTTATGAAAATAAGAGATTATACCTTGCCTGAATTAGAATATTTTAGACAGTATTGTAATTTTACAAATGACGAGTTGACGTATTTTAACTATAAGGCGAAAGATTTAAGCAATATAGAAATATCGCTTAAAATGAATATTTCAACATCGCAAGTTTCCAAGCTTGCGAAAAGAGTTTCTTCTAAGATTTCCAGAGTAATAATCGACAATTAAATATCGTGCAAAAAGCGGATAAATAACGTGTAATTTTCGATTGTTTATCCGTTCTATTATGTCCTTAAAGAGAGGGCATGATTATGGCATATCAATACTTTAATCCTAATCCCCTAAAGAAGAATGTAGGAGATTGCGTTGTCAGAGCATTGGCTATGGCTTTTGATATATCGTGGAGCGATGCTTACACAGAAATATCATTGTACGGCTTAGAAAAGAGTGACATTCCATCTTCAAATAGTTTATGGGGTTCATATCTCAAAGAGAATGGTTTTAAGGCTAAGATTATGCCTGATTCATGCCCTGATTGTTATACGATAAAACAGTTTGCTTTTGACCATCCCAAAGGAATCTATGTAGTCGCAACTGGAAGTCATGTTGTAGCGGTTGTAAATGGCGATTATTACGATTCTTGGGATTCAGGCGATGAAATAGTTGCCTATTACTTTGAAAAGGAGAATACAGATGAATTATCCAATGTATAATGGCTATCCACAAATGCCAAGCAATCAATCCATGATGCCTAACAATCAGCAATACGTTCAGAGCAATCAACAGCAATTTGTGCCAACTCCACAGCCCACGATTGTTTCCGAGAGGACATCAATACCTATTCAACAAAATGTAATTATTCCTATTGAATCGGAAGAGGTTGCAAGAAGTCAACCAACTGCGCCTGGCAATACGGTAATTATGAAAGATAAAGATGGTATTCACTTATATGTAAAATCTATGCCACTTCCATTGCCAATGTATCAATCAAGCAATGAACCTATATTTGAGGTTTATGTAAAGGAAGAAGAAAAGAACATTGTTGATGAACCTAAAAAAGAAGAAAACGAATATGTCACAAGAAGTGACTTAAATTCAATGTTTGATGTGCTAGATGGATTAAGAGAACAGATAGAAGATATTCAAGGCTCAATCAAAGAAACTAAAAAGACAACTTCTAGGAACACAAAGGAGAAGTAGTTATGAATATTCCTTTTGGCAACATGATTAATTTTTTGAAACAGTACAACGACTTTCGTTCTCAGATGGGAAATGGCACTGATCCAAATAAAATTATCCAAGAAATGATGAACAATGGAAAACTTACACAAGAACAATATAACAATGCTCGAATGATGGCAGAGCAAATAAAGGGATTGTGCAAGAAATAAAGATTCAAACTCGTGCGCACGGTTTGAAAATATATTAACCGAACTACTAAGAACTTTTGAGTAGTTCGCTAACCGCATTAATTAGCGGTAGAAAGGAGTTAAACTATGAGTTTAACAGACAATGGGAACAATCTTGTTATGCCTGTTTCCCCTCTATATGGCGGCGGCACAGGTGGTGGATTGTTCGGCGGAGACGGAGCATGGCTTATTCTCTTTCTTGTCATTGCTATGTTTGGTGGCAATGGTTGGGGCGGTGGCTTTGGCGGTGGTGCTAACGCTTTGGGCTATGATTTCCCTTGGTTGTTAAATGGCCAGAGTGCTATCAACAACAACACCAATGATGGATTCCGTGACCAAATGATTCAGACAGGAATTACTTCTGTTAGAGATGGTATCGGAAATTTGTCTACTCAGATTTGCAACAGCACAGGTCAGATTCAGAATGCTCTTTGCAGCGGTTTTGCGGGTGTTGAGCAAGGTGCAAATGCTCGTCAGATTGCTAATATGCAGACAGCTTTTGCTAATCAAACAGCAATGTCACAGGGCTTTGCAGATGTAGCTAGTCAGCTTGCTAATTGTTGCTGCGAGAACAGGCTTGCAGTAGCTAATACTCAGGCTCTTATCCAGAGCGAGAATTGTGCTGACAGAGCAGCCTTGTCTGATGGTTTGAGAGATATTATTGTAAATCAGAATAACAACACTCAAAAAATCTTAGATCAGCTTTGCAACGATAAGATTGATGCTAAGAATGAGAAGATTGCCGATTTACAAAATCAACTTAACATGGCAACTCTTAGAGAGTCGCAGACGGCACAGAACGCATTTATCGCACAGGGCTTAACAGACGAAGTAGATCAACTGTACAATAGACTTTCTAATTGTCCTGTTCCTTCAACTCCTGTCTATGGAAGAACACCTATTTTCTCATGCAACAATGGTTGCGGATGCGGAAATGGCTTTTAAGGGGGGTGTGATTATGGCTGCTGAGTATGTTGCAAATGCCGTTCAAGATGTAGCTTTGAATGGTTCTGTGTTAATGAACGCATCTATCCCATGTAACAAGGGTTACGTGTTTCATGAAAACGAAACAGGGGTTTTTACTCTAAGAGGAATCACACCGAATTGTTTTGCTCGATACCAAGCGACTTTTAATGGAAATATTTCCATTCCAGAGGGCGGAGCAGTTACACCAATTGCTTTAGCCATAACAGTTGATGGCGAGACAAGACAGACTAGTTTAGCAGTATTTACACCTGCCGCAGTTGATGAACTTGGGAATGTGACCAGTACAGCAATTATCACTGTTCCAAAAGGGTGTTGCAAAACAGTTTCAGTTCGCTATGTAGACGCTACAGTTGCAGATGCAGCTACAACACCTACACCAACTATTGAAGTGGCTAACGCTAATCTAGTGATAGATAGAATTGCATAGGAAAGGAGACAAGGCTATGAAGGTTCTATATGAACTTTGCGATGTTCTTGAAGAGGAACTTGAGGAAATCGTTAAATCTGCTCGTGCAAACGGGATGTCTCCAGATGAATTAGTGAACGCTTATAAGGCTGTAGATATCGTAAAAGACATCGAAACAATAAAAGCGATGAAAGAAGCTGATTTCAGCGGATATTCAAAAGATGGAAACTATTCCAATCGCATGATGCCATATTACGCATCTTATGATGACGATTATAGTATGGCTCGTGGTAGAGGTTCTAATGCTATGAGAGATGGCAGAGGAAGGTACAGCAGAGATGACGAAAAGGAACATCTTATGAAAGAGATGGAAAACATGAAACGTCAGCTTGAGCAAATGCAAAGATAATTTGTTGGGTAGAGGTAGAAATATCTCTACCCTTTTTGGTGAAAAATGGACACAAAATGGACATGAATTACAATAAACCCCATAGAATCAATATTTATGAGGTTTTACAAATGGGTTCAAGTCCCATCTTCTGCA
>Ga0129307_1000591_pt1 | contig 53278 bp, 42 predicted proteins | sample P1105metagenome_FD_94437 | JGI IMG/M metagenome (GOLD analysis project Ga0129307, IMG submission 94437) | Capybara group fecal microbial communities from Wisconsin, USA - P1105 metagenome | ecosystem: Host-associated > Mammals > Digestive system > Large intestine > Fecal | place: USA: Wisconsin... | reverse complement strand
GGCGGCTTAGTAAGGACCCTTGCAGGTGGCAGATCGACGTGCGTGCCCTTGCACGCCGCTAGTATTGTAGGGCTACGCCCGTATATGAAGAACCGCCGGCTTCGCCGGCGGGTCACTTTTTTCATAGGAGGGATTGAAGAAGCCTTCCTGGTGGTTTCGTGTCTCGACTGGAGATCTGTGCGGAAGCCGGAGGTGACTTACTTCGCGTGTTGTGCCCACTAGGAAGGCTCAATTATTAATATACGTCAAAATTCGGAATGTGGAACGATAAACCTTAAAATCATTGGTCTAGGTTGGAATGTTTCGATTTAGTTTACTATTTTCTAATGGATGAAAACGAGATATGTGATTTCTGCCGCATTTTGCGCGGCCTTGGTGGCTTTGACATCGTGTTCGATGATGCCGAAAAAGTCATCTCATGTGAAGCATACGCCGGACTTTTTTTCGGCTGCGGCGGAGGAACCTGATTCCTTTGCTGTACCGAGTTCGTTGCCGGAACATTACAGCAAGATTGAATTCCCGGAATACAAGTACGTGGCGCCTTACCCGAAGGATTACCGCGTGCAGATTGCGGACGGCATTACGGGCTATATCGTGAGCGATACGACGCTTCCGCTTGTGGATTTTTCCGTGTATTTCGAAGAGAGCAACTTGCCGCAGGTGCTTAAGGACGAGGCCGCCTTTGAGATGGTCGGTTCGATGGTCCGTCGCGGTTCGGGTGGCGGGATTTCTCCGCACGTGCTCGAGGATTCCTTGGAGTTCGTGAGCGCTTCCATTTCGACGAGCGTGAGCACGTATCTTTCGGCTTTCGATATCAACTGCCTTTCCATGCACTTCCCGTCGATGCTCGAACTGGCGCGGAAGGTGCTTACGGATCCGTCGTTCGACAAGGACCAGCTGGAAATCGTGAAGGCGAATTTCGTGACGTCTTACGAGCGCCGCTACGAGACACCTGCCAAGGTGCTTTCGGCGCTCAAGTCGAAGGTGAATTACATGTCGAACCCGAGACTCTGGAATGCGAATGCCGCCGAGTACAAGACGGTGACCGCTGCCGACGTGAAGCGCCTCGCGAAGGGCGTGTTCTCGTCCAAGCGCATCGTGTTCGCTCTTGCCGGGAACGTCAACAGGGATTCTGCGGTGACGATGCTCAAGGAATTTTTCGCGGGCTGGAATGTCGAGCCTTCGACGGCGGAAAAGCCGAAGCCTACGCCGCTTTCGTTTGCCCGCAAGCCCGGCGTGTATGTGGTGGATAAGGATATCACGCAGGCGAATATCACCATGAACCAGCCGTTCGTGAAGCGTCCGCATCCGGATTACTATCCGACCGCGGTTGCAAGTTTTATCTTGGGCGGTGGCAGTTTCAGTTCGAGGCTCATGAATCGCGTGCGTAGCGACGAGGGGCTTGCGTACAGCGTGTACAGCACGGTCGGCAACGACTACCGCGATACGGCGATGACGACGATTGCGTTACAGACGAAAGTCGAGACGGTCGGTTTTGCCATGAAGCTCATTTTCGAGGAAGTGGAAAAGCTTGCGAAGGACGGGCCTACGGCGGAGGAACTGTCGCAGGCGAAGAAGTCCCTGGTCGAGAGTCTGCCGAGTCTGTTCGATTCCCCGGCATCGACGGCGTCGATTTTTGCAAAGGGCGAACTTTTGGGAAAATCGGATAACCATTACATCGATTATGTGACGGAAATCAATGCGGTGACGGCGGAACAGGTCAAGGCGATGATAGCTAAGTATTTTGATAAGGACAAGATGACGATTTCGATTGTCGGCCCTGTCTCCATGTTCGATTCATTGAAGCCGTTTACCGTGATTCCCTTGGACAGCCTGGAGTTCAGGTAACCTAGCCAAAAGGAGGTGTGCCTTATGCGATGCAAGTTTCTCCGTTCTTCTTTTTTGAGCGTTTGCCTTGGCGTTGTGCTCGCACTGGGCTCGTCCCTGTCTTATGCTACTACGAGTATCCCTTCGTCGGAGGCGACTCGCAAGCAGCTTTTGATGAAGGTGAAAAACAAGGCGGACGACATGCGCTCGTTCTGCTCGGGCATGTACAAGTGCTTGGATACCAAATACGAGGCTTGCACGGGGGAAGAACTCAAGCCGTGGCCGAAGGTCGAATATAACGAGGAATTCTGCGAACCTTACAAGGAACTCGTGAAGCGCGGGTTCCCGACGGACTTCAAGGCGCCCATGATGGTGGACGTGTTCTTGCGCCTCGGGCGGCAGTACAGGGCGATTTACGAAAACGAGGGGACGATTCCGCTCGAAGTGAACGAAATTACATATTTGTTCGACAACATGCCTTTTACGGCTGACCTGGTCAACGCTTATCTGGAAACGGACTATACGTTGCAGTACACCAGCCGCGACCGCCGCTATTTCTCTGGGGGCAACGGGCACGGGCTTTCGGGCGATTTTTATTGGGCGTTGCAGGACAGTGCTGGTGCAAAGACGGCGCTCCGCAACATGTTTTTTGGGTACGGTTATGCGCAGATTTTGAAGTGGTCGCTGAAGGGAACTGCGATTGCCTATTTGGACATGGACTTGGTCGCCCCGCGGACGCTTAAGTACAAATTAAAGGCGATTGTGTTCCCGGGCAATTCGGTGCTGAATTCCATTATGCAGTTGCGTGTGTTCAAGAGCGTCGTCAATTCGAAAATCGACGGCATCGTGTCCGATATCAAGAAAGCTTCGAACATGTATTTTGGCGGGAACAAGAAGCCTATCTCGAAGGACAAGAGATTGCATACTCCGGAAAATGAACGTCACTTGGCGGAATTTAACGAAGTGATCGCCGGCGGTCCGTGGAAAATTGGGGATGCCATAAGTCGTGAACGCAAATTGCTTGAACTGAACAGGCCTCCTTCACGCTTGAGACCCACTGAGCCTAAGGCACATGTGGTCATCGTGGATTCTACGGCGAAAATGGATTCTGCGGGGTTTGTGGATGCTGTCGTAGAAACGGTTCCCGAGACTGTCGCGAAACCCGCCCAGACGACGGATTCGGCACCATCGGCAGAGCCTGTACAGACAACTGAACCTGCCCAGACAACGGATTCCGCAATGCCGGTGATGTCTGTTGACCCTGCTGATTTCAAGGCGAATATTACTATAAAAAAGGATTCAAATAATGAGTGAACCGAGGGATTTGGAATCGCTGCTTGCTCGCGTTACGGATAGACGTCGCGAGTTGCTTACTTCTGTTGTTAATCGTCGCACGCGTCATTTTTGCATGGTACTTGAGGACCTGTTTGACCCGCATAATATTTCTGCGGTCATCCGCACGGCGGAAGTCTTTGGCCTCCAGGATGTGCACGTGATTGAAGAAGACAACGCCTACAGTGTGAACAAATCCATTTTGAAGGGCTCGTACAAGTGGATGAGCATTTATCTGTACAAGAAGCGTATGCTTTGCATGGACAAACTGCGTGCTAAGGGCTACAAGATTGCGGTGGCAAGTACGAACACCACGAACTCCGTGCTGGACTTGGATTTGAGCCAGCCGATGGCGTTTTACCTGGGTAGCGAGTTCCACGGGAATCACCCGGATACACTCGCGCATGCCGATTACGAATTCAAGCTGCCGCAGTACGGCATCACGGAGTCGATGAACGTCTCTGTGGCTGGCGGCGTGCTGATGACTTACCTCGACGTTTTCATGCAGAAAGAGGGGCGCGAGAAGTTTGCGCTCCCGCAGGCGGAACGCGACGCGCTTTTGCTCGACTGGCTCGACCGCCACGTGAACGGCATCGAGACCAACAGCCCCATCGTGAGGGTGGAAGAATAGCTATTGAATAAGCCCCTATTTTGATCGATGCAATCAAATGTTAAGCGCAAAATATGCTAGATTAGTTTTGCAATGAAAAAAAATACCGCTTTATATTTCTCTGTCGGTCTGGTCGTTCTTCTTGCCATTTTCATTTTGATATTTGGCATGTTCTTTTTGAACGAAAAGGACCTGCGTGAAACCTTTGACGTTTATCATTTGCGTTTTACGCAGGTGAGTACGCTTGTTCTGGATGACCCGGTCAAGATCAATGGCGTAAAGCTCGGCCGCGTGGAATCCATCGAGCTTTCGGGTCATCGCGTGGTGGTGACGATTAGGCTCAAGTCTGATGTGAAAATCCCGAAGGATTCCGAAATTCGCGTGCAGAACATCGGTATCATGGGCGAACGCCAGATAGGTATGATTCTCGGTGACTCCGAAGAATATTTTGTGCCGGGCGATACGATTACGGGTCAGTTCGATGCTGGTATTGCCGAAGCGCTCGGGCTTGCGGGTGAAGTTTGCGATTCTACGAAGGTCTTGCTCGAAGCGGTCAAGACGGCTTTGAACGGGACTATCGCCAATCCGGAGTTCCAGGACCGATTCAGGACGCTCCTTGTGAAGGCGGAAAGTCTTGAAGACCGTTTGATGAATCTTGTGGTAACGACCGATCCTCAACTCAAGAAGAGCCTTGCGAACCTGAACAAGGTGACGGTCAAGGTGAATGAGCTTGTCGATGGTGTCAAGGAACCGATCAACGGTCTCTTTGCCGGGACCGATAAAGTTATGGGGAACGCGAACCAGTTGATTTCGGAGCTGGAGGGCGTGACCAAGCATTTGGATGGGCTGATAGCCAAGGTGCAAGCGAAGATGGACTCCAAGGATAACACCGTGGGCATCTTGCTGAACGACAGAAAGTTGCATGACGATCTTGTCAAAACGGTGCATTCCGCTGACAGCCTGTTCAGAATCATCCTACAGGATGGCCTTGATATTAACGTAGATTTCTTCTAAGGGATTGGATTGATGATTACTAAGATATTTACTGTTTCCAACAAACTGGGCATTCACGCCCGTCCGGCCGGTATGATTGTTGATATCACGGGTCAGGCGAGGAGCGATGTATCCATTGTGTTTGATGGTTCGAAGGCCAATGCGAAGAGCATCCTAAATGTGATGATGCTTGCTATCCCGGCGGGTTCCGAAGTCAAGTTCGAAATCGACGGCGAGGATGAAGAGATTGTCGTCCAGCAGTTGGAAAAGCTTTTTGATGACCACTTCAACGAAGAACCCTGCTGAATATGTAAAGAAGTCTAATGACGGGGCGTCTCGGAAATCTCCGAGGACGGTGCTTGTTGGTGTTCCGTCATCACCCGGTTTTGCCATGGGGACGGTGTTCCCTATTGCGAACCGCGAATTTTCCGTAGTCGATGAGACTCTCCCTGAGAGCCGGATTCCTGCGGAAGAACAAATGTTCTTGAAAGCCATCACCAAGACGGCGAAAGAAATTGCCCAGATAAAAGAAATTTCCGAGAGCAGGGCAGGTGTCAAGGACAGCTTGATTTTTGCAACCCACTTGATGATTTTGCAGGACCCGGGACTGGTGAACGGGGTTCTTGACAAGATCAAGAAAAAACGCAAGAACGCGAAGTGGGCGGTGCATGTGGTATTCGGTGCCTACATCGAGAAGTTCGAAAAGATTAATTCCCCTGCCATGCGTGACAAAGCGGCAGACCTGAGGGACTTGTACAACCGCCTGATGTCTGCCATGGACGACTCCGGACCGGTATTGGAGGACGTGGCTGACGAAAAGGGCATTGTCCTTGTTGCGCATGAATTTGTTCCTAGTTTTTTGATGACGCTCAAGCCTGGACAGGTGAACGCCATCGTAATGGATACGGGTGGCCGTACAAGCCACGTGGCCATTTTGGCGAGGGCGCTGCAGATTCCTGCGGTGGGCGGTCTTCGCAATGTCGCTGCGCTCGTGAAGAACGGCGATACGATTATCGTCGATGGTTCTCACGGCAAGGTCATCATCAATCCGAACGACGACGATGTCCGCAAGTTCCGTGAACGCCAGGAAATTTTCGAACGCCAGCGCCGTGAGCTTTTTACGATGCGCCAGCTGGAGCCGATGACGCGCGACGGCAAGTACATTGTGCTGCACGCGAACATCGAACTCCCGACCGAGGCGGACAAGGTGAAGGATTTTGGTGCGACGGGCATCGGCCTTTACCGTTCTGAATTCCTTTTCTTCAAGAAGGACGTGCCGACGCAGTCGGAACAGGAAAGCGCTTACAGGCATATTCTCGAAACGATGGCGCCTTACCCGGTAGTTATCCGTACGCTCGATGCGGGTGGCGACAAACTTGTGACTGGGGTTTCGGCGGTGAACGAATCGAACCCGTTCATGGGGTGGCGCTCTATCCGCGTGTGCCTCGACCGCGAAGATATTTTCATTACGCAGCTCCGTGCGCTTTTGCTTGCGAATACGCAGGGGAACTTGCGGTTGCTTTTACCGATGATATCGAGCATGAGCGAACTGCGCCGTGCGAAGGCGTGCATCGCGAAGGCCCGCAAGCAGCTTGAAGACGAAGGTCACAAGCCGGCCGTGGTGAAGGTGGGCGCGATGATTGAAGTGCCTGCGGCGGTGATGATTGTGGATAAACTAGCCAAGGAAGTGGATTTCTTTAGCCTTGGAACGAACGACTTGATTCAGTTTACGCTTGCGGTGGACCGTACGAACGAATTGATTACGGATATGTTCCAGCCGCACCACCCGTCAGTGCTCAGCATGATTTACCAGACCGTGGTTGCTGCGCACCGCGAAGGTATCCCTGTGGCGGTTTGCGGTGAAATGAGCGCGGACCCGATGAGCGTGCTTCTTTTGGTGGGGCTCGGGGTCGATGAGCTGTCCATGACGCCGTGGAGCGTGATGACCACGAAGAAGATTATACGTTCTATTAACTTTGAAGATGTCCGTGATACGGCCTTGACGGTACTGCAAATGGATGATGCCGAAGCTGTAAATGCATTTTTATATAAAAAATATGCGCAAACCATCACGGAATTAGGTATATCTAGTTTTGTGGGGCAAGTCGAAAAATAAAATTGCGTGGAATGTTGATGAAGTTATTGTATTCTTTATTGATTGCTTGTGTGACCGTCTTATATGCACAGACGGACGGTTCGGTGTATTCTCTTTATAAATCTCCTTTTACGGATCAGGAGGCGGTGGCGCCGAACCAGTTCCAGGATGTTGTCATTCGCGCAGCCCGTGCGAAGAAGACGATGAACGATATTTCCGTTTCGCAGAACCACCGCGATTTTGCCCGTGCCGCTTATTTTTATTACAGTGGACAGTGGGATAGCGCCTATGCTGCCTACAATTCCTTGCGCGACCGCGAACCCGGTTTGACGGGAAGCGTCATTTTGCGCATGGCTCAGGCTGATTTTAAGCAGGAAAAGTATGCCAAGATGCGCGAGACGCTGCGCCTGGAAAAGAATTTGGAAAATGACAAGAGTTTCCGCGAGGTGGCAGACCGCTTGAGAATCGAGGCGACGATGGCGGATTTCTCGATTAACGATGCCGCCCGTGCGGATTCACTGATGATTTTCCTCGAAAATAACCCGGACGGTGAAGATGTTGTGCCGCTGAAGTACCGCTATGCGCGGTATTTGGAGGATTCCTACCAGTTGAAGCAGGCGAAGCGCCTTTACATGAAGCTCCTGACAAGCAAGTCATCGTACAAGGATTCTGCGTTCGCGTCTATCCGTCGCTTGAGGGAGGTGCTCGGTACGCCCGAATCGCTGGCCGAAAAGGTCGCCTACGCGAAGATGGCTTGCACGAAAGACGAAATGAAAAACTGCATCAATTTGCTCGACTCCATCCAGATTATGGACGCGCAGCAGGCTCAGAAAAATCCGTCCTTGGTGGTGCAGCTCGACGACCCGGCTTATGCCCGCCTCAAAAAGAGTACGCTCGATTTGAATACCCGTATCAATTTGTGGGAAAAACGCGCCGGAGCTTTGCGTGCACTGAACCGCAACGAAGATGCCATTGAACAGTACCGTTATTTGATTGAAAACGTGGAACCGCGTCCGGGGTGGATCCAGAACATCTTGAAACTTTACCGCAAGGAATCTGCGGAACTGTTTGACGACGAAATCCGTATGTACGATTCGCTTTTGCAAGACGTTAGCCAGTACAGCAATGAAAATGCGAACAACCTCTGGTTGCGCGGTTTTGAGTTCGAACAGAAATTGATGTACGATAAAGCTGTCGATTGCTACATGAAGCTTGTCCATAAGCGTTTCAAGAACAATCAGAAGCGCCAGTGGGCGAGGTTCCGCATCGGCTATGTGTATTTCAAGCGTGGCATGTGGGTCGAGGCCGCCGCCAATTTCCGGGAAGCGACGAAGGAACCGTTCATGTGGAGCGGAAGTGCTTCGAGGATGTTCCTTGGCGATACGTACATGAAAATGCACGAAGATTCGCTTGCTCGTGAAGCCTATTTGGACTGCATCAAGGATTTCCCGCTTTCGTATTATGCTCACCGCAGCCGCATGAAGCTTTCGGAAAACAACTTGATGCCGGCGGATAAAATCCCGTATGCGCATGGAGTGCAAATGTCTCCGGCGACGACGTTGGATTGGATTCGCTCTGTGAACAAACTTGGCAAACCGGATCCCTCGTACAACAAGGAACGTTACGAACGCATCAAGAAGTTGTTTGTATATGGCTTCGAAGACGATGCCTTTAGGCTTTATGACGAATTGAAGAAGAAAAACTACAAGCGTCTGGATTTCCTTTATGAATACGGCAAGTTGTTCTATGATATGGGCGAAACGGCTGCCGGTTATAGGCTTGCAAGACAGTTCCAGGCAAAAATAGACAGGCGCCTGCTCATGGCACCGCCGATTGACGTGTTGCATTATTTGTACCCTGTGCCGTATGCCGATCCGGTGGTCTATTACTCTGGCAACAACATCGATCCGTTCTTTGTCTATAGCGTGATGCGCCAGGAATCCATATTCGATTTCCAGATAACATCTCCTGCGGGAGCCTGTGGGCTTTTGCAGATTATGCCTGCGACGGGCAAGATGCTTGCCGAAAAAGAAGACATTTCTAACTTCGTTCCGAAACGGCTGTACAATGCCTACTTGAATATCCGCTTGGGGATTCGTTATTTGGTGGACCTCAAGGACGATTACAAGAATGACTACATGTATGTGCTTTGCAATTACAATGCGGGCCCGAAGCCGACGAAACGCTGGCAGTCCCAAAGCGAAGGCCTTCCGTGGGATTTGCGCGTCGAGGAAATCAGCTACTGGGAAACTCGTGAATACGTAAAGCGCGTCATGGGGAATTATTGGATCTATCAAGAAATATATGATGGGATTTAGTCACTAACTCATGTTATTTCTACTTCTAACTATCGGTCCTGCGTTTTTATTTGCGTGTGGTAATATTTTAGAGAAATCCGGGGTTTCGACTGTGGGCAAGCGCACGGGCGGGACTTCTAGACCTTGGGAGTTTTTCAAGGGCGTCATCACGAATAAGTATTGGTGGCTTGGAATCGGGTGTTCCGGGCTTGCGACGGTTGGCTACTACATTGCGATGGCGCAATACGACCTTTCTCAGGTGCAGCCGATGATGGTCCTGAATCCGGTGCTGACGGCGCTTATGGGTTTTTGCATTTTGAAGGAGGCCTTGACGAAGCGCATCGTGGTCGCGATTTGCTTTGTGGTGGCTGGCCTTTTGTATTCCGTGGAAAATCTTGGCGAATCGACGGCGGTGCAGAACATCGGGACGCTGTGGGCGTATGCAGGCGGCCTTTGCTTTGCGACTTTGATTGCTCACATTTGGGTGAAGGACCGCGAAATGGTGGATTCGCTCATCATGGGTGTGGGCTTTGGCCTTTCGGCTGCGTTTTACAAGAGTCTTGCGATGGATTTTGACCTCGACCATATCGAGGCTTCGTCGGTGGCGAACTTGCTTTTGGATTTCAGGACGCTCGGTTATGTGGTGACGTACGGGATTGCGTTCCTTTATTCGCAAATTTCGTTCTCCCGTGGGCGTGCGCTGTTCATTATTCCGTTCAGTGCTGCGGTCGGTGCGGCTGTGCCGACATTGGCGGGAGCGCTCGTGTTTTCGGAGGCGTTCCCGGTAGGAAAGGCTGTTTCTGTGTCGCTCGTGTTGATTGGCGCATGCCTTTTTATTGTCCGCCGCCCGCATAGGAAGAAGAACTTAGAGCATCTCTCTTAAGTTCAGCGGCCTAAGTTTTACCGACTAAGCAATAGAGCTTATAAAAAGGATTTTTTTGAGGATTTTGTGTGCTTACAAATCCTGTAATTGCTATCTTGTAATATCATGAGTTTTAATACCAAAATTGTTTGCATTGGCGCGGGCTATGTCGGTGGCCCCACTATGACTGTTATCGCCGACAAGTGCCCCGATGTCAAGGTGACCGTTGTAGATATCAACCAGTCTCGTATTGATGCCTGGAATAGCGAAAACCTTCCGATTTTTGAGCCTGGTTTGGATGATGTCGTAAAGCGTGCTCGTGGACGCAATCTGTTCTTTAGCACGGATATTCCGTCTGCGATTAAGGAAGCAGACATTATTTTTGTTTCTGTCAATACTCCGACGAAAACTTTTGGACATGGCGCAGGGAAGGCGTCTGATCTTCAGTATTGGGAAAAGACGGCCCGCAACATTCTGGAAATTGCTGACGAAGGCAAGATTATCGTCGAAAAGTCTACGCTCCCGGTGCGTACGGCCGCGGCCATGGAACGCATCTTGAATTCGAATGACAAGGGTCTGCATTTTGAAGTGCTTTCGAACCCGGAATTCTTGGCGGAAGGAACGGCCATCAATGACTTGTTCGAACCGGACCGTGTGCTTATCGGCAGTCACCAGACGGAGTCCGGACTTGCGGCTTGCCAGAGGCTTGTTGATGTGTATGCCCACTGGGTGCCGCGTGACCGCATTCTCACGACGAACCTTTGGAGTTCCGAACTCACGAAGCTTACTGCGAACGCTTTCCTTGCACAGCGAATCAGTTCCATCAACTCCATCAGCGCTCTTTGCGAACGTACCGGAGCCGATGTCGATGAAGTGGCTTTCGTGATGGGGAAGGACAAACGAATTGGCCCGAAGTTCCTCAAGGCGTCCATCGGTTTCGGTGGCAGCTGCTTCAAGAAGGATATTCTGAATCTCGTCTATTTGTGCGGGTACTATGGACTCCCCGAGGTGGCGGCCTATTGGGAAAGTGTCGTAAAGATTAACGAGTGGCAGACGCATCGTGTTGTCGATCGCATGCTCGAAACGATGTTCAATACGATTGCCGGCAAGAAAATTGCCGTGTTCGGTTTTGCGTTCAAGGCGAATACGGGCGATACTCGCGAGAGCCCGGCAAACCTCATTGTGCGCGACTTGCTTGCCGAACATGCACTGCCTGTTGTGACGGATCCGAAGGCGATTCCGGATTCCAAGCGTGACTTGAAGGATGTCATCGATCAGGTTGAGTTTGAAGAAGACCCGTACAAGGCGGCCGAAGGCGCTCATGCGGTAGTCGTCTGCACGGAATGGAAGTGCTTTGCAGAACTGGATTGGAATAGAATCTACAAATCGATGGCTAAGCCGGCATTTGTTTTTGACGGCCGTAATATTTTGGATGCTGATGCTCTTCGCAGGATTGGGTTTGAAGTGACGAGCATTGGTAAGGGTAAGGCGGAGTAGTTTTAAGAGAGATTTCAGGTTATGGCGTCAATTAGCGTTTTCGGTCTGGGATATGTGGGTTGTGTTGGAATTGCTTGCTTGGCAAAACTCGGTCACAAGGTTGTTGGATGTGACGTTGATGAGAGCAAAGTAAGACGAATTGCAAAAGGCCTCCCGACGATTGTCGAGCGCGACGTGGATGAAGTGATGATGGAAGGCTTCAAGGCAGGCCTCATTTCGGCGACAACGTCTCCGATGGAAGCTGTGTCCAAGACCAATATCTCGTTTCTGTGTGTGGGAACGCCGAATGCTCCGGATGGACGTTTGGATACAACGTATCTGATGTCTGCGGTCAAGTCCATTGCCGAAGCGATTCGCTCCAAATCGACTTTCCACATTGTTGTGATTCGCAGTACTGTGCCGCCGGGAACGAACGCTGCTGCGACTGAGTTGATTGAAAAAATCTCGGGCAAGCGCGAAGGCGTCAACTTTGCTGTGGCCTCGAATCCGGAATTCCTCCGTGAAGGCATGGCTGTTGCGGATTACCTGAATCCGCCGTTGACCGTTATTGGTTGCGAAAGCCGTCGCGCCCTTGACACCCTAAGGAACCTCTATTCGACGCTTGGCAGTGAAATTGTCGAAGTCGAGCCTAAGGTTGCCGAAATCATCAAGTTTGTCAATAATTCGTACCACGCATTGAAGGTGACGTTCGGAAACGAAATCGGTGCCATTTGCAAAAAACTGGACATCGATAGCCACAGCGTGATGAACTTGTTCTGCAAAGATACACAGCTGAATATTTCGCCGTACTATTTCAAGCCGGGATTTGCTTATGGCGGTTCCTGCTTGCCGAAGGATTTGCGCGGGCTCAATTTCTTGGCGGAATCCAATCAGGTGGATGTTCCGGTGCTTTCTTCGATTGAAAGCAGTAACAACGAGCACATCAAGCGCGTGTTGAACCGCGTGCAGGAAATCGGTGTGCGTTCTGTGGGCATTATCGGGCTTACTTTCAAGGCCGGGACGGACGACTTGCGTAATTCTGCGGCTATCAGGCTTGCGGAAGGCGTGCTCGGGAAGGGATGCTCCTTGAGCATTTATGACCGCTATCTGAATATCGCCCGTGAAACGGAAACGAACTTGCGTGAACTCAACAGGCGAATTCCGCATTTGCTGCCGCTTCTCGTAAAGGATGTCGAAGATGTTGTGGAATCGACTTCGCTAGTCATTATCACTGTCCGTAATCCCGAGATTCCTGAGCTTGTCCGTAAATATCCGGAAATTCATTTCTTGGACTTGGTACGAATGAAAGATCCGTCTGTAGAAACTTTGCCGAACTACGAAGGCTTTTGCTGGTAAACGAGTATGGATCTGTCATCGAAGGAATTATCAGGCAAAAAAGTCTGTATCGTTGTTGAAAACCTCCCGGTTCCTTTTGACCGCCGAGTTTGGCAAGAGGCGACATCGCTCCATGAAGCGGGGGCTGAAGTTTCCGTAATTTGTCCAAAGACTAAAAAGTACCCTTTGGAATACGAGGAACTGGAAGGAATCAAGATTTATCGCCATCCGTTGCCGGAAGCGAAAGGAACCTTGGACTACTTCAAGGAATACTTGTGCGCACTTTATCATGAATTTCGTCTTTTGTTCAAGGTGTTCCGCAAGCAGGGCGTACAGGATGTCATTCATGCGTGCAACCCGCCGGACTTGATTTTTATCGCCGCGGCCCCGTTTTTCTTTTTTACGCGTTGCAAGTTCCTTTTTGATCATCACGATATCAACCCGGAACTTTGGATTGCAAAATTCGGCAAGAAAGGTCTTGGCTACCGTGCCATGATTTTAGCGGAACGTTTCACGTATTATTTTGCAAAGCATGCCATTGTCACGAATGAATCGTACAAGGAAATCGCCATGCGCCGTGGCAAAAAGCGTGAGGAAGACGTGACGATTGTCCGCAGCGGCCCGAATATCTCCAAATTGAAGATTGGCCCTGCAAAGCCCGAAGTCAAGGAAGGTTTCAATTACCTTGTCGGTTATATCGGCGTCATGGGCAAACAGGAAGGAATTGACCTGTTGCTGAGTTCCGTTGATTACATCGTGAACAAGAAAAACCGCAAGGATATCCGATTCTGCATCATGGGCGGTGGTCCGTCTCTTGAAGAAATGCGGGCGTTGAACGAGTCGATGGAATTGACCGATTACGTGGAATTCCCCGGGCGTGTTTCGGATGAATTTTTGGCCGATGTGCTGAATACTGCCGATGTTTGTGTCAACCCTGATTTGCCTTCTGAAATGAATGACAAATCGACGATGAACAAAATCATGGAATACATGGCGTTCGGGAAGCCCATTGTGCAGTTTACGCTCAAGGAAGGCATGTTCTCTGCGCAGGAAGCGTCGCTTTATGCAAAGAACACGGATATCGAAGATTTTGGCGACAAGATTTTGTGGCTTTTGGACAATCCGGAAAAGGCCGCTGAAATGGGTCGCTTTGGTCGCAAACGTGTTGAAAATGAACTCTGCTGGGAATATGAAAAGCCGAAGCTTATCGGCGCTTACAAGAAGATTTTAGGGTTGTAGCGTTTTCCGTCGGGGGCTATTTCTAAGTGAATCTTTCTTGGTACATTAAGAGACTGAAAACATTTTCTTTCGGTGAAGTCTTTTATCGTGTTCGCCAGCGCGTTCGTAACCATGTTTTGGATAAACGATTGATGGACGTGTCTGCAGCTTCGGTGGCGTTGCCGGAATCTGCTGTAATTGAAGATGATGCGTCCCATTTGAATTATCCGATTTTTGATAAGACGATTGACGTATTTAAGCCAATCCATTGGCATCTGGACTTATCGACAGGGCGGGAATTTCCGAAGTCCTTTGCCCACAAAATCGACATTCGTAGCGATAAGTACGGCAGTGCCAAGCATGTGTGGGAAGTGAACCGCATGCAGTTTATGCTGCATATCGCGATGCTTTATAAAAATAGCGGGAACGGAAAGTATTTGGATTTGTTCCGCTACCATTTGACGAGTTGGAAAAATGAAAACCCGTACATGGAGGGTGTCAACTGGTACAGTAATATCGAGGTGAACTTGCGCTTGATTTGCTGGTACTTTTGTTGGCAGGTGCTGGATATTGACAGCCTGCGACGCACGGATTCGACGGTGGAAAAGTTTGTTTGCGATATTTGGCTTCCGATGGTTTTTGAGCATGCCGAATATTCGTACAACCATCCATCACTTTGTTCGTCGGCGAACAACCACTTGATTTCGGAATATGCGGGGCTCTTTGTGGCAGCCTGCGGTTGGGATATCCCGAACAGGGATGCTCGCCTGAAGTATGCCAAGGCGGGGCTTGAACGTGAAATCCTTGCGCAGAATACCGCCGAGGGCGTAAATCGCGAAGAGGCGGCGGAATATATCCAGTTCATCGACGATTTTTTCTTGATTGCGGCTGTTGTGGGGCGTCGTGCGGGGCTTGAGTTTTCGGCGACGTATAATGAACGTTTGCATGCCATGGCGGATTACATGAACGCCATGCTGGATACTAATTGCAATTATCCGATGTATGGCGATGGAGATGATGGTTTTGTGCTGCGTCCGGATTCGGGTGGGCATTTCAATAATTTCAAGTCATTGCTGACGTCGTTTGCGGTCTATTTTGACGATGCTTCGCTGAAACGTTCGGACGCCCTTTGGGACGAGAAAAATGAGCTTTTGTTTGGATTGAATGGTCGCGAAAAGTTTGTGATGATGCCTGCTGCCGCTGCCGGATTTGTGATGGACGGAAATCGATTTTTCCCCGAAAGCGGCCATTTTATCTTTAGGCGTGTAAAAGGGATTGCCGTTTCTGGTTTCCACGAAACGTATTTACATTTCGACGCGGCTCCGCTTGGATTCTTGAGTATTGCGGCTCATGCCCATGCGGATGCGCTAAGCTTTATCTTGCATGTCGATGGTTGCCCTGTTCTTGTTGATCCGGGTACGTTCACGTATCATACGCACAAGGATTTGCGTGCTTATTTTGTCAGTACGATTGCGCATAATACGGTTTGCGTGAATGGCAAAAATCAGGCGCAGCAGGCGGGACCTACGATGTGGCTAAACCATTACAAGGCAAAAATCATTTCTTGTGATGAAGCGTTTGGCGAAGTCGTGGCGACTCATAACGGTTACACTTCCGAAGGTGTTTCCCATACGCGAAAGATTCAGTTCAATCGCGACGAGAACGAGTTTGTTATTACGGATATGTTGCGTTGTGATAAGGCGGCGACTGTTGAAATTCCGTTCCATTTGCATCCGGATGCTACTGCTCTTTTGGACGGTTCTTCGGTTACGATTGAGGTCCCGGGCGCTCGCCGTGTGGCTATGGCCTTGGATGAAAAACTTTCTTATACGGTTCGTGATGACGGTTGGTATTCGGAACACTTTGGCGAGAAAGTTCCAACGAAGTATCTGTATGCCAAGATGGAATGCAAGGGCAACGTCGAATTTGTGACGAAGTTGCGTGTGCTTTAATTTTTTTCTAGATTGTCCCTATGCTCGAAAAGGTTTGTCATGTTGGTCCGGGGCTTGCTGTGCAGGGCGGTATCAGTTCTGTGCTTGTCAGTTACAAAAAATTGTACGATTTACCGGACGAAAATTTCATAGAATCGTATAACGGATCCTTTGTTCGATCCATTCCTGTTTTAATTAAGCTTTGTGTTAAAATTTTATTCGCTCCATCAAAAAAAATTGAATTTTACCAGATTCATACATCTAGTTATGGAAGTTTTTTTAGGAAGTATCTGGTAAGCCGTTGCTTACGTTTTCGGGGGAAGAAATATACCGTCCATATTCATGGAAGCGTATTCGATAAATTTTCCGAGAACGCATCCGCTTTAGTCCAATGGATGCTGAGAGATTATTTTCACCATGCTGAAAAGATCTTGATTCTTTCGTCGGAAATGAAGGATATAGTCCAAAAATTGGACCCTTCCATTGACAATTTCATGATTGTTCCAAATCCCGGTGCTGATATTTCTGATAAACCGGCAAATCTTGAAACGCATGAACTTCCTGTCAAAATCATTTTTTCTGGACGTTTTGGGAAACGTAAAGGTGTTTATGACCTTATTGATGCGTTCTCGCAAGCAAATTTCTCGGTTCAAACAAAGTTATTCCTTTTTGGCGATGGCGAAGTCGATCAGGTGCGTGCTGTCGTTAAGGAATCCTCTAAACGAAACGATATTGAGGTTTCTTCATGGGTTGAACATTCTGAGTATGTGAAAATGCTACCTAAATTTGATCTGTTGGTGCTTCCGTCGTATGCAGAACGTTTTAGCATGAGCCTGGTCGAAGCTTTGGGCTTTGGCTTGCCTGTAATTTCGACATTTGTCGGTGGTACTGCAGAGGTGGTCAAGGACGGAGAATGCGGCATTCTTTGTGAACCGGGTGATGTTCAGGCATTGACGCACGCGTTGGAAAAACTGGTGAACGAAAAAGAAATTCGCTTGCAGATGGGTTTGTGCGGATGGAAACATGCTCAGGACGCTTTTTCTCCTAAAGTCGTTTATGATAAGCTTGAAAAATGTTATAAGGAACTTAGTGAATGACCCGTTTTATCAAGAATACAATTCTTCGTGTCATGTGCATTTTTATTTCGGTATTCTATCGATTAAACCGAAAAAAAATTTTTTTTAGAGCTTACAATGGTTTGCGCTATGCATGCAATCCTAGGGCGATTTCGGAGAAAATGCATGAAATGGATCCTTCAATGGAAATTGTCTGGAGCATGAACGATGTAAACAATGTTGCGGATAATCCAGACTATGTCCGAGTCGTGAAAAAGAAATCGTTTGCAGAATATAGGGAATTATTTACATCAAAATTTTGGGTGCTAAATGCGGGCCTTGTTGTTCCCTGCAAACGGAAAGGACAACTTTACATGGATACGTGGCATGGCGACCGGGCTTTTAAAAATGTGGATAAGACATCGGATGGAAGCTCCCTGCTTTCTGAAGCGTATAAACATGTGGATGTTATTTTATCTGGTTCGGATTATGGTGATGAAATTATTCGCCGTTCATTAAATCCGAATGCAGAAATCTTGCACTGCGGTTCTCCTCGCAATGATATGTTGTTCCAGGATAATGCATTTAAGGTGGAATCGATTCGCAAGGTTTTGAATTTGGAACGTTTTGACAAAATTCTCACGTACGCTCCGACTTTTCGAGGTAATGGGTTGGCTGCGGATTTGTTGGATTTTTCATATTTGGCGGATGAACTTGAAAAAAGAGATGGGAAAAAATGGGCCGTCTTAATCCGTCAGCATCATAAAGTGAAAATGCAACCGGAATGGAAGAACGATTCTCGTATTGTCGATGCCTCTAAATATCCAGAAATGCAGGACTTGCTGCTTATTTCCGATATGGTTATTTCGGATTATTCTTCTTTGGTGGGCGATTTTGTTTTATTGAACAGGCCTGTAGTATTGTATGTTCCTGATCTTGATGATTACAAGTCTAGCCGCGGTTTGAATTTTGATCTTGAAAAAAGTCCTTTCAAGTATGCGAAGAATGCCAAGGACCTGTTCCAGATTATACTTGATTTTAAAGAATCGGATGCTGTTGAAAATTGCAAAAAAATTCTAGACTTTTATGGGCATGTTTGCGAAAATGGAAATGCTTCTGAACAAGCTTGTCAATGGATTCTTGATCGAGTATGAGTAAATCTGTATCCTTCATTCTTCCTGTTTATAATGCTGAAAAGCATTTGGCCCAGTGCCTTGAATCGGTTCTGAGTCTTAAGGATTCTATTGAATGGGAACTTGTTGTTGTTGATGACGGTTCGAAAGATTCGAGTGCCGCTATTTGTGACCAGTTTGCAAAAATGGATTCGCGTGTCCGTGTATTGCATGTCGAAAATGGTGGCGTGAGTAGAGCTCGTAATTTAGGTTTGCAAAATGCTCGAAAAAAAGTTGTTACTTTTATCGATGCAGACGACTGGATTGCTGCAGATGCTTTTGTGAAAGCTTTTCAGGCTTTTGTTTTGTTTGATGCTGACTTGGGATATGTTCCGTTCTTTAGCTCAGAAAATGGAACGAGTAAAATTGTTTCTTTGTCTGTTGGCGAAGATAGGCTCCTTTCGATGGAAGATAAGGATTATATTCTTAAACAGAGACTTGGTGCAGGCGTTGATTTTTACGGGTATGTATGGCGTTGCTTTTTTTCTAGAAAGCTTGTTGAAGGAATTGAATTCGATACATCGCTCAAGTACAATGAGGATGTCCTGTTTTGCCTTGAAACGCTTTATAAGGCGAAAAAAGTGGCTGTTATTAACATAGCTTATTATTACTATAGGATAAACCTAGAGCAATATTCTATTGACAAGGGCTCGTATTCATTGGAAAACCGTATTGCCGGATGGAATAAAATCAAGGAATGGTCTGCTTCGAATCATATAGATTTTGATTTTGCCCTGATGCGTAGGCACTGCGCTATTTATGCGCGAATGTTTGCCTTGACAGCTATGAACCATCGCGGCTTTAAGCGTGCAAAGGCTTTATGGAATGTTCATTGTCAGATTCCAAAGTCTGAAATTCGCCAATGGAAAACGTCGTACTGGGGAAAGTCATTTGCTCCGTACGTCTTGTGCCAAAGATTCCATTTGGGATTCCTGGGTTATTTCTTCCTCTTGTTCCGATTCTTCTGAAGTCTGGATGTTTCCTGCGAGTAAACCTATGATAAGGTAGGTGTATGCGGATGCATTGCCCATGTTTCCTGACAGTATAAAGAACAGTGTCATGGCGAATATTTCCAAAGCGCCAGAAATAGCCATTTCGCTTTCGTTTCTTCGCTTGAAAAAGTATATGAAAATCCAAACAGAAAGAAGGAAGTACAAAAACAGGCCTACGAACCCGTAATTGATAAGCTTGGGGAAAAGGATGGATTCCATTCCTAGAATGTCTTCGTTCTTGATTCTGTCCCCATAGGCATCGGTTTCAAAAATATATTTGGTCAGGTATCCGACGCCGTTTCCGAATAAGGGCTTTTCTGCAATTTGGATGACTGAGAAAATCAATTGCTGTTCTCGCAATTGTAAAGAACTTCCTCTAGTTTCTTGCGAGAAGTTTTCGATTACTTGCTGAATGCTGAAATAAGCGGTCACGACAAGTGCAAAAATCATGAATGCCTTTATAAGAATGTGCCATTTTCTCGTAAACCAAAACATCAGTGCGATGGCGGAGCAAAGCATTCCGGTTCTACTTCCGCTGAGCAGCAGATTGGTCAAGTATATGATGACAAATGCGATTTTCCATGGAAGGCTGATGTCGATTTTTTTCAGCATCGGGAAGAAAACGAGGATTATTCCGCAAAGGAGGGTTCCATAGGCTGTTGGATACGTCGTTGTCAGCAATGTCCTTGTACGCCATGCGTCGCTAGCATTGATGTTTGATGAAAGATCGTAAAAGCCGTCGTAATATGGAAATGCGGAACAGATGAACTTGAACGGATAGTTGGCGTTGAACAGTCCTTCAAGTACGCCGAGAACACCCAATATGAACATGATTGGAAATAGTTGCCGCAAAGTCTTTATGATATCTATTTTACGACCGATGATAAACGATGCAAATAAATAGCCGTATAGTTCAATGACATAACGGGCTAGAACATAATATTCTTTAACGTCAAATTTGTTGTTTGTGTAGACGGTACAAATAAATGAGATAATTACTAGTAGTATCGGAATTTTGAAGGGAAATTTTTTTATAGACTCGATGAAAAAATTGTAGTCTTTTGTGATTTCGATTAAAAAGAATGTGTAGAGAAGAATGTGTTGTGGCGAAAGTTTCGGGGAATTGATAATCCAGATACAAGAAGGAAAAAGAAGCGTTCCGATAAACAATGCACAAAAACGCGCTTCAGTATCCTTGTACAGCAGTATAAAAAAACAGGAGGCGAAAATGGCATAGACTAGAAAATCAATCATAGGGTGCTGAAAATATAAAAAAGTTTCTATTTGCGCAAAACAAGTCTTCGGAAAACTATTATTTTTTATCTATCTAAAAAGGAAGGTGTAAAATGAAACTATCAACCGTTTTTTTTGTAATTGCTGGACTCCTTTGCTCTCCTGCGCTTGCTGAAAAAATTACGTATGCGACGTGGAATATTCGCTACGCCAATGCCAAGGATTCGGCTAATGGGGACGGCTGGGGTAAGCGCGCTCCGAGGATTGCCGAGGTAATCCAGTTCTATGATTTCGATATCATTTCCATGCAGGAACCGGATAAGAATCAGGTGGCTGATTTGGCGGCCTTGTTGCCGGATTATGACTATGTCCAGGCTGATTCCACTTATTTCCATCCGATCTTTTTCAAGAAGTCCCTTTTTAAAAAAGTTGATTCGGGAATGTTTTGGTATTCAGAATCTGGCGAACGTGGTTCCATTGGTTGGGAGGCTAGCCAAATTCGTTTTTGCTCGTGGGCTAAATTGATGCCAAAACAAGGGAAGAAGAAAAAGCCTTTGTTCATTTTCAACGGACATTGGGACCATAAAAGTTGGGAAGCTCGAAAGGAATCTGCAAAACTGACTGTAAGAAAGATTAAGGAAATTGCGGGGACCGGCTTCGCCATCTTTTCTGGAGATACTAATGTTGAACCGGATAAGGAACCTTACAATACGATGCAGAGATCTTCAATCCTCATGGATTCCAAGAAGGCTTCAAAGATTGTCTATGCTCCAAACAATTCTTTCAATAACTTTGACCCGAATACTTACGGCAAGTGGCAAATTGACCACGTCTTTGTAAGCCCGTCATTTAATGTGATGAGGTACGGTATCTTGAATGAACGTTACTACGATGGTAAAAAGTGGCGCTATCATTCAGATCATTTGCCGATTATGGTCAATCTTGAGTATTAATAAACTATTTAACTCTTGATTTGACATTGTTCATTACGGCTTGTTGAATATCGGAAAAATCCATGTCTTTGTATATGTTTTTCGATGTCATCAGCCCGTAGTTGGCAATCTTTTCGCGAAGTCTGTATTTAAAAAGTCTGAATCCTTTGTGGCGAAACCCGAGCTTGGTGTTTCGCCATTCTGTTTTATTGTAGAAGAAAAGCCAAACGGACTTTAACGGGTTGACGCATTCCCGGTGCCAGGGCTTTCTGAAACCCGTATAATGAATCAGGCTAGGATTGAATAGCGCTGTCTGCAATTCCTCGAAATGGCTTCTGCTAATGAATTGGTTTTCCAGCGGTTCGAAAAAATGCTCTTGCAGATTGTAGCGGATTGGAAGCTCCGCAATTTGTCCGTGAAGTAGGACGTTTAGGGCATCTTGATCGTGGTATTGACAAATGTCTTTATTGTTGGCAATGTAATGGAGCGTCTTGTTTTGGATGTCGTTCTCGCGCCACCATTTTAAATTGATGAGCATGATTCCTGCATTGAAGTAGTCACTATCTTTGGGGAGTGACAAACGGTTCAGAATGCGGATGTCGTTGCTGCGCATGTCTGGGACTGCTGCTGCGGCGTAGTTTGCAAGCGGAGTTTCCCAAAGATCCTGGATGGAATCCGTACAAATGACATCACCATCGATGTAAAGGATTTTGTCTATGTTTTGCGGGAGAATTGAGGGTAAAAAAAGGCGGATGTAGGTTGCTAGAGAAACGTGTTCTCCGGGGCGAATCGGACAATCTTTCAAACAGGATTCGTCAAGGCTGTAAAAACTGATGCTTGAATTTGTGTTCCCGAGATGCCTGGATAGTTGGTTTTTAAATTTTTGGCCTAGTTTAGTGTAAACGATATTGTAATGAATGTTGAGATTTGGATTAGTAAGACCAATAGATGTCATGAGAACTGCTGTTGGCATGACATAGTTTTCATCTGTGCAAAGAACAATTTCTAACATGATTAGTCTTTAGGGGATTTAATCTCTTCCTTTATTTCCGTGGTGCTGACGCCTTCGGTTCTTGGAAGATAGATGACTTCGCAGTAGTCTTTGAGAAAATCGAATTTCCCAGTCCAGTCGCTTCCCATGACGAACAAGTCACACCCGTATTTTTGCACGTCGGTTACTTTTTGTTCCCAGTTGTCTTCGCGGATGACCTTTGTGACCATGCGAAGGGATTCTACGATTTCCTTGCGATTTTCAAACGGAACGATGCACTTTTTACCCTTCAAGGCGTTGAATTCGTCCGAAGAAACGGCAACGTATAGTTCGTCTGCCAAATTGGCGATTCTTTTGAAGAGACGTAAGTGGCCTATATGGAATAGGTCGTATGTACCGTAGGTAATTGCTCGTTTGTATTTTTTCTCGCTCATAATTCAAAAATAAAAAACCTATGGAACGGTCCAGTAACGTTCTTGTTTGTTTTTACGGATTTTTGACAAGAAAAAGGCGAAATCGTCTTTTAGTCGCATTCTGCGATACTTGAGACGGTATATAAAATTTTCGTCAATCTTTTTGGGGCTTTCCGTATAAACGTAGTAATTCAGGTTTTGAAGTGGATATTGCCTGTGTGTGGCCCATACGGTCCAGAGGCGTTCTGCCATGAATCCGAAGATTCTCTTTTGGTAGGTATCGTAACGGCTGATGTCGATGAGCTTTTCTGCTTTAAAGAGAATGCCGAAAAGCCATTTGCAGTAGTCGTCGAATTCGTTCCACGGCATGATGAACATGTTGCAGTCGTAAAAGTAATTGCAACCGAGAAAGACATCGTTGAATGAGTTTAAAAATTCTGGGTAGTCATCGCGGACGATATCATGAATGACTCGCAAATCGGTGCTGTAGTGGGCGTGCTCATAGCCGCTAGCGACTGAGGTTTTCAGGTATGCCTTGGGGGTCGTGACGACTTTGTTTGCGGAAAGCCAAGATTCGATTTTAGGCGTGTCGAGCTTGTACCCGGAAATGTCCTTTACGTCTTTGGGAATGCCACTCCCTGTGATGCGAGTCTCGTTAAACGCAAAAAAACGGCGGTAGTGATTTAGTCCGATGTATTGCAGGTCGGGATAAAGTTTCTTGATGTTTTTCCATGCCCAGTAAATAGCGGTCAGTTCGCAAAAGCTGCGGTTCTTGTCGCTGATGTTGTCGCAAGACTCTCCGTTTAGTTGATCATCGCGCTGGATTCCGAGATCGATGTCTGTGAGTGCCGCACCGACATGTATCGGCAAGAATATGTTGTCCTGAGGCAATTCGCAGGGCTTGTGGCAACAGACTAGAATCTTTATTTTGGAATCGTCAAGCATAGAAATAACTTAGAATTTTTCGATGTTCAAAACTTGCTCAATGACGGGGGCCATGTCGTAATACTTATACTGTGCCAAGCGTCCGCCGAAGATGACGTTTGACTCTTGCGCGGCGAGCTTGCGGTATTTTTCGGCAAGCTTGTTGTTGCGTTCGTCGTTCACGGGGTAGTAAGGCTCCATTCCTTCCTTGTATTCGGTGGAGTATTCTTCCGATACGACGGTCTTTGGAACGCTATAGACGTCGGCGCCGAACATTTCGAAATGTTTGTGTTCGATGATGCGCGTGTAAGGCTGGTCGTGCGATGTGTAGTTGACGACGGCGTTACCTTGGAAGTTCGGCGTGTCTTCGATACGCGTCTTGAAGCTGACGGTGCGCCAGTCGAGTTTGCCGAGCTTATAACCGAAAAATTCGTCGATTGCGCCCGTATAGACTAGCTTGTTTGCAATCTCTTGCCAGTTGTCTTTGTATTCCGCAAAGAAATCGACGCCAGTGCGTGTTTCGATACCTTCAAGCAGTCCATCGATGAGCTTGTTGTAGCCGCCGATGGGGATGCCTTGGTACTTGTCGTTGAAGTAGTTGTTGTCGAATACGAGACGTACCGGGAGGCGCTTGATGATGAACGCGGGAAGATCGCGGCAATCTCGGCCCCACTGCTTTTCGGTGTATTCCTTGATGAGCTTTTCGAAGATGTCCTTGCCGACGAGCGTAAGCGCCTGTTCTTCGAGGTTTGCGGGATCGCGGCCGTTCAATGCGGCGATAGCTTCGGCTTTTTGCTCTTCGATTTTGGCCTTGGCTTCTGCCGGCGTCGTAACGCCCCACACCTGGTAGAATGTGTTCATGTTGAACGGCAGGTTGTAAAGCTTGCCTTTGTAATTCGCAACGGGGCTGTTCGTGTAGCGGTTGAATTCAACGATGGAATTCACGAAGTCCCATACCTGCTTGTTGCTCGTATGGAAAATGTGTGCGCCGTATTTGTGGACGTTGATGCCCTCGACATTTTCACAATAGACGTTCCCGCCAAGGTGCGCACGCTTGTCGATGACCAGGCACTTTTTGTCGGCTTTATTGGCACGGTGGGCGAATGTAGCGCCGAAAAGGCCCGAGCCTACGATGAGGTAATCGAAATGTGCCATGCGGTTATGCCTTGCTTGAAAATTTTTTACGATAAAGTTTTCTAAGGAATGTCTTTGGGGCAAGAGTCACGCCTTTGAAAAAGTAATAGATTTTCGTTTTTGTGTCTATATAATCCCAGGCGTTGACGAATGTTGTGCAAATGGCTCGGCTGATGAGTCTGTGGTCTATTTTTGGAAAATTGCGCTTGAGCTCCATCAGGTGCGCCGGGTATTCTTTTAAACGCTGAATTTTCTTGGACTTATCCCAAGTAACACCGCCCGGTTGCCTACGATAGACGGACATTTTTTTGTTGAAACAGCGGATTTTTCCGGTGTGGGCGCATTTTTCGACAAGGAAAATGTCGCCGTTCATGATATTGAGGGGATTTTTGATGGGATAATCTCTTACTTTGCGCAGATAGACCATGGAGGCGGTCGGAACGGTCCATTTTTCGAAGAGTTCCGTAGCCGTGTATTCGCGGTCTTCCATGGGGGGATAAACAGAATCGACCGACTCTACACCGGGCTCGTTCTTGATTTCGGCGTCGTGGAACGTCATGGTGTAATCGGGATGGCTTTCAAGAAAATCTATTTGCGTTTGCAGCTTGTGCGGATCGATCCAGTAGTCATCTCCTTCGCACATGCCTACATATTTTCGTGTAGTGAGCGAGTCCATCACTTTGGTAAACGAGCCATCGTTTTTGGACCATTGATTTTCGGTTTCTATGTAGGGCTTGATAATCTTGGGATATTTGGCAGCGTATTCACGGATGATATCGCCAGTTCTGTCGCGGGAGGCGTCATCATGGGCGATGACTTCAAAAGGAAAATCGGTTTCTTGAATCAAGAATCCTTCGAGACATTGGGCGATGAACTTTTCTTGATTGAACGCCGTGCAACGGATGCAGACGAGCGGTTCGGCATTTGTCGGCCATTTGGCCATGATTTCATCTTGAGTTCTTAACAGCATTTTTTTTCCGGATATCTGAATTGCCAAATATATTTATATGAGTGGAAATGGTCAATGTACATCATGGGCTATGGGCGGTGTGTCCGTTATTTTTCTAGATTTGGCGTGAAGATAGATTCGTATAAGGTTTAGCATGGCAAAGACTGTTTATCTAGGAATGATTGGTGATATCATGCACCCGGGCCTCATCAATATAATCAATGAGGGCGCCAAGTACGGTGACGTGATGATAGGGCTTTTTACGGACAAGGCGATTGCGACGCATAAGCGTCTCCCGTATTTGAATTACGAGCAGCGCAAGAATGTCATCGAGAATATCAAGGGCGTGTCAAAGATTGTTCCGCAAGATGAATGGAGTTACGTAGAAAATCTGAAGAAGTACAAACCGGACTTCATCATCCACGGTGATGACTGGCTTTACGGCCCGGACAAGTACATTCGCGACGAAGTTTTCAAGGTCATGGAATCCCTGGGCGGCAAGGTGATTGAAATCCCCTATACGCAGGGCATTACCTCAACCGGACTCAAGAAGGAAATGGAATCGTTGGGCACGACCCCGCAGGCGAGGCTTTCTTCGCTGCGTCGCCTGATTGCGGCCAAACCGATCGTCCGTATTCTGGAATCGCACAACGGCCTTACGGGCCTTATCGCGGAACACACGAGTGTCGAAGTCAATGGTTGCGTCCGCGAGTTTGACGGCATGTGGTCTTCGTCCTTGACGGATTCCACCAGTAAGGGCAAGCCGGATATCGAGGCGGTGGACCTTACGACCCGCTTGCACGACTTGAACGATACGCTTGAAGTGACGACTAAACCGGTGATTTTTGATGGTGATACGGGCGGAAAGGTGGAACATTTCGGTTTCACGGTCCGCACGCTCGAACGCTTGGGCATTTCGGCAGTCATCATCGAGGACAAGGTGGGCCTCAAGCAGAACTCCCTGTTCGGGACGGACGCTATCCAGACGCAGGACACCATCGAAGGCTTCTGCACCAAGATCCGTGCGGGCAAGGAAGCCCAGATCACGAATGACTTCATGGTGATTTCCCGCTGCGAGTCGCTTATTGCGGGCAAGTCTGTAGATGACGCTCTGGAACGCTGCCATGCCTACGTGGCTGCCGGTACCGACGGCATCATGATCCATTCCAAGGACAAGAGCGGCGAGGATATCAAGGAATTTTGCAGGCGCTTCCGCGAAAAGGATGCGCACACTCCGATTGTCGCCGTGCCTACGACCTACAACCAGTTCACCGAAGAGGAATTGGCGACCTGGGGTATCAACATCGTTATCTATGCAAACCACATGCTGCGTTCTGCATACCCTGCTATGGTAAAGTGCGCTGAATCTATCCTCACGCACAGCCGTAGTCTTGAAGCCTCCAACGACTACTGCATGCCGATTAAGCAGATTCTGAACCTCATTCCCGGAACGATGAAGAAGTAACGGTATTCTACCTATGATCAGTCCGAAGTTTTTTATCGATACGCTCGGCTCTTACGGCATTGACTTTTTTGCCGGAGTCCCCGATTCTTTGCTCAAGAACATTTGTGCCTACATCGCCGACAACAAGGATGCCAAGCATAATGTGATTGCCGCGAACGAAGGTGCCGCCGTGGGCCTTGCCGCAGGCTATCACCTCGCTACAGGAAAGATTGGCGTTGTCTATATGCAGAATTCCGGCGAAGGCAACATCATCAATCCGCTTGCCTCCCTTACGGACAAGGAAGTCTACAACATTCCGGTGCTGCTCCTCATTGGCTGGCGCGGTCGCCCCAGCGTTCACGACGAGCCGCAGCACGTGAAGCAGGGCAAGGTGACGACCGGCATCCTCAACACGATGGGCGTGAATTACGACGTACTCTGCAAAGAAGAGGACAAGGCGGCAAAGCAGATTGCGAAGGCCGTCAAGACGATGAAGGAAACGGGCGAGGTCTATGCGCTCGTCATTGAGAAGGACACCTTCGAGGATTACAAGCTCCAGAGCGTCGAGAAAAACGACCTCACGATGAGCCGCGAAGAAGCTATCCAGACTGTGGCTGCTGCGCTCGGCGAAAAGGACGTGATTGTCTCTACCACTGGCATGATCAGCCGCGAACTTTTTGAATACCGCGCCCAGAAGGGTGAAGGTCACGAGCGCGACTTTTTGACGGTGGGCTCCATGGGACACGCCTCGCAGATTGCGCTTGGCATCGCGATGGAAAAGGAAGACCGCAAGGTATGGTGCTTTGACGGCGACGGCGCGACCATCATGCACATGGGTTCCATGGCGATTGTCGCGAGCAAGTCTCCCGCAAACTACGTTCACGTGGTGTTCAACAACGGCGCGCACGACTCCGTGGGCGGCCAGCCGACGGTAGGCCTCAAGATCGACCTGCCCGCTGTTGCAAAAGCGGTGGGTTACAAGGACGCCTTGACGGCCGACAGCAAGGAATCGCTTGCTGAATCGCTGGGCAAGTTGCGCAGTATGGAAGGCCCCGTGCTCCTCGAAGTCAAGGTGAAGAAGGGCAACCGCAAGGATTTGGGCCGACCGACGACGACTCCTATCGAGAACAAGAACGCCTTGATGGAGTTCCTGAGGAAATAAAAATGCGACTTGCCCTGCTGTCGGACATCCATGCGAACGTGACGGCATTGAAGGCCGTTCTCGAAGAAATCGCCCGCCGCCATGTCGACAAGTTCGTGCTGCTGGGTGACCTTGTCAATTACGGCATGCGCCCGAACGAGATTGTGGACATGGTCCGCGATATGGACGACAAGTTTGTCGCAAAGATCTGGGGCAATCACGAAAAGGCTGTGATGGACAACGATACGACCCGTTTCGCGACAGACCGCGGGCGCGCCATCCTCCATTACACACAAAAGCGCCTATCGCAGGAATCCATCGACTTTATCAATAACAAAATGAACCGCGATGGCACCTGTTCCCTGGAAATCGATGGCAAAAAATTCCTGCTGGTGCACGGAATCCTGGGCGACCCGTACTGGGGAAAATTTACGCCGGCAGAACTTTCCCGCGAGGAATATGCGGAATTCGATTTCGTGCTGACGGCGCATTCCCATGTGTGCCATTACTTCGAGGTGCTTTTCAAGGCGGATTCTCCGAGCACGAGGAACAAGAAAAAAACGGTTTTTATCAACCCGGGTTCCGTAGGACAGCCACGCAATATCAATCCCTGCGCGCAGTTCGGAATTCTCGATACCGAGACAACGGAATACGAGCATGTTTGTGTCCCATACGATGTCGTTGCGGAACAGGAACTTTATACGGACGAGGTAGATGTGTTCTACAAGGATCGTCTGACTTTAGGAATTTAAACAGAGGCTTAACATGAAGAAAAATCTGTATGTCATAAGTGGTGCCACCGGCATGACCGGCAGTGAACTTTCGCACCAGCTGTTGAAAGAAGAAAACATCGTTGTCGGTTTTGACAACTTCTTCGCCAGTTCCATCGACACGGTCAAGGACCTGGTCGGTCGCGATGACTTTATCTTTTTCGAATACGACATCAACAATGCCGAAAACATGGCCGCTGTCGCCGACAAGGTAAAGAGCCTCAAGGGTTCATACTCCGGCCGCCTGGTGTTTATCAACTGCGCTGCGGTTGTCCACACGAAGCATTTCTACGAAGTGGAACACACGTTCCAGACAAACGTCATCTCGATGAAGACCTTCCTCGAAATGGCAATCGCCCTCGGTGCCGACACCTACATCAACTGCTCCACCTCCGAAGTGTATTCCATGCAGTCGTGGAACGCGAACGGCGGCGTCCGCGAAGACGATTTCTTGGTCATGGCGACGGCGGAACATAGCCAGCGCACAAGCTATGCGGTGGGCAAACTCCTTACGGAATTTTTCATGAAGGATGCCGTGGACAAGGGCAAAATCAAGGGCTGCTCCATCCGCTTTGCGAACGTCTATAGCAAGCATGAACGCTTTGCCGACCACATTATCCCGCACATCATCAACAACCTTCTCGAAAAGCCCGAAGTCACGTTGCTCGAGAATTCGAAGGTCAACAAGCGTACGTTCCTCCACAATATCGACAGCTGCCGCGCCGTGATGGAACTCATGGAATCGCCCGAAGCTCTCGACGGTACCGTCTATAACGTCGCGACCGAAGAAGAAATCTCCATTGTGGACTTGGTGAAACTGATTGCGAAGAAGATGGGCATGGACGACGTGAAAATCAAGTTCGAAGGTTATCGCAAGTCCGACCCGGAACGCCGCCTGCTCAACACAGACAAGATTCGTACGCGTACCCACTGGAAACCGGTCGTTTCGCTTGACGAAGGCCTCGAAATGTGCGTGAAGAGTATTGAAAGATGAAGTACTTGATTATTACTGTTGCCGGGACGGCGACCCGCTTTAACAGGGATACCGAAAAGGAAACCCTGAAGTGCCTTTACTATAAGGATTCCCCGAAGTTTGCGCTGTTGAACCAGCTTATCAAAAACTGCGGTGAATACGACAAGTACATCGTTGTGGGCGGCTACCTCTATTCTGCTCTCGAAGAATATGTGAAGGAAAACCTCCAGGCCTACGGCGACAAGATTGAACTGGTTTATAACGAGCACTTCAAGGACTACGGTTCGGGCTACAGTCTGTACAAGGGCATCGAGGCCGTGAAGGAACCGGGCGACGTCACCTTCGTCGAAGGCGATTTGTTCTTCTTGAAGGAAAATTTCAAGAAGGTTTACGATAGCGAAAAGAGCGTGCTCACGATCAATCGCGAACCCATCTATTCGAACAAGGCCGTGGCGCTTTATGTATCGACGGATGGCCGCCCGCATTATCTGTACGACACGAACCATTCCTCGCTCACGATTCCGGAACCGTTCCTCGCTGTGTTCAATTCTGCGCAGATGTGGAAGTTCCAGTCGGCAGAAAAGCTGCACGAGGCCGTCGCATCCCTGACCGAGAAGCAGCTCCAGGGTACGAACCTCGAGATTATCCAGGCGTATTTCAACAAACTCACCCGTGAAGAATATGACGTGGTCACGTTCGATGCCTGGTTCAACTGTAACACCGTTGCGGACTACAACATTGTCCGTGAACTTATGGAGTAAGATATGGATATCCTGAACAAGAAAATTGCCTTGCTCAAGTCCAAGGTCGAAGAGAACGAGACAATCACGATTATGATTATCGGGCTCGGGAGCGTCGGTACGTTCCTGCTCGACTTTTTGGTGAGCCTCCGTGACCCGCAGCTGAAAATTGTGGTTGCGGGCCGCAATGCCGCCAAGATGCAGATGGACGTGAACATCGTCCGCACGGCAGCGACAATCCGTCGTGAACTGCGCAGCCAGATTGAAATTCTCGGTGACTGCGACCTGAACGATGTCGACAGCATCGCCGCGACAATCAAGAAGGCGAATCCCGACTTTATCGTGAACAGCAGCCGCGTGTATTCGGGCCTCAAGTACGGGAGCATCTCGTGGAGCAACCTGCGCGCTTACGGCATCTGGTCTCCGCTTTCCATCCGTTATGCGAAGAACATCATGGCTGCTTACGAGAAGGCGGGCTCCAATGCGGTGACCATCAATACCTCGTATTCCGACGCGGTGATTCCTTGGCTCAAGTCCGCCGGCAAGACATACTTTGATTTCGGTAGCGGCAACCTGAACCATCTGATTCCGCGCATGAAGTTCTTCATGGCCGAAAAGTACAACATCGACAACCTGAACGATATCGACGTGACGCTTGCGGTAAGCCATTTCCACGACGTGGTGATTTCCAAGGAAGGCCACGCCGAAGGCCAGACGCTGCTCTTGAACTTCAAGAAGGATGGCAGGGATTTGCCGTTTGACCAGACCGAAGTGCTGGCCGCCTGCTCCATCCCGATGCCGGTGGACCAGAAGCGCAACATGATGAACGCTTCGAGCAACTTCAACATCATCGATTCCATCTTGACGGCTCTCCGCGAAAAGACGGTGACCAAGGTGCATGCGCCCGGTGTCGATGGCGAAATCGGTGGCTACCCGGTGCTCATCGATGGCGCGAAGGCGGAAGTTTCTTTTGATACGTCGCTCTTCAGCATGGATGACATGCGTGCAGCAAACCGCAAGTCCATCTACTGCGACGGCATCGAGAACGTGGAAAACGGCACGCTCGTCTATACCGACGAACTCGTCGCGAAGGTGAAGAAGGCTTTCAATGTCGACTTGCCGAAACGCGTTCCCTTCGAGAAAATCGACGAAACTGCCGACTTTATCATCAAGAACATCATCGAGCCGTTTGCACCGAAAAAGTAATTGTTGTGGAGAATCCTGTTAGCACGGCTTGAACGTGCGCAGGAATTCCGCATATGGCGTATCGGGGTCCAGCACGTATTGACTGTGCTGGGCTCCTCTTTTTTCTACAGGCGGGAATTCCATGTAGTTCCCGAACAGCTGCGTGAGAATGTTGCGATATCCTGCGGGTGCCGGGAAACGGTATCCTTCGAATTCAACATCCACCGATTCGTCAAAGTCCTTTGCGTCCCACACGTTTTGTTCGAGCGGTTCTGCCGTCCATGTCAGGATGGCCAGTTTTTCTGTTTCGCGGTCGTTGAACTTGCTCGCAATTTCATGGATTTTCAAGTAATCGGCAATATGGTCCCTGTGGTAATTATTTACGCGCTCGCGGTTTTTCTCGTTCAGTTCCGGGTTGGTCAACCGCATGAACGTTCCGTTCTCGATGTTCAGCTGGTTTATTTCGGCATAGCGCTCTTCGGCGCCTTCCGGTACAAAATGGTCCAGCGCAAAAACGTCGATGAAAAGCCCGTGATTCATCTTCTGGAACCGGATGATGGGGCTGATGGCGCTCGTATTCGTGTTGCGGATACAGGTGTGCGAACCTGCGAATTCTTTGTCGGTGAGCGGCGTCTGCAAGAAAAACGGGTGCTTGAATTCATCTTGCAACGTGTTCAACTTGTTAAAATCGTCGCGCGGCATGGCGACGTCAATATCGTCGTCCCACGGGATAAAACCCTTGTGGCGAATGGCGCCGAGAAGCGTGCCGCACATCAAGAAATATTTCAGGCCGTGTTTTTTGCATATACGGTCGAATTCGATCAAGATGTCGAGTTCAATGGCCCATACCTTTTTGCGGGTGGAATCCACAAAAAAATCGCATATCGTTTCTTCTTGCAAAAACGAGGAGGGAACGATTCCTTTCGCGACAATTCTTTCCGGTTCGGTCATATTTTAAAATTCTTTGTAGTCAATCAAGGGTTCGCCAATTAATTTAAAATAATTGTTCCGGTCAAGTAGTGTTTGCGGGAATCCGATGTCTTTAGGATAGTCACGCCAACTTTTACTGTATTCCCTGTCCAGAATTACTTCGGCCTTGTTCGGGCAGGGGAGTTCCTTGCCTTCGAATACAATGGTCGTTGTGGGATAAACGTCATCGTGGTGTCTAAATCCGTGATAGCCGTATTCCGTCAAATCCCAGTTGCCAAGCCCTGGGACGATTCGAGAGGTCGGCTCCATGGAATAGATGCCGCTCGCTTTCCAATTTTCTTCGTAGAAGTCGAAGAGTTCTTTCCATGCGTGCGGTACACGTATGAATGCAATTACTTTGTCACGGAAAGCAAGATATTGTTCTTCGGTCACATCTTCTTTCAAGAAATCGTTCGGGAAAAATTCAAGGTTTTTTGCATCTCTCAAACAGGTTCCATTGAATATGTGCAAACAAGTCGGAGTCATGAGGACAACGTTCTTGTTCGCATTTGCGCGAATGTTCTTGTCGTAATATTCGGCGTAGTAACCGGATTTCTGCGTTGTGTCTATCCACACGAAATTGGAATCGGTCTGCAGAACGTGAAGAAGCTTGTTGAAATCTGCTCGGGCCATGGCGATGTCGATGTCGTCGTCCCAGGGAATGAATCCCTTGTGGCGCTTTGCTCCGAGCAGGGCACCACCTTCAAGGTACATCTGGATATCGTAGGGCTTGAGCAGGTCAAGGAGGTATCTTGCGTATTCGACCTCGGCAAGCTGGAATTCGCGGAGATATCCGGATGCGGGTTTCATCTGTCCGATATCGAAATGGTGCTTTAAGTAGTTGACCTGATATGTTAGCTCGTTGATCTGACTTTCCAGCTCCTTTTTCTCTTTAGCAAGGCGACGGTTTTCGATTCTCGTCTTAAAAAGAATTTTATAGAGAGGACCCATGCACTTGATGATAAATGCTTTAAGCTTTTTCATTTATAAGTCTCTCTCTAAAAATATTTAATGGATGTATAATGTGGTTTTCTGTCTTCTTCGGGTGGGAGCGACATATAGTCACGATATTCAGAAGCGAGCAATGGGTCATAATTGCTCGGTCCCAAAAATTCTGTATCCTCGAATTTGTATTTTTTCAGCGGGAAAACATCGTCAATTTCTTGCTTGCCGTATGTAAACGGGTAGGCTAGAATTTCCTTTTCAGACGTGTTTCCATCCGGCTTGAATGAATTTAAGAAAGATTCCTTTTTATTCTTGTATTCTTCTTCTGTCATGAGCCCTTGCTTGAGACGGCGATCGATGTAGGCAAGAGCTTCGTCAAGTCGGTATTGGATGTAATCCTTTTCCTTGATTTTTGTGAGCTTGTACAAATCTACACTTAAACCATGGTGTGCGTAGGCCGCATCTTGTGGGAAAAGAGCACAGTCGCATTCACTTTTCAAATCTTTGACATGTGCCCAGCCATGGAAATACTTGGGCTCGGTCTTTTCGTTTTCGAGGAGCATGTCGGTGGGGAGTTCTTTCAGCAATACTTCCGTTGCCTTGTCGTAAGAATCGTTGAAAAGTAAAAAGTCAAAATCGTCATCCCACGGAATGAACCCTCCGTGCCTTACGGCTCCAAGTAGCGTGCCGAATGCAATTTGATAGGGAATATCGTGCTTTTCAAGAATGGCTGCTGTTGCTTTTGCCATTTCTAAAAGGCGCGCCTGCGCGCGTTTGATGTCGAAGGGCGTTTCCATTAAAGGGCCTCAATCATGTCTAGACTAAAAACAGGTATGTTAAATTTGTCTGCAACGGCTTTGCGTTCTGCAAAAGAGTCATCGATGAAAATGGAATCCGTATTGTCGATGAAATCAATTTTTTTCTGGATCGGATTAAGATGAATGATGCGGTCGAATACCTGACGGATACGCAATTTGTCCAAAATATCGTCTAACTTGCCCAGTTTTTCGTCGTCGTGACGGGAGAGCAGAGTAACTTTGATTCCTTTGTTCATGCACCGATAAAGGAACGCCATCAAGGCGTCATTTACGAATTTCTTTTCGAGATAAATACAGTCGTCAAAATCGACAAAGACCTCGCTGTATTTCAAGTCGAGTTTGTACTTGCTGTCAAGCGCGCGGTCCATGACGACGTCATAGCCATTGCGGAGAATGGATACGGGAATATCGAATGCGTCGAATAGCGACATCAACGCAAAGTTGATACCCTGTGCGCGGAACAATGAAGAAGACCCGCCGAAACGGCTTGCAACTTCGAGAAGCGTAAGGTTGCCGTTTGCATCGCGTTTGACTTGGTAAAACCAAGCTCCTTGGAATTTTATGGTTTCGTTTATCTTTTGTGCGAAATCCATGAACTCTTCGGCATTTTCCTTGACGGGCTTCGTGTTGACACTGATGCCGTTCATGATGCGGCAACGTTCGCGTGCCGCCGCAAAAAGGAGATTTCCGTTATTCGAAGAGAAACAATCGACCGTGTATTCTTTGCCCGGCAAAAATTCCGAAAGGATACATGACGGATAAAGGGCCAAGTGGGCCTTGAGGTCTTCGATACTTGAGATTTTCTTTGCACCGCGGGAACCGTAACCGATATCGGGTTTAGCAAAAACGGGGAACGGTCCACCTGCTTTGACAAGTTCATTGGCAGTGTATGTTTTAGGGACTTTTACGATATTCTCGAGGACTTTGTACGTCCTGGATTTTGAAAGGCAGATTTGCGTTGTCTCTATGGGGGAGGAGACTACTTTGCATCCCAACAAATCTTCGTTGTTCTTTAAAAGTTCGATGACGGAATCCATTGCCGGATAGACAGCGTCGATGTTGTTTTCGCGAATGACCTGCCCAAATTTTTCAAGAAAGTCCGGGGCCGTAATGAAGGGCAAGCCGCCGATGTAGTTTTCGAATACAAATTGACCGTGGTCGTCTATGGAGTTTGCGCCAATAAGATTGAAGTGTGTCGAATGATTGACTGCACGATACACTTCGAGCGCTATTTCTGAACCGCAGGGGAATACAAGAATATTCTTCTTCATAGATGCTCGAATTTATTTTCGATTGACGATAACATTTATGACTCGGTTGACACCTTCATCGTCCAAGTCGGCAAACATCGGCAGACAAAGTACCTGATTGGCAAGCTTGTGGGCCACAGGGAGGTTCGCCGGACTTGCCGATTCCAAACCCTTGTAAGCGCTGAACGTGCTGATGAGTGGGTAGAAGTAACGACGTCCGTAGATATTGTATTCCTTGAGTTTTTCATAGAGCGCATCTCGGCTCATGCCGTATTCTTCGCTTATGAAAATGGGGAAGTAAGCGTAGTTGTGACGAACGCCTTCGATGTCTTTAAGCATGCGGATGCCGGGAATATCCTTGAACGCTTCGCGGTAGCGTTCGGCGACAGCTTTGCGGCTTGCAATGGCGTTGTCAACTTGCTTCAAGTTCAGCAGACCGTATGCAGCACGGAGTTCGTCCATTTTGCTGTTGATGCCGGGAGCGACAACGGTTGTTTCGCCGGCAAAACCGAAATTCTTGAGATAGTCAATGCGTTTCTTGGTGGCTGCGTCGTGACAAACTAATGCTCCGCCTTCGATGGTGTTATAGACTTTCGTCGCATGGAAACTGAGTGTACTCATGTCGCCGGCTTTGAGTACAGATTCACCGTTGATTTTTACGCCGAATGCGTGTGCCGCATCGTAAATGATTTTGAGACCGTAAATGTCGGCAATTTCCTGGATGCGCTTTGTGTTGCAGGGAGTTCCATACACATGGACAGGCATGATGGCCGTCGTATGCGGAGTGATGGCGGCTTCGATTTTTTCAGGATTGATGTTTCCCGTTTCTTCGTCAACATCGACAAAAACGGGCTTGAGTCCGTTCCACCAAATGGAATGAGTCGTTGCGACAAAACTGTACGGCGTTGTGATGACTTCGCCGGTAATGCGCATGGCCTGGAGTGCCGTAATGAGAGGTAAAGTCCCGTTTGTGAATAAACTTAGGTATTCCACGCCCAAATATTCGGCGAGAGCCTTTTCAAGTTCCTTGTGATAATGCCCGTTGTTTGTGAGCCATTTGCGATCCCAGATGTCCTTGAGCATCGGGATAAAGTCGTCTAACGATGGAAACAGCGGCGATGTAACGGTAATTTCTTTATTTTGCATGTCTTCTCCTGAAATCGGCGATTGTCTTTATCAGGTATTCTAAACTTTCAAAATGTAGTAATTTGGCGAGTCCGAAGTAGAATAATGCTCCGGTTAAAATCTGCAAAACTAGAGTCAAATAAATATTCAATTGCAGTTGGTTCACTGTAATAATGACAAGGGCCATGGCGCAGGCTAAAATGGCCGATGGCGCGATATCGCTGATTTGTTCAAGGTAACTGTAATGGAGCAGCTTTTTGTTCGGGCTGGCATTGATGAATGAGGCGATGATTGTATTTACGGCGACACCGTAGGCGATACCGATAGGCGACCTGAAATAGAGAATACTTGTGACAAGAATGGATATCCCGAAAATTTTTTTGATGATTTCGAGTTTTAGAAAAATATCGCTGCGTCCTAAGGCATTGATTGCGGATAAATTAGACGTATGGATTGGATAAAAGGCGTAGATGAAACAGAATATCTGGACGAAGGGAACGCTGGGGAGCCATTTATCCCCTAATAGGATTTTTACGATGGGTTCTGCTGCGGCAGCAAGGCCTGCCATCATCGGGATGATCAAGAATGAGCTAGTCACGATGGCTCGCCGTACCATCTTCTTCACTTGGGGCTTGTCATCTTGGTGTGCAGAAAGCGAGGGCAACATGACAGCCTGGATTGAATTGTTGATGTTGTTTACGACAATGTAGGGGAAGTGGCTTCCTCGGTCGAAAAAAGCGAGGCTTGCGGGCGAGAACATCTTTCCGATAACGATGCTTTGTATTTGTGAATAGACCGTGTCAATCACCGACGAAAAGAGAAGTTTCCATCCAAATGAAAAAAGTTTGTTCAGTCTTTCAAAAGAGAATTTTAATTGTGGACGCCACGGAACGACGAACCACATGATTACTACGGCGAGAAAGGTATTCGAAAGTTGCTGTGCGACAAGGGCCCACACGCCAAATCCTGTGAATGCCATCACGATGCCGATAATGCTCGATGGAATCATCGACCCGATGCTCCTGAAAAAGAGCTTCTTGAACATCATTTGGCGTGCGACAAAGGCGTACTGTATGGAATTGAAAACGCCGATAAACAGGGTTAGTGTCAAAACACGGATGACGGGGATGAGCGTAGGTTTGTCGTAGAAATCGGCTATTAGCGGTGCTGTGAAGAAAATCAGTGCATAGACGATTGTGGCAAGCAGGAGGCTTGCATAAAATACAGAGGAAAAATCCGTTTCGTCAGCGTCTTTTTTTTGAATTAAGGCTGTGCCGAGTCCGCTTTGTACAAAAACGTTCGCAATGGCAATTACCGCCATCACAAGTGCGATTAGTCCGAAATCATCCGGGGCGAGAAGCCGCGCGAGAACTATGGAGACAACAAACTGTGTCCCCTGAATTCCCATACGCTCCATGAATTTCCATATCAGCGACGAGATTATGGATGCTTTGGATGGCATATTGCTAACAAGGCTGTTTAGTACTTCCCGTATTTATAACCGTAGCCATCGCTGTGGCTGTGCACATACTTGTTGATGACAACGCTTGCATGTGCGGTAGTGTTGCCCTTCAAAAGCTGGTTCATTCCGTCCTTGATAGCATCGATGCTGTGCTTGTTGTATTCGATGACCATGACAATCTGGGATGCGACACGGCAGGCGAGAGCAGCGTCTGTCACGAGCATGATTGGCGGTGTATCGACGATGATAAGGTCGTATGATTTTTCCAGCTCGCTAATCATTGCTGCGTAGTGCTTGGAACCGAGCAGTTCGGACGGGTTCGGCGGCACCATTCCGCATTGCATGATGAACAAGTTCTCGACTTCGGTCGATTTGATTACGTCTTCTACGGATACTTCGTTCAAGAGAACTTGCGAAAGGCCCTTACCGCGCTTGATGCCGAATTCCTTGTGCAGACGGCCCTTGCGGAGGTCGGCGTCGATAAGCAATACCTTTTTGCCGAGGCCGGCGTAAAGGGCGGCGAGGTTTACGGAGATAAAGCTCTTGCCCACACCAGGGATGAGACCGCTGATGCCGATTGTCGGATTCGAACCTTCTTCCATGCTGAATTCCAGCGAACTGCGCAAGGCGCGGAGCGATTCGACGGCGACATCGTCGGGTTCGACCACTGCAAGGGGGCGGGTGCCTTTGGTGCCGTTGGGATTGCCTTTCGGGACTTTGGCATAGACGCTGAATCCTGTTTCGCGTTCGATGAAACTGGCGTCGCGAACGCCGTTGCTGAACTTGCTACGGAGCGTTATGATTGTTGAGCCGATAAGGAAACCTATGAATAGCGCCGCAAAGACAATGAGCATCTTTTTCGGCTTAACCGGCTGGGTTGTTTCTTCGGCAAAGTCAATGATGCGCACGGAGCCCACTTCGCCAGCGGATACGAGTTTCAGCTGCTGGATGTTGTTGAGCATCGTCGTGTACATGTGCTTGCTCATATCCACTTCATTTGTCAGCTTCAGCACTTCCTGTTGCGTGTTCGGGAGCTTCTTTGTCGCTGCCGTATTGTTTGCGAGTTCGCGCTTCAGGTTGTTTTCCTGTTCTTCGAGAGTCTTGATAGTCGGGTGTTCCGGCTGGAACAAACGGATTGCGCTTTGTTTCTTTTGTTGCAAATCAAGCAACTTTTGCTGCAAGACGTTGCGCTTTTCCAAGATGATTTGAGTTTCTGCTCCGATATCGACAGAACCGACCTTGTTACGGTAGGTGTTGAACTTGAGGAGGGAACTGTCCATCTGCGCTTTGACGTCGGGTAGCTGCTTTTCTAGGAATTCCAAAGTCTTCTGTGCTTCGGCGTTACGTTGCTCCACGTTCTGACGTAAATACGTCGTGGCAATTTCGTTTAGAATTAGTGTCGCGCGATCCGGGTAGATGTCCTTGTAGCTGAATTCCAGGATGCCAGTCTTTTTCCCTTTTTCCTTGATGTTGAATGCATTCTTGAATGCGGCGATAGCGTCAAGACGCTCCAGTTTAAGGAGCTCGAATTTCTGACCCGGTTCGGCATCCATGCGGTGGACGCAGAAAATGGCCGTGTCGCCCGCATACGGGAAATGGTATGTGGTGCCGACGCTTCCCGAAAGGACAACTTTTTTGTTGTGGTCATAAAGGTTGAACGAGGTGCTATCTACGGCTTCGGCAATCCAAGGGACGATTTTTTCGGTTTCGGGTACATGATCCCATGGCACTTCGTACAGGCTGAGTTCCATACGGCCTTCGCGATGCAGCAGACGGTCAAGCCCGTTTACAGGTGTGGCCCTGTATTGCAAGTGCATCTTCTCGACGGCTTCACCGATGATGTGTCTGCTCTTGATAAGCTCGATTTCTGTTTCGGCAGGACTTGAAGTCGCGAATAGACTTGGAAGGCCGCCCATCATGCCGACGCTCTTGTTGCTCTTGGATTCAATCTGGAGCAACGCGTCTACCTGATAGATAGGACGAATCCAAAGGGCGACGAATACGCCGATGATTCCTGCAATGAAAATGCAAGGAAGCATGATTCGCCAGTTCTTGACGAGATCCTTTAATAAGTCGAAAAGGTCTGTTTCTTCTTTTTTCTTGGACGCTGCCATGTAATAATACCTTAAATATCCGGATTGCCTATATTAAGTTAGAAAAATAAAGGATTCGAGATGATGCATATTCTGCGCAATGACAATTTTTTACCTGTTTTTCTAAATGATCGCGTTTGGTTTTATTCTTTTAGCTTGGTACGGCATTTTTCTACACGGCGCATGTATTCTGTACAGGTCATCCCTGTTTCTTTTTCCAGTTCAGAGCTACATTTTTCTAAAACGTACATGTTATATTCTGTACATGCAATTCCCACTTCTATTTCCTCTTGAGTGGCTAATCTAAACCCGTCAAGGTCGCAAACGTACTTGTTGTTATTTTTTCCCGAAATGAGAATGCCCCACCAATTATCACATAGCTTGGGTGCTAATTCGATGTCGATATCCGAGGCGATATACCATCGAGTGGGAAAATAATCTTCACCTTCAGAATAAGGATACCTGCAGATATATGTTCTTTTTTGTGAGCTGTCTATTGAATTTGCTTTTAATGCGGGTCCTTCTTTTATTGTGCCGAAGCGGGACTCTGTACATCCACCGAAACCCAATGCGCATTCCGATGTTGCTCCTTCGCGCCATCCATTATTTCTTTTCTGCAAACCAAGATAGTATCGACTCCATCCATCGAGTACATAGCAGTATTTTTTGCAGATGTTATCCCAATAATCGAAGTTCTCTTGTTTGCAGTTAATACATTTTTTCTTTACAGGTTCTATGTTGCCCCAATGGGCATCGCCTTCTTTGCTATTTGCATAATAGCTGGGATCATTGCATATGTAGTCGTAGTAACGAGTATCTACATATTCTTCATAGTAACGAACGTCTATACGATCCCAATAGAATTTGTTTTGGCCATTTTTAAGGCAGATGTAATAGCCGGGAGAATAAACAATAACGCTGCATATACCATAACCGTCTATACATTCGTTTTTTCTGGGGTCATTCAAATCTTGCATTTTACGTTCTTCTACATATCCCCAAAAGTTGACTGTTTTTTCGTTACACGCTCCAAGAGAGGCTTCGGGGAGTGTTGCTACTCGCCATTTCTTGTTGTTGAAAATGTAGATGGCGTCCGTTATGTCGCCTTTGCGGATGGCTCCTTCTGTCGTATCTTTCCAATCTAAAGTGTCTAATTCGCATTTGATAATCGTTTTCGAGGATTCAGTTGACTCGAAATCGTAATTTTGTTGCAAAAATTTTTCTACATATTTTTCAAATGCTGATAAATCAACTGTTTGGTTCCATTTTTTAATATAACTTTTGACTTTGTCGAATCCTGAATTTAGACTCATGCAGTTTGCCCAATCGGCTATTTCTTTTTTTGCCTGTTCTTTGTCCCATTTTCCATCTTTTTCAATATCAGACGAAAAGCTTGTTAGGCGGTCGTTGAGGCTTGTATTGAGGAGATTGCCTTGCATGAGTACGGATATGGCAAGTAATGCCGCACTTTGTTTGTCTTTTCCAAAGAAGTCTAGATCTTCGGCGTCATTGAAATCGTCTTCTTCAATGCCGAATGCTTTTAAAACTTCAGATTCTGCTTGCTTTTTGGCTTTTTTTATGGGTACGTTTTTTTCTGAGACAAGATACTGCGTGCGGTTGTAGGCTAAGTGTGTGTGTAGGTTTATGTTTACTTTGTCCCGTTCGCTCAAGTCTGTAAGTGCGTATAAAGTTAATTTATCCTTTATTTTTTTGTTGGTGAAAATGTTGAAGTAATAACCCTCTACTTTAAACAATATATACTGTGATTCAAAGTCTCTTAACTTAACCGAAAAATCACCCTTGTCGCTTTTGATGCTTGTTTCGATATTGTACCCTGTCTGCTGGAAGTTCGTATCAAGTTCATAAACAGAAACCGTCGCCCCTTTTTCAAAAGGCCCTTGCGCCATTCCTGAAATAGTTGTGTTGATGATTTTTTCGGAATTTTCGGCGGAATTTCCTGAATCGTTGCCGCAGGAAATCAAGAAAAGCAAAAAAAGTAGGTTAAGTAAGACCGTTTTTTTCATAGTTTACTCGCTTCTGTTGCTTTTTATGTTTCTAGATTGCGTTTCTTGCCATTCATGGGGAAAGTCGGAAACGACTGTGCTTCTACAGACATATTGTGTTTCGCTTTTTTCATATACTGTTAGGTCTTGGAAACAAAAAACATCGATTTGGCAACCATAGTATTTCGATGCACTTAGTCCAGTTTTTTTCATTCCGTCACGACTTTTGGTACATCCTCCCAAGCCTAAAGCGCATTCTGTTAAATCACCTACACGCCATTTCCCATGAGTTGAATCGTTGGAATCATTCTCGAATACATAACATCTGGACGGGCATGTGGTTCCCCAATGGCTGTCGCCATCTTTGCCTGGTTTACCTTCATTTAATTTTATTAGTTCAATAGTGCAGTCATCTACTCTATGCCATTGTTCGTCATTGCAACGATAGTAGCCGTTTTCAAATAATGATGTAGAACAATCTATGTAGGAACAATCATAGTAGCTATTGGGGCTGTTGGTTGGTTTTGGACATTTTAAACCATCCGGATATTTGATGGATTTTTCTTGTTTGCAACTGATGGCAACGGGGTCGATAAATTCTTGCCCTTTTCGTATTTCCACATAACCGAGAGAATCTTCGATTTCCTTGGTACATCCGCCAAGTGTTGCTTCGGGTATCGTTGCGAGTCTCCATGCGTTTTTGTCAAAAATGTAAATGATATCGGTCTTACTGCCTTTGCGGGTTGTTCCTTGTTCTGCTTTCTTCCAGCCTAAAGTGTCTTTTTCGTTTTTGATGGATGTTTTCCATTTGGAGTCTTTGGGGTCTATTTCGAAACTGTTCCAATGCAACCACTGTTCTCCATCGCAAACATACCAGTTCCCATTAGATGTGGTATCAATATCCCTTACTCGCTGTTTTGTGCATGTTTGTAAACCAAGAGTACAATTGCTTATGTCGCTTTTATGCCACGATTTGTCTTCATGGATGTAACAGACTGTTGAGTCTATTTTGCTCCAATAGGCATCTCCTTCTTTCGCCTTGATGTTGTCTAAAGAGTCAGGCCAATAATATGAATCTTTTTCTTTTTTTGTGGCCTCTCTCCATTTTTTGGATTTGCAAATGAAATATAGGTCTGAGAAATTGCTTTCTGAATTTGTGTTTTTTCTGATTTCGTTTTTTTGTTTGTCTGTGCAGCTTCCAAGTCCGTAATTGGCTTGCCAGAAACCGTCCACGTATTTTTCGAATGCAGGAATATCGGTGTATTTTTTTTGTTTTTCAATGTTGCTTCGAATTTTCGTAAGGCCAGAATCTAGATTTTGCTGGTATGCCCAATCGGCAATTTGAGTCGCTGTTTTACTATCATTACAAATGCCGTCTTTCTCGATATCGTTTTTATAGTTCGTTAAGCGGTCGTTTATATTTTCTTCGGGAAAGGTTCCCTGCAGCAATATGGATAAGGCAAGCAGTGCTGTACTTTCGTCATCATTTATTTCCTTGATTCCGAACGGTTTTAAAAGTTCTTTTTCTGCTTGCTTTTTTGCATCTTTCAAAGATTTGTTTTTTGCTGAGATAAGGTATAATGTGCGCTTATGAGCTAGATGTGTAAGCAGATTGATATTTAATTTGTCGCTTTCGCTTAAGTCTGCAAGGGCATATAGTGTTAATTTATCTTTTGCCTGTTCTCCGGTAACGAGGTTGCTGTAATAACCGTACGCTTTAAGTAAAGCGTATTGTGATTGGATTTTTTTTATGTTCTCTGAGTATTCGCCTGAATCGTTTTTAATTTTGGTTTCGTAATTGATGCCTGTCTTTTCGAAATTTTCGTCAAGTTCATAAATAGAAACTATAGTTCCTTCTTCAAAGGGCCACTGCGCCATTCCTGAAATGGTTGTATTGATTTTTTTTTCGGAATCATCTGCGGAACTGCTGGAATCATCCCCGCAGGAAACGAGTAAAAACGAAAGGAGAAATGAAAGAATGGCTAAGTTTTTCACGGGTTCCTCCTATTGGTAAATTTAACTCTTGCTAAAGTCATAGGAGATTCCACGCGTCTATTTCCTCTTGAGTGGCTAATCTAGTCTTGCCGTTGTCGCAAACGTATTTTGTTCCCGATGTTCCTGTAAGAATTTGAAATCCACTATCACCTTTACTATAAGCACATATGGTTGGAGCGAGGTCAATTTCGATATCTGTGGCGACATTCCATCCATAGTATAAACCCCCTAAGGAGATATTTTTGCAGATGTATTTTGTTTTTTTTGTACTGTCTATTGAAATAGGGTATGATAAGTGATACAAATGTTCATCATTATATTCGTCTTCATAGAATATGGTATCGGAGGCTAGTTCCATGGAGGGGCCTTCTTTTATTGTACCGTAAAAGTCGTACATACATCCGATACCCAATACACATGCGGACGCATGGGCTATATTTCCTGACACGTAGCAACGTTTTTTGCATTGATCTTCAAAATGATCGATACTTTCCTGATTGCAATTTATGCATTTTTCCCTTACGGGAGTGAAATTGCCCCAGTAAGCTTTGTTTTCTTTGCTATTTGCATCATCACTTAGATTGTCGCAAATGCTGGTATATTCAGGAAATCTTATGTGCTCCCAGTCCCAGGAAGGATTTCTTTTTGGTCCAATTTCTTTGCAGATGTAATAGCCTGGGTTATAAACGAAACGAACACAATCACCATCACCATCGGGGTAGTATATACATGCTAATTTAGATAAAACCTGCTTTTTGCGACTTTCTGCGTATCCAAAATTTCCTACAGTTTTTTCGTTACACGCTCCAAGAGAGGCTTCGGGGTTCGTTGCTACTCGCCATTTCTCGTTGTCAAAAATATAGACAACATCCGTTATGTTGCCTTTGCGGATGGCGCCTTCAGTTGTGTCTTTCCAACCTAAAGTGTCTAATTCGTATTCGATGGGGTAGGAATCTGTTTGACTGTTTCCGAACGTTTGCCACATCCCATTTTTGCAAATATAATAGAAATCGCCGTTGTTTACTTTCGTGTTTTCACGTTTCTTTGTGCAGCCTCCCAAACCGTATTCGCATTCAGTGTATCCCCCTATGCGCCAAGTTGTGTCCGTGCCATCGTAAACTTCGCATTTTCGCTTTTCAGAATCTAGCCTGCGGACGTCACCATCTTTTGCAATTTCTCTGTTTAATGTATCTATATCTGGATGTTCGTCTATTTCCTTCGATGTGGCTATTTTCCATTTGCTGGATCGGCAAATGAAATATTCTTCCCTAAAAGAACTTAATTTATTTCTATTTTCTTTAATTGTGTTTTCGCGCTTGTCGGTGCATTCTCCAAGATCGTAATTTTGTTGCCAAAAGTTTTCCACGTATTTTTCAAATGCTGCTAAGTTAACGGTTTGATTCCATTTTTTTATATAACTCTTGACTTTGTCGAATCCTGTGTTCTGACTCAAGTAGCTTGCCCAATCGGCAATTTCTGTTTTAACCTCTTCGTCTTTCCAGGTTCCAAATGTTTCGATATATGACGTAAAGTCTGTCAAGCGGTTATTTAAATTTTCATCAAGGAGGTGGCTTTGCAAGAGTACCGATATAGCAAGCAAAGCGGCGCTTTGCTTGTCTTTCCCAAAGAAGTCAATGTTTTCAGCATCATCGAATCCGTCGTTTTCAATATCAAAAGCTCTTAAAACTTCAGTTTCTGCTTGTTTTTTGGCGCTTGTCACCGGAATATCTTTTTCATTAGTCAAATACAATATGCGTTTGTACGATAAATGGGTAAGGAAGTTTATGTTTACATTGTCGTGATTGTCTAAATCCGTGAAGGCGTACAATGTGATACTGTAGGCTGATTTTGCACCAGTAATGTTGTCGATGTAGCGACCATTCACTTTAAACAAAGCATATTGTGATTTGAAATCTTCCAATTTGATGGAGTAACTTCCTGAATCATTCTTAATTTTTGTTTCGTAACAGATTCCCGTCTGCTGAAAGTTTGTGTCAAGTTCATAAACAGAAACTGTCGCCCCTTTTTCAAAAGGCCCTTGCGCCATGCCCGAGATTGTTTTGTTGATGACAGGAAGTTTTTCGGCTTTTTCGCTGGAGCTGCTAGACGAATTGGAACTATTGTTTGCTTTTTCGCTAGAACTGCTAGAAATTCCGATTCCTTCGATGGAATCGCTTGCAGAACTGCTGAAGATTTCGGCTTCTTCGCTTAAATCGTTAACGGAACTGCCGGAATCATCCCCGCAGGAAACGAGCAAAAACGAAAGGATAAATACAAGAAGGGCTGTGTTTTTCATGGTTTATTCCTTTTCTTCGATACCGCACTTCTTTTGGTAACGCAAGTACGATGTGCAAACAAATCCTACGTCTATTTCTTCTTGAGTCGCGATTCTAAGTTTTTCGTCATCACAAACATATTTGTGCTTCTTTCCCGAAATGATTTGGCCTTCGAGATCATAAGTGCATTCTGCGGGAAATATGTCGTAGTAGAAATTATTTTCGAGATCTACAGCTTCATGCCATTGCAAACCATCATAATCATAATTATACCAACAGACGTATGTTCCTTTTTGTGTGCTGTCTATTGAAAATCCATTTGAATATGATTTGATGATGGCGGGTCCTTCTTTTATTGTGCCGATACGGGACTCTGTACATCCGCCTAAGCCCAATGCGCATTCTGAAAAATCTCCTTCGCGCCATCCATTATTTCTTTTCTGTTCCTTTTGATAAAATGGATTTGCTCCATCAAGTACATAGCAGCGTTTTTTGCAGATTTTTTCCCAATAATCGAAGTTTTCTTGTTTGCAATTTATACATTTTTTCTTCACGGGTTCTATGCTACCCCAATGGGCGTCGCCTTGTTTGCTGTTGGCGTAATAGCTGGAGTCATTGCATATATAATCGTAGTAAATGGAGTCCACATAATCTTCAAAGTAACGAACCCTTATACGCTCCCAATAGAACTTGTTGTTGCTTTTAAGGCAAATGTAATAGCCCGAGCTATCCTGTCCTTGGCGTTCTTCAACATATCCAAAAAAGTTTACCGTTTTTTCGTTACACCCTCCAAGAGAAGCTTCAGGGAGTGTTGCTACGCGCCATTTTTTGTTGTCGAAAATATAGATGATGTCCGTTATGTCGCCTTTGCGAAAGGTACCTTCGGTTGTATCTTTCCAATTTGAAGTGTCTAATTCGCATTTGATATTCGTTTCCGAGAAATCAATAGACTCAAGATTGTAACCTTGCTGCCACTGCTGCCAAAAATTTTCCACGTATTTTTTTATTGCTGGAAAGTCAACAGTTTTGTTCCATTTCATAATAAAGCCTTTGATTTTATCGAATGCGATGTCCTGGCTCAACTTACTTGCCCAAATGGCTATTTTTGTTTTAAATCCTTCACGGGTCCAAATTCCATTTTTTTCAATGTCAGACATTAAGTCAGTCAAACTGTTGTTTATGTTTGTATCGAGGAAAGGGTCTTGCATGAGTATTGATATGGCAAGCAACGCGGCACTTTGCTTGTCTTTCTCAAAAAAGTCAATGTTTTCAGCATCGTCGAATCCGTCGTATTCAATATCGAAAGCTCTTAAAACCTCTTTTTCTGCTTGTTTTTTGGCGTTTGTCACAGGAATATCTTTTTTATTGGCCAAATACAATATGCGTTTGTGCGATAAATGGGTAAGAAAGTTGATGTTTACTTTGTCATGGTTGTCTAAATCAGTGAAGGCATACAATGTGATACTGTCGGCTGATTTTTTTCCGGTAACATTATTAATGTAACGACCATCGACTTTAAACAATGCATATTGTGATTTGAAGTCTTTCAACTTGATGGAGTAACTTCCTGAGTCATTCTTGATTTTTGTTTCGTAACGGACTTCCGTTTGCTGAAAGTTTGTGTCAAGTTCATAAACAGATACCGTAGCCCCTTTTTCAAAAGGCCCTTGCGCCATTCCTGAAATAGTCTTGTTGATGGTAGAGACCGTTTCGGATTTTTCGCTAGAGTTGCTAGAAGACTTGTAATTTGAACTGCTTGAAACTTTGGCTTTTTTGCTGGAGCTGCTAGACGATTTGTCGCTTTTGTTGGCTTTGCTGCTAGAACTACTAGAGAGTTCGGATTCTTCACTGGATTCGCTGGCAGAACTTCCTGAGTCATCTCCGCAGGAAATCAAGAAAAACGAAAGGAGAAAGGAAAGAATGGCTATGTTTTTCACGGTTTCCTCCTATTGGCATCAATACCTTCTTTTAAATTTACTAAAATATTGACGATGAAGATAAATTTTTTTCAATCGCTTTCGTTTGCCGTTGCGTTTACCGCATTGTCCGCGTTGTCCTACGCTTACCTTCCTGGCGAATCGGGTTTTGTATCGCTCGAAGGGGCGCATGGCGTTTTCGGGAACCCGGCGGGGCTCTCGGCTTTGGATTCCAAGGGGGCTCTTGCCTCGTACTATTTCGATGACGGCATTACCGAATTCCGCGTGGGCGGCAATTTGGACCGCATCGGGGCGGGTTTCGAGTACCGCTTTGATGGCGAGGGCATGGACGAGTCGCGTTGGAACTTGACGCACGGATTCCCGCTTTTTGACCGCAGCGCGTTTTGGGGAGGTCGCATTACGGCTCTGCGCAGTGCCGCTTTCAAGGGGACGGAATGGACGTATTCACCCGGTATCTTGATTCGGCCTTTCCGCATGCTTTCGCTTGGTTACTCTTGTGATAATTTACTGTACCTTGGGCCGCAATCTATGGAGCGTGTCCATAATGCGGGTGCGACGCTTCGTCTGGGCAATATTCTAAGCGCAAGCTACGATGTCGAAGATTGGAAGGAACACCGGCTGCTTTTCGAACTTTCCCTTTACGGAATGCGTTTTGGCTTCAAGATGCCGATTCATGGCGATGATGACGAATATACGTTGACGGTTTCTAGTTCATTCGGTGGCCATTTTGATGCTTCCCTCAAGGTGTATGACGATTTCTTGCCGAAGGGCGGAAGTATCGGCTTCCATGCTTCCCGTAATCCGTATGCATCGCGTTCGGCGCAGATTATCCGTGTGCCTTTGAATATGTCCGTGACCGAAGTCGAAAAAAAATATCCGTTTATCGCTCCCACGTCGATCGGACTCATGAAGGTTCGCAATTTATTCGAACATCTGCTTCGTGACCCGGCGGCAGGGCTTGTGGTGCTTGATTTCTCGGGCTATCAGGGGAATATCGCCATTTCGGAAGAAATCAACCGTTATGTACAAAAGTTGAAAAGACGAGGCGGTCTTGTAATAGCCTACATGGACGATGTCCGCCCGTCGTTGCTCTTGGCTGCATCGAATGTGGATCGTATTGTGGTCGAGCCATCGGCGCATTTTACGTGGCTAGGACTTGGTGGCGGAATCACGTTCTACAAGGGCTTTCTGGACAAGCTAGGCGTCAAGGTGGAATTCCTGAAGCATGGAGAGTACAAGTCAGCCGTAGAACCTTACACGGCGGATTCCATGTCGGTAAATGCGCGTAGCAACATAGAAACTCTTTACAATGACATTTGGGAAATTGTCCGTATGCATGTGGTTCCCCGCATGAAACATGGAACATCTTCTGACAACATGCAATCGCTTGATTCGCTGGCGCAAAAGCCGGTCATTACGGCGATTGGGGCGAAAAAGGCCGGACTTGTAGATACGCTCCTTTATATTGACCAGGTTCCGTCTTATGCGCTAAAGACTTTCTTCGATATCGATGCTCCCAAAGCGTTTTTCAGGACATGGTCTCCGTCGAATACCAGGATTTTTGACGAAAGCTGGAGCCACCGTACAAAGGTCGCTCTCCTGAACATCAACGGGACGATAGATTCCCGAATGGAGGAATCGGTCGTCGAAAACTTGCGGAAACTCCCTTCGACGAGTGCGAAGGCTCTGTTGTTGCGGATTTCTTCGCCGGGCGGGAGCGCTATTGCATCCGATAAAATCTGGGCTGCGCTCAAGAACCTGAAAAAATATGATATACCCATCGTGGCAAGCATCGGAAGCATGGGCACTTCGGGCGCCTATTACATTGCTTGCGGTGCTGACAAGATTATCGCGGAACCGTTTTCCATTGTCGGAAGCATTGGCATTTATGGTGGAAAGATTGACGTCTCCGGCTTGATGAGTAAGCTTGGCTTGCGCAATGAACCCGTGAAGACAAACGATTATGCGGATGCCCGTTCTTTCGCCCGTCCGTGGACGGATACCGAAAAGGCGGCATTGCAGGAATACATGGACGATTTCTATGACCGCTTTACAGGCGTTGTCTCACAGGCGACGGGAATCCCGCAGGCGGTTGTGGATACCGCGTATGGCGGCGGCCGCGTGATGGTCGGCTGGAAGGCGAAAGAGGCCGGACTTGTGCAAGGTATGGGCGGTTTTGACGATGCGCTTGAAGAGGTTCGCAAAATGGCGAATATTTCGAAATCTACAGAAATTGAGCTTGTGCAAATGAATACGGAAGATTCTTTTGTGGTGCCGTTATTGAATGCAAAATCGCTCGACGAATTTATACGAGATGTGGAACGCACCCAGTTCTGGGCCATAGAACCGATGCTTTTGGATATGAGCGGTGAGCGATGAAACGCACGCGGAAATGTAAACGTGGATTGTCATGCCCGACACTGATCGGGCATCTCCTGATTGTTAACGGAGATTCCCCGTCGGAGCGGGGAATGACAAATTCATGATTCCTAACCACTAACCACCAACCCCTAAATTATGTTTGAAATAGCTTTAACAGTTTTTTGTTGCCTTGCCGCTTCGGCGTTCTGCTCCGTGACGGAGGCATCTTTCTATAGCGTTCCTCCATCGACGGTGGAGGTGCTGGAACGTCAAAAGAAATTCACGGCACGTTATTTGAAACACGTGAAGGACAATATCGACCGCTACATCGCCTCCGTGCTTGTGGTGAATACCGTCGCGAATACCGTGGGAGCCTCTTTAGCGACCGCCCTTGCGGTAAAACGCTTGTCGCCGTCGGCGGCGATGCTCTTGCCGGTTATACTTACGATTCTCATTTTGCTCTTTGGCGAAATCACCCCCAAGACGCTTGGCGTAAAACAGGCGAAAGTTTGCGCACCGCTTGTTGCTGTGCCGTTCTACTACATCACGAAAATCCTCGGCTGGACAGGCATCATCTGGCTTTGCCTTACGCTCACCAAGCACTGGACCCGCGAAGATAAGGAAAAGAAGGACGTGAGCATCGAGGACATCAATAGCCTCGTGAGTCTCGGTCTCCGCGAAGACGTCATCGATAACCAGCAGGCCCTTGTCATCAAGAATATCCTTTCGCTCAAGTCGCTCCCTGTACGTCGCGTGATGACGCCTCGACAAGTTGTGTTTTCGCTTGACGCGGACAGTACCATCGGCGAGACTCTGGACGAACGCGGCAACTGGCCGTTCTCGCGTGTTCCGCTTTACGATGACAAAAAGGACAACTGGATTGGCATTGTGCTCCGCCGCGATGCGTACAACAAGCTTGCAGAAGGAAAACGCGATGTGAAACTCCGGCAGCTTATGCGCCCGATGCAGCTTGTGCCCGACAGCCTCATGACGGACAAGCTTTTGCTCCGATTCCTCAAGCAACGTGGTCACATGGTAGGCGTAGTTGATGAATTCGGTGCAATTGCCGGTATCGCAAGCCTCGAAGACGTGCTCGAAGAAATCCTCGGTCGCGAAATCGTCGATGAGTTCGACGTTGCCGTGAACCTCCAGGAAACCGCCCGCCGTCGCTCGAAAGCGCTCGCGAGCATGAGAAAGAATAGTAGACAGTAGACGGTCAGTAGACAGTAGAAAGTGAACGTCATCCTGAGGGTGGAGCGCCCTGGATTCTTCCCCTGCGGGTCAGAATGACGGGACTTACACTTGCTTTCGTAATGTCATGCCCGACTTGATCGGGCATCGCCATCTCGTTAAAAAATGAAAATCTAAGTTCTATGCTCTGAGTTCTATCAGCTAAAAACCAAATTTTGCTATACTAATTACTGCAATTCTATCAATTAATAGAATTCTTAACCCGCAAAAACACTACTTTTTTCGAAAATTCGACTTTTTTACCCTTGAACGGCCTCTTGAAATCATCTATATTTACCTTGCTTTTCTCGGGGCGCCTTTGCCCTGGAATTTCACTCACTAGAGGATTTACATGAAAACCATTACGGTAAACCCGAAGACTGTCTCCCGCAAGTGGAAGCTTGTGGACGCAGCTGACAAGCCGATGGGACGCGTTGCAAGCGAAGTTGCTCGTCTCCTCATGGGCAAGCATAAGGCCATCTATTCCCCGAACGTCGATACTGGCGACTTCGTGGTTGTCATTAACGCTGAAAAGGTTGCTGTTTCCGGCAACAAGGCTCTCCAGAAGCAGTATTTCCACCACACTGGCCACATCGCCGGTGAACGTTGGATCAACTTTGCCGACCTTTTGGCAAAGCACCCGACTGCTCCGCTCGAAGCTGCCATCTGGGGCATGCTCCCGCACAGCGCTCTTGGCCACAAGATGATCAAGAAACTCAAGATTTTTGCAGGTGCCGAACATCCGTTCGCTGCCCAGAAACCCGAAGTCGTAGAACTTTAATTTAGAACG
>Ga0129307_1000590_pt1 | contig 53289 bp, 40 predicted proteins | sample P1105metagenome_FD_94437 | JGI IMG/M metagenome (GOLD analysis project Ga0129307, IMG submission 94437) | Capybara group fecal microbial communities from Wisconsin, USA - P1105 metagenome | ecosystem: Host-associated > Mammals > Digestive system > Large intestine > Fecal | place: USA: Wisconsin... | reverse complement strand
GATAGCGGGATCTTCCGACATTGCGAACCTCGGAACGGTGGTCCTGTCATATGAGAAGGGTTATAGCGATGAGGGCATGGACGATGACCAGAGGAAGCTGAAGGTGACCAAGAACAGGCTTTTTGGTCGTGTCAACAATGATGGGTGGGTCTACAACTTCGACCAGAAGTCAAAACGTATATACGAAACGCAGAACGAACTCCGTGAAGAATTCAGCTGGGGAGCGGATGAGAAGGATGTTTTTACGGATGTTCCTGACGACGAAGGGATGGTGTTCGATTGAAAAACGTAGTACCTATGACGGACAAAGATGTGTCCAATCTCATGAACGAGACATATGCATGGTACAAGAAGTGGAGAGGCAAAGAGCCGGACGCCGATTCTCCGGAGAGGGCATATTACCTTGACGACATCTTGCAGATCCAGAGCAAGTACGCAAAGTTTGAGCACATCGAGCTCAACTCCAAGGGGGAGTACGTTACCGTAAAGACGGCAGACGGATTATTAAACTGGTTCCTGAACGTCCTTGAACGCAGAGTGTACGACCGTGAGGCTGCCGACCGGAATTGAGGGAGGGAGACTTCGCAACGCACACGCCGTAAAAAGGTGGAGGGGGGACTCGCACATAATGTGAGCCGCGCAATGTGGGGAGTGTCTTTTTCGGGATAGATCGTAAAAGAATTCTGCTTATAGACCGGGGTGGGGCCTCGCGCGGGCCTCACCTGTTCTTTCGTGGAGGGTGTATGCAGAATTATGACGCAAGGGAACTCTTGCAGTTTCTCTGCTCGGAGGGTAAACTAGATATTGTGGAGGCCTTGGAGCTACAGAAAATGGCGAAAAGGACAGAGATATTAAAAAATCACAAGGGAAAGATATGGCAAGGTAAGGACGGATGGTTCTATACCTATATGCCGAACAAATCACATGGTCGCACTCAGCTTCGGAGGAAGACCAAGAAGCTATTGAACGAAGCAATAATTGAATATCTGGAAAGGCAGCAGAACAATCCGACCGTCAAGGAATGCTTCGATGAGTGGAATGATACGAGGCTTGAGCTTGGCAAGATTTCTCCGGGGACGCACGAACGTAACGTGTATTACTTCCGGAAATACCTTGCTGAGTACTCCAAAATGTACGTGTCGCGCATCACGGAGCGTGAGCTTGCAGAGTTTTTGGAAGAGTGCCCGTCACGCTTCAATATGACGGCGAAGTGCTTCTCGAACCTCAAGACCATCATCAAGGGACCGCTCAAACGTGCCAAGCGCAAGGGCATCATAGACTTCAGCATCGAGGGGACCCTTGCCGATCTGGACGTGTCGGAACGCGAGTTCAAGCGGCAGCAGTACCAGGAAGAGAAGGAAGTGTTCTCCGAGGATGAGTTTCCACGGTTGCTCCGATACTTACGGGAGCATGACGATGCCCAGAACGCCGGTGTCGCCCTCATGTGTGCCACGGGCATGAGAGTTGGGGAGTTGGTAAGCCTCACCCATGCAGATATCGACGGGCATGTCATCAGGATCTCAAAGACGGAGACCAGATGGTCCGACAGGGACGGGAACCACTACGCCGTAAAGGACAGCCCCAAGACACTTGCCGGCTTCCGGGAGATCGTCGTCCCGGAGGAGTTTGACTGGGTGCTGGCGCGGTGCCGTAAGTGCAATCCCTTCGGTGACTATATTTTTATCAACCGGAGAGGAGCGCGCATGACGACAGAATCCTTCAGGCGGAGGATGCACACCATCTGCAAGGAGCTTGGCATCCAGTATCGGTCGCCTCATAAGATACGGAAGACTTACGGATCGATACTCCTGGATTACGGGGTAGACAAAAATCTAATCATGGGGCAGATGGGACATACGAACATCGGAACCACGGAGCGGTACTACCATCGTAATAGGAAGAATATCGATAAAAAGCGTGAGATCCTGTCGGCGATTCCAGAGTTTCAGACTGCAAATGCGGCGGCAAAAAGGGCAGCTGCTCAATGACTATTTTGGGTTTTGACTACGAAAATGCCCGAAATAGTCAAGGCGAAAATGCCGATAAACAGCGGATTTCCTAGAACGGTATCGAACACTCGTTCGGGTTCGACTCCCACCGTCTCCAGTTCCGCCTAAGCCCGGAAGCGCAGCAAAGCGCTTCCGGGCTTCTTTATATCCCGGGGAAGGCAGAAACAGGCCTGGGTCCCCGTCACAGCGGGATCCGGTCTCCCGCGCAGCCGGTATATATCTGCGGGAAAGAGTATGATACTATAGAAATGGCACAGGTCCTGGCTGTCCGGGAGCATACGGCGGCGGACGCCGCATGCTCCCGGGTGAAGCACGGGAGCGGCAAGGAAGGAGCTGCCTGACGGCAGTCCGCGCGCGGCGCGGAAGTCCCGCAGGCGGGACTTGAATTACAGGAGAGGAGCGAAGAGGATGTCATATACAGCATTGGAAAAAATGTACCGCCGGAACGCGGAGCGGTTCGGCAGAGGCGCGGGACCGCTTCAGCCGGAAAGGGTCACCACCGGGAAGGAGAATGACCTGAAGTCGGCCGCCCTTCGTTTTCTTCATGAACGGTGCGAGGGACTGTGCTTTGACGAGGCAGCCGCCCTGCGCGAACAGGAGACCGGGATCTGTGAAGGGTCCGGCCTGCTGAAAGGGCAGATCCCCTTCAACATGCAGATGGACATCAACCGTCTATGCCTGGAGCGCGAGCTTGAAAAGTTCATCGATTCCGGAGTGGCGGAGGATGCCTACACCATCTACTTCTGCTACCTGGAAATGTTTTTCGGGCATTACGGCAAATCCAAGAAAATGGTCGAGCTGCTTTCGGAATTCGAGTCCAACGGAAGCTCGCTCCTCATGAAGCACCGAGATCATTATTCCCACTCCGTGTATGTGTTCGCGCTCGGCCTTGCCGCATATGAGACGAACGCGGTCTACCGCAGGAAATTCAAGAGCTTCTACGGCTTCGACCCTGCGGACGGGAATAAGGAAGAGGACCATAAGGCAGCATGCTGCTTCCTTGAGTACTGGGGCCTGACTTCCCTTTTCCACGACATCGGGTATCCGTTCGAGCTGCCGTTTGAACAGGTCCTGTCCTACTATGAGGTGACCGGTAAAAAACGCGGAAAGGGCAGCCTTTACATCGCCTATCACGACGTGGACGCGATCACGGTGATCGGAGAAGAGGCGCGGAAGCATTTTGAAGAGCTGTACGGACGTACATTCTCTTCCACAGAGGAGCTGTTTGCCTTCGGCATTACGGACAAGCTCGGCAGCACCTACGGCTTTACGGAAGAGTACATGCTGGAAAAGATCCATGAAAAGCCGGTCGCGCCGGACAGGTTCGGATACTTCATGGACCACGCGTACTTCAGCTCCGCCAGGCTGTACCGGGAGATCGTGAATTCGATCGGCATAAGCAGGGTCAGTGAAAAGCATATCGACGCCCTGACAGCGATCCTTCTGCACAACAGTCTGTTCAAGTTCGCCGTTTCCTTTTACAAGGACAAGGAAAAACACAAGGAACCGCTCCGCATGGAGGTGCATCCGCTTGCGTATCTTCTGATGCTTTGCGATGAGCTGCAGTGCTGGGACCGCACTGCCTACGGGCGCAATTCCCGCACGGAGTTCCACCCGATGGCGGCTTCCTTTGATTTTTCCGGGAACGCGGTCCGGGCGATCTATTATTACGACAGCGAGGAACAGGAGAAGATCGACGCGTTCAAGCTCGATTACCGGACCTGGGAAAAGAACGGGGAGGTCGGGGAAGCGCCGCGCCTCAAGGCCTATTCGGATATGGCGGAAAAGGAAGAGCGGTTCACCGGGGATATCGAAAAGATCGTGGATACGGCGGATATCCCGCTCACCGTGGTGCCGAGCATCGCGGAGGTCGACAGGAAGAGCAAGCACACGTACCTTTCCTCCAGCAACTTCCTTCACTTATATGATTTTGCCGTGGCGCTGAACGCAAGATATGACTATCAGGGCGAGGAGGGGAGCATCCCCGTGGAACAGCTGGAAGCGGAGTTTGAGGAGCTTTCCCTGGAATACCAGCTTTCCAACATCAACCAGGCGAAGAGCTTCGCGAAATACCTGGACGCGCTGAACTGTTTTTATACCGACCGGCCGGTGGATTATTCCATGGTTACACGGTTTACCGATCAGCAGATCGCGGTCTTCGCCCCGATGGAGCACGCGCGCTGGATCCGCGACCACATCGCGATGGGGTGGAGGTACGGGGATCTCTACGAGACGGCGGAGCTGCCGGAGGAAATGATCCGGTGCTTCGGCGATGAAAGGACTGCCCGGAAGGCGCTGCGCGAGCAGCTGAGGATGCACAGGCTCACGATGGACGGCGATCCGGACGAGGAAAGGATCCGCGCCCATTACGACGCGCTGCCGGAAGAGGAAAAGCGCAAGGATTACGAACCGTTCAACAGCATGCTGAAGCTGATCAAGAAGTTTGACGGGCTCCGGATCTATTCGCTGGACTGAACCCGGGACCGGACTGGACCCGGGACCGGACTGAACCCGGGACCGGACTGAACATGGGACCGGACTGAACCTGGAAAAGGAGAATATTCTTTTTGCGGGCCTGCTGTGTTATACTACAGCTTACGGCGTACAGCCGGGCGGCCCGCCCCCGGCGCGGGTCCGGAATCCGGATCCGCGTATTTCATTGCGGTAAGGCTTAAGGCGGCAGGCGCGGCAGGCGGCAGACCTTTACAGGCGGCAGACCGTTACAGGCGGCATGCCATGACAGGATGCAGGCCGGGAACGCCCCGCATAAACGATGACCCATACAGGAGCAGAGGAGGTTCTGACATGAGCAAGCTCGGAAAGAAGAAGAGCACGAAGGAAGGAAAGACAAAGCAGCTGCAGCAGCAGCTCCAGGCGCTGCAGAGAAAGAACGCGGGGAAGACGAAGAAATGAAAACGGAAGTGATCTATTACCAGGACGCGCACCAGACGGAATTCACCGGAACAGTGCTCTCCTGCGGGAAGGATGAGAAGAGCGGGAACTGGCTCGCGGTCCTTGACCGCACGGCATTCTTCCCGGAGCAGGGCGGCCAGAAGGCGGACCGCGGCGTCCTCGGCGGGCGCGCGGTGGTCGACGTCCGCGTGAAGAACGATATCATCACCCATGTGCTGGACGGCCCCGTCGAGGCGGGGAAGGAGGTCTCCGGCAGCGTCGACTGGGCGCGCCGTTTTGACTTCATGCAGCAGCACACGGGCGAGCACATGCTGTCCGGCTGCGTCCACGCGCGCTTCGGCTACGACAACGTGGGCTTCCACTTAAGCGAGCATGAGACGACGCTCGACTTCAGCGGCCCCATCACGAAGGAGGAGCTCCTTTCGCTCGAGGACCAGGTGAACCGCGCGATCTGGGCGGACCTGCCGGTAAAGAAAAGCTTTCCGCCGGAGGAGGTCCTGAAAACGCTGGAATACCGGAGCAAGCTGGAGCTGACCCACGATATCCGGATCGTCGAGATCCCCGGGATCGATATCTGCGCCTGCTGCGCGCCGCACTGCGACACGACGGCGCAGGTGGGCATGATGAAGATCACCGACGTCATGAACTATAAGGGCGGCGTCCGGCTCCACATCGCGTGCGGCCAGCGCGCGCTGGACGATTTCCGGAAAAAGCAGGAGAACGTCCAGGAGATCTCCTCGCTTCTCTGCACGAAGCAGGAGGAGACTGCAGCCGCGGTCAGGAGGTTCATGGAGAAGGAGGCCGAGGAGGCGGGAAAGCTTGGCGCCCTTAAGCGCCGGATCCTTGAAATGGAGGCGGCGGCCCTGCCGTCCCCGGAGGAGAGCCGCCACGCGCTTCTCTTCACGGACGATGCCGACGGGAACGCCATGCGCCATACCGTCAACGGGCTGATGGAGCGGTACCCGGGCCTCTGCGGCGTGTTCTGCGGAAGCGACGCGGAGGGCTGGCGCTTTACGCTGGGGTCCGGCAGCATCGACCTCGTAAAGCTGATGGGCGAGCTGAGAAAGCAGGGCTTCAAGGGCGGCGGGAAAAACCCGATGGTCCAGGGAAGCACTGACCTCGCCGCGGAAAAGATCCGGGAGGCATTGATTTGCAGATAAGCATCCTCCTGTTTTTTCAGATCCTCAAGATGTTCTTCATGTGCCTCATGGGCTTCCTCGTCGTGAAGTCGGGACATCTTAAAAGCAGGGACTCGGGAGCGCTTTCCGCGGCCACGCTGTATATCGTCTGCCCCTGCGCGATCATCAACGCGTTCCAGGTAGAGAATACGCCGGAGCGCGCCCGCGCCCTGTTCGCCATGTTCATCGCCGCGGCGGTCGTCGAGTTCGCCATGCTCCTGATCGCGACGCTTCTTGCGAAGCCCCTTAAGCTCAGCGAGGTCGAGCTCGGGACGGTCGCGTATTCGAACGCCGGCAACCTGATCATCCCGATCATCCAGTCGATCCTGGGGCAGGAGTGGGTCTTCTACACGAGCGCCTACATGGGCATCCAGACGGTCCTTTTCTGGACCCACCTGAAGGGCATCCTTTCCGGCGACAGGAAGCCGGAGCTCAAAAAGGTCATCACCAGCATCAACATCCTGGCGGTCCTTTTCGGACTCGCCGGGTTTCTCGCGAAGGTCCGGTACCCGGTGCTGATCGCCGATACCATAAGCGCCGTCGCGGGGACCATAGGCCCGCTCAGCATGATCATCACGGGGATGCTCCTCGCGGACGTGGACTTCGGGGCGCTGTTCAGGCGGGGGCGCGTATGGCTGATCGCCGCGCTGCGCCTTATCGTGCTGCCGCTCCTTACCATCCCGGTCTTTGTCTTCGCGTGCAGGGTGTCGGGGATCGCGGACGGTCACATGATCATGATGATCGCGTTCCTCGCGGCAGCGGCGCCGTCGGCGTCCTCCGTGGTGCAGATGGCCAGGCTCTACGACCACGACGCGGAATATGCCGGCGCGCTGAACGTGATCACAGTCATCCTCTGCATCCTTACGATGCCGGTCATGACGGCGGTCTACACGTATTTCCTGCCGGTCTGAGAAAGACAATCCTTCGCGGAATGTAAGTACTTCTTAAAGGATTCTTTCACTCTGTATTGTAAAATAGGCACCGTATCTTAAAGAATGACGAGAGGGCCGTCTGTTCCGTTTTTTACGGCCCGGAAGGAGTTTTATATGGTTTTGACAGGTAAAAGGGCCGCGCTTTCAGCGGTGATCATCGCCGCGGGCGTCATGTTCGCGGCCTGCGGGAAAAAGGAAGCCCAGGACACCACGGCAGCTCCGGCTGCGACGGCAGCCCAGGAGACCACGGCGGCGGAGACCGCGCCGGCCCTGAAGGTCTCTCTGAACTACGATTACGCGGATCTTATGAACAACGACCATGATTCCATGGTCAAGCTTCTGGGAGAGCCGGAGTCAGAGGAAGTGAGCGAGGAGGGCGATACCGCGGTCTTCCTGTATGACGGCGGCGCGAAGCGCGTCTGCATGTACGTGGACGATGAGGAGCTGAACCCGGGCCGCGAGGGCATGGTGTGGCTCGTCCAGGCGAAGGCCGGGGACTTCCTTAAATTCAGCGGGGAGCCCGCGGACGCGGCGGAGTTCTTCCAGGCACTGCTTGAGGAGGACGCGCCGGAGCTTAAGGACGCGGAGCCGGTCGAGGGGTACGTGTTCGGCGAAGGCAGGAAGGTATACAAGTTCGAGATGGAAGGGTATCCCATGGAGATCATCCCGGATGAGGACGGCAAGGTAACGGCGGACAGCGACGCGGTGATCTACATGCCGGTCGAGAAGGAGGAGCCGTCGCCTGAGGAGGAAGAAGAAGAGGAGGCATAAACTCCCATGCTTTTTAGAATCAGAGAGAAAGCCGCTGCCGCTGCAGCGCTCGCGCTGGTCCTGGTCATCCTGCCGTTTTCGGCAGTGACGGCCCGCGCGGCCGAAAAGCCGGAGATCGCGGCCCAGGGCGCCGCGCTCTACAACGCGACGACCGGCACCTTTATGTTTGAGAAGAACGCGGACAAAAAGTTCTATCCGGCTTCGATCACGAAGATCATGACGGCGCTCCTTGTGCTTGAGAACGCGCGCCCGGAGGAGATGGTCGTGTTCACGGACTCCGCGACGAAGAACCTTGAGTCCGGGGCGGTCTCGCTTGCCCTGACCACAGGGGACCAGGTGAGCGTGAACGACTGTCTTTACGGACTTCTCCTGAAGTCCGCGAACGAGGTAGCGAACGGCCTCGCCGAGCACGTGGCGGGCAGCGTTCCTGCCTTTGCGGAGATGATGAACAGCCGCGCCGCGTCCCTCGGGGCGACCGGCACGCACTTCGCGAACCCGAACGGGCTTACGAATTCCAGCCACTACACGACGCCGCACGACATGGCGCTGATCGCGAAGGCCTGCTTTGAAAATCCGGATTTCCTCCGGTACGAGATCCCGACTTATCATTTCCCGGCGACCATCAACCGTCCGGGCGGGACCACGCTCACCATGGGCCACAAGATGCTGGCCCCGGGCGGCGCGCGTTACTATCCGGGCATCCTCGGAGGAAAGACCGGGTACACGAGCGCGGCGGGCAACACGCTTGTCACCTGCGTCGAGCGGGACGGCGTGCGGCTGATCGCCGTGATCATGAAGAGCGCCTCCACGCATTACGACGACACGAAGAAGCTTCTCGACTACGGCTTCGCCGAGGCGGAGGAGTCCGGGCTTACGGCCTCCCTGAAGAACGCCGCGGCAGCGGCCGGACCGTCGGGCGCGGCCGTATCTCCGGCAGCATCCGGCACACCCGCAGGGACCGCCGCGGCGGAAACAGCAGCCGCAGGGCAGCAGGGACCTGCCGCGGAGCAGGGCCAGGGAGCCGGGACCAGCGCTGTCGTAGGACCTTCCGCGGGAACGGTGCACGCGGAGACCTCCGCGGCGGATGAGACCGTCCTGGTGACCGCACCGGCGGCAGCGGAAGCGCCGCAGGGCCCGGGAGCAGCGGAGCAGACATCCGCGGCAGCAGCGGAGCAGACATCCGCGGGAGCTCCGGAGCAGGCAGCTTCCGTGTCCGCGGAGCAGACGGCAGGGACCGAAGCGGAGCAGACATCCGGACCGTCAGCTGAGGAAACGGCAGCGGCCGTACAGACCACGGAGGGACCGTCGGCAGCGGCCCCCGCGGCGCCTGCTGCGGCGCAGGGCTGGCATGACGGCGGAAACGGCTGGACGTTCGGAAAGAGCGACGGGACCCTTGCGCGCGACGAGCGCCTGGTCATCGGCGGCTTTGACTACTGGTTCGACGAAAACGGGATCATGATCACCGGCTGGCACCGCGACACGGACGGCAGCTGGTACTACCTGAGACCGTCCTTCGGCGGCATGAAGAAGAACGCCTGGATCGAGACGGACGGAGAATGGTACTACGTCGGCCCGGACGGCAGGATGCTTACCGATACGGAGACGCCCGACGGCTACAGGGTAAACGGGGAGGGCAGGCTTGTTGCGTGACCTGGTCTCAGGAAGAATACTGACACTCGCGGGAGCCGCGGCCGGCATGACGGCCGCGGCGCTTGCCGATTCCGCGCTGGAGCGGCGTTCGCTGACGGTGAAGCGCTACACGCTCTTTACGGAGAAGCCCCTCGGCGGGGAGCGGAAGCTGGTCTTCCTTTCGGATCTCCACGACGCTTCCTTCGGTGAGGAGAACGAGCGCCTTTTTTCCGTGATCCGCGCGGAGGACCCGGCCGCTGTGCTCACCGGCGGGGACATAATGACGGTGAAGCGCACGGCGGACATCACGAAGGCGGCGCGCTTCATGCGGAAGCTTGCGGCGGAATGGCCGGTCTATGCGGCGGACGGGAACCACGAGACGAGGCTGGGCCGCGACCGGGGAAGGTACGGGGACCTCTATGACGAGTACATGGAGGAGCTTCTTTCCGCAGGCGTACGGGTCGTGAACGACTGCTCCGCCATGCTGGGAGAGCGCATCCGGATCTCCGGCATCACCCTTGGGGAAGAGTGGTACGCGAAGTTCCGCGTCCCGGAGATGCAGGCCTCCTTTCTTGAGGACCGGCTCGGACCGGCGAGAAGGGACTATTTCCAGATCCTCCTGATCCATTCGCCCATGTACCTTAACGCAGCGTCCGCGTGGGGCGCGGACCTTTCCCTCGCCGGGCACTTCCACGGGGGGACCATCCGGCTTCCCGGGGGCATCGGCCTCATGACCCCGCAGTACCAGTTTTTCAGGCGGGAGGTCACGGGGATGCACGTCCGGGGCGGCAGCGCCATGATCGTGAGCCCGGGCCTCGGGACGCACAGCATCAACCTCCGGATCAACAACCGACCACAAGTGGTAGTGGTGAAGCTTGCCGAAAAACGGCAGATTTAGAAATCGCGGTTTACATACCTGCCCGCATTCGATATAATCGGTGCGGGCTTTCTTTATCGGACTGGGGGACATTTATGGCGGAAGAACTCTCCGTAAGGCTCGAGAAGTTCGAGGGTCCTCTGGACCTCCTTCTCCACCTGATCGAAAAAAACAGGATCAATATCTACGACATCCCGATCGCGGAGATCACGGAACAGTACATGGCGTATGTGTCCTCCATGGAAAAGGAGGACCTGGACCTGGTCTCGGAATTCCTCGTGATGGCGGCGACGCTGCTTGACATCAAGGCGCGCATGCTCCTTCCGAAGGAGGTGGACGAGGAGACCGGGGAGGAGGTGGACCCGCGCGCGGAGCTCGTGGAGCGCCTCCTTGAGCATAAGAAATACCGGCTGATGGCGGTCGAGCTGAGGGATATGGAGTTCGACGCCGCGAGGGTCCTCTACAGGGAGCCGTCCCTGCCGGACGAGGTGGCGGGGTACGTCCCGCCGGTGGACCTTGACGCGCTCTTCGGTGACGTGACGCTTTTAAAGCTGCAGAAGATCTTTGAAGAGGTCATGCGGCACCGGGAGGACAGGATCGACCCGCAGAGGAGCCGCTTCGGCACCATAAAAAGGGAGGCCGTGAGCCTTAAGGAAAAGCTCGCGTCCCTCATGGAATACGCGAGGGAGCACCGGAACTTCTCGTTCCGGAGCCTGCTGAAAAAGAGCAGCACGAAGACGGAGGTGGTCGTCACCTTCCTCGCGGTGCTCGAGCTCATGAAGGCCGGGAAGATCAGGACGGTCCAGGACCGGCTCTTTGACGATATCCGCATCGAGGCGGACGAGCACGCGTTCGACCGGGAGCTGGATCTTGACACGCTGGAGGATTTTGACGCATGACAGACGAAGAACTTCTTAGGATGGAAGCCGTCGCGGAGGCGGTGCTTTTTACCATGGGGAAGTCCGTGGAGACCAGGGAGCTGGCGGCGGCCATCCAGTGCACCGAGGAGGAGGCGGAGGCAGCCGCGGGGCGGCTGAAGGAGCGGTATGACGCGGAGAAGCGCGGCATGCAGATCATCCGCCTTGAAAAAAGCTGGCAGATGTGCACGCGGAAGGACTACTACGAGGCGCTGATCCGGGTCGCGAAGACCCCGAAAAAGCAGACGCTGTCCGGAGTGGTCCTGGAGACCCTGTCCATCATCGCATACCGGCAGCCGGTCACGAAGACGGAGATCTCGAAGATCCGCGGCGTGTCCTCGGACCACGCGGTGAACAGGCTGGTGGAATACGGGCTGGTCTATGAGGCGGGGCGGCTGGACGCGCCCGGCAGGCCTGCCCTGTTCGCGACCACGGAGGAGTTCCTCCGGCGCTTCGGGGTGGATTCCAGGAAGGACCTCCCGGAGGTGACGCCGGACCAGGAGGCGGAGATCGCGGAGGAGGTCGAGAAGGAGGTTAAATACCGCTTCGGCCTTGAGGGTGAGAACGACGGGGAGGCACAGGATGGAGCTTAAGATAAGATACCTTTCCGGGGACATCGACCGGCTCTGCTATATTGCCGGGAAGTCCGACTGGATCGATCTTCGCGCCGCGGAGGAGATCCATATGAAGGCCGGTGAATTCCGGCTGATCCCCCTGGGGGTGGCGATCGCGCTCCCGGCGGGATATGAGGCGCACGTGGTGCCGAGGAGCTCGACCTTCAAAAACTTCGGGATCCTCCAGACGAATTCCATGGGCGTGATCGACGAAAGCTATTCGGGAGACAACGACCAGTGGTTCTTCCCGGCCTACGCGGTGCGGGATACGGTGATCCGCGTGAACGACAGGATCTGCCAGTTCAGGATCATGAAGCACCAGCCGGAGATTTCGTTCCGGGAGGTGGAGAAGCTCGGCGGCGGGGACCGCGGGGGCTTCGGGAGTACGGGGATCCAATGAAAAAAACGCTTAAAACGGCCTGCGTCCTTTTGCTTTGCCTTCTTCTTTCAGGGTGCGGCCAGACAGGAAAGACCATAGAGCAGTACCGGGACGCGGGGATCGAGGCCCTGAACGCGGGCGATCCCTCGAAGGCGGCGGAGGAGTTCTCGCACGCGCTCGACTACTACGGGACGTCGAAGCCCGGCTTCATGGAGACGGATATCCGCCGCTACCTTGCCGAGGCGCTCATGCGCTCCGGGGATTACGCGGCGGCGGACGCGCGCTACCAGGAGCTTCTCGCGGACGACGGGCGGAAGAACGAGTACCTGGACCTCTGCGCTGTCTGTATCGTGAAGGCCGGCGGAGACCTCAGCGAGGCGCTTTCCCTCTATGAGGAGGCGGACGGAAACGGCGCCTCCGGGGACGCGCACATCCGGGCCATGTTCACGATCGGGGAGGCCATGTCCGCCTCCGGGAACGAGGAGCTGAAGGAGAAGGCGAAGGAGCTCTACGACAAGGCGGCAGCGGAGCGCGGCATGACCGCGGAGCTCGCGGTGCGGCTCGGCAACATGAGCTTCCAGAGCGGGGACTACGAGGATGCCTGCGCGAGGTTCGGCGAAGGGCTCGCGCTTGCGGACGCCGCGCTTGGGGAGGCGTCCCTTACGGAGGAGCGGGCCGCGGAGATCGCGGAGACCCGCCGCGCTTTGCTTTACAACCGCGCGGTCTGCTATGAGTATCTCGGCGATTACGCTGCGGCGCTCACCGAGATGGAGGCGGTCGCCGCCGAGTACGGGACGACTGAGGAGATGGACCACGAGATCACGTTCTTAAGGACGCGCGTGGACGGAGGAAACTAAGGTGCCGGCCTGATCAGCCTGATCTGCCGGAAGGGGCAGCAACTGAACCACTGTTATCGGAAAAGGATCGTTTCGGCGGTCCTTTTTCTTGAAAGGAGCGCATATGTCGTATTCATTTCTGTTCGGGCCGTCCGGAAGCGGAAAGACGGAAAAAGCCCTGAACGGGATCATCAGGGCGTCCATGGAGGAGCCGGGACGGCATTTCTTCGTCCTGGTCCCCGAGCAGTACGGCATGCTCATGCAGAAGCGTCTTCTGATGCTCCACCCGCGGCATGCCTCCGGAAACGTCGAGGTCATGAGCTTCAACCGTCTCGCGTGGCGTGTCTTCGCGGAGCTTTCCATCCGGAGCCCCGAGGTCATGGACGACACCGGAAAGGCGATGGTCCTGCGGCGCGTCGCGGCTGACAGGGCGGGGAGCCTTACCATCTGGCAGGGGCGCTTTAAGCGCGCCGGCTTCACGGAGCATGTGAAATCCATGATCTCCGAGTTCTACCAGTACGGGATCAGGCCGGAGGATCTTATGCACGCGGCGCAGGCGGACCTTGCGCTCCCCTTAAGGCAGAAGCTTTCCGAGCTCGCCCTCCTTTATGAGGGCTTTGACAGGTACATCGAGGCCCGGTTCCTTCCCTCGGAGGAGGTCCTGAACCTTCTTGCGGACGCGGTCCCGGAAAGCCGGCTCCTCCGCGGCGCCGGCATCGTCCTCGACGGCTTCACAGGGTTCACGCCGGTGCAGTACCGGCTCGTGGAGGCCCTTCTTAAGGCCTGCGGGAGCGTCCTTTTCACGGTGACCTGCGGGGCGGAGACGGACCCGGAGCACCCGGCGGCGGACAGCGGGGCGCTTTTTTCCATGAGCGCGGAGATGGTCGGGAAGCTCCGGGAGGCCGCCGCGAGGAACGGCGTCCCCGCGGGGAAGGACGTCTTTCTGCGGGAAACGCCGCGCTTTAAGAACGCCCCGGCGCTCGCCTTTTTCGAGAAGCATTTCCTGCGCTACGACGGCGCGGCCTACCAGGGCGTGCAGGACAATGTCTTCGTGACAGCCGCGGCCGACCCCTCCGGGGAGGCGGAACGCACGGCGGAGGAGATCCTGCGCCTTGTGCGGCGGGAGGGGATGCGCTTCCGCGACATCGCGGTGATCTGCGCGGACCTTCCCGGCAGCGGCCCCTGCATACGGCGCGCGTTCAGCTCCCGCGGGATCCCGTTCTACGAGGACCGGAACCTGGACGTCGCGGCGAACCCGCTGCCCGAGCTTCTGCGGTCGGCGCTGGGCTGCGTGACGGACCGCTATTCCGACCGGTCCTTCCTGAGGTTCATGAAATGCGGCCTGATCCCCGGGGAAAGGGAGACCATGTATTTCACGGACCGCTATATCCGGGAGTGCGGCATCCGCGGAGAAAGGAAGTTCTTTTCGCGCTGGGAGTACGTTCCCCGGGACCTTAAGGGGACGGACATGGAGGCGCTGAACAGCTTCAAGGACGGTCTCCTCGGCCTCCTTGAGCCGCTCCGCCTCTGCTTTTCGGAGGACGGGACAGCGGCAGTCGCGGACGTGGTGCGCGCCCTGAAGGGACTGATCGAAAGCACCGGGGCGGAGGAGACGCTCTCCGCCATGAAGGAGCAGTACCGCGCGGGATCGGATGATGAGCATGTCCGCGAGTACAGCGAGGTCCTCCCGGAGACCCTCCGGATCCTCACGGAGATGGAGGAGCTTCTCGGCGGGGAGCGGCTCGGAAGGACCGACATGCGCGGGATCCTCGATACCGGGCTCAACGAGATCCGCGTGGGGCAGATCCCTGCCTTCGCAGACCGCGTCCCGGTCGGTGACCTGACGCGTTCAAGGCTCGGGCGGGTGAAGGTCCTGTTCCTGCTCGGGGCGAACGACGGGGCGCTCCCGCTCCTTAAGTCCGGGGGCTGCATCCTGACGGACCGGGAGAAGGAAGCGCTGAAGCCTTTAGGGATCGTCCTCGCGCCGACCGCGAAGGAGGACCTCTACACGCAGCGGTATTACCTTTACCGGATGCTGACGCAGCCGGAGGAGCGGCTCATCGTGTCCTGCACGGCACTTGACCGGGAGGGGAAGGCGCTGCGCCCGTCCGGCATCCTGAACCACATCGCGGGCCTGTTCCCGGAAGGGAACGGGGAGCGGGAGAAGGCGGTCTTCTATTACTCCGCCGCGGAGGCGGAGCACGCGCTGATCAGCGCGCTCAGGGAGGCAAGGCGCGGGAACGCGCTGCCGTCTGAAGGGGCGCCTGACCTTCCTGAACTGATCGCGGGCTGGTGCCGGGACCCGGAGAGAAGGCCGGAGGCGGAGCGCCTGATCCGGGCGGCCTCATACGTCTACACCGGCGGGGGCATCGGCAGGGCTGCCGCGGAGGCGCTTTACGGGAGCAGCCTTTCCGGCAGCGTGACGCGGATCGAGGACTATTACCGCTGCCCCTGCCTCCATTTCCTGAAATACGGGATCGGGCTGAAGGAGCAGGCGGAATTCGAGATGCACGCCTACGATACCGGGAACCTGGTCCACAGCGCCCTCGAGATCCTGTTCAGGCGCGCGGCGGAGGAGGGCAGGGACATCACCGCCATGGACGACGCGGAGCGTGACAGCCTTGCGGACGCGTGCGTGGACGAGGCTGTGAAGCGCGACGGCAGCGGCCTGTACAGCGATTCCGCCCGGAACGGGTGGATCATCCGGAAGCTCGGGCGGATCGTCAGGAAGAGCGTCCGCGTCATGGCGGAGCAGCTGTCCCGCGGAGATTTCCGGACCTACGCTGCTGAGCAGTCCTTCGGGCTTACCGACGGCTTCACGGCCATGAACCCGGTGCTTTCCGACGGGAGCGTCATGCGGCTCCGCGGTAAGGTGGACCGCGTGGATATCGCGGAGGATGACGGCCGGATGCTTCTGAAGATCGTCGACTACAAGAGCGGCAGCACGAAATGGGAGCCCTGGAAGCTTCTCAGCGGGACACAGATCCAGCTGATCCTTTACCTTGACGCCATGGAGGAGGTCCTTTCCGGGCGCTTCCCGGGCAGGGAGATCATCCCGGCGGCTGTCCTCTACGCGCCGCTCGCGGACCCGTTTTTAAAGCGCTCGGAGGCGGAGGATGAAGCCGGGGCCATGAAGAACACCCTGAAGGCCCTTATGCCGTCAGGGCTCGTCAACGTGAACACGGAGATCGCGGAGCATCTTTCAGCGGACATCGAAAGGGCGCAGGAGATCCTTCCCGTGAAAACGAAGGACGGCGTGGTCCTGAAGGGAGACAGCACGGCGACCACGGAGCTCTTCGGCGCCATGAAAAAGCATGTGCGCGGCATGGTCGCCGGCGCCGGCGAGGCGATCCGCGAGGGAAGCGCGTCCGCCCATCCTGTCATGGAGGGCGGCACGGCGGCCTGCGCGTACTGCCCCTATGCCGCCGTCTGCGGCTTTGACAAAAAGACCGGGGGCTATGAATACAGGACGGTCGTGAAAAAGAAACCGGAGGAGGTCTACAATGAACTGGACACCTGAGCAGGAGCTCGCGATCTCTTTGCGGAACCGCAGGCTCCTTGTGTCCGCCGCGGCGGGAAGCGGGAAGACCGCGGTGCTGACCGGGCGCATCATCGACAGGATCACGTCCGGGGAGGACCCGGCAGATATCGACAGCCTTCTGGTCATGACCTTCACGAAGGCTGCAGCCGCCGAGATGCGGGAGCGCATCCGGAGGGCGGTCGAGACCCGTCTTTCGGAATGCGCGGCGGCCGGCGGGCAGGAGTATGAACGGCTGAAACGGCAGGCCGCCCTGATCGACGGCGCGAGGATCACCACGATCGACAGCTTCTGCCTTTCCGTGATCCGCGAGCACGCGGACCTTACGGACCTTGACCCCTCCTTCCGCGTAGGCGGCGAGGATGAGCTTTCCCTTATGCGCGCGGACTGCCTTACCGAGGTCCTCGAGGAGGCGTTCGAGGAGGGCGGGGAGGAATTCGAGCGCTTTGCCGCCTCCTACACGACCGGCCGCGACGACTCCGGCCTCGCGGACCTGGCCGCCTCCGTGTACAGGTTTTCCGAGAGCACGCCCTGGCCGGAGGAGTGGCTGGAGGAGCAGCTTAAGGAGGCGGAGACGGCGGAGGCCGGGACGGCCGATCCCTTCCGCGCCCCCTGGACAGAGACGCTCCTCGTCGAATTAAGGGACTACTTCGCGGGCCTTGCACAGAGGGCGGACGCGATGCTTGCGGTCTGCGATGAAAGCGGCGGTCCCGCGGGATACGCCGGCACGATCGAAGAGGAGCGGGAACGGTTCCGGATGCTTTCCGAAGCGCGGGACTTCCAGCGCATGCGCTCCATTCTCCTTACCTTCCGGGAGTGGGCGAAGATCGGCAGGAAGGGAAAAACGGACGATGCCGGCAAGGTGAAGCTTGTACAGGATACGAGGAACGCCTGGAAGCGGACCATGGGCTCCATGATCGAAAGGTTCGGCGGAAGCAGGGAGGAGGTCCTTGACGAGCTGAAGAACGAGGCGCGCGCGGTCCGCGTGCTGACCGGCCTTGTGCGCGCCTTCCGCGCGCGCTATACGGAGCGGAAGCGGGACAGGAACCTTCTCGATTTTTCGGACCTTGAGCATCTCGCCCTGGAGCTCTTCTGGACCAGGGACCCGGAGGGGAACCGCGTCCGTACGCCTGTGGCGGAGGAATACCGCCGGATGTTCCGGGAGATCTATATCGACGAGTACCAGGACTCGAACGACGTCCAGGAGCAGCTGCTCCTTGCCATGGACAAGGGTTCGGTGTTCATGGTCGGCGACGTAAAGCAGTCGATCTACGCGTTCCGCCAGGCAAAGCCCGAGCTTTTCAACAGGAAGTACCATACCTTCCGGAAGGCGGCTCCCGGGACAGGAAACTCCGGGAAAGCGGCCTCCGGGGCGGATGGCTCCGGGGCAGATGGCTCCGGTGCCTTCGCGGCGCAGGTCCCGGAGGGGACGGACACCCGCGTGGACCTTTCCCGGAACTTCCGGAGCAGGCAGGAGGTCGTCGACGCCGTGAACGGCATATTCCGGGTCATCATGCGTCCGGAGACCGGCGGCATAGGCTACGGCGAAGACGCCTTTCTCCGCTGCGGGGCGGACTACCCGGAGCCTGAACAGGGGAAGGAGTCCATGTTCGAGCCGGAGCTCCTCCTCGCGGATACGGACGGCTTTACGGGGGACGCGGACAGCCAGGAGATCGAGGCCCGCATGATCGCGGACCGGATCCGGAGGCTTACGGACCCCGCGTCCGGGATCTCCGTTTACGACAGCGAAATGAAAAAGATGCGGCCGGTCAGGTTCGGGGATATCGTGATCCTGCTCCGCGCCTTAAGGAACCGGGCGGAGACGCTGGTGAGCGTCCTGATGAGCGAGGGGATCCCCGCGAAGGCGGACCAGAGCACGGGCTACTTTGACGCCCAGGAGGTGCGGATGGTCCTCTCGATCCTGGAGGCGGTCGATAATCCTCTTTCCGACATTCCGTTCGCGGCCTTCCTGGTATCTCCCGTGACAGGGCTCACGAACGAGGAGCTCGCGCTCCTTACCGCGGAGGCAGGCCGGGGGGAGGACCCGGAGCCGCTTTACACACGCCTTTCCCGCGTGAAGGATTCACAGGACCACCCTGAGGCGGCGGAGAAGCTCCGGAACGCGTTCTCGCTCCTCGAAGCGTACAGCGCCAGGGCGGTGACGGTATCCCTTCCGGACCTCGTCCGCGGGATCATGGACGAAAGCGGCCTGTACGCTTACGTCTCCGCGCTTCCGGGAGGGAACGTGCGGCGGGCGAACCTTGACATGCTGTATGAAAAGGCGCGCGCCTTCGAGGCGGCGGGCTACCGCGGGCTCTACGATTTCGTGCGCTACATCGCGCTTCTTAAAAAATACGACACGGACTTCGGCGAGGCCTCGCCCGCGGGAGAAAGCGGGGACACCGTCCGCGTCATGACCATCCACCGCTCGAAGGGACTCGAGTTCCCCGTCGTCTTCGTGGCGGGCCTCACGAAACAGTTCAATATGAGGGACACGGGCGGCGGCATCATCGTGGACCAGAGGCTCGGGATCGCGGCGGACAATGTGGACCTTGCGCTGCACACGAAGGACAGCACGATGAAAAAGAACGCGGTCGCGTGGCATATGCGCACGGAGGCCCTCGGGGAGGAGCTGCGCGTCCTCTACGTCGCGATGACCCGCGCGAAGGAGAAGCTTATCCTGACCGCGGCGAAAAGCGGGCTTTCCGCAAAGGCGGCGAAGGGAACGGTCGTCACCGGGACCGCAGACCTAAGGTCCGCCCTCTCGTATCTTGACTGGATCCTCCCGGCCCTCAACATGGATCCCGGGCGCTGCGGCTTCCGGACGGAATTTTTCCGTGCGGCGGAGGAGGCGGAGAAGCAGGAGGCAGTCTTCCGCGGGACCGCAAAGCTTGAGGAGGCGCTTTCCGCGCTCGTGCACGCGCCCTCCGGGGAGGTGCCGGAAGCTTTCCGCTACATGGACCTTCCGTACCCCTATGAGGCGGACACGATGCTCCACACGAAGCTGTCGGTATCGGAGTTAAAGCACCGCGGGGACCATGAGGATCTTATGGACGCGGCGGTGGCGGTCTTTGTCCCTGAGGAGCAGGAGGACCCTGCTTTCCCGGCGGCAGGGGAGGACGCGGCGGATGCGGGGGAACGGCCCGCGGATACGGCCGCGGACTCCGCGAAGGCCCGCGAAGAAAAGCGCCGCGCAGCCTCAGAGCGTGGGATGGGCCGCGGCACGGTGTACCACCGTGTCATGGAGCTCCTGGACTACGGAAGAGTCAGTGACACCCTGTCACTTTCCGCCTTCCTTAAGGAGCTCGCTGACCGCGAGGTGCTCACGGAGGAGGAGCGCGCCGTGGTGCGCCCCGGGGATTTCCGGTCCTTCTTCGGATCGGAGCTCGGGAAACGCATGCGGGCCGCGGCCGGGGCCGGGGAGCTCAGAAGGGAAGCCCCGTTCGTCATGGCCGTCCCTGCCTCACGCGTGGACCCGGGGACAGGGTCGGAGGAGCCGGTCCTCGTCCAGGGCATCATCGACGCGTGGTTCCCGGATGAAGACGGGAGCATCGTCCTCGTGGACTACAAGACGGACCGCGTGAAGACGGAGGAGGAGCTGAAGGAACGATACCGGGTGCAGCTCGACTACTACGCGGAAGCATTGTCCATGATGGAGGCGAAGCGCGTGTCGGAGAAGATCATCTGGTCCTTTGCCCTCGGGAGGGCAATCTCCTTGTAGAAAAGGGAAAAGTCAGATATACTATATGGAATACAGCGGGCGCGCCCGCATATTTCCACTGAAAGGACGTACCATGACAAGAAGAACGCTCAGGGAGCACTGCTTTAAAATGCTGTTCTGCATGGATTTTTATCCGCCCGAGGAGGCGGAGGAACAGATCGAGGATTACTTCCGCTCCGGCGAGGAGGACGAAACGGACGAGGCCGGCAGGACGGAGATCCTGCACATGGTCGCGCTGTCCCCCGAGGAGGAGGCGGAGTGCCGCGCGCGTGTGGACGCGGTCCTCGATAAGCTTCCGGAGATCGACAAGGCCATCGAGGAGGTCGCTGAGGGCTGGAAGCTGAAGCGCATGGGCAGGGTGGAGCTCACCGTGCTCCGTCTTGCCTGCTACGAGATCCGCTTTGACGAGGGTGTGCCCGAAAAGGTCGCGATCAACGAGGCGGTAGAGCTTTCAAAGAAGTTCGGAGGGGAAGAGTCTCCCGCGTTCGTCAACGGGATCCTCGCGAAGCTGGTCTGACCATGGCGGGGATCTATTCCGTAACGCAGGTCAACCAGTATATCGGGAACCTGTTCCGCGAGGACTTCATGCTCCGGCGCATCCGTGTGAGAGGCGAGGCGTCGAACGTAAAATACCACAGTTCAGGCCATCTCTATTTCACACTGAAGGATCAGGGAGGGACCATCTCCGCCGTGATGTTCGCGGGACAGAGAAGGGGTCTCTCCTTTGTGATGAAAGAAGGGCAGAAGCTGGTCGTGACAGGCTCCGTCGAGGTGTACGCGCGGAACGGCACCTACCAGCTCTATGCAGTAAAGATCGAAGAGGAAGGGCGGGGGGACCTTTACGAGGCGTTCCTCAGGCTGAAGCAGGAGCTTGAGGAGATGGGCATGTTTGCCCCGGAGTATAAAAAGCCGGTCCCGAAGTACGCGATGTCGGTCGGGATCGTCACGTCGAAGACCGGGGCGGCGGTCCGGGACATCATCAATATCTCGAAGCGGAGGAACCCGTACGTGAAGCTCGTGCTGTACCCTGCCTGCGTGCAGGGGCCGAAGGCAGCGGGAAGCATCGTCCGGGGCTTAAGGACCCTGGACCGGATGGGCCTCGACGTGATCATCGCGGGGCGCGGCGGCGGCTCCATGGAGGACCTCTGGGCCTTCAACGAGGAGGTGGTGGCGCGGGCCATCTTTGAATGCGAAACGCCGGTCATCTCCGCGGTCGGGCACGAGACGGACTTCACGATCGCGGACTTTGCCGCGGACCTGAGGGCGCCCACGCCGAGCGCGGCGGCGGAGCTCGCGGTCCCGGACATGGCCCGCTTCCTTTCGGACCTTGACGGGCAGGAGCAGGCGTTAAGGGATGCCCTGCTTCTGAAGACGGAACGCCTGCGCGCGAGGGTAAATGCCGGCAGCCTGCGGCTGAAGCTCAGGAGCCCTTCCGGGCTCATCCGCGACCGGAGGAGCCGTACGGAGGAGCTCCGTTTAAGGATGGAGACCTCCATGCACAGGAAGCTTGCGGACACGGCATACCGCTTCCGCGCGGACGCGGAGCGGCTTCGCATGCTGTCCCCGCTGAACCGCCTGAAGGGCGGGTTCGCGTATGTCACGGGCCCCGGCGGGCGCGCGGTCAGGACCGCGTCGGAGACGGAGGCCGGGCAGACGGTAGCTTTAAGGTTCTCGGACGGGACGGTCCGGGCAGAGGTAAAAGAAAAGGAGATCGATCCCGAAACGCCATGAATACGGAAGACGGCAGCACGGGCGCGGAGCGCGCCCGCGAAAAGCAGGGAAGCAGGTCCGCCACGGTGGAGGCGAAGCTGAAAAAGCTGGAGGCGGTCCTTGAGAAGCTCGAGGACGAGGACACGCCGCTCGAGGCTTCCTTCGCGCTTTACGGACAGGGAATGAAGCTGGTGAAAGAGATCAATGAAAAGATAGACAGGGTGGAGAAGGAGATCACCGTACTCGAAGGAGAGGAAGATGAGTGACTATCATTACGACAATTCGGAGGTCAACAGTCTTATAAGGGAGTATCTGCCCCCGGTCCGGGGACTGCAGGAGACCGTCATCCGGGCCATGGACGAGGCTGTGGAGAACGGGGGAAAGCGCATCCGTCCCATCCTTATGTACGAGGCGTGCCGCATGTTCGCGGAGGCCTGCGGCGAGGAGAAGGACCAGTGGATCAGCGATATCGCCCCGTTCATGGCCGCGATCGAGATGATCCACACATTTTCGCTGATCCATGACGACCTGCCCTGTATGGACAACGACACCCTGAGGAGAGGCAAGCCGACCACCTGGTACACCTACGGTGAGGCCATGGGCGTCCTCGCGGGCGACGGGCTCATGCTCGAGGCGATGGCGGTCGCCGGCAGATGCGCCGCGGACAGCTCGAACCCCGGGCGCGCGTCGGAGGCGGTCCGGATCCTCGGAGAAAAGAGCGGGATCCGTGGCATGCTGGGCGGCCAGTCGGTCGATGTCGAGATGACCGGAAAGCCGCTCACGGCGGAGCAGCTCGACTTTATCTACCGCCTGAAGACCGGCGCCCTGATCGAGGCGTCGCTCATGATCGGCGCGATCATCGGCGGGGCCACGCAGAAGGAAGCGGAGATCATGGAAAGGATCGGCTCCTGCGTGGGCATCGCCTTCCAGATCCGGGACGACATCCTTGACGAGACCTCCACGGCGGAGGTGCTTGGAAAGCCGGTCCACTCGGACGAAAAGAACCTGAAGACCACCTACGTGTCGCTTTACGGCATCAGAAAGGCGGAGGAGGAGGTCCTCCGGCTGTCCGCGGAGGCGGATGCGCTGCTTGAGGAGCTTCCCGGGGACAAGACCATCCTCCGCAGCCTGGTCGGCATGCTGGTCGACAGGAAAAACTGAAAAAAGGAGCCGCGCGTTTTTCCGCGCGCGGAGAAGTATATATGATTCTGGATCGTATCAACGGGCCTGAGGACATCCGGAGCATCCCGGAGGAGGACCTTCCGGCGCTCGCGCATGAGATCAGGTCGTTCATCATCGAACGGACCAGCGTGAACGGGGGCCATCTCTCCAGCAACTTGGGTGTTGTGGAGCTGACCATGGCCATGTATCTCGCGTTCCAGCCGCCGAAGGACAAGATCATCTGGGACGTCGGGCACCAGTCCTACACCCACAAGATCCTGAGCGGGAGAAAGAAGGAGTTCGCGGAGCTCCGGAAGTTCGGCGGGATCGCCGGCTTCCCGAAAACGCAGGAGAGCCCGTGCGACGCCTTCAATACGGGGCATTCCTCGACCTCCATCTCCGCCGGCATCGGCATGGCGGAGGCGCGGGACCTGAAAAAGGAAGACTACAGCGTTGTCTCCGTGATCGGGGACGGCGCCCTGACCGGCGGCATGGCCTACGAGGCGCTGAACAACGCCGCCGCGCTGAAAAAGAACTTTATCATCGTCCTGAACGACAACCGCATGTCCATCTCGAAGAACGTGGGCGGCATGTCGCATTATCTGAACGAGATCCGGACCGGCGTCCGGTACAACCGCCTGAAGGAGGAGGTGGCGGAGCGGCTCGGGAGCATCCCCGGCATCGGCCCCACCGTCGTCGAGGGCATCCGCTCGACGAAGAACGGGCTGAAGCAGATACTCATTCCGGGCATGCTTTTTGAAAACATGGGCATCACCTACCTGGGACCCGTGGACGGCCACGACATCCGCCGCCTGGTGAAGGTCTTCGAGGAGGCGAAGCGTGTGAACCACGCGGTCCTTGTCCATGTGCTCACCCAGAAGGGAAGGGGCTACAGGCCCGCGGAGCGCCATCCGGACCGTTTCCACGGCGTAGGTCCCTTCGACCTTACGACGGGAAAGCCGAAGAAGAAAAAGACGCTGCCGGACTATACCGACGTGTTTTCCGCGAAGCTTGTTTCGCTCGCGGAAAGGGATCCGTCGATCGTCGCCGTGACGGCAGCCATGCCGGACGGCACCGGCCTTTCCGCGTTCGGGAAAAGGTTCCCGGACAGGTTTTTTGACGTAGGCATCGCGGAGCAGCACGCGGTGACGAGCGCGGCAGGACTCGCGGCAGGGGGCATGAAGCCCGTCGTCGCGGTCTATTCGTCGTTCCTGCAGCGCGGCTTCGACCAGGTGCTGCATGACGTATGCATCCAGGACCTCCCGGTCGTCTTCGCGATCGACCGCGCGGGACTGGTCGGCGCGGACGGGGAGACCCACCAGGGGATCTTCGACCTGTCGTTCTTAAGCTGCATTCCGAACATGACCGTCCTCGCCCCGAAGAACTGCTGGGAGCTCGAGGACATGCTGGAATTCGCGTTCTCCTACGGCCACCCGGTCGCGGTCCGCTATCCGCGCGGGCAGGCGTACCGCGGGCTTGAGGAGTTCCGGAGCCCGGTCGTGTTCGGAAAGGGAGAGATGATCTACGAGGAGGAGGAGACCGCGATCTTCGCCGCCGGCAGCATGGTGAGCACGGGAGAGCACGTGCGTGAGAAGCTGAAGGCGATGGGACACCCCTGCAGCCTCGCGAACGCGCGCTTCGTAAAGCCTGTCGACACGGAGCTCCTGGAACGGCTGGCGGCGCGCCATAAGAGGATCATCACCATGGAGGAGAACGTCCTGTGCGGAGGCATGGGGCTTACCGCGGCGGACTGGCTCAGGGAGCATCATCCGGAGACGGAGGTCTGCCATATCGCGCTGCCGGACGCCTATGTGGAGCACGGGGACGTCACGGTGCTCCGGAGCCACCTGGGCATCGACTCGGATTCGGTGATCCGGATCCTGTGTGAAAAGTACGGGTTCTGAGACACGGGCCACGGTCTTGAGGAAAACTATGAAGAAACGGCTTGATATTCTTTTGACAGAAAGGAACCTTGCGGGGAGCCGCGAGAAGGCGAAGGCGCTCATCATGTCCGGGATCGTCTACGTGAACGGGCAGAAGGAGGACAAGGCCGGCACGGCCTTTCCGGAGGAAGCGGAGATCGAGGTCCGCGGAAGCACGCTGAAGTACGTGAGCCGGGGCGGGCTGAAGCTCGAAAAGGCGGTCGCGGAGTTCGGCGTGGAGCCGGCAGGGAAGATCTGCATGGACGTCGGGGCATCGACCGGCGGCTTCACGGACTGCATGCTCCAGAACGGAGCGGTGAAGGTCTACGCGGTCGATGTTGGCCACGGCCAGCTTGACTGGAAGCTCAGGAACGACCCGAGGGTCGTCTGCCTGGAAAAGACGAATATCCGGTACACGACCAGGGAGCAGGTGCCGGACGAGATCGCGCTTTCCTCGATCGACGTCTCGTTCATCTCCCTTTCGAAGGTCCTCCCCGCGGTCCGCGCGCTCCTTTCGCCGGACGGCGAGGTCGTCGCCCTTATAAAGCCGCAGTTCGAGGCGGGGCGCGAGAAGGTCGGGAAGCACGGCGTGGTCCGGGACCCGGCCGTGCACAGGGAGGTCATCCTGAACGCCCTGTCCTACGCGGCGGACAACGGCTTCCGGGTCACGGGGCTTACCTTCTCGCCCATCCGCGGGCCGGAGGGCAATATCGAATATCTTTACGACCTGAGGGCCGGTGAAGGCGTCCCCGCGGGGGACGGGACGTCCCCGGAGGTGACGGAGGAGACCGTGGACGCGGTCGTGGAGGCCGCGCACGCTGCGCTTGCCCGTCCGAAGGAGTCAGTATGAAGCGTTTCTGCCTGTTTGTGAACCCGGAAAAGCCGAAGGCGGCCGAGACCGCGGAATTTGTGAGGAGCCTCCTTCTTAAGAGGGGGGCGGAAAGGGTCTTCGTCACGGAAAAGCTGCCGGCGGAGCCGGACCCGGGATACTGCCCGGACTGCGTGATCACGTTCGGCGGGGATGGGACCATGATCCGCGCGGCAAGGCACCTTGCCGGGAGCCGGATCCCGATCGCGGGCGTGAACATGGGCAATCTCGGATATCTCACCACGGTATCCGGCGAGGAGGAGATCTTCCGGCTGCTTGGCGCGCTCATGGACAACCGGTACGAGATCGAGGAGCGCATGATGCTGTCCGGCACCGTGCTGAGAAAAGGGGACGCCGCGGCGGCGAAGCATGAGATCGCCCTGAACGAGGCTGTCGTTTCAAGAAAAACAAGCACCGGACCGGTACATTTCCGCGTTTTGGTGAACGGTGCTTTCTTGAATGAATATAAGGCAGATGGTATAATTATTTCGACACCGACCGGGTCTACCGCGTACAACCTGAGCGCCGGAGGCCCTATCGTGGAGCCGGCGGCCAGGATGACCGTTCTGACTCCGATCTGTCCGCACACGCTTTACCGTTCGAGCATCGTCCTGAAGGCGGACGATGTGGTCGAGGTGCTGATCCCCGAGACGGAAACCGGGGTCCAGCAGGTGGACTTTGACGGGGCGGGAAGCCATGAGCTTCTGCCGGGAGACTGCGTCCGCATCGCGGAATCGGAACTGACAACGCCGCTGATCAGGCTTCGCGGCGGGACGTTCTTTGCGCAGCTGCGCAGTAAAATGAGTGCACTGTAGGAGAAGACATGAAACTGGAAAGACATTCGAAGATCGTAGAACTCATCGGGAAATACGAGATCGACACACAGGAGGAACTTGCCGAAAGGCTGAGGGAATCCGGCTTTACGGTCACCCAGGCGACGGTGTCCAGGGATATCCGCGAGCTGAAGCTCACGAAGATCGCCATGGACAACGGGCGCCAGCGCTATACGGTCATGCAGTCCCAGGATTCACACGCGGACAAGTACATCCGCATTATGCAGGACGGGTACCTCTCCATGGACCGCGCCCAGAACATCCTTGTGATCAAAACTGTCTCCGGTATGGCCATGGCAGTCGCCGCGTCGCTCGACGCCATGCATATGCATGAGCTGGTCGGCTGCATCGCGGGGGACGATACGGTCATGTGCGCGGTGCGCACGGTGGAGGACACGATCCTCCTGATGGACAAGATCCGGAAGATGGTCACAGTATAAGGGACCGGAGGCGGGAATGCTTCTTGAACTGCATGTCAGAAATTTCGCGCTGATCGAGCAGGCGGACCTGGTGTTCCGGGAGGGGCTCACGGTCCTGTCGGGAGAGACCGGCGCAGGAAAGTCCATCCTGATCGATTCGATCTCCGCGGCGCTCGGCGCGAAGGCGGGGAAGGACCTCATCAGGACAGGGGCGGAATACGCATATATCGATCTTCTCTTTTCCGTGGAGGGGGAGGAGCGGAGGCAGGAGATCCTGGACCTCGGCATAACGCCGGAGGAGGACGGGACCCTGATCCTTTCAAGAAAGATCATGAAGAACCGGAGCGTCATGCGCGTGAACGACGAGGCGGTGACCGCGGCGCTCCTTAAAAAGCTGACGGGCATGCTGATCGACATCCACGGGCAGCACGAGCACCAGAAGCTCCTGTATCCCGAGTCGCATCTCACGTTCATCGACCGCATGGCGCCGGAGGAGCTGTCCCGGCTTAAGGAGAGGACGGCAGGCTGCTATAAAAGATACGCGGAGATCAGGGCCGTTCTGAAGAAGGAAGCGGACCGGAGCTTCCGCGCGCGGGAGGAGGAGATCCTCCGCTACGAGGTCGCGGAAATCGAGGCCGCCCGCTTAAGGCCCGGCGAGGAGGACGAGCTCCGCGCGGAGTACACGAAGGTGAGGAACGCGGCGCGGATCACCGCGGCGCTCTCGGAGGCGGCGGAGGCGCTTGAGACCGACCAGGTCTCCAGGGCGGTCCGCAGGATCTCGGACGTGACAGAGTACGCCCCGGAGCTTGAGACCCTGAGGGCGGAGCTCGAAGAGCTGGACGCGCTCCTTTCGGACGCGCGGCGGAACACCGGCGACCTCATCCGGGAAATGACCTTCGACGAACAGAGGCTCGCGGAGCTGGCGGAACGCCTTGACCTGATCCGCGGGCTTGAGGACAAGTACGGGGAGGACGTCCCGGGGATCCTGGAGCTTCTCGGAAGAAAGCAGGAGCGCCTTGCGTTCCTCGAGACCTTCGAGGCCCGGCGGGCGGATATGGCCGCCGAGGCGGGACGACTTGAAAAGGAGCTTTCCGCGCTGTCTGACCGGATCACTTCCATCCGGAAGGAGACGGCGGACCGGCTCGCGGGGGAGATCAGCGGCCAGCTGAAGGCCCTGAACTTCGCGGGCTCCGTTTTTGAAATAAGGTTTACGGAAAAAGAGGGCTTCGGGCCGGACGGTCGTGACGGGGCGGAGTTCTTTATCAGCACGAACCCGGGGGAGCCGCCGAAGCCGCTGAAGAACGTGGCGAGCGGCGGCGAGCTGTCCCGCATCATGCTGGCGATGAAGACCGTCCTCGCCGACCGCGACGAGACGGAGACGCTCATCTTCGACGAGATCGATACGGGGATCAGCGGCAGGACGGCGCAGATGGTCAGCGAGAGGCTCGCGATGGCCGCGAGAAAGCGCCAGGTCCTTTGCATCACCCATCTCCCGCAGATCGCGGCGATGGCGGATCACCATCTCCTCATCCGGAAGGAGACGGACGGGTCCAGGACCCGCACAGGCATCAGGGAGATCAGCGGAGAGGAGATCACCGGCGAGCTTGCAAGGCTCATCGGCGGAACTACGATCACTTCCGGCGTCCTTCAGACCGCCGGTGAGATGAAGACGCTAGCGGAAGAGAAGAAATCACAGATCTGAACGCGGCATAACCTGAGGAGGAAGCGGTATGAAAAACATTCTATTTGTTGCATCGGAAGCTGTACCTTTTATCAAGACAGGCGGACTGGCCGACGTCGCAGGATCGCTGCCGAAGTGCTTTGACAAGCAGTATTTCGACGTCCGCGTCATGATCCCGAAATACATGTGCATCAAAGAGGAGATCCGCTACAAGTTCGAGTATGTGGACCACTTCTATATGTACTACAACGGCCAGGACCGCTACGTCGGCATCATGAAATACGTTCAGGACGGGATCACCTTCTACTTCATCGACAACGAGGGATATTTCAGCGGGCCGAAGCCTTACGGCGACTGGCTGTACGATCTTGAAAAGTTTGCGTTCTTCTCGCAGGCCGCGCTTTCCGCGCTCCCGGTCATCGGCTTCAAGCCGGACGTCATCCACTGCCACGACTGGCAGACGGGCCTGATCCCGGTCTATCTGAAGGACCGTTTCCGCGGCGGCGATTTCTTTAAGGATATCAAGTCCGTCCTCACGATCCATAACCTGAAGTTCCAGGGAGTCTGGGACGTGAAGACCATCCAGCGCCTTTCCGGCCTTCCGGACTATTATTTCACCCCGGACAAGCTGGAGGCCTACAAGAACGGCAACTACCTGAAGGGCGGCATCGTGTACGCCGACGCTGTCACGACTGTCAGCGATACCTACGCGAAGGAGATCCAGATGCCGTTCTACGGCGAGGGCCTTGACGGCCTGATGCGGGCCCGCTCGAACGCGCTCCGCGGCATCGTGAACGGTATCGACTACGATGAGTTCAGCCCCGAGACGGACACCCTCATCGCCCAGCAGTACAACGCGAAGAACTTCCGCAAGGAGAAGATCAAGAACAAGCGCGCGTTCCAGAAGGAATTCGGCCTTGAGCAGGATGAGAAGAAGTTCATGATCGGCGTCGTCTCAAGACTGACCGACCAGAAGGGCTTCGACCTCATCAACTGCGTCATGGACGAGCTCTGCTCCGAGGATCTCCAGCTGGTCGTCCTAGGCACCGGCGACGAGCGCTACGAGAACATGTTCCGCCACTATGACTGGAAGTACCATGACCGCGTATCGGCGCAGATCTACTATTCCGACGCGGTCGCGCACAAGGTCTACGCGTCCTGCGACGCCTACCTTATGCCGTCCCTCTTCGAGCCGTGCGGCCTGTCCCAGCTGATCGCGCTCCGTTACGGCACGCTGCCGATCGTCCGCGAGACCGGAGGCCTCAAGGATACGGTCCAGCCGTACAACGAGTTCGAGAATACCGGCACCGGCTTCTCCTTCGCGAACTACAACGCGCACGAGATGCTGAATACCGTGAATTACGCGAAGTACGTCTACTACGAGCGCCGCAGGGACTGGAACAAGATCATTGACCGCGCCATGGCGCAGGATTACTCCTGGAACGCGTCCGCCCTGAAGTACCAGGAGCTTTACGACTGGCTGATCGGTTACTGATACCGGTCCGCCGGCTGATGGTGTCATAATAAAAACTACGGAAGCGGAAGGGTTGCCTTGAAAGAGATTCTCAATAACCAGGTCCTGGTCAGCGCCTGCCTCGGCTGGTTCGTCGCGCAGGTGCTGAAGACGCTGATCGATATGTGGTCGAACGGAAAATTTTCCTTCGAGCGCCTGTACGGGAACGGCGGCATGCCGAGCTCGCACAGCGCTACGGTCTGCGCGCTCATGACGAGCGCGGGGTACCGCTATGGCTTAAGCTCTTTTGAGTTCGCGATCAGCTTTATCCTCGGCCTTGTCGTCATGGTGGACGCGATGGGCGTGCGCCGCGAGACCGGGAAGCAGGCGAAGCTCCTCAACATGATGATGGAGCAGGATTTCTGGAATTTTGATGACCCGGTGGTCTTCGAGAAAAAGCTGAAGGAATTTATCGGGCATACGCCGCTGCAGGTCGTGTGCGGGGCTGTTCTCGGCGTCATCGTGTCGTGTATTGCGGAGAGCATGCTATTTTCGTAACATGGTAGTATACTGACGCAGGCATCGGAATGGGTTCAAGGGTCCGGTGCCTGTTTTCCCGTCTCCCCGGCATGAAGCCGGGCAGGAGGTCCGGAGGCGTTGCCGGTGAAGCATTCAGGAAAGAAAAAAGAATATACCGCGCGGCTGCAGGCGCTTTTCCGGATGTCGGCGCTGGTCCTCGCGCTCGCCGTCCTTCTTTCCGCCTGCGGCAGGAAGGCCGCGGAGGAGCCGGAGACCGGGGAAACGCCGGTCCCCTACACCGCCGCGCAGATGACGCTCGTCGTCTCGTCGGAGCGGCAGCGGACGGAGGCGGTCTACGGGGAGCGGATCTGGAAGGTCCCCGCGGGCAGCGCGGGAGAAAACTACGAGCAGGCCTTTTACGGGCAGATGCGGGAGTTCTTTATCGAGCTCGCCGCCATGAACGGCATGGCGAAGGAGCGGGGGCTTAAGCTCGGCACGGACGAGCGGCGGCGCCTCGCGGAGGCGGCGGAGCGCTTTTACGGGGAGATCAGCGCCTCCGAAGGCGGCGCGCAGGTCCCCGGGCGCGAGGAGACGGAGGAGCTTTTCTTCCAGTACGCGCTCGCGCAGCGGCTGAAGGAATCCATGCTGTCGGACCGCCGCGCCGAGGTGAGCGAGAACGAGGCGAAGGTGATCCGGATCCGCCAGATCGTGAACAGCGACCGCGCCATGGCGGAGACCGCCCTTGACCGGGCGATGAACGGGGCGGACTTCTACGCGCTCGCCCAGAGCTACTCCGAGAGCAGGACGATCGAATTCCGCGCAGCGCGCGGGGAGCTTCCCGCCGCGTGCGAGGAGGCCGCGTTCGCCCTTGAGGAGGGCGGGATCAGCCCCCTCACGGAGGCGGACGGAAAGTTCTATATCTTCATGTGTATCGACAGCTATGACGAGGCGGAGACCGCGCTGCGCAAGCAGGCCATGCAGGGCGTCCGGCTGAAGCGGATCGTGAACGAAGCCTACGGGAAATATCTGTCGGAGCATATCATTACGGTCGATGAGGCCGCCTGGGAGAGCGTCGTGGCGAACGCCGCGCAGAGCTTCCGCGGGGCGGATTTCTTCGCCGCCGTCAGGGAGGGCATGGAGGATGAAGGCGTATAAGGCAGAGGACCTGAGGGCGCTCACGCAGGCGCTGTTCCTCACGGATATGTTCGACGGTTTCCTCCTTTCGGAGGCGGAGTTCCGCACCTACTGCACCTTTACCGTGGACGGCAGGACGGACCGCGGATGGTACACGGACGAGGAGCTCGAGGAGCAGCGGGTCGAGGAGCTTGCCTCCTACGGGAAGCTGCGCCCTGTCTGCTTCGGCCTCATCAAAGGGAAGCGGACGCCCGGCTTTTTCCGGATCGTGATGAAGCTTTCGCCGGAGGATACCGGAAAGCTCCTCAAGGAGAACCGTCCGGACCTTTCCCCGGAGTCGGCAGGCTTTTACATGAATTTCAGGTTTGAGGAGGGGACGCTTACCTGCGTCACCGCCGCGTCACTTAACATATTCCCGCCGGACCGCGCGCTCGAGGAGGCATGGGACCTTCAGGTCCTTGAGCTTTTCAGGAAGCGCGGGATCGCGGTATCTGTTTTATAAAGCACGGGCCGGGCATCCCGGGACGGGAGGCCCCGGCGCATGAAAAGGAGCAGGCATGAAAAAATTCGGAGACCAGACACCCGGCGGAGAGCCCTTCCTTGAGGTCGGGGAGTACGGCGAGGGCGGAAAAGCGGAGTTCTTTTCTGACGGCGCCGCCGGGGACGGGGCGGACACAGGCGCTCCTCCTGAGGAGGAGGACGCTGCTCCCGACCTTCTCGGGATCTATTTTGAAGAGGTGAACGCGATTCCCGCATTCGGGGAGGGCGAGGAGGAAGCGCTTTCCCGGCGCGCCGCGCAGGGCGATGCCGCCGCGCGCGACCGCCTGATGGAAGGCTACCTGAAGCACGCGCTCACCATCGTCAGGGAATACATGGGCGGCCCGGTCAGCGTCCCGGAGCTGATCGGGATCTCGAATCTTTCCATGGTCAAGGCGGTCCGCACCTGGCTTGACCATCAGGCGGCACCGTACGTAAGGCCGGCGGCGAAGACGGAAGATCAGGCATTGGCAACCCTTTCGCTTCGTGATACGATAACTGCGACCGTAAGAACGGACCTCGCAGCGGCGGTCGAGCGCGAGAACTTCAAGAAGAAGGAGTCGGAGGAGATCGCCGGACGCGCGAACCGCCTGACGGAGACCGCGCGCGTCATGGCCGGGGAGCTGGGACGGCAGGCCACGCCGGAGGAGCTGGCGGAACGCATGCGGATCCCTGTGGAGGAAGTGAAGGAACTGATCAGGATGACCATGCAGGCAATGTAATACTGTATGTTGGCAGGAGAAAGGAGTTCTATGAGTGTAAGAAGGATCTATGTGGAGAAAAAGCCCGACTACGCAGTCAGGGCGCACGAGCTCGACGCGGATATCAGGAGCTATCTTGGTATCGGGGGCGTCACAGGAGTGCGCGTACTGATCAGGTACGACATTGAAGACATGACGGATGCAACGTACGCGGCTTCCCGCGGGACCATTTTTTCAGAGCCGCCGCTGGACGATCTTTACGAGGAGACCTTCCCGCACGCCGCCGGCGACTTCATCTTTTCCGTCGAGTATCTTCCCGGCCAGTTCGATCAGCGCGCCGATTCGGCCGTGCAGTGCGTAAAGCTCATCAACGAGCATTCGAAGGCGGTGATCCGCTCCGCGACGACGTACGTTATCTCAGGCACGCTGACCGACGAGGAAAAGGCAGGGATCAAGGCGTTCTGCATCAACCCGGTGGACTCCCGCGAGACCTCTGAGGAAAAGCCGGCAACGCTGAACGTCGAGTATCCCGTCCCGGACGACGTCCCTGTCTTCGACGGGTTCCTTACCATGGACGAGGACGCGTTCCAGGCGCTTTACCGGTCGCTGAACCTCGCCATGACGTACACCGATTTCAAATTCATCCGCAGCTATTTCGACCAGGAGGAGCACCGCGATCCCACGATGACCGAGATCCGCATGCTGGACACCTACTGGTCCGACCACTGCCGCCACACCACCTTCCAGACGGAGCTTACGGACATCACCTTCCTTGAGGGCGACTACAGGGAGCGTCTCGAGAAGACCTACAGCAGCTATCTCGCTGACCGGAAGGAGGTCCTCGGGGACCGCAAGGACAAGTTCGTCTGCCTGATGGACCTCGCGCTCATGGGCATGCGGAAGCTCAGGAAGGAAGGGAAGCTCGCCGACATGGAACAGTCGGACGAGATCAACGCCTGCTCCATCGTGGTCCCGATCGAGATCGACGGGAAGGAAGAGGAGTGGCTCGTCAACTTCAAGAACGAGACTCATAACCACCCGACGGAGATCGAGCCCTTCGGCGGCGCCGCGACCTGCCTTGGCGGCGCGATCCGCGACCCGCTGTCCGGCCGCACCTACGTCTATCAGGCCATGCGCATCACCGGCGCCGGGGATCCCACGGTCCCGCTCTCAGAGACCCTGAAGGGCAAGCTTCCCCAGAGGAAGCTCTGCACCGGCGCGGCGCGCGGCTATTCCTCCTACGGCAACCAGATCGGCCTTGCGACGGGCTACGTAAAGGAGATCTACCACCCGGACTACGTCGCGAAGCGCATGGAGCTCGGCGCGGTCATGGCGGCGGCGCCGCGGAAGAACGTGATCCGCGCGAATTCCGACCCGGGCGACGTCATCATCCTCCTCGGCGGCGAGACCGGCCGTGACGGCATCGGCGGCGCGACCGGCTCCAGCAAGATCCACACCACGGCTTCCATCGAGGTCTGCGGCGCGGAGGTCCAGAAGGGCAACGCACCGACCGAGAGAAAGCTGCAGCGCATGTTCCGGCGCCCGGAGGTGAGCCTCCTCATCAAGAAGTGCAACGATTTCGGCGCGGGCGGAGTGTCCGTCGCGATCGGCGAGCTCGCGGCCGGCCTGGATATCGACCTCGACAAGGTCCCGAAGAAGTACGCCGGCCTTGACGGCACGGAGATCGCGATCTCCGAGTCCCAGGAGCGCATGGCGTGCGTCGTGGACCCGAAGGACGTGGACCAGTTCCTTGCCTACGCCCATGAGGAGAACCTCATGGCGGTGCCGGTGGCGGTCGTCACCGAAAGCCCGAGGCTCGTCATGCACTGGAGAGGCAAGACCATTGTCGACATCAGCCGCGCCTTCCTTGACACGAACGGCGCGCACCAGGAGGCGAAGGTCGAGGTCGAGATGCCGGTGAAGGCGGAGAGCCCGTTTGTCAGGAAGGACACGGGCGACGTGAAGGAGACCTGGCTGAACGTCCTTTCCGATCTCAACGTCTGCTCTCAGAAGGGCCTGGTCGAGATGTTCGACAGCTCGATCGGCGCCGGGACGGTGCTCATGCCGTACGGCGGCGTGAACCAGCTGACAGAGACCCAGGTGATGGTCGCGAAGATCCCGGTCCCGGAGGGAAGGACCGACGCGGTCACCCTGATGAGCTACGGCTTTGACCCGTTCCTTTCCAAGTGGAGCCCGTACCACGGCGCGGTCTACGCGGTCGCGGATTCCGTCGCGAAGATCGCGGCTGCCGGCGGCGACTGGAGGAAGCTCCACTTCACCTTCCAGGAGTTCTTCCGCCGCATGGACGACGAGAAGCCGCGCCGCTGGAGCCAGCCGTTCGCAGCGCTGCTCGGTGCCTACGAGGCGCAGACCGCGCTTGAAAAGGCAAGCATCGGCGGCAAGGATTCCATGTCCGGCACCTTCAACGAGATCGACGTCCCGCCGACGCTCGTGAGCTTCGCGGTGGACGTCGCCTCGGCAAAGACCATCATCTCCCCCGAGCTTAAGAAGGCCGGGTCCAGGCTGGTCGTGCTCGACGTGAAGAAGGACGCCGACAGCCTTCCGGACTGGGAGGACCTGAAGGCGCAGTACACGAAGCTGTTCGAGGATATCTCCGCCGGCAAGGTGCTCAGCGCCTACGCCGTCGGGCGCCACGGCATTGCCGAGGCGGTCGCGAAAATGTCCTTCGGCAACGCCCTCGGCGTACGGATCGAACACAGCTTTGACCCGCGCGATTTCTTCGCGCCGGGCTGGTGCTCGATCGTCCTCGAGATCCCGGACGGCAAGGTGGGAGAGCTTTCCATCCGCTACACGGAGCTCGGCGTGGTCACGGATTCCGGAAACCTCGAGTACGGAAATGCCCTGATCACGAACAGCGAGGCCCTCGCGGCGTGGACGAAGACGCTGGAAGGCGTGTTCCCGTCGAAGACGAAGGCCTCCGGCACGGCGGTCGATACGCCGGTATTCAAGGCGGACAGCGTTCATGTGTGCGCGCACAGGGTCGCGAAGCCGCACGTGTTCATCCCGGTCTTCCCGGGCACGAACACGGAGTACGATTCCGTCGCCGCGTTCGAGCGCGCGGGCGCGACGGCATCCGCCATCGTCTTCAAGAACCTTTCCGCGCAGGATATCCTCGATTCCGTCGAGGCCTACCGGAAGGAGATCGCGAAGTCGCAGATCGTGTTCTTCCCGGGCGGCTTCTCTGCGGGCGACGAGCCGGAGGGCAGCGCGAAGTTCTTCGCGACGGTCTTCCGTAACGAGGTCGTGAAGGAGGAGATCCTGAAGCTCCTGAACGAGCGCGACGGGCTGATGCTCGGCATCTGCAACGGCTTCCAGGCGCTGATCAAGCTGGGCCTCGTGCCCTACGGCGACATCCGGGAGCAGGCCGCGGACGCGCCGACGCTTGCCATGAACGGCATAGGGCGACACATCTCCAGGATGGCTGCTCTGAAGGTCGTCTCCGACAAGTCCCCGTGGCTTGCGAAGGCGAAGCTCGGCGGCATCTACGCGAACCCGATCTCCCACGGAGAAGGAAGGTTCGTCGCGCCGAAGGCTGTCATCGAGGAGCTCTTTAAAAACGGTCAGGTTGCGACGCAGTACTGCGATCCCTCGGGCCAGCCGACCATGGACGAGGCCTGGAACCCGAACGGCTCCTACATGGCGATCGAAGGCATCACCAGCATGGACGGCCGCATCTACGGAAAGATGGCGCATTCCGAGAGAGTCGGCGAGTTCGTCGCGGAGAATATCCCGTTCGAGCAGGATCTCCCGATCTTTGAATCCGGTGTTGCATACTTCGGATAATTCCGTTAAAATAGTGCGTTAGGTGACCAGCGGCGCGGAAATGCCATGCGGCATTTCCGCGCCGCTCTGTCTGTACTTCATCTGCGGCAGGATCAAAAAACAGGACCGGCAGGAGCGCTGCGCGCATACCGCGCGCCGGGTGCCTGCGCGGGCAACAGGAACCAGGAGTGATACAAGGAAATGATAAAAGTCGTAAAGTTCGGCGGCAGCTCGCTCGCCAGCGCAAAGCAGTTTAAAAAGGTCGCGGAGATCATCCGCGCGGACAAGTCACGCCGCTTCGTCGTTCCCAGCGCGCCGGGAAAGCGCGATTCCGGGGACACGAAGGTCACGGACATGCTGTACCAGATGTATGACGCGGCAGGGGACAAGACGAAATACAGCAAGATCTTCACCCAGATCAGGGGACGCTTCGAGGAGATCATCGAGGGCCTTGACCTGAACCTGAGCCTCGAGCACGAGTTCCAGACCATGGAGCAGAATTTCGTCCGCCAGATCGGGCGCGATTACGCTGCCTCCCGCGGCGAGTACCTGAACGGTATCATCATGGCGAACTACCTCGGTTACGAGTTCGTGGATCCCGCGGACATGATCGTCTTCCATGACGACGGGACGCTCGATCCGGACGCGACGAAGACCGAGGTCCGCGAGCGCCTCGACGGACTGAAGAACGCGGTCATCCCGGGCTTCTACGGCGCGAAGAAGGACGGCACCATCACGACCTTCTCCCGCGGCGGCTCCGACATCACGGGATCCATCATCGCCGGCGCGATCGGGGCGGACATGTACGAGAACTGGACGGACGTCTCCGGCTTCCTCTTAACGGATCCGCACATCGTCGACGACCCGAAGGTCATCGATACCATCACCTACCGTGAGCTCCGCGAGCTTTCCTACATGGGCGCGGGCGTGCTCCACGAGGAGGCGATCTTCCCGGTCCGCAGGGAAGGCATCCCGATCAATATCCGCAACACGAACCGGCCGCAGGACAACGGCACCATGATCGTCGCCAGCACCTGCAGGAAGCCGCAGTTCACCATCACCGGCATTGCCGGGAAGAAGGGCTTCGTCGCGGTCAACATCGATAAGGACATGATGAATTCCGAGATCGGGTTCGGCAGGAAGGTCCTGCAGGTCTTCGAGGACTGCGGGATCAGCTTCGAGCACATGCCGTCCGGCATCGACACCATGACCATCCTTGTGCACCAGACGGAGTTCATGGACCACGAGCAGGCGATCGTCTCCGGGATCCAGAGGGCGGTCCATCCGGACATCATCACGCTGGAGTCGGATCTCGCGCTGGTGGCGGTCGTGGGACGCGGCATGAAGGACCAGCGCGGTACCGCGGCGCGGGTGTTCGCGGCGCTTTCCCACGCGCGCGTCAACGTGAAGATGATCGACCAGGGCTCGAGCGAGTTCAATATTATCGTCGGCGTGAAGAATGAAGACTTTGAGACGGCCATCAGGGCGATCTACAATATTTTCGTGCTGACGCAGATCTGAGGCGCAAAGCGGAATATGTGAGGAAAAGCGGCTGCAGCATTAAAACTGTTTAATGCGGCAGCTGCTTTGCTGTAAAGGCAGGAGGAGAGATATGAGAGAGGTGATCGTGGTCGGCGGGGGCGCGGCCGGGATGGCTGCCGCTGTCTCCGCGGCGCAGGGCGGCGCGGACGTCCTGCTTCTTGAGAAGAACGAGAAGCTGGGCAAAAAGCTTTTCATCACGGGCAAGGGCCGCTGCAATCTGACGAACGCCTCGGACATGAAGACCGTCATGGACAATGTGGTCTCGAATCCGAGGTTCCTTTACAGCGCGTTCCGGACCTTCACGAACGACGATATCATGCGGCTGGTCGGGGAGAACGGCTGCCCCCTGAAGACGGAGCGCGGGAACCGCGTGTTCCCGGTGAGCGACAAGAGCTCGGACGTGATCCGGGCGCTGGAGCGGGCGCTGAAAAAGGCCGGCGTCAGGGTGCGGCTGAACGCGCCGGTGAAGGAGCTCCTGACGGAGGAAACGGAAGGAACAGACGTCCCGGCCGGAACGGACGGCATGAGTGGAACGGACGGCATGAGCGGAAAGGTCGTCACAGGCGGAAAGGACGGCGCGGGAGGGAAAACGCCGGGGCGGAGCGTGTGCGGCGTACGGACAGCGGACGGGCACGTTTACCGCGCGGACGCCGTGATCCTTGCGACCGGCGGTCTTTCCTACCGGACCACCGGGTCCGACGGGGACGGGCACCGCTTTGCGGAGGAGACGGGCCACCGGGTCACGGACCTCTGTCCGTCGCTGGTGCCGGTGATCGTAAAGGAGCAGCGCGCGGCCGCGGATCTCCAGGGGCTGTCCTTAAAGAACGTGCGCGTCACAGTGTACGACGGGAAAAAGGAGAAGTTCTCGGACTTCGGCGAGATGCTCTTTACGCATTTCGGCCTCAGCGGCCCGCTGATCCTGTCGGCGAGCGCCGTGGCAGGCCCTCTGTTAAGAAAGAAGGAGCTCAGGCTGGAGATCGACCTTAAGCCGGCGCTTTCGGAGGAGCAGCTGGACCAGCGGATCCTCCGGGATCTTAAGGAGGCGCAGAACAAGGAGCTCCGGAACTCGCTTTCCGGCCTGTTCCCATCGCGCCTGATCTCCGAGGTGATCCGGCAGTCCGGCATCAGCCCGGAAAGGAGGATCCACGACCTTACGAAGGAGGAGCGGGCGGCGCTGGTCCGCGCGACAAAGAGGCTGACCTACACCCTGACCGGCCTCCGCGGCTTCAGCGAGGCGATCATCACGAAGGGCGGCGTGAGCGTGAAGGACGTGAACCCGTCCACCATGGAGTCAAAAAAGCTCGGCGGGCTCTATTTTGCGGGGGAGCTTCTGGACCTGGATGCTATGACGGGCGGATTCAACCTGCAGATCGCTTGGAGCACCGGCTGGCTTGCCGGGATGAACGCGGGAGCCCCTTGAATAGTTTCATTGATACTCGGCACATACTCTGAGAAATTCTATTATTACTTGGCATATAGGTGCATGGTATGTTTCAAAAAACGCGCCTACTTGGCAAATAGGTGTTCAGTATGTTTCAATTCGACCCCGGGAACAGCCGTGAAAACCCAGTGTTTTCAAGGCTTCCCGGGGTTTTGCTGTATTTCATATGGCATATGGATTATTAAAATTCTATAAAATAGTTATTTTTACTTGGCATATAGAGTCAGAAGTATGTTCATTCTACTTGGCATATAGGACACCGGCGTGTTTCATTTCGTCAGCATGGATCCTGAAACTTGACCTGCTGTCAAAGTGCGGCAGCCCCATTTATTGCGTGGTCATATGCAGGTGAATGGCTTATAATAAAAGCATCTTTGCTGCATTACACAGGCATCGGACAGCATACTGACGGAGGTTATTACATCATGAGACGACATACCCTGAGAAAAATAGCCGCAGGTCTCCTCACGGCGTTACTGGCTACGGCAATAACGCTTCAGTCCTTTGGCACTGTCACAGGGATGCATGCTTCTTCACGGTACAGTCAGGCCGCCGGACCGGGGACGGGAGGCGCCGGAGTTTCCGGCGGGAACAGCAGAACACAGTCAGAGGCGGTCCTCCGGGCTCTTTCAGAGATCCCGGAATTCGACGCTGCTTTTTATGCGGATACTTATCCTGACGTAACGAAAGTATACGGACGGGATCCCGGAAGACTGAAAGAGCACTACTTAAGCTTCGGCATCTTTGAGGGCCGGATGGCGAACGGCAGCGATCTGTCTGCGTGGCAGCTCCGGGTCATGCGCCGCATCAGACGGTTCCTGGACTATAACCGGGACTATTATCTGGGGCACTTCATGGAAGAAGGCTTCCCCTGGTTCCACGCGGACACCTATCTCCTTAAGAATCCCGATGTAGCTGCACAGATCCGGGAGCAGTACGCTGCACAGGGGATCACGCCCACGGAGGAGCAGCTCCGTGAGGGCGCAGTGAGAGAGTACCTGGAGAGAGGCGCCCTGGAAGGAAGAAGCTCATGCTCTTCCTTTGATCCTGTGTGGGCGATCGTCGCAGATCCGGAGATCGCCTCCGCGGACAGGGGAAACCTGACGCCGGGCGAAGCGGCAGCTGCCTATGCGGCGCGGACCGGGAAGAACGACACGAAGGATCTTCTGGTGGGAACGCCGGACGGGATCCTTCAGCTTGTGACATCAGCCTCTTCCGGGACTGCCGCATCCGCGGGAACGGCAGGCAGGCAGGGCGGAGGAAGCGGTTCCGGCTCCGATTCCGGCAGCGACAGCGGTTCGGATGGAAAACCGGCTGAAGATCCGTCCGCCTTCCGGTTCCTCATGTATCTCTGCGGAAGCGATCTTGAGACAAGGACCGGCGACGGCTCCACCGCCATTACGCAGATCCTTTACGGTGTGTACAACATCCCGAAAGAATCTGCGGACCGCATGGAGTACCTGATCTGTGCCGGAGGCTCCCAGAACTGGCAGAACGACTACATGCATTCTCTGCTCAACACAGAAAGAAGGAATACTGCCCTTTATACAGTCAACAGGGATGAAGTCATCAGGCGCTTTGACGCGCTCCGATCCGGCACTGCACCGATCGCTCTTACCGCAAAAGAACAGAAAAGTCTTTTTGAGATAGATGAAAACATTGTTTTTAAAAACATGATCGGTCTTGTGTCCGGCGGTCTTGGTCTCGAAAAAAACAAGATCGTCCAGGATTATCTCATCAATAATGAGACCCTGCCTCTTAATAAGGAACAGCTGACCACCGGGAACAGTTCCATTTCCAGGAAAGACGTATTTGATTCCTTCATTAAGACCGCAAAAAAGAGCGGCAGCCAGTATAGTCTTGTTATTTTCAATCACGGCGGCGGGATACACTCCGGCATCTGCGTGGATGATGACAGCAATTCGAATGCGTCCGGGCTCAGCATCGCGGATATTCAATCGGTCCTGAGCAGCAATGATATGAAGATTTCCATGCTGGGCATGGACGCCTGTCTGATGAGCGGTATCGAGACAGCTTATTATCTCAGGGATTACTACGACTATATGGTCGCGTCGTCGGAAGAGGGCATGGATTCTTTCTCTTATCAGGATATCCTGACCGCCATAGCGCGGAATCTGGAGACGCCGGACAAGATCGGGAAAGAAGCTGCGATGGCCGCACTTGAATACAGGTATGTGCAGCACAGGGGAACTCCGGCACAGCTGGAGACCTGGGCGGTCCTGGACGGGAAAAAGGCGGAAGCTGCCGCCGCAGCGCTGAATGAACTGGCAAAGGAGCTGTATGCCTTCGCGGAAAGCGGTGACGAGAAGACAAAGCCGGTCCACGAAGCCATTATCTATGGGTCCTGGCTCGAGGCGCGGCTTCGCGCGAAGGATTACGGCGTCGACGAAAAAGACAGGAACAACAACTACGACTACGTGGACGCAGCCGCCTTCCTTCAGCGTCTTGAGGAAGAGATCATTAACATGAAAGAGACATACAAGAATGATCCCGAAGCGGCAGCGTTCCTTGAAAAGCTTTTGTCACCCGAAGAGGGAAGCAGCGTCCTTAAGAGAGCCCTGGAAGCGGTGAAGGATCTCGCGGTCGCCAATTATTCCGCGGAAAGAGATTCCTATGTCTTTTCAAAAGGAGTGATCGCAGGAGGGAAAACGGTCCCGGATGAAAACACGATGAATCAGCTTTACGGGGATTACTTTACCAGCGGGACCAGCCTGTATATCCCGTACTACAATGCATACGCGACCGAATCCTACACGAAGGGGATCAATGGCAGCTGGGCAACAGGGATGGAGCTTCTGTTCGGAAAGGATTCCGGCTACCGGAAGCTGATGGACGGATACCTCAGATACATCCAGCTGTCGAAAGACGGAACGGGAGAACTGGAACAGAACCGCAGAAACAATCTGAAAAAGGAACTGATGGCCGGCCGGCGTCTTAAGCTTGACGAAAAAGGAGAGATTAAGACAGACGAGAACGGAAATGAACTGTACGAAGAAGGCGAAAAAGGAAGGATCATCGGCTACGACGACATCCTTGACATGAAATGGGATCAGGCGGGTAAGGATCCTCAAAACAGATATTTAAGCATCATGATCAAAGCAGATGCATACAATGACGGCGAGCTGAGCAGCTTCACCTCCGGAGACCCATACCGGGATCTCATTGATACCTCAGACGCGATGAAGCTGTACATCTCGAGACGCGTGGAGGCGATCCGCAGCGACAGCTCCGGTGACGACAGCGGTAAGTCCTGGATGCTGGATGTCATCATAGGAGAAAGAGACGTGACTGTCCACAGCCTTGACGGGGTGGACAGCGCCATAAAAGTTTTTTCTGACCTGATCCAGTTCACGACGTTTGACGCGGTCCAGGGCACCGCGATAATGAAGGACGATACCGGAAAAGAACGGTGCGTTACGGAGATCGTGATGCCGTATCACGGAGTGCAGGATTTCGATCTGGAAAAAGCGGGAGCGGTTGATGCCGCGCTGGGACTGGTACCTGATGAGAACAGGGACTACAGTGCCTATACCATTCTTCGCGGATCTGTCACCCTGCAGGACGCAAATGCGAATGCTCCGGATGACGTGTGTCTGGTCTTCGGGCCCGACAGCACGGGGAAAACAGTGTATCTTGGGGCAGCGGAACGCGCCGCGAAGACCGGGTCGGTCCCGGAGGGGGAATCCGTTTACAACTACAGCGCGGTCAGCGGCGTCCGGGGGATCAGCATGGACCATGTGGTTACCGCTGCGAATGCGAACGGGTCGACTACCCTGGATTACGCGGAGCCTGGTTATGTCATACTGGAGACGAATCATTACTATCCTGTGACCGGGGACTCGGATATTGTGCTTAAAAAGGGTCTCTCAGACAATGAGGTACCGGGAAGAAGTGAACAGAATCTTTATTACTTCGGGATCACCCCGGGAGATGCCTATTATCTTGGAGATGTTTATCTTCTGAGCAGGCCCGTCGGAGAGACCGAAGCTGCTGAAGAACAGGGACAGATCATGTCCGATAAGCAGGAAACAGGAAAAGAAAACGTTCCGGAAGCAGGGCAGCAGGGCAGCGGGGAGCTGAACGACGGGAAGGCTGCAGCGGCAGTGATGCGGATGAACAGCGCCGGAGCACAGGAAACCGCATCTGCGGCCGCGGAAACTTCTCTGAAGTCTGAAGACCAGGAAGATGGCGGGAACACCGCAGATGAAAGCATCACCGGTGAAACCGCTGGAGATGAAAACACCGCAGATGAAAACGTCACCGGTGAAAGCATTGCCGATGAGATCATCGCCCGGGATACTGTCACCGACGGAAACACCACCGGCGGAGACCTGGAAGAAAAGAAAGATGACGACGGAATAAGCGGAACTGCGGATGGTGAAGAAAACACCCCGGACGCGAACGGCAGGAAGCAGGAAGAGGATCCGGCTGATGGAAGCAATGCGGAAGGCATCCGGACTGAAGGAAGCAACGCGGAAGGCAGCCAGGCTGAAGAAAGTACCGCGGAAGGCAGCCAGGCTGACGTAATTAACGCGGAAGATGGCGGGACACCGGAGGAAGAGAAGGATGGCGCTGAAATAAGCGGAACCGGGGAGGGTGAAGGAAACACCCCGGGCGCGGACGGCGAACAGACGGAAGGGACTCCGGCTGATGAAAACAGCAGCACCGAAACGATTGATCCCGAAGCTATTGATACCGAAAGCAGCAGTGACAAATAAAAGAAAAGCGGTTCCGGAATAATAAGATCCGGGCCGCAGGAGCCTTAAGGAAAAAGGAAAAAAGCCGGGACCGCGCAAGGTTCCCGGGAAAGGAAAGCATATGAAGAAGATCCATGCCGTCGCGATCGACGGGCCCGCAGGCGCGGGAAAATCCACCGTCGCGAAGATCGTGAGCCGCGAACTGGGCTATATCTATGTGGACACGGGGGCCATGTACCGTGCCATCGCGCTGTTCTTCCTTAAGAAGGGCATCAGCGCGGAGGACCGGCCCGCGATGGAGGCGGCGCTTCCGGAGATCGATGTTTCGATCCGCTACGAGGACGGCGCGCAGAAGGTCCTTTTAAACGGGGAGGACGTCTCCGGGCTCATCCGCACGGAGGAGGTCGGGAACATGGCGAGCGCGGCGAGCGCGTTCCCGCCGGTGCGCGCGAAGCTCCTGTCCCTGCAGCGCGGGCTTGCGGAGCGCGAGCCGGTGGTCATGGACGGCCGCGATATCGGCACGGTGGTGCTCCCGGACGCGGATACGAAGATCTATCTCACGGCGAGCGTGGAGGTCCGCGCGAAGCGGCGCTATAAGGAGCTGACGGAAAAGGGGATCTCCTGCAGCTTAAGTGAGATCGCGAAGGACATCGAGGCGCGTGACTGGCGCGATATGCACAGGGAGACCGCGCCCCTGAAAAAAGCGGATGATGCCGTCCTGGTCGACAGCTCGGACATGACGCTTGAGGAGGTCTGCAGCACCATCCTGGCGGTCGTCCGCGGGGAGAGGTACGCACGATGAAGGACATCCGGCTCGCGAAGACCGCCGGCTTCTGCTTCGGCGTAAAGAAGGCTGTAGAGACCGTATACCGGGAGGCGGAGACCGCGGACGGGCCGGTCTTTACCTACGGCCCGATCATCCATAACGAGGAGGTCGTCCGCGACCTTGAGGAGCGCGGCGTGAAGGTGATCCGTTCAAAGGAAGAGCTTGCCGGGATCCGGAAGGGCACCGTCATCATCCGCTCCCACGGCGTAGGGAAGGAGATCTACGATATCCTCGGGGAAAACGGCGTGCGCGTGGTCGACGCGACCTGTCCCTTCGTCGGCAAGATCCACGACATCGTCCGCCGGGAAAACGAAGCCGGGCGGCGCGTCGTGATCATCGGGGACCCCTCGCACCCGGAGGTCCGGGGCATCCGCGGATGGGGCCGGGAGGACACGGAGGCCGTGGATTCCCTTGAAGATTTCCTTAAAAAGGTGCCCCTCCGGGACGGGAAGCTGAGCATCGTTGCCCAGACTACGTTTCATCATGGAAAGTTTAAAGAAATTGTTGATAAAATTGATGAATTGGGTTATGATGTACGGTGTTTTAATACGATTTGCAATGCCACGCAGGAGAGACAGGCTGAGGCTGGAGAAATTGCTTCAAACGTCGACGCGATGATCGTGATCGGCGGTAAGAACAGTTCCAACACGCGGAAACTTGCGGAAATCTGCGGTGCTGTGTGCAGGAATACGTTCTTCATACAGACGCGCAGTGACCTGAAACCGGAAACCCTGACTTCTTTTAACAGCATAGGCATTACAGCGGGAGCATCGACCCCGCAAAAATTAATTGAGGAGGTTCAAACCATTGTCGGATCAGAGTTTTGAACAGATGCTGGAAGAGTCTTTTAAGACGATTCACACGGGAGAAGTAGTCAAGGGTACGGTACTGGATGTCAAGGAGGATCAGATCATCCTCAACATTGGGTATAAGTCTGACGGGATCATCACCCGCAGCGAGTATACCAACAACAACAGCCTTGACCTTAGGACCGTCGTCCAGATCGGCGAGGAGCTGGAAGCAAAGGTCATGAAGGTCAACGACGGCGATGGGCAGGTTTCCCTTTCCTACAGAAGACTTGCTGCCGACAGAGGCAACAAGCGCCTTGAAGAGGCTTACAACAACCACGAGGTCCTTACCGCAAAGGTCGTCCAGGTGCTGAACGGCGGACTGAGCGTTCTTGTCGACGAGGCGAGAGTGTTCATCCCGGCAAGCCTTGTTTCGGATTCCTACGAGAGAGATCTCAACAAGTACGCTGACCAGGAGATCGAGTTCGTCATCACCGAATTCAATCCGCGCAGGCGCCGCATCATCGGCGACCGCAAGCAGCTTATGCTCGCAAGGAAGGCCGAGCTCCAGAAGGCCCTGTTCGAGCGCATCCAGCCGGGCGATGTCGTCGAGGGCGTCGTGAAGAACGTCACCGATTTCGGCGCATTCATCGACCTGGGCGGCGCTGACGGCCTGCTCCACATCTCTGAGATGAGCTGGGGCCGCATCGAGAACCCGAAGAGAGTCTTCAAGTCCGGCGACAAGGTTACTGTCCTGATCAAGGATATCATGGGCAGCAAGATCGCGCTGAGCCTGAAGTTCCCGGAGCAGAATCCGTGGCTGAACGCGGCAGAGAAGTACGCGCCGGGCAACATCGTTTACGGCCGCGTTGCCCGCATGACCGATTTCGGCGCGTTCGTCGAGCTTGAGCCGGGCGTCGATGCCCTGCTTCATGTCTCCCAGATCGCGAGAAGGCACATCGACAAGCCGTCGGATGTCCTTGAGATCGGACAGGAGATCGAGGCTCAGATCGTTGACTTCAACGAGAACGACAGAAAGATCTCCCTCAGCATGAAGGCACTTGAGATGCCGCAGCAGCAGGACGATGTCGTCTACAGCGACTCCGACGCTCCGGCGGATATGCAGTAAATCACCTGATAAGTTCAGAACGCGGGCTCCCTGTATGCGGGGAGCCCGTTTCCGTGCAGGAAAAGCCATGCAGGAGGCTGTATGAAACTTGCGTTTTTTTCTTTTACGGAAAGAGGCGGCGCGCTTGCTGAAATGCTGCGCGCCTCCTTTGCGGAGAAGGGGGACGATGCCGTCCACGTGCGCGGAAGCTCCGTGAAAGAGGCAGTCGCGCGGTTGTTCCGTTCGTGCGACGCGCTGGTCTTTGTCGGCGCGGCAGGGATCGCGGTCCGGCTGTCCGCGCCCTTTATAGAGGATAAGTTCCGCGACCCTGCGGTCGTTTCCGTGGACGAGTACGGGCGCTTTGCGGTCCCGCTTCTTTCAGGGCACGTCGGCGGCGCGAACGCGCTCGCGGCCCGGATCGCCGGGCTTACGGGCGGCGTTCCCGTGATCAGCACCGCGAGCGACCTGAACGGCTGCTTCCAGGTCGATCTTTTCGCAAAGCGGAACGGGCTTGTCATCACCGACCGCGCCCTCGCGAAGGAGGTCACTGCCGCGCTGCTAAAGGGCGGCACCGTCGCCTTCATGAGCGACGTCCCGGCTGGCGGGGAGCTGCCGGACGGGCTCGTGCCGCGGGACGGCACCTCGGGCTGTATGATCCTGGTGAGCGCGGCTGCGGACGCCGAAGGGCAGGTCAGGGCTGCCTCGCCGGGAAGGGTCCTGCCCTGTGAGAAGGGCCGTATCCTCACGCTGGTCCCGCGCCAGTACTGTCTCGGAGTCGGGTGCAGGAAGAACGCCGACCCGGCCTCCGTACGGCAGCAGGCCCTCGAGTTCCTCAGGAGGCTGAACGTGCGCCCGGAGGCCGTCTCGGTGGTCGCGAGCATCGACCTTAAGAAGGACGAGCCGGCGGTCGTATCGCTTGCGGAGTCGCTTGGCGCGGAGCTCAGTACCTTCCCCGCGGAGGTCCTGGCGGGCGTTCCCGGGGAGTTCGAGGGGTCGCCGTTCGTGCAGGAGACGGTCGGCGTCGCCAATGTGTGCGAGCGCGCTGCCATGCACGTATTTCCCGAGCGGATCGCCGGGAAGACAAGGGGCAGGGGTGTGACCTTCGCGCTCAGCAGGCGGCCCGTTGCGGTCTTTTTCGACGCGCCGGAGGAGGAGACGGGGGAAGGAACGGCAGCCTTCCCTGAGACGTCCGCCACGGAGAGGGCGGTCTCCTGCGTCGTGGCCGGCGGCGCCTACCAGGGGAAGCACGCGTTCGCGGAGCGCCTTTTAAAGGAAGGCACGGTCCTGGAGATCGTGGACCCGGATCCCGCGCGCATTGCGGGCGCGGGCACGGGGGAAATGCCGGCAGCGGCCGAAAGGGAAGCGGAACGGCTTCTCGCGGAGCACCCGGCTGCCGCGTTCGTGCTGCGGGAGACCGGCTGCGGCGTCGTTCCCGCGGACCCGGATGCGCGGGCCCTCAGGGAGGCGTCCGGACGGCTCCTGACCGCGCTCTCGCGCCGCGCGGACCGGGTGTACACCGTGGAGTGCGGCATCAGCCGCAGGCTGAAGGGATAAGGGGCCCGAAATACGTCCGGACAGGGAACCTGTCCGTTGACAAACGCGGAAATACTGATTAAAATACGTAATCGAATGCATTGATCGCGCAAAGTAGCTGCGGGGCGCCCGGAGAAGAGAGAGGGATCGCCGGCTGAGAGTCCTTCCGAAGGTCCGCAGGCGAAATTTCACGCGGGAGCATCGGCGCTGAAGCCGTTTTCCGACGGTGCGTAGGCGCGGACGTTTCTCCACGTTACGGAGCCGAAAGTGCCTGCCTTTCCGGCAGGAAGCAGGGTGGTACCACGGCAGTCAGTCGTCCCTCCGGTTTTCCGGGGGGACGTTATTTTTTTAAAAAAGGAGAATACCATGCAGAGCCTCGAAGAGTTAAGTGTAGAGATCGAAGCGATCCGGAAGGAGATCATCGACGGCGTAAAGTCAAAGACCGCTCCCGAAGCCTTCTATGAGTTCCGGAAATCCTTCCTGGATTCCAAGTCCGGCAGGATTGGGCGCCTTATGAAGGAGATGCGCAACATCCCGAAGGAGCAGAAGGCGGATTACGGCAAGAACGTCAACGTCCTGAAGGACTGGGCGCTTGAGCACTTCAAGGAGATGGAGAGCGTCGTCCGCGAAAAGCAGCTCGAAGCGAGATACGAGAGGGAGAAGATCGACATCACCGAGCCCGCCGTCAGGACGGAGGAGGGACGCCTGCACCCCGTGACCCAGGTCCGCAACCAGCTGACGGACATCTTTGCCTCCATGGGCTTCGAGGTCTACGAGGGCTCCGAGATCGAGACGGACTACTATAACTTCACCGCGCTCAACACGCCGCAGGACCATCCGGCGCGCGACATGCAGGACACCTTCTACCTTTCCCCGGAGTTCCTGCTCCGCACGCAGACCTCCGCGGGCCAGATCCACGTCATGGAGGCGAAGAAGCCGCCGATCAAGATCATCTCCCCCGGAAAGGTCTTCCGTTCCGACGACGACGCGACGCATTCGCCCATGTTCACGCAGATGGAAGGCCTGGTCGTCGACAAGGGCATCACGCTCTGCGACCTGAAGGGCATGCTTGACGTGTTCGTCAAAAGGATCTTCGGCGAGGACACGGTCACGCGTCTCCGTCCCTCCTACTTCCCGTTCACGGAACCGTCTGTCGAGGTCGACGTAAGCTGCTTCGAGTGCGGCGGCAAGGGCTGCCGTCTCTGCAAGGGCACCGGCTGGATCGAGATCCTCGGCGCCGGCGTCGTCAACAGGAAGGTCCTTGAAAACTGCGGCATCGATTCCGATGAGTACTCCGGATTCGCGTTCGGCCTGGGCCTTGAGCGCATCGCCATGCTGAAGTACGGCATCAACAACATCCGGCTGCTGTTTGAATCCGATCTGCGCTTCTTAAAGCAGATCAATGACTGAGAGTAAGGAGGACACTTGAATGTTAGTACCTTTCAGCTGGCTTAAAGAATATGTGGATATCGACATCACCCCGCAGGAGCTTGAAAAGAAGCTGTTCGACTGCGGCTTTGAGGTGGAGGAGCTCTACGAGGTCGGGCGCGACATCTCGAACGTCGTCGTCGGCCTGGTCGAGACCTGCGAGGCGATCCCGGACACGCACCTCCATGTCTGCACCGTGGACGCCGGCAGATACGGAAACTTCCAGGTCTGCTGCGGTGCGGACAATGTCCATGCGGGCGGAAAGTTCCCGCTTGCGCTGATCGGCGCGCAGGTCTACATGACCGCGAAGGACCATAAGACGGTCGAGGGCACCATGACCATCAAAAAGGGCAAGCTGCGCGGCTACGAGTCGCACGGAATGCTCTGCTCGGGCGTGGAGCTCGGCCTGACGGAGAACCTTTATCCGGGCGCGGGCTACAACGGCCTCCTGGTGCTTCCGGAGGACGCGGAGCCGGGCGATGACGTGAAAAAGATCACCGGCCTTGACGACTGGATGTTCGACATCTCCATCACCGCGAACCGCCCGGACTGCCAGAGCGTCTTCGGCATGGCCCGCGAGGTGGCGGCGGCACTCGGGAAGCAGGTGAAGATGCCGGCGACGGATTATCATCCGACCGAGGTCGAAAAGGAAGGCTTTAATGTGACCGTGGAGGCGCAGGACCTCTGCCCGCGCTTTATCGGCCACTACGTCTACGACGTGAAGATCGGGGAATCCCCGGCATGGATGAAGCGCCGTCTTGCGCTTGTCGGCATGGATTCGATCTCCAATATCGTCGATATCACGAACTACGTCCTGAAGGAGCTTGGACAGCCCATGCACGCCTACGACGAGAATTATATCGAGGGCGGCGTGATCAACGTCCGGCGCGCGCATGACGGGGAGAAGATCGTGACCCTCGACGGAAACGAATACGCCCTGAACCACGAGAACCTGGTCATCTGCGACGGCGTGAAGCCGGTCGGCCTGGCAGGCGTCATGGGCGGACTGAACTCCGAGATCCGCGAAGACACGAAGTCGGTCATCTTCGAGTGCGCGAAGTTCGCGAGGGACAATGTCCGCAAGACCGCGCGCGCGCTCGGAAAGAACTCCGACGCCTCCTCCCGCTACGAGAAGGGCGTCGACGAGTACGCGACCGTCATGGGCATAAAGCGCGCCCTGCACCTCGTGGAGGAGCTTCAGTGCGGCAAGGTCTCGAAGACCCATGTGGACTGCAACAGCGGGAACTCCCTTGAGCCGCGCGAGATGAAGGCCAGCATCGCCCGCGTGAACGGCGTGCTCGGGATCACCGTGCCGGACGAGGACATCATCCGCATTCTTACGAACCTCTGCATGGACCCGGTCATCGACGGCGACGAGCTGACCATCAGGATCCCGGCGTACCGCGACGACATGGAATCCTACCAGGATATCGCGGAGGAGCTGATCCGCGAGTACGGCTACGACCACGTGGAGGGAACGCTCATGCCGACAGCCGCGGTGACCGCGGGCGGCACGAACCTGAGGCAGCGCACGGAGCTGAAGCTGAAGAAGGAGCTCTGCGCCGCGGGCGCGAACGAGGCGGTCCACTACTCGTTCTTCTCCCCGGCAGACCTTGACCTCCTGAAGCTTCCGGAGAACGCGCCCGAGCGCCACGCGATCCGCCTTATGAACCCGATCAACGAGGACCTGTCCCTCATGCGCACGACCCTTGCGCCGCAGATGGTCGCCGCGATCGCGCGGAACCAGAAGCGCGGCACGCTGAACGGGCGCCTGTTCGAGATCGGCAGCCGCTTCCTCGCGAAGGACCTGCCGCTGAACGACTACCCGGAGGAGCGCCCGACGCTCGCGGTCGGCATCTTCGGTGAAAACGAGACCTTCTTCACGCTGAAGGGGATCGCGGAGGAGGTCGCCGACGCGCTGTTCGTGAAGTTCAGCTATGAGCGCGACGAGAAGCCCTTCCTGCACCCGTACCAGACCGCTTCCATCATCTGGGACGGAAAGAAGGCGGGATATCTCGGAAAGCTCGCGTATGACGTCGCGGACAAGACCGATATGCGCGTGCCGGCGTACATCATGGAGATCGACCTCGGCCTTCTCGCGGAGGCTTACGGAAGAAGGCCGTCCTACAGGCCCATCCCGAAGTTCGCGGAGGAGAAGCGCGACCTCGCCCTTGTCATGGACGAGTGCTGCTGCTGCGGGCCGGTCGAGGACTGCATCCGCGAGGCGTGCAGGCAGGTGACCGACGTGCAGCTGTTTGACATCTACCGCGGGGACCAGATCGCGGAAGGAAAGAAGAGCATGGCGTTCACCGTCACCTTCACCCCGGGGGACGAGCCGCTCACGCCGGAGGCTGTGGACCAGATGGTCGCCGGGATCCTCAAGAAGCTTCACAAGAAGATGAATGTTGACTTGAGATCGTGATTATGCTAATATCCATCTATATGCGATCTTAAGGAGTGTTTTTTGGAAATGCTGAATACATTATTATCTGTCGTGTTTGTTATCGTGTGCGTGGTCCTCACTGTATTCGTCCTGATGCAGGAGGGAAAGCAGAGGGGTCTGGGCTCCATCGGCGGCATTGCTGAATCCTACTGGGGAAAGAACAAGAGCCGTTCCATGGAGGGAACGCTTGAGATGGTCACGAGGGTGGCCGCGGTCCTGTTCCTGGTGATCGCGTTCATTCTGAACATCGTAAAATAATGATCCGGAAAAGGGCCTCCGCAGCGCGGGGGCCCTTTTATCACTATCTGGCGAGAATACCCCCGCTTCTGTTATGAAGTGACCTTTGTCAAGAAATAGATACAGCGTCAAACAAACTTTTTCTTGGCCGCCACAGTTGAGTGACCTGTCAGCATCTGCAAGGAGCTCT
>Ga0129307_1000589_pt1 | contig 53361 bp, 43 predicted proteins | sample P1105metagenome_FD_94437 | JGI IMG/M metagenome (GOLD analysis project Ga0129307, IMG submission 94437) | Capybara group fecal microbial communities from Wisconsin, USA - P1105 metagenome | ecosystem: Host-associated > Mammals > Digestive system > Large intestine > Fecal | place: USA: Wisconsin... | reverse complement strand
TCAGGTGATTTTTTTGTGTAACTCTTTCTCCCCACCCGCATAGCAGGTGGTTTCTTGTCTCATACGACTCCTTTCTTTTAAAAGAAACTCGTTTTCGTATTCGACTGGGTCACGACCCGTAATAAAAAAGCGGATCGACGGATCCGCATACATTCATTTGTGATATGTCTCGTTGTTGATTATCTTGAATCCCCTGAACATCTGCTCCAACAGTAATATCCTGGCCAGTCTATGGGGAAACGTCATCTTGGAAAATGACATTTTTTTATCAGCACTCTTTTTCAAAGCTTCAGCCAGTCCAAGAGATCCTCCGATTATGAAAGTGATATCACGGCTGTGATCCTGTTCGTTCTTCAACATACCCGAAAAACTAACGGAATCGGTCTGTTCCCCCTCTATCGCCAGGACTATCATGGTGCTGTTCTTCAGGATATGTCTCTCTATTCTCTCTCTTTCCTTTTCCAGTATGATCTCGATATCCCTTTCACTGGGATCGACCGGTATCTTTTCGTCCTGGACCTCTATGATTTCTGTGGTGCAGAATCTGGAAAGCATCTTCAGATACTCATCCTGAATGGCTTTATAGTATTTTTCTTTTATTTTACCTACGGATATGAGCCTTATCTTCACTTATCTGACCCCACTTTGAAAGTTCCTGTGACAGAAGTCCTGTTTGCACTGATTATAAACAAATCTTTGTTGATCTCAATTCCCTGTTTCTCGCAGAAACCCGCCACGGTCCTGAATGCCAGGATTTTCTTGTTGTTATGGCTGCTTATATGTCCCAAAATAAGGCCCCTTACGCCTCTCTTATACAACTCAAGTGCGGTTCCTGCAGCAGTCATGTTGGACAGATGTCCTTTATTTGACATTATCCTCTGCTTAAGGGCATAGGGATAAGGACCATTCCGGAGCATCTCAATGTCATGATTCGCTTCCAACACGACCAGGGAAGAGCCTTCTATGGCATCCAGCATATTTTCAGTCACCTTTCCGGTATCGGTAAGTATGCTCACCCTGTTATTCCCTGAACCAAGAGAATATCCAACGGGATCAGCAGCATCATGACTGACTGAAAAAGGCATTATACAGAGATCCTTAATGAAGAAATCCGTCTTGTCAACCACCCTCTGGTTCTTAAGGGCGATGTTCCCTACCTTATCCTCCATCTGTTCCCAAGTCAGAGCATTTGCATATACGGGTATGTCAAATTTCCGGCTCATGACACCCACGCCTTTTATATGGTCTACATGCTCGTGAGTTATTATGATCCCGTTTATAGAATGCGGATCTACGGAGACTTCTTGAAGAGCCTGTGTCAGCTGTGAGCCCGTGACCCCCGCATCCACCAGTATGTTCGTCTCTCCTGCACTGATAAGATATGAGTTGCCGGAGGAACTGCTGAATAGAGGAGTTAGTCTGATGTTCATATTGTCTATATTATCACAATGTCTTCCTTAAGCATAAAAGAAAAAGCCGGAACCAAACAGGTAGGTCCGGCCTTTTCTCAGGATACTCTCCCGATCATTTATCTTTCCGTCAAGCGTTGATTTTCTCTTCGATCAGTTTTACGAGGTCTCCGACATTGTTCAGAGCTTCGGAATCATCCTGGATCTCAATGCCGAATTCATCCTCGATGTCCATAAGGATGTCGATGGCATCAATGGAATCAAAGCCAAGATCCTTAAAGGTGGTCTCATCGGTGAGTTCTATATCTTTCTTTCCGGTTTCCTTCATTATGATTTCTTTAAGTTTTTCGAATGTCATTTCATGTTCCTTTCTTAGCTTGTTCTTAAATTGAATTGTATCATAATGATACGAAAGGTCAATACTGGAAGGAATGACGCCTCGTTCTGCTCCGTTTTCAAATACTTTAGCTTCAAGCTGCTTTAATTGTTCTGAGCTCATATTTTACAATTGATTTATTTCTTGCGTTTATTTATACTGAAGTCAAAAGATTTCTTAATAAAGGAGCTTATCAGTTATGGGAAAATTTGTAGTTCGTGCCACCAATACAGGCACCAAATTTGATTTAAAGGCAAAAAACAGCCAGGTTATATTATCCAGCGAAGTCTATGCTTCCAAGAATTCCTGCTTAAAGGGAGTGGCTAGCGTCCAGAAGAATGCTCCCAAAGCTGCTGTTGAGGATCAGACAGTAGATGGCTTCAAGGTCGAGAAACATCCAAAGTTCGAGATCTTCGAGGACAAGAAAGGTGAGATAAGGTTCCGTCTCAAGGCAACCAATGGTCAGATCATCGGCGTAAGCGAAGGATACAAGTCCATGGCTGCATGCAAGAACGGAATCGACAGCGTAAAGACAAACGCCGCTGATTCTACTATAGAAGATACCACTATCTGAAAGATCAAAAAAATCAAAGGCCGAGACCTTTGATTTTTTTTGTCCCTTTTTTCTCACTAGGGGTTATCAACAATTGTTGATAACCCTGTTGATTACTTACAGATTCTTGGTCCAGCACCTTCTTCTTCTGATCTCATAATCGGTTCTGAACTTCTCCCACATAGTCTGAACATTCGTGTTCAGTTCCAGTTCCGGTCCAGTCTCTGCAAATTCGATATCATCGGCTTTAGCACGCTTATATATATCCGTCATGAGTATGGCCGGCACTCCTGCTTTTCTGTATTCGCCTTTGACTGCGACCAGATACATATCGAGTATCCTAGGCTTTCTTATGTCTTTGAGCAATCCGATCCAGCCTGTCGGGAACAACCTGCCGTTGCACTTCTTCATTGAATCAACAAGGCTCGGAGCCAGGATGCCCAGTGCAACAAGCTCATCATTCTCGTTGACCACGAGGGATATATATCTCAGATTGATCAGGGAAAGGAACTGTCCGGCATAATACTTTATCTGTTCTTCTGTCAGCGGAACAACTCCGTACAGTTCTTTGTATTCGCTGTTGAGGAGTTCGAAAATTCTTGGGATATATGGTTTCAGATCCGCTTTTGTTTTAAGCTGCAGGACCCTGAAGTTATTCTTCGTTGCGACTCTTTCTGCTATCCTGTCGATTCTGTCTATATCTTCGCACTCGATATATACTTTATGCTCAGTCCAGTCGACGGCTTTTTCGAATCCGTATCTCTCCATGAATTCTGCATAATACGGATAATTATAATAGGTTATAAACATGCCCTGCTGATCAAAACCATCTATCAGCATGCCCTCTTTGTCAAGATCACAGAATCCGATAGGTCCAATCATGGCACTGAGGTTTTCTTTTCTTCCCCACTCCTCTATAGTCTCTATCAGTTTTACGAATACTTCGTAATCCTCGATGAAATCCATCCTGGTGATCCTTATCTGGCTGGTATTCCAGATATTGTTTGCCTTGTGACTTATAATGCCTCCGATTCTTCCTACAGTCTTTCCGTTCTTTTCTGCCAGGAAGAATCTCATGTCACAATATGAGAAAGCAGGATTCTTCTTCTCATTGATATTCGCCATCTCATCCATCACCATACATGGCACGTATTGAGGGACATCTTTGTACATCTTATTCGGGAATTCCACATATTCCAGTCTGTCTTTTCTGGTTTTCACTTCCCTAATAATAACCATCACAATTCTCCTTTAAAAAAGAGGATCTTTATAATAAGATCCTCTCATTATTTATTTAATTATACTTCTTTTCAGGCAATAGTTGCATTCTGTTTCTTTGATTTTCTTCTGGAGATTATTTTTACGATTACTATTATTATTATCGCTATCACAGCTATGAGTCCAAGTACTGGAAGCGATGATACAAACAGCACCAGTATGTCTCCCATGTAATCCACCATGTCATTGAATGTTGAGGATATCCCGTTTGCCATTCTATCCCATATGGTCTTCTCATCATAAGCATTGATAGCAGAAGATTTAGCTTCATTGAGAGTGATGTTGACAGTGGAAAAACGGACCTTATTCTCTATTCCTTTTTTCTCCCCCTTGAGATTTTCAAGCTGATAGATGATGTTGCTCATCTCTTCCTCGATGGTTATGATATCCTGCATCTCCGTTGCGGTCTTGAGATACTCTTCCATCTTTCTGTATCTGGTTTCAAGAAGGTCGATCCTGCTGGCTATGTCATAATATTGATCCGTAGTATCTTCTACATTGATCCTCTTGGAGGTTACCTTCATTTCCTTATCAACTCCGTTGACAAACTCATCAAGATTCTCCACCGGGATCTTTAAGACCAGTGATACATATCTCAGATCATCTGAGCCTTTCGTACCCGAACTATATTCCGTATATACATATCCTCCAAGTTTTGAAAGTTTCATCTTTATAGAAGCATAATCCTGATCATACTCTTCTGTAATGATGCTCATGTCCACCATATATATGAGCATCTGTCCCTCTACCGTATTCTGTACTATATTCTGATATGACTCTTCTTCAGAGTCAGTAGGTGCTGGCATAGGTTGAGGTTCTGCCTCCGGAGAAAGATAGTCTTCCTTGCCCTCATATCCGATGTGATCTGACTGCTTACCACAAGCTGCAAAAAGAATACATATTACGATTATTACGGCAACTATACCGGACAACTTTTTCATTTATTTTTCCCTCCGTTTTTTGTTTTCATACATTATGACGCTATCATACTCGGAAAAGTTCCACTTTCCAGTTCTATTATCTCACAATATCGCTGTTCTCCGCTTTTTATTGCCAAAGTTTTTTCCATAGTATAAAATTGATTTTTGGAATTTTTTTAGAAGGGAGCAACCGTTTTGATTAGAGATGATTTGAGAAATATCGCCATAATTGCGCATGTTGACCATGGAAAGACCACACTTGTCGATGAGATGCTGAAACAGGGAGGCATATTCCGCCAGAATCAGGTCGTGGAAGACAGAATCATGGACAGCAACGACATAGAGCGTGAAAGAGGGATAACCATACTTGCCAAGAATACCTCTGCCTATTATAAAGGCGTAAAGATCAACATAGTGGACACTCCCGGACATGCTGATTTCGGAGGAGAGGTGGAGCGCGTTCTCAAAATGGTGAACGGAGTCCTGCTCCTGGTAGATGCTTATGAAGGACCTATGCCTCAGACAAGATTCGTTCTCCAGAAAGCTCTGGAGTTGAATCATAAGATTATCATTGTCATCAACAAGGTCGACAGACCCGACGCCAGATCTCTTGAAGTCGTTGACGAGATCCTTGAGCTTCTCCTGGAGCTTGATGCAACAGATGAGCAGCTCGACAGTCCGATCATATATTGTTCCGGAAGAGCAGGAACTGCATCCACAGATCCTGATGAGCCTGGAAAAGATCTTGCTCCTCTTTTTGATGCCATCCTTGAGCATATAGATCCTCCCAAGACGGATCTCGATGCCCCTCTTCAGATTCTTGTTTCATCGATAGAATACAATGACTACGTAGGAAGACTTGCTATAGGCAGAATAGAAAACGGGATCATTTCTAAAAATATGGATGTTGTTCTTACGGATTATCATGATAAAGACCTGAATGAAAAAGCACGTATTAATACGATTTATCAGTTTTCGGGCCTTACAAGAGAACCGGTAGATAGTGCATCTGGCGGAGATATCGTATGCTTCTCAGGAATATCAGATGTCAACATAGGCAATACGGTATGTTCGCCTAACTTCCCAGAGCCGATACCTTTTGTCAAGATATCAGAACCAACAGTAGAGATGACATTCTCTGTTAACAACAGTCCCTTTGCTGGTAAGGAAGGAACCTACGTCACCTCCAGGCACTTAAGAGACAGACTTTTCAGTGAGCTTAAGAAAGACGTATCACTAAGAGTTGAGGAAACTGATTCCCCTGACTCCTTCAGAGTACTTGGAAGAGGAGAGATGCATCTTTCCATCCTTATAGAAACAATGAGACGTGAAGGATACGAGTTACAGGTAAGCGCTCCTAAAGTCCTATACCGTACCGTGAACGGAGTTCTTGAAGAGCCAATGGAGAGACTTGTTTGTGATGTTCCTCAGGAGTGTTCTGGAAGTGTAATTCAGAAGCTAGGTTCCAGAAAGGGCGAAATGGTCGAAATGCATCAGATCGGTGACAGAGTTCGTCTCGAATTTATCATTCCATCCAGAGGCCTTTTCGGTTATTCAAATGACTTCATGACCGACACTAAAGGCGAAGGAATCATGAGTACTATCTTCGAGGGATATGGACCTTTCAAAGGCACTATCATTAAGAGGAATCTTGGTTCTCTTATCGCACATGAGACTGGTGAAGCTGTTACATACGGTATCTTCAATGCTCAGGACAGAGGCACAATGTTCATAACTCCCGGTACAAGTGTATACGCAGGCATGATAGTCGGCTGTTCTCCAAAGATGGAAGATATAGTCGTTAACGTCTGCAAGAAAAAGCACGTAACGAACATGAGAGCTGCCGGAAGCGATGAGGCTCTTCGTCTCACTCCTCCTAGGATCTTTTCTTTGGAAGAATGTCTTGAGTTCATTGATGATGATGAACTCGTGGAAGTTACTCCTAAGAGTCTCCGTCTCAGAAAAAAGATACTTGATCACGCCTTAAGATTAAGAGAACAGTTTAAAAAAAGGAATCAGGATAATTCTTGACTGGATATGACTAAAAGTCCCGTTCACATCTTTGTAAACGGGACTTTCCTTTTGTTCAGATTCTTCATTAGAATACTATCTCATACTTATAATAATCGTATCCGTAATTTGATTCTCCCTGACCGCAGTTAATGAAGCCTGCTCTCTCATACATCTTCATGGCAGATGCATTCAGTGTGCATACATGGAAGTGCATTCCGTCAGCACCCATTTCCTTTGCCTTTTCCATAAGTAAGCATACGAAATATGTTCCTACTCCTCTACCCTGCCATTTAGGATCCACGCAGATCCTAGCAATTCCTATCGGCTTATCAAGACGGTTGCTCCAATTTTCTGCTTCATTCTCGTATATACCAAGGAAACTGACCGCTATGATATTATTTCCATTTTTCAGAACATACATATCTCCGTTCATGATATCCTCCATGATCAGATCCCTGCTTGGATAATTGTCATCCCATGTTGTAAATGTAGTACGTATCACTTCCTGATAAAGATCAAATATCTGATCAATATCCTCTTTTATTGCCTTTACAAACACTAGTTCCATTTTCCATAATTTCCTAACTGTCTCTTTATTGTAATAATTTGTTATATAAGTCCTAATGCACCTATATATGAAAAAGAAGGCCCGATAACCGGTCCTTCTTTTTAAGGTAATCGTGGCGGAGAAAGAGGGATTTGAACCCTCGCTACGCTATCAACGTACTACTCCCTTAGCAGGGGAGCCCCTTCGGCCTCTTGGGTATTTCTCCATGGTCGAAATCTACCTATATTATAAAAATGGCGGAGAAGGTGGGATTCGAACCCACGGTACCTTTCGGTATCACTAGTTTTCAAGACTAGCTCCTTAAACCGCTCGGACACCTCTCCACTCCAAGTTAGCAAAAAGAATTATAACAGAGCGGAAAAAGTATGTCAAACACCTTTCCCGCCCTGAAAGTCTTCTGGAAACAACTATTAGTCCTCGTTTTCCTCTTCCTCAGAGAACTCTTCCTCATCTCTGTCAACAACTGCAGCACTTATGATCTTTTCATCATCCTTGAGCCTCATTACTTTGACACCTTGCGTGTTTCTTCCTGTAACAGAGATATCTGTAACACTGAATCGCTCCATGAGATTGTTATTATTTATGATCATTATATCCTTGTCCTGATCAACCGCAAGGATTCCTATCATTTTTCCTGTCTTTTCTGAAAGTCTCATGGCTCTGACTCCATAACCTGCTCTTCCCTGTTCAGTATATGTATCACTGTCTGACAGCTTTCCGAATCCGTTCTCCGTGAGAGTGAGTACATGAACGTTGTCAGATATGACAAGTGCTCCAACTACGAAATCCCCTTCTCTTAACTTGATACCAATGACCCCCATAGCAGTTCTTCCGAGAGTACTTACGGTATCCAAATCAAATTTGATCGACTGACCGTTGCTGGTTCCTATAAGGAGTCTATCTCCATTAGTGGATTTCAGGACATCTATCAGTTCATCATCTTCCCTAAGGGTGATAGCTCTGATTCCCGTCTGCCTTATCTTGGTAAAATCGGAAGGCCTTGATTTCTTGATGATTCCTTCTCTTGTCACCATAATAAGGTTATCATGGTCTTCATATCCTCTTACCGGCATTATGACAGATATCTTCTCTTCATCTTCAAGAGGTACGATATTAACTACAGGAATTCCTTTCGTATATCTCTCGAAAGCAGGAATCTGATATGCTTTCTTTACATATACACGGCCTTTGTTCGTAAAGAATAGAAGGCTGTCATGAGTTGAACAGGTAAGAATATTCTTAACTTCATCCTCATCCTTTGTCAGTAACCCGGTTATTCCCTTTCCTCCTCTTCTCTGTACCTTATAATGACTGCTGAGGGTCCTCTTGATATAACCATGTTGAGTCATAGTAATGACTATATTCTCCTCCTGGATCATACTTTCGATATCAGTGTCGTCTTCCGAATACTCAATGGAGGTCCTCCTGTCATCACCGTATTTGTTCTTGATCTCGGTAAGATCATCTTTAATAATGCCGTACACAAGAGCTTCATTACTGAGGACATCCTTAAAATAGGCTATCTGACTCATAAGGTTGTTATACTCATCAGTGAGCCTGTCTCTTTCAAGTCCTGTAAGTCTCTGTAGCCTCATATCGAGTATGGCTTGCGCCTGTACTTCACTGAGGTCAAAATTCTTCATGAGAGCGTTTCTGGCATCATTTCCATCCCTGGATGCCCTGATGGTAGCAATGACCTCATCAATAACATCAAGAGCCTTTAGGAGTCCTTCAACTATATGTGCCCTCTTTTCAGCCTTTTCAAGGTCAAAGCGTGTCCTTCTCTCTATTATCTCCTTCTGGTATTTGACATATTCGGATATAGTATCCTTTATTGTGAGAATCTTTGGTTCAGTATCTACCAGAGCAAGCATTATGATACCAAAACTTGTCTGAAGCTGTGTATGCTTGAAGAGCAGATTCAGGACCACATTTGGATTCGTGCCTTTCTTCAGCTCAATCACTACTCTCATTCCATTAGAGTCAGACTCATCGTTTGCAGAAACGATTCCATCTATCTTCTTATCCTTTGATAGTTCTCTGATGGTATGAACGAGAAGTTCCTTATTGACCTGGTAAGGAATCTCGGTTACAACAATGTTCTGATGATCCTTCTCATCTTCTATCTCATATTTTGCTCTGACAGTAATGATTCCCCTTCCGGTCTCATATGCCTTCTTAATCCCTGAAAAACCTATGATCTGACCTCCCGTAGGAAAGTCAGGGCCTTTAATATACTCCATGATTCCATCTATCGAAATATCAGGATCATCGATATATGCTATGGACGCATCTATGACCTCTCTGAGGTTATGAGGAGGAATGTTCGTTGCCATTCCTACTGCGATTCCTCCTGATCCGTTGACCAGCAGATTTGGGAATCTTGAAGGAAGCGTTACCGGTTGTTGCAGAGAACCATCGAAGTTCGGATAAAAATCAACGGTATCCTTATCCATATCCCTTACCAGTTCCATGGAAATCTTACCGAGTCTGGCCTCCGTATACCTCATGGCCGCAGCTCCGTCTCCATCTACCGATCCAAAGTTTCCGTGCCCGTCCACAAGAAGATATCTGGTCGAGAAGTCCTGCGCCATCCTGACCATACTCTCATAAATAGCCGTATCACCATGAGGATGATATTTTCCTAGAACATCTCCTACTATACGAGCGCTCTTCTTATGCGGTTTATCCGGCGTTATCCCCTGTTCTGCCATGGAATATATTATCCTTCTGTGAACCGGCTTAAGGCCATCTCTTACATCAGGAAGCGCTCTATTTATAATGACAGCCATTGCATATGAAATGAATGATTTTTTCATCTCTCCGCCGAGCTCGAGAGGTATGATCCTGGTTTTATTGTTTATTTCGTTCTGATCTAATTCTTTACTCATTTCTTTACCTCTTAACCTCAGATATCAAGACTGTCTTTATCTACCAGTTTTGCGTTTTCTTCTATAAACTCTCTTCTCGGCCCGACATCCTCACCCATAAGCATTGTAAAGAGTTCATCTGCCTCCATTGCATTATCGAGAGTAATCTGCATAAGTGTCCTGCCGTTAGGATCCATTGTAGTCTCCTTAAGCTGGACAGCGTCCATCTCTCCAAGGCCTTTATATCTCTGAAGCTCATATCCTGTACCCGGATGAGTCTCAAGATACTTAACTCTCTCTTCCTCACTGTATGCATAGAATACTTCTTTGCCTCTTGATATCCTGTAGAGAGGTGGAAGAGCAGCATATACATGGCCCTGATCGATTATAGGCCTGAGATATCTGTAGAAGAATGTAAGCAACAGTATCCTGATATGACTGCCGTCAACATCAGCATCTGTCATGATTATTATCTTGTCATATCTGAGCTTTGAAATATCGAATTCAGAACCATACCCTGTTCCGAATGCAGTTATCATGGCTCTTATTTCAGCATTATCAAGAGCTTTGTCTATCCTTGTTTTTTCAACATTAAGGATTTTTCCCCTCAGAGGCAGAATTGCCTGGGTCTTTCTGTTTCTTCCGCTCTTTGCACTGCCGCCTGCGCTGTCTCCCTCAACGATAAAGATCTCTCTTTCGCTTACATCTTTGCTTGTGCAGTCTGCAAGCTTGGAAGGCATAGAGAAGAGCTTAGAATTTTTCCTTGTGGATTCCTTTGCCTTTCTTGCTGCTTCTCTTGCAGTCCTTGCAAGAATGCATTTTTCAACTATCTTCTTGGCTTCTCTTGGATTCTCTATGAGATACTCACTTAAACACTTTGTTACAACGCTTTCAGTAAGAGACCTCATAATGGAGTTTCCGAGCTTGGTCTTAGTCTGTCCTTCAAACTGGGGTTCAACTATCTTTACGCTGATGACTACCACAAGCCCCTCTCTAACATCATCTCCGGAAAGGGATTCATCTTTTTCCTTCAAGAATTTATAGGACCTAGCATAATCATTTATGACCTTTGTAAGTGCAGACTTAAAGCCGGTCTCATGCGTTCCGCCTTCAACAGTATGTATGTTGTTCGCAAAAGAAAACGTCATATCATCATATCTGTCGTTATACTGCATGGCTACTTCGACGACGTTGGTATCTACCTGATCGTACATGTAGATTACTTTATCGAGAAGTACTTGCTTGTTTTTATTCAGATACTCTACGTATTCGATTATTCCGCCTTTATAACAATAAGATGCAGATTTTACAGGATCGGTCCTTTCATCTGTAATGGAAATATTGAGGCCTTTGTTTAAAAAAGCCATTTCTCTTAGTCTGACCCTTAAAGTCTCATAATCAAAATGAGTAGTCTCAAAGATCTCAGGATCGGGGAAAAACTCGATTATTGTTCCTGTTTTATCAGTAGTTCCTATCTCCTTGACATCTGAAAGTGGATTGCCTCTCTCATATTCCTGCTGATATATGATTCCGTTTCTGTGAACTGTAGCTATCATATGTCTTGAAAGAGCATTTACTACGGAAACACCTACTCCGTGAAGACCTCCTGAGACTTTATATCCTCCTCCGCCGAATTTACCCCCGGCATGGAGCATGGTTACGGCAACTTCAAGTGTTGATTTTCCGGTCTGTTCGTTAAGACCAGTTGGAATGCCTCTTCCGTCATCAGTTATTCTTGCACTTCCCTCCTTCGTAAGAACAAGGGATATATTTTCACAGAATCCCGCCATTGCTTCATCTATGGAGTTATCTATTATCTCATAGATCAGATGATGAAGACCTCTTACATCAGTGGAACCGATATACATTCCTGGTCTTCTTCTAACAGGATCAAGTCCTTCTAGGATCTGTATCTGACTTTCATCATATACGGATGCATTAATATCCGGCATTTCATTCTCCTTTTTTCCAAAATACTAAACTTTCTACATTATTATATATTATACATCAATATACCCCCAAATTAAACCTTCGTCTCCGCTTCGAAACATGTTTTCCCCTACCTTTTCTTATTTCGCTTTTTACATACGAAAAAGCCTCTTTTGAGAGATCGATAATGATCTCAAAAAGAGGCTTTTCTATTATTTCATAGCATTAGGCTCCGATAATCTGGCCTTCTTCTATTCTGTAATGTGATATATTCCCTGGAAACTCTTCTTTTTCTGTTGTAGTAATAAACACCTGATTTCCATCTATCATTTCTATTAGACTGTTCCTCCTGATGATATCAAGTTCTGAAAACACATCATCAAGTAAGAGAATGGGTTTTTCTCCGGTTTTCTCTTCAGCTATCTTGAGTATTGAGAGTTTTATTGCCAGTACACTGGTCCTCTGCTGACCTTGAGAAGCATATATCTTTGAATCCTTACCGTCTATCAGTATTTCAAGATCATCTCTGTGAGGTCCTATAAGACTTTGACCATAATCTCTTTCTCTTTCGATACCATTCATAAGTGCAGACATAAAAGTATTTTCACTTATCTCGCTTCTTTTGAGAAAATGATCATACCTGAGAGATATAATCTCTTTTGCAGAATTAAACTTGTTATAGAATACCGATACTTCATTTTCCATATCCGAAATGAATGAATCTCTCTCAAGCATTATTTTAGTTCCATATGATGCCAATTGCTCGTTATAAGTCTCAATCATCTTTTCATCGAGTTGGTTCATCTTGAGGACTCTGTTCTTCTCTTTCAAAACAGCCGTATAATTTTTCAAATTCATATAATATGATGGACTGATCTTACTGAGTTCTATGTTAATGAGACGCCGTCTCATTCCAGGAGACTCTTTTACTATCTTAAGGTCATCGGGAGAAAAGACTATTGTATTTATGTTTCCGAACAACTCAGACATTTTTTTCACAGGAAGACCATCAACCCGGATACTTTTTTTGGAATCTCCTATTATCTTAATCTCTATTTTTCCAGAGAAGTTTTTCTTTGAATAATAGCCTCTTATTTCAGCATGATCCTTACCATCGCATATAAGCTTCTGATCTGATACGTTTCTGAATGATTTTCCATAGGAAAGATAGTTGATAGACTCTATGAGATTCGTCTTTCCAACTGCATTCTTTCCGGATATTATGTTTATTGATTCATTTATATTATCAAAAGTTAGTCCTAAAAAATTACGATAATTCTTTAGGACTAATTTATTTAAGATCATTTTTATATTATCTTTCTGATGTATTGATAGGAACTACCAGATAAAGGAACCTGTCTCCTTCCACAGGTTTTATCACACATGAGTTCATTCTTCCGTTGAATTCTATAGAGACATTTTCATCATCTATTATCTTGAATACATCCAGCAGATATTTTGCGTTATATGAAATCACAAGGGAATCTCCGACCATTTTTACAGGAATCTTATCCTTTGCGGTACCATATCTTGAAACAGATCTCATTTCTATGCTTGAGTTTTCTATGCTCATATGAATAACATTAGAACTGTCTTCTCTTGCAAGTACCATCATGAGTTCAAGGCTTTTTTCAATATTAGCAACATTTGCAATTACTCTTGTCTTATATGAATTTGGAATAAGCTGCCTGTAATCCATATAATTATCGTCGACCAACCTCGTAAACACGTCTATGTTGCTGTTCTTCATATAACAGGAGTTATCAGAGAAATAGAGTTCAATATCCTCCTCATCATCAAATATTCTGACGCACTCTTTCATCATCTTGGAAGGAACTATTGCCTTAACTTTAGTATCAGCTGGGATTTCAATTATGAATCTGGCCATCCTTACTCCGTCAATGGCTACTATGTTAAGTTCTCCGTTTCCATTCGACTCGAAAAGAAGACCTGTAAATATAGGTTTATCATCCCCCGTATATACAGAGAATGCTGTCTTATCTATAGCTTCCTTAATAACTTCCGGTTTAAGAGTTATCATATTCTTTTCATCTTTGAACTCAGGAAATACAGGAAACTGCTTGGCATCCATTTCGGAAAGGTTTGCTGATGAGTCTGCTCCACTTATATTGATGTAATTTCCCTGTCTTTCAAAAATGATCTCTCCATCCGGCATCTTTGAAACAATCTCCATCATCACTCTTGCAGGAATAGCTGTTTCTCCCTCTGCTTCTATAATGGAAGAAACCCTTGTCTTGATAGCTGTTGTCATATCAAAAGCATCCATTACTATTTCATTATTAGCTGCTTTTATATGGATACATTCAAGTATTGACTGCTGATACTTGCTGTATGCAAACCTGTTAACTATGTTGAGGCCTTTGATGAAATCAGCCTTGTTGCAAATAAACTTCATTTTTACATCCATCTTTCTTTATATTTATATTCTTTTTATTTTACTTATAGTAATGGTGTTGATAATGTTGATAACTATGTTCATAAGCATTGTTTAGGGAAATTCACGGCATAAACAGTGTTCATAACCCGTTGGTTTCCCATTAATCAATTGTTAATTGATCAGCATCATTGTTGATATTAAAAACCTGAAAGGATAAATTGTGGGATGCAAATCACAATAGTGATGATATGACCCAGGAATAATCAACAAAATGCCATCATGTTTTCAACATATTCTCATCACCGATATTAACATATTATCATCATTCTCTGATTCTTTGTGTTATATCATTAACTGTATTCTTCAGATCCTGATCTTTTTCTATATCGCTTGCTATCTTATTGCAGCCATGTATAACTGTGGAATGGTTGGTTCTTCCAAGATATTCCCCAATCTTCTGGTTTGTAAGCCCGGTGAGTGATTTGAGAAGATACATTGCAATCTGTCTTGGATAAGCTATATTTCTGCTCTTTGTCTGGCTCTTCAGGTTCTCCTCAGTAATATCATAATAATCACATACCTTTGAAATAACGAGTTTAGGTGTGATGACCTTATTTGGAGAAGAAGTGAAAAAATTATCAAGAGCATATGTCGCTACATCGAGAGTGATTATCTTCAGGCTTGGATCTAGCTGAGCACTAGCGATGACTCTCTTGAGAGCGCCTTCCAAATCTCTAATGTTGGATTCATCCTTTGAAGCAATATAGGAATATACGTCATTGTCTATATCGAGAGTACAATGAGTCAACTCTTTGATATATGGAGCTTTCTTTTTCAGAATGGCAACCCTTGTCTCATAGTCCGGGAGCCCTATATCTGTGGTCAAACCCCATTTAAATCTGGAAATAAGACGTTCTTCAAGGCTTGGGATTTCTTCCGGAGGTTTATCCGATGAAAGAATTATCTGTTTGTTTTGTTCCCTTAAAGTATTGAACGTATGGAAAAGCTCCTGCTGTGTTTCTTTTGCCCGTGAAATAAAGTGGACATCGTCTATAAGAAGAACATCAACTTTTCGGAACTTGTTCCTGAATCCTTCAGAAGTATGTTTCTGAATGGAATCTATGAATTCATTGATGAATTCTTCCGTAGTTATGTAGATTATATTGGATCTTGGATTCTTCTCAAGTATTTTATTCCCTATTGCATGCATCAGGTGGGTCTTACCCAGTCCGCTTCCTCCGTATATGAACAGAGGATTATATGCTATACCGGGATTATTTGCAACGGCAAGAGAAGCAGCATGAGCCAAATTATTAGATTTACCGACAACAAAAGTGTCAAAAGTATAGTATGGATTAAGAGTGACATTACCTCCAATCGGTCGGTTCGTTCCCTTATTCAGCTTATACTTTTCTATCTCATCAGGAGTATTAAAAATAATCTCTATAGCATGATCTTCACCATTGATCTCGACAAAACTGTCTTTCATGAATTTAAATATGGTTCCATGAAATCTTTCTTCAAGCATCTCTTTATCATAATCATTGGATACACTGAAGAAATAACGCCCATTTTCCTCGAATTCCGGTGTAATATTACGTATATATGTGTTGAAGACATGTATATTTCCCTCCTGGGAAAAATAATGCTCAAGCTTATCTAGTGTGTTGTTCCATAATATGTCAAATGAGTTCATTGCTGTGCCTGTATGTATTTTTTTGCTCAATAATTATAGCATAAAGAGGGAAAAGCCTTTATCTCGAGAAGTGAATGATAATAAAAATGAAATAATTGTGATTATGCAAAAAGGATCTGTATTTGTCAACATATTTTAAAAAGATATCAACATTTTGTTGATAAGCAAGAAATTGTTGATATCTCATAAAAAGGGGAAAAAAGTGGAAAAAGGATGAAAATCTCACTAGAAGTTATCAACAATTGTTGATCTCTTGTGTAAAAAGGACGCTAGTTATCAACAAAAAGCAATTTTGCGTATATTTTTGACATTCTGTCCTTTTTTGTGCGTATATGTTTTGCCCACAATCAAACTATTCGTAAAACAAATTGAAAATACACGGGTTCTTTGTCAGAATTGTTTATTTTGGTGTCTTCTGAAATGACATTTCCCGAATTTTACATTTCATTGACACCGCATATATTTTTGAATATAATAAATTCGCTTTTCTATGAGTAAAAAAGGATTTTAATGAATATAGAGGTATAAAAATGAAGAGAACATATCAACCAAAGAAACGCCATCGTAATAAAGTACATGGTTTCCGTAAGAGAATGGCAACATTGAACGGCAGAAACGTTCTTAAGCGCAGACGCAACAAAGGCAGAAAGAAACTGACAGTCTGATCTTGAACAGAGAGCACTCTTGTTTACTTGATTATTTACTCAGTAGTAATTGGAAACTGAAGCCTGAAATTTCAGATTCTGCCATAGTTGACGGATTCTTATTGGAATTAAGTATGTCCCTGATAAGTTCTGTAATGGGTAGGAAGGGATTTACTGAAAATGGAAACGAATAGCAATAAGCTGGTGACATTGAAGAAGAACAAAGAATTTACCTTTCTTTATCATAAGGGTAAGTCTTTAGCCCGGGGAAGTATTGTAGCAATTTATCATATTAATAGATATGGTGGTTACAGATTCGGTTATTCCATCAGCAAAAAAGTAGGTCATGCAGTGGTTCGAAACAAGATCCGCAGAAGATTGAAAGAGGCGACCCGTCTTGCTATAGCTGACGGATTAAAGGCAAGGCATATTAGCATAGTCTTTGTAGCCAGAAGTTCCATTGTGGATTGTTCTTTTTTACAGCTTACTGAGGATGTCAAATCTATACTGAATGGTATCAAATGATATGAAAAGAATAGTGCTCTGGATAATTAAGGTATATCAAACCGGGGTATCTCCGTATTTTCCGAGAAGATGCAGATTCGAACCCACATGTTCTCAGTATGCATATGAATCCGTGACAAAGTATGGAGTATTGAAAGGCGGATTTTTAGCCTTTAAAAGAATATTAAGGTGCAATCCGTTTTCCAAGGGGGGATATGATCCCGTTCCTTGAACAAAATGTGATATTGGAGCAGTAGAATGGGTTTCTTAAACGATAACTTTATAGCTGACTTTTTCTATATAGTCATTCAGTGGCTGTATAAATTCATAAACGAGTATTCATTAACCATAATTCTGGTTTCACTTGCAGTAAGGCTCTTTTTGTTCCCGATGGATTTCAAACAGAGAATAAACAGCAAGAAAATCGCAGCACTTAATCCTCAGATCGAGGGAATGAAGAAAAGGTATGCAAATACTCCTGATCAGCTTAATGTTAGGATTAATAAGCTCTATAAGGATAATGGCATTAGTACATTTGCTGGATGTCTTCCTATGGTATTCCAGATTGTATTTCTCTTTGCTTTTTATGGAGCATTGAGACGTATAGCGAGCAAGGAGACCATTTCCCTTATCTTAAATGGTATAGAAGATGGAGCAGAAAATGTTAAGATAACTCGGTGGCTGTGGGTAAACAATCTTTGGCAGCCGGACTCAGGTTTTGCTAATGTCCTTCCTACTGCAAAAGAGTTTCTTGCTTTTATTCAGAACAATATCAATAATATCTCGGCACAGACCCTAGGTATTTTGCAAAAACAGAATATTCTGGTTTTTGCAGACAATGTAATGAGTATCAATGAAGCCACCTATACAACACTTACTGATGCGATTATTTCCGCAAACGGATACGAAGGAATTAACAATGGATGGTTCATTCTTCCTATTCTTTCCGGAGGAAGCATGTTTTTGCAGCAGTGGCTCTCAAGCAAGTTGAATCCAAATCCTCAGATGGAACAGCAGATGGCATTAATGAAATATATGTATCCTATAGTCTCTTTCATCGTTTGCTTGAGCAGTAATACAATGTTTGCTATCTATTGGACATTTACCAGCATATATGGTATGGCAGTGGATCTGATATTCAATCTGTATTATAAGAGAAAAGAACAAAAAGAACTCGCTAATTAACATAATTGAAAGGATTTCGTAAATGGAAAATTTTATCGAAGCGAAAGGAAAAACCCGTGAAGAAGCATTGCTCAACGGTCTTGAGCAGCTGAATCTGTCAATTGATCAGGTCAATATTGAAGAATATATTGAAAAACCGGGATTTCTAGGGCTTGGAAAGTCTGTAACCGTAAGGCTTTCCGTCAAAGAGGAAAATTCCCTTCTCGGAGCAGAAGATTTTCTTACACAACTCTTCTCTAAGATGGGGATTACTGCTACTGTGGTTGTTGAGGAAGATGATAAAACCGTCAAAATCAACATAGTCGGAGATTCCTCTGGAATATTAATTGGAAGAAGAGGAGAGACCCTGGACAGCATACAGTATCTGACCAGTTTAGTAGTCAATAAAAACAAAGAGAATTACAAAAAGATTTATATAGATACTGAAAATTACAGACAGAAGAGAGAGGACGCTCTGGTAAGTCTGGCAAACAGAATAGCAGCTAAGGTCAGTAAGACCGGCAGAAGAGTTGTTCTCGAACCGATGAATCCATATGAAAGAAGAATTCTGCATTCGACTCTGCATGATCATCCAACCGTGATGACAGTTTCTGAAGGAGAAGAGCCTTACAGAAGGGTAATCATTAAGAAGAAGAGAAACAATTCCTCGGATAATCGAAAGAGCATGTAACATGCTCTTTTTTACATAACAGGTCTTTAGGTATGATAAACGATACTATTTGCGCACAGGCGACAGCGGTCGGAACAGGCGGCATATCGATAATAAGAGTCAGTGGCCCTGATGCTCTAAGAATATCCCGAAAAATCTTCAGATACAAAAAGATGGAAATGGCTCCAAGGTTTATGTATCTTGTAGATATCTATGAAAAGGACAGATTCATTGACAAGGCTTTGGGAGTTTTTTTCAAAGCTCCTTTTTCCTATACAGGCGAAGATGTTTTCGAATTTCATTGCCATGGCGGGATTATGGTATCAAAGTTGGTACTAAGGCTGCTTATAGAGAATGGTGCAAGACCTGCAGAACCCGGAGAATTCACAAAGAGAGCTTTTTTGAATGGAAAAATCGATATGTCCGAAGCAGAAGCCATATCTGACCAGATAAGTGCATCTTCTGATGAGGCGGTCCGAAATGCTGCTTTGCAGCTTAGAGGAGATCTTAAGAAGAGGATTTTTGAAACGCAAGACAATCTTACAGATATTCTTTCCGAGATAGAGGCGGGTATTGAGTATCCTGAGGAAGATCTGGAACCCGTTATTTCTGTTAATATAGCCCCTAATATTGTAAAAATGGCTGAGGATATCTCTGAGTTAGCAGAATCTTTTAATAAAGGAAAACTGTTGAAAGAAGGAACTCGTGTGGCAATAGTCGGTAAGCCAAATGTAGGAAAATCCTCTCTGATGAATGCTTTTTTTGGAGAAGATAAAGCAATAGTAAGCAGTATTCCAGGAACGACAAGAGACATAATTACTGATTCGTTTGTATACAGATCATTGCTTATCCATTTTTTTGATACAGCAGGCATAAGAGATACGAATGATGAAATAGAAACAATCGGTGTTAGGAAGAGCCTGAGTGCTATCTCAAATGCAAACATTTGTCTTTTGGTATTTGATTCTTCAGAGAAACTGACTGACGAAGATCGGGATATCATACAATATGTAAAAAACAGCAATGTCTCACCGATAATAGTGCTTAATAAAAGCGACCTAACGGAAAAACTTGATGACAATACCCTGCGAGAGTTGATAGAGGGCCCGGTCATTAAAATAAGTGCAAAGGACAGAACCGGGATAGAAAATGTATTTGAAGCTATATTTGAAAACATAACATCCAGTTATACCGCGCAAGAAGGAGTCGTTATTACCAACCAACGACAATATTATGCACTTATTAATGCTAAGAGAGCATTGAATGATGCCCTAAAGGAATTGGAAGAGCACCTGGATCTAGATCTTGTGGCGATAGATCTTAAAGATGCATGGATGTATCTGGGAGAGATAACAGGGAACACGCTAAATGAAAGCATAATCGACAGGATATTTGAAAAGTTTTGTTTGGGTAAATAGTATGAACTATTATGACGCAGGATATTATGATGTGATAGTCGTCGGAGCAGGTCATGCAGGAATAGAAGCAGCGCTGGCTCCGGCAAGAATGAATAAGAAAACATTGCTCCTGACACTGAATCTGGAAAGTATAGGGTTTATGCCATGCAATCCTTCTATCGGGGGCACATCGAAAGGGCATCTTGTAAGAGAAATAGACGCTCTTGGAGGACAGATGGGGATATCTGCGGATGCAACATTTATCCAAATAAAGATGCTCAATAGAGGCAAAGGCCCTGCCGTTCATTCTCTTAGAGCTCAGATAGATAAGAAGCAGTATCATCTTTATATGAAAGGTGTACTTGAGAATACGCCAAATCTTGACATCAAAATGGACGAAGTTACAGGATTGTGCATTGAAAATGGAAAGATCTCCGGCATAACCACCGCATATGGTGCCAAAATCGGATGTAAGGCAGTCATCCTTTCTACTGGTGTCTACCTTAAAGGAAGAGTAATAATAGGGGAATACTATCATGAGAGTGGACCTGCAGGGTTTCTTGGAGCAAATGAGCTGAGCAGAGACCTTTTGAATCTCGGATTCAAGATACAGAGATTCAAGACAGGGACCCCCGCTAGAGTTGATAGAAGGACGATTGATTTTTCGAAGGTCATTCCACAATATGGAGATGAAGATATAATTCCGTTCTCTTTCATGTCAGGAGAGATCAAGAGGAATCAGGTCCCATGTTATCTTACATATACCAATGAAAGAACGCATGAAATAATTCGAGCAAATATTCACAGAAGCCCTTTGTTCAGTGGCATGATCAAGGGAACAGGGCCGAGATATTGTCCATCTATAGAAGATAAGGTCGTTAAGTTTCCAGACAGGGAGAGACATCAGCTGTTTATAGAACCGGAGGGACTTAACAACAACGAGATGTATATTCAGGGAATGTCTTCCAGCCTTCCCGAGGAAGTACAGATCAGTTTTTACAGAACAATACCCGGCCTTGAAAATGCAAGATTCATGAGAACTGCTTATGCAATAGAATATGATTGCATAGATCCTACACAGGTAAAACTATCTCTTGAGTCAAAAAGCATCGAAGGACTGTTTTTTGCTGGGCAAATCAACGGCTCTTCAGGGTATGAAGAGGCTGCAGCACAAGGAATAATGGCGGGGATAAATGCGTCTAGGTTTATAGACGGGGAGGAGCCCGTGATACTGGGAAGAGATCAAGCATATATTGGGGTACTAATAGATGATCTTGCAACAAAGGGAACAAATGAGCCGTACAGAATGATGACCAGCAGAGCAGAGTATAGGCTTATTTTGAGACAGGACAACGCTGACATGAGACTTACTCAGATAGGAAGGAACATAGGACTTGTAACAGATGAGCGCTATGACCGTTTTATGTATAAGAAAGATCTTATGGAAAAAAGCATACGAAAACTTGAGAGCTCCTATGCTTCCGCACCTATAATGAAAAAGATAAACGGTGAGGATTATAGTGGATCCAACAGCATGCTGGAAATACTGAGAAGGCCTGAAATAGCACTTCGACAGATTACTTCTGTTATGGAATTTGATGAAATGGACTCTGATACAATGTATGCTATAGAGGCTGAGGTGAAATACAAAGGATACATAGAGAAGCAGCTGCGACAGGTTGAGCAGTTCCGAAGTCTGGAGAACAGATTGTTGCCACAAGGCTATGATTATTTGTCAATCAGTGGACTCAGCAGTGAAGGAAAGATGAAACTGCAGGATCTTCAGCCATTAAATATAGGTCAGGCATCCAGGATATCCGGAGTATCTCCCGCAGATATCAGCGTTTTACTTATACATTTCGAGAAACAAAGACATGAATGATGATTTTATAAGGATCCTTACAGAAAACGGAATAGGCATTGCAGAAGCCAAAAAGATGAATGCCTATGCTGATGTATTGGTAAAGGAAAATAAAAAATATAATCTGACATCGATAACGGATTATTCTCAAATGGCATATCTGCATTTTTTGGACTCGGTAAATCAGTTAGAAAACATCATCAACTTAGATGAAGATCAGGCTCTAATAGATATAGGTACCGGTGGGGGTTTTCCAGCGGTTCCTATTGCGATTCTGTATCCTGAACTCAAGATTACCGCATTAGATGCAACAGAAAAGAAGGTCAGATTTGTCCGGGATGCTTGTGAAATGCTTCAGATACACAATGTAAGAGCTATATGCGGAAGAGCGGAGGTGATTTCAAAAATGGAATCCTATCAGATGAATTATGATGTTCTTGTATCGAGAGCAGTGGCGTCTCTTTCAGTGATACTAGAGATTGGGTACAGATTTTTAAAAAAAGGTGGAAAAGCAGTAGTCTATAAAGGCCCGGGTTATTCAGAAGAACTGAATCGAGCAACTAAAGCCATCGAAACTCTTGGGTTTTGTTTAAGAGACGTTGTAAAAGCCGAGGTGAATGGAGCAGAGCATTTCCTTTTAGTGCTTGAAAGAGAGAAAGATGCACCGGAGAGATATCCCCGGCATTACTCAAAGATAGTAAAACAACCACTTTAATACAGAAAACCAATGTTTCACGTGAAACATTGGTTTTTTCTTCTGAAGGATCGTTATAATGAGTCCCTTCCGATGTTTCACGTGAAACATTTTTCTTGAACAATATAAATGCCTGCCCAAAAATGTTTCACGTGAAACATTCACGTTAAGGCTTCCAGTTGAAAACGTGTCTTTTCATTGATAGAATGTTGTTCAAGGAGTAATAAATGGGAAGAATAATAGCAGTTACAAATCAAAAAGGAGGAGTGGGAAAGACTACGACCGCCGTCAATCTTTCCGCCTGTCTTGCTCAATGTGGGAAAAAAGTATTACTAGTCGACTCGGATCCTCAGGGAAACGCGACCAGTGGAACGGGCATTGACAAAATGACTCTAAGCACCTCCATTTATGATATGTACATGAATGGGGAAGATGTTAGAGATATTATCCTTCATACGAAGGTGCCTAACCTTGACATCATTCCATCAAGTATCGATCTTGCAGGGATAGAAATTGAACTTGCAACAATACCGAATAAGGAACTCCTGCTCAGAAACAGCCTTAAAAGGATAACAGATGATTATGAATTTATCATAATTGATGCTCCGCCTTCTTTGGGGGTGATAACGGTGAACATCTTGACTGCTGCAGATGAAGTGCTTATACCTATTCAGTGCGAATTTTATGCTCTTGAAGGACTTTCTCAGCTGATAAAGTCGATATCAATGATAAAACAGGCGTTGAATCGAAGGCTTAGAATTGGCGGTATACTACTGACGATGTTTGATAACAGGACTAATCTTTCACAGCAGGTATCAGATAATGTAAGAGAGTATTTTCCAGAGAAGGTTTTTAACACTGTAATTCCCAGAAATGTTCGTTTGGGAGAGGCACCTAGCTTTGGGCTTCCTATAACTATATATGATCCGAAGTGTGCGGGTGCGGATGCGTATAGAGAGCTGGCTATGGAGGTAATGGAATCATAAAAATGGCAAAAAAGGGACTGGGCAAAGGGCTTGAGGCTCTTATAGATCTTGAGAATGTTCAAGAAATAGAGAACGAAACAACTAATGAGATAGACATCAATCTTATTGATATCAACAAGAATCAGCCAAGAAAGAATTTTGATAAGGATAAGCTTGAGGAACTTGCAAGATCCATTGGTGAAGTTGGCATTATACAGCCATTGGTTGTTATAAAGAAAAAGAACCGTTATGAAATAGTTGCTGGTGAACGGCGGTATAGAGCTGCAAGACTAGCAGGATTAAAGAAGGTTCCTGTGATAGTCAGAGAGCTTTCCAAACAGGAACATCTTGAACTGAGCATCATAGAGAATATTCAGAGAGAGGATTTGAATCCAATCGAAGAAGCAAAAGCATACGATGCGCTTATGAAGAATCATTCCTTGAAGCAGGAGGAGATAGCACAGATACTTGGAAAATCCAGAAGTGCAGTGGCAAATGCACTACGTCTTCTAAATCTTCCGGATTTCCTTCAGGTCAGTATAGCTGAGGGTAGCATTACAGCAGGACATGCCCGCGCACTTCTCTCTGTCGAGGATCCAGAAATACAGAAGAGTATTCATGAGAAGATAATTAAGGAAGAGCTTTCAGTGAGAGAGGCAGAACGCATCTGTAACAACCTGAAAAAAAAGGAAGATAAGGTTCCGAAAACAAAGGACGAAGAGATTACTTTCGCAGAACAGAAGTTTAGTGATAAGATCAATTCGAAAGTGTCTATAAAGGGAAATCTGGACAAGGGAAAACTCGTTATAGAGTATTATTCCAAAGAACAACTCATGGAGATATTTGACATGTTGAAATAAATGTCCCAAAAGAAATAAGAAACCTCTCAATTAAAGAGAGGTTTTTTGCATTCATAATATCAAAATCAGAGGAAAAACCGCCCTGTATGATTAAAGCATTCAATCAAGGCGGTTTGAAATAATTGATGGCATTATATGGTCTACAAAACTGCCGAGATCATAGGCAATAGGATATTACCGGAATAGAAAATTGAAGTGGCAGTACTTGAATTGAGTATGTCTGTGATGGATGCGGGCATGAATGCGAGTATAAGAGGAACTACCATAAAAACTACATGCATTGCAAAGAATCCGCGGATGACCGTAACAACACCGCCGCAAAGATTATCGAAAAGCTTCAGCTGAGGAAAATTAGCCGAGTAATTGACGGCATTTGATATCAGTATGAGAAGCGAGCTGATAACAAAGAATACAATCACGAAAGAGGCGATATTCAGGAAGAGATAATAAATACTCGTATTGAAATAATCGCCGACAGTCGTTATGTTCTGATCAGCAAATGCCTGATTTCTGATATTGTTCTCTATGGCATTTCTGATAATATCAGGGAGCTTAGTGTTGTTCATAATAGAGGTAATGTCGCTGTCACTCAAAGAAGATACTAGCCTTTTCGCTGCTTCGAAATCATTGACCTTTTCTGCACCTTCAATATAGAACTGAAGAGAAGACACCAGTTCAATAGAAGCTATCTTTTTTGACAAGATCGGATAACCTATAAAAGCGCCTATCCATGAGATAACATAGGCGACCATATTGATCAGAGACGGTATAAAGCCCCTGTAAAACCCACTCAGAAAGAATAGGGCAATCATTACTAAAACAGCTATGTCTAGAAGTCCCATTTTACCTTCCTTTCGTTAATCCAGATACAGCATATATGTATCACCGCCAGAATGCAGTATCACGAAATTGCTGGAGACTTTCTCGATACTATCAACTGCGAAACCCAGAGATATGGTATCAGAGAATTCTCCTTTGTAATTATATAGATATATACTATCGTTTGCAAAACAATAAATACACTTGGATGACAGAGCAACATCAGAAACTCCGGACGGAAGAAGTATCAGTGTATCAAGGCCGTTAAGAGAAAGAACTCTTAAGGTTGATGAGCTACTGGAGTATTCAGAATAAGGGGTATATGCGAAAATGATATTGTCGTTGTTTGAGAGGACATCCACAAGCTGATTGCCATAAATCATCTTTTCATAGAACAGATTTCCGATAGAATCATAGACTTGAAGAGAAGATGTAGTATTAACAAACAGATTCGAATTGTCAAAGCACACATTACTGACTAAATAATCATAGATCTCATACAAACCTGTGGATTTCTGTTGAGAAGGGATAGATGTAATAATTTTTGTTATGGGTTCAACTCCTGTTGTGTCAAGAATCATATACCATAGATTGTCGGATTCACCATAGAAACCAAAATCCAGAAAACAGTTTCCGGACAGCTCAATTCGATCTATTTCGTTTCCTGAAAAATTGAAAATTCTTAAATATGTATTTGATGAGTCGCTAAGAGTGCAATATAGGGCAAGCAGGTTCTTTCCGCAAGACACTTTGCTTATCTTAAAATCTGATTTCGATACATTAAAAAGAATGTTTTTATTGGTATCAAGTACCGTTGCAGTAGATGAATTATACAGACAGAGTATATTGGCTCCAGCGCACAGATTCATGTCGCCAGTAGTGAACTTTGTTGTCCACAGCAAGGAACCTTTATGATCTATTGCTTTTAGCGAAGAGTCATCAAAATAGTACAACTCTTTTGATGACCTGGTAGAGAAACTAGCATTTTCAGATACGTTTATTTTATATATGTAATTTTTTGATCTGAAGAGACCTGTAAAAAAGACAACATAAATCACGGCAATTATCAGAAGAGCGACAATACCAATGATTATTGACTTGTAGTTAAAGTTTTTAAGCCTGCGTATTTTAGGCCTCGTTATGCTTTTAGTGTTACGCTTCATGTCTCTTACCGGTTATTGGTTTTTATAATTTTACCATAGAAACCCGGAAAACACCCAAGGACATAATAGTTTTACAATTGATATCAAAAGATGATAAAACTCGGGCTAATATAGGTGTCGCGGATAGAGGGGTCTTTTGATATAATGAATAGAATAAAGTGGATACTTATGACCAATTATAGCTAAATAGAAACAACTATGAGGACTAGTTATGGAAAGAGATAGAGTCAAAGCAAAAAAGAATACAGGCAAATATACAAATGTTTCTTTTGCAACTGTTATTGAGGATCAGGGCAGAGAGCGTAATGTTCATGTAAAAGCCAGGATCCACTACAGAGACAAGGGAATGGGTGATACCATTCTTTTGCTTCATGATGTCGGCTTGTCTTCTGATATTTTCAAATATACCGGCAATTACCTAAGCAGGTATTTCAGGGTCGTTGCTCCGGATCTGCCGGGGCATGGTTCCTCTGATTGTCCGAATATTGACTTTGTTATAGAAGATTATTCTCTTTTTATTGAAGCTTTCGTTAAGACTATGGGACTTCAGAACATCACGATCATAGCCTGTGGACAAAGCTGTGCCTATGCTGCCGATTACGCTATATATAATCAGAAAAATATACATAAACTGGTGTTTATCAATCCTGGAGCGCTTCGTGATGTCAAGGGGCCATACTCAAAACTCGAATCAGTATTTGGAGGAATAGTCATCAAGTTGTTCAAGAATTCTTCATTTGCACGGAGGATACTTGAAAATGCCTATTTTGACAGGACGATAATAAACGATCAGGATGTCAAGATCCTTACAAGACCGTTTGAAAGGACTGATGTCCAAGAATGTGTCAGGGCGTCTATTGCAAATTTTGATGATTCTGCGATACTCAGGGGACTTGACCAGCTTGATATGCCGATTTTGTACCTGCAAGGCGGAGAGGACATGGTTTCTTCTGAGAAAAACCGAGAGGACTATATTGCAGAAACAGGAATTCCTTATGAACTGACGATACGTAATTGCGGAGCATATCCTTTCCTGGAAAAAGTTGAAAACTCATGTCAGGGAATCATGAGGTTTATGGCGGAGTAACATAAGATGGTATTTGAAAATGATATCTTTGAAATGATCAGCATACCGAAGAGAGTGATCACCGAGCTTATTGGAGAGGACACTTCTCTGAGGGTATATGTGTATGGTCTGATGCATAAAGAAGCAGATGTCAAAACCATTGCGGGAGAACTTGGGGTCGATGAAGGAAGCATTTTAAAGGCTATCGAGAATCTCAAAGAGAAAGGGTTTGTTTCTAATTCTGGCGGGGGATTAATTCGTTATATTCTTCCTGAACCGGAAACTGTGAAAGACGAATCGTCCTATCCGGATCGAGATTACAATATCATGATCCAGAGGATCTTCTCCGGAAGAGAATTATACAAGAGTGATTATGATATCTTCTACAGGTTATCCGATACCTATGGATTCGAGAAAAAGATAGTGTTGCTCCTTTTGGAGTATGGCATAAAACTATATGGAATAAGGATTACTCCAAAGCAGATTATGAGTATTGCATCTTCATGGAAGAAAGAAGAAATCAATACCATAGAACAGGCAAAGAAAAAGATAGACTCAGTGACTAAGCATTATTCTGAGATAAAGGAAGTCCTTTCCATGCTGAATATCAAAAGAGCTCCTACCGAACCTGAGATAGAGTTGTACGAGAAATGGACGGATGAATGGGCATTTTCATTCCAGGCGATAAAGGAAGCTGTAAAGTTGACTACGTATTCAAGGGATCCTTCACTCAAGTATCTTGATGGTATATTGGGCAATCTCAAATCCGTCAACGCCATGAGCAGCAAGGAGATAAGAGAATATGCAACTAACAGAAATGCCATGGATGAAAAGATAAAAGAGATTCTGCGTATTCTGCCGTATTCAAGGCTATCAGTCACTGAATCCCAGAGACAGAAGTATGCTGCTCTTATCGAACAGGGCTTTTCAGATGAGATGATAATTCTTGCAGCTCATAAGGTTTCAGAGAAACGAAATCCCCATTTCGAGGACATACAATCCGTTCTAACAGAATGGACAAGAAAGGGGATACTGAATCCATCAGACGTTGAAGAACAGGAGAATTCTCAAAAGATTATTTCTGCTAAGGCACAGGAACTGAACCGAAAACTCGGAATATTCAGGGCCGTTACACAGACTGACATGGATCAGTATATAAAATTCAGGGATACGTTTGGTCTTGAAGACGAAGTGATCGATTATGCTGCCTCCATAGCAAAGAATTATGCATATCCATCAAGAACCTTAAATACGATTCTTAGTAGATGGCACGAAAAGGGAATAAAGACAGTTGCTGAAGCGGAAAAAACGAATACTATGAACAGAAAAAGATCCATAAGTGATATAGATGAAAGAAACAACAATTACAGCGAGATCAAAAAACAGCTACCGGATCCGCTCAAGGAGTTTGAAGAGGAATAAGAGATGAAGCTTATTAGTCTGGCCGAATTGATAGAAGAATATGATGACAACCTGAGCAGACGTTCAACTTATGAGGCTCTTAGAGAAAGAGATGTATTGCGTGCTCATCCCGTGCTTGAAAATCTCATCAAGCAAAGGAATGCGGTTCAGGTTGATTATCTACAGATGATACTCAGAGAACCACATCGGAAAAATGAACTTGAAGAGGAAGCGAGGCCTATTCTTACGGCTCTGGATCAACAAATCGGAGAATATAGAGAACAGAATAATGTCACGGAAGAGCCACCTCATTATGAATGTGATATATGTCAAGATACAGGTTTTGCAGGAGATGGTTATTGTATCTGCTTAAAGAAAAAAGCCTATGTTAGAGTAATAGGAGCTTATGATCTGGAATCCTTTTCCGGGGACCTTTCGGATTATTCCTTTGAGATATTCACGGATCCTGATGATAAGGCAAGGGCATCAAAAATGGTCAGATATCTTAAAAAACAGTATGAAGACTATCCTGTTGTCAGAAAGAAGCAGCTTGTACTCCTTGGCAAGGCTGGTACGGGGAAGACTTATGTTATTAGGCGTTTTCTTCGTACCATGGCAGAAAAAGAACAGGATATATGCTATATTTCAGCCAGAAACCTATTCGATTACTTCCATCAGGACAGACTCGGAGAAACTGACGGGGTCGATCTGCTCTATGAGGCGAAGATCCTTGCGATAGATGATCTGGGCAGCGAGCCAATGACACAAAACGTTACAAGAGAATATCTGTTTGATCTTATGAATGTCAGAAAAGAAAAAGGACTTCTCACGGTGTTCGTATCAAACAATAATTTGGATGAGCTGAATAACCGTTATACAGAGAGAATAGTTTCAAGATTGCTGAGCGTAAACGACAGCGATGTGTTTCAATTTGAAGGAAAAGACCTGAGACTGGTCAGATAAAGGAGAGAATAAATGGCAATCGAATATTTTCACATCAATGAAGATGACTACAACATGCTGGAACAGCTTACAGAACTGGAAGCAGAAGTACACGGAGGAAGGGCATCCGGGCTTGATTATCTTGAAGTATATTCTTGTGTGAAATACGGACAGGTATATGTAGCCATAGAGTATGATGAGATCCTAGGAGCCGCATATTTTTACAGAGATTTCAACAATCCCGGGAAATGCTTTCTTTATGAGATCCTCGTAAAACCCTCAGAGACGGGCAAGCATATAGGAGAGTCGCTTTTACTGAGTGCATTTGAAGATCTTAAGAACCTGGAGAGAAACAGGATTCGGATTATAGAGGTATGTGTTCATTCGTCTAACGCAAAGGCTCTTAAGGTCTATAAGGATGCATTAGGATTCAATGTTATTAATTCGAAAGAAGATGGAGAGTATGAAGAAACAGAATACTTTATACTCAGAAAGACTCTGTAAAAAAAGGTTCAGGAGATACAGGCCGAATGAAGACAAGCAGAGCGTTCAGGATTTTCATGATGGGACTCGATCTTATCGTTATGTTTTTCCTGAGGTTATTCAAAAAGTTTACACGCCTCAGAACGTTTGATCACCATATTGGTACAAGGGTGGTAAACAACACCGAAGAGACTTCTCCAGAGAAAATGGGAATAGTTAGCAAATTAGAAGTTGACGGACAAGAGACGGACAGTTATGAAAGAAAAGACCCGGTCTACGTCAGTGATGCATCATATTCAGAGTATGAAGGCATTGTCACGTTTAGAGGGAATCACAGAAGGAACGGCTATTCGTATGGGAGAATGTCATCCAAGAAGAATCATTTGAATATAGACTGGACAGTTGATACAGTACGTCTCCAGAAAGGATACGGAAAGGGATTTTGGACCGGCAGCGGATGGACAGGACAACCTCTGATCGTAAGATGGACTGAAGACCAGAAGAAGAGAATGAACATCTATTCCACCAAAAAAGAAGAAGATCTTACTGAAGTCATCTATTCCACAATGGATGGAAAGGTCTATTTTCTAGATATAGAGGATGGCTCCTTTACCCGTGATGTGATTGATGTGGGGCTTCCATTTAAAGGATCGGGAGCTATTCATCCATCACTTCCTTTACTGCATCTGGGTCCGGGAGACTCTGGGCCCAAGAAGGAAGACTATGCCAGAGCATATATCTACAATCTCGAGAATCAGAAGAAACTTTTCGAATACGGAGGAAAAGATCCTTTCAGCATAAGAAGTTTCTGTGGTTTTGACAGTTCGCCCTTGTTTTTTAACGATTACATTTTTGAGCCATCCGAAAACGGGCTCATCTACTCGTTCAAGTTGAATGCACATTATGAGGATGATGAGCTTACCATCGCCCCTGATGAGTTTGTCAAGTTGCAGTATCATACATACAGATCTAGCGAGAAAAAGTATTGGCTTGGCATGGAAGATAGCCCGGTGGTGTGGGAGAACTATCTATATATTGCTGATAACGGAGGTACGCTCCTATGTATAGACATGAATACCATGAAGATTATATGGGCGCAGGATGTTGTTGATGATACAAACGGATCCCCGGTTCTTTCAATAGAAGAAGGGCATCCCTATCTGTACATTGGAACCTCGCTCCATTGGTCTCCCAGCAGGTATCTGAGACTTGGATACTGCCCATTCTTCAAAATAGATGCTTTGAACGGAGAATATGTCTGGATCAGAGATTATTACTGCAACACTATAGCCGGTATATCAGGAGGAGTACAGTCAAGTCCGATTTTGGGAGAGAATGATATAAAAGACTTGATTATTTTCCCCGTAGCCAGGACCCCCAGTGTTATGGATGGAAAATTGGTTGCTCTCGATATCCATACAGGTAAAGAAATCTGGAGTACACATATGAAGAACTATGCATGGAGTTCTCCAGTAGTTTCATATGATGAGGCGGGGAATAGTCTCATAGTACAGTGTGATTCCGGTGGAATGATGCATCTGATAAGAGGAGTAGATGGCAAAATAATTGACAGTTTATCTCTTGGGGCAAACATCGAAGCAACTCCTGCAATGATGGGAGACAGGATAGTGGTGGGAACAAGAGGTCAGAAGATATACGGAGTATCCATACGATAAATGTCAGATCTTGAAGCAAAAGTTTTGAAGACCATCAAAGAATTCGGACTAATAGAAAAAGGAGATATCATAGCAGTTGGAGTCAGCGGCGGAGCAGATTCCATGGTATTGCTGTCTGTTCTTGGGAAACTGAGTGAAGAACTTGAGTGCCAAGTCAAAGCTCTTCATTTTGAACATGGTATCCGAGGTGCTGAATCTGAAGAGGATCTGCTTTTTGTTGAAAGCTTTTGCAAAGAGCGAGGCATTTCCATCACGACTGAACACGGAAATGTACCGGATCATATGAATGAAGGAAAGACTAATCTTGAGGAGGTCGCCAGAGACAGACGATATGCTTTCTTTGAAAGATGTATCAAAAAAGGATTCGCGGATAAGATTGCTGTTGCTCATCATATGAGTGACTCTGCAGAAACCACCTTATTCAACATGATCAGAGGGGCAGGAGTAAGCGGGCTCGGAGGGATGAAATATCTTAGCGGGCCATATATCAGACCGCTTCTTGACGTGAGCAGAAAAGAGATAGAAGAGTATGCAAAGGAACAAGGCATTCCTTACAGGCATGATTCCACAAATGATGATCTTTCTTTTGCCAGAAACCGAATAAGGGCACACATAATAAGGGAGCTTGAGAGCATTAACGAAGGAGCGGTCAATAACATATTCAGAACTTCCAAGATACTTGAGGAAGAAGATGCTTATCTCGATGGCATTGCCGAAGGTGCATTTAACAGTATACAGGTTTCGGGAGCAGGTAATGATGTAAGGATAGAGATCGGGAAACTGAGAACCTATGAACCGGTGATAAGGAAAAGGATAATACGAAAAGGCATCATGACCGCGATCGGAAAGCTGAAGGATATCACACAGAATGATGTTGAACGAATACTGAAGCTTGCAATGGAGGAAAAGACCGGAAAACGCTACTCAACAAGTAGAATGGACGTAGCGATATCCTATGGTTTATTGATAATTCGAAATAAAAAAGCTACAATTAAGGATACTTCTTTTTACCCTGTAGACAAGGGAAATAATCCTTTGCCTAATGGAGCCTTTTTAAGGATTGAGGAAGAGGAAAAGCCGCTGGCATTCCCTGAGAAGACCAGCCTTATACAGTATATTGACGGGGATGCGCTTCCTGAAGGATGTGTATTAAGAACAAGAAGGGAAGGAGATGTCTTTGCACCATTTGGAGTGAAAGGACATAAGAAACTCAAAGACTGGTTTATCGACAGTAAAGTCGATCGAGAGGACAGAGACAGGATTCTGCTTCTGGCAAAGGACGATGTAATCCTGTGGATAATCGGAAAAAGCCTGAGTGACCTGCTCAGGATTAGAATAGATACTAAAAATGTCTTGAAACTGACATACGAAGAGGGACTATGAAAAGAGATATCGAAGAAATTTTGTTTGATGAAGATACCATTAAGGGAAAGATCAAGGAACTTGCTGCCAAGATACAGGAAGACTACAAAGACAAGGATCTTCTGATGGTCGGAGTGCTGAACGGAGCGGTGATCTTCTATGTCAATCTCATGATGGAGATGGACATTATTATGGAGATGAATTTCATCAGAGTCTCAAGCTACGGAGCCGGGACAAAGTCCTCAGGAAATGTCAGAGTCCTCTATGACCTTGAGACAAACATAGTTGGAAAAGACGTGCTGATAGTAGAGGACATCATAGACTCAGGGAATACTCTTTATGCATTAAGGGAGATCTTCCTGAGCAGAGGAGCCAGGACAGTAAAGAGTTGTTGTCTCCTTGACAAAGTCGAAAGAAGAGAGGCAAACATAATGCCTGACTACGTTGGCTTTATAGTACCAGATAAGTTCCTCGTGGGGTATGGACTTGATTTTGCAGGAAAATATAGGAACTTGAAATATGTTGGAGTATTAAAGCCTGAGATATACAGCGTTTGAAAAAGGAGCAGAAGGATTTGAAAAAATTTTTAAAAGGACCGCTTATTTATATCATATTGCTGGTAACGATCTTTTTTATAGCACAGACTATAGTTAGCAACAATAATACCAGCATGAAGCAACTGGGATATACAGATTTTCTGAAAAAGCTGAGTGAGGGCGAGATAGTGAATATATCCGTTTCAGGATATAATGCCGTGGCACTCAAGAAGGATTCTGAAATAGATGAAAAGTCCTTCCCGGACAAGTATGACTATACTGTATATGTTCCTTCATACTATCAATTCGACGCAGATATAAAGGCTGCAATAGATCAGGAGGATCTTTCCGAATCTTCCATTAAGATCACATACAGAGAGGCAAAGACCAGCTCCATACTGACAGACATAATACTTCCTTATGTACTTCCGTTAGTAATGCTCGGATTCCTGTGGTTCATGATGTATCGTCAGACCCAGGGCGGAAAGGCGATGAACTTCGGAAAGAGCAGAGCTAAAATGACAATGGGAGAAAACATCGACAAGACATTTGACGATGTGGCCGGAGCAGACGAAGAGAAAGCAGAACTTCAGGAAGTTGTCGAATTTCTCAAGAACCCAAAGCAGTTTACCAAGTTCGGAGCAAGGATTCCCAAAGGCGTGCTTCTAGTTGGACCTCCAGGATGCGGCAAGACTTTGCTTGCAAAAGCTTGCGCAGGAGAGGCAAGGATACCTTTTTTCAGCATAACTGGTTCTGATTTCGTTGAGATGTTCGTCGGAATGGGTGCAGCAAGAGTCAGAGACCTCTTTGATACAGCAAAAAAGAACTCCCCATGTATCATTTTCATAGATGAAATCGATGCTGTCGGCAGACAGAGAGGGGCAGGACTCGGAGGTGGTCATGATGAAAGAGAACAGACTCTTAACCAGCTCCTTGTTGAGATGGACGGATTTATTGTTAATGAAGGAATTATCGTACTTGCTGCAACAAACAGAGTCGACATACTTGACCCGGCACTTTTAAGAGCTGGAAGATTCGACAGACAGATAGTGGTTAATCTTCCTGATGTGAAAGGAAGAGAGGAGATTCTTAAGGTCCATGCCAAGAGAAAGCCTTTGGGCAAAGAGATAGATCTCAAGGTAATAGCAAAGAGGACACCTGGTTTTTCCGGTGCTGATCTCGAAAATGTGCTGAACGAAGCTGCTATACTTGCTGCAAGGTTTAAGAAGACCGAAATAGGCATGGATGAAATAGAAGAGGCTATAACGAGAGTTGTGGCTGGACCTGAGAAGAAGAGCAGAGTAATGACCGATAAGGATAAGACGGTCACGGCTTATCACGAAGTGGGACACGCAATCTGTGCCAAGGTTCTTCCGAATTGCGATGACGTTCATGAAATATCTATTATTCCGAGGGGAATGGCAGCAGGGTATACCATGACTCTTCCTGATGAGAATGAGACTCATTATTTCAGATCGAAGATGCTTGATGAGATCACCATGATGATGGGCGGAAGAGCTGCAGAAGCACTTGTGATCGGAGATATTACGACTGGAGCAAGCAACGATATTGAGAGAGCTACAAAACTTGCAAGGTCCATGATCGTTAAATATGGCATGAATGATGAGATCGGACCTGTCTTCCATGGGAACAGTGAAGAAGTGTTCCTTGGAAGAGAGATTGTACAGTCCAAATCATACAGCGAAGAGGTTTCCTCAAAGATCGATGAGGAGCTTAAGAAGATCATGGTCTCCAGCATGAACAAGGCTACGGAGATCCTTAATGCAAATCTTGACAAGCTTCACCTTATTGCAAAGGAGCTCAAGGAAAAAGAAAAGTTGACCGGAGAAGAATTTGAGGAACTCTTTTCAAAAGAGCAGATCAATTCTGAGGAAAAAACAGAAGAGTAACAACTCTTCTGTTTTTCTATTATTTGAACCTCAATGAAAAAAAGAAAACAAGGCATACAAAAATGTGCGCTGTTATGCCTATTTCATTGATAGAAAGGCCTTTTTTGTGTTATTATTTTATACGTAATAGCAATAGGGAAATCTGAAAAGGAAATCTTTTTTAGGAGATAAATCGATGCATAACGAATCAGGCAACGTAAAGATTTTTGCAGGAAAATCTGGACAGAGTTTTGCAAGAAAGATGTGCAATTATTTGGGCACCGAGCTCGGTAATTCCGAAGTGATCCAATTCTCGGACGGCAATATATTCGTCAAGATTAAAGAAACCGTCAGAAATAGCGATGTTTATCTTGTTCAACCGATAGGGCTCGACCCGAATAACGAACTCGTAGAGATTCTTTTCTGGATAGACGCTTTCAAGAGAGCTAGTGCAAGCTCCATTTCACTTATAGTACCGTACTTCGGTTATGCAAAGGGAGATAAGAAAGACGAGCCCAGAGTGTCCATAAGAGCGAGAGTCTGTGCAGATTGTATTGAGGCAGTCGGAGCAGACAGATTCATTACGATGGACCTTCATGCTCCTCAGATCCAGGGCTTTTTCAGAATCCCGTCAGATCACCTTTATTCGCTTCCTATTCTTTGCGAAGCCGTCAAGAGACACATATCAACCGAGAATCTCGTCGTAGTATCCCCTGATGCCGGTTTTGCAAAAAATGCAAGGAAATATGCCGATTATCTCGGAACTCCGGTAGCTATCGGAGATAAGACGAGAGTAGCTCATGATGAGAAGGCAAAGATACTGGAACTCATAGGTGAGGTCGACGGAAAGGATTGCCTCATTGTTGATGATTTCAGCATTTCCGGTGGAACGCTCATTGATATAGCAAATGTCCTCAAGCAGAAAGGCGCAAGAAAGATCATTGCTTGCCTGGGACACAATATCTTAAGAGAATCCGGCGTAAAGAGGATAGAGGAGAGTCCGATAGAGTTAGTTATAAGCACGGATACTGTTGAGAATCCTTATATTCAGGATTCCAAGAAGATGCTTACCATCTCTGCAGCTCCGTTGTTCGCAGAAGCTGTATCAAGAGTCCATAATAGGGTATCCGTAAGCCCGCTCTTTGCAAAAGTGCCGGAAAGAGTCATAGAGCAGTCGGATAAATAATTAAAGAACCATATGATACAAAGAGAGTAGCCGGTATGACTACTCCCTTTTTTGTATTTTGAACTCTATTCCTGTATATAGATCCTGGCTGATCCTACTAGGTCAGTAAGGGTGTGCACAGGATAAATAAGGATACTGCCGTTTGATACTATGATGAGGTGATTTTGCTGTTTATGCAGGCATGCAGCATTATCAGCTTGCTGAACAACGATCCAGGAAGAACTGTCAATCTTGTACCATTTCGAGTAGCCACTGAGGCTGTTTTTTATCAACAGACAGAAGAAATCATCAGTATCTCCCGAGAATACATTCATCGATTCAACATATTCCAGATGAAGAGTTGGTAAATCTGTAGGCTCAGACATCATTACATCTCCAGAAGAAACATCTAAGCACTCTATCTTTCCTGATTTGGTAAGAACGATCAAATATCTGTCATCTGTCGAAAAACACATATCGACGATCTCAAAAGCTGAATATGGAGTTTCTATTTTTTTCTTGGATTTCGGATCGGTACTGTAGAGATATAATCCCGCATCACCGAATGAAGCAAAAACTCCGGACTCATTGCCTATACTCAGGATGATCTTGTCGTCATCAGCATATGGAGAATCGAAGGTAGAGAAGCAGTCATTCAAAGGATCAAAGTATAGCAGGATCCTGTTCCCGGATGCTGAGGATACTGCTTCAACGAACGAGCCGTTGGTACCTGCTTTGAACAAGGAACCATAACTTGATGTTTCGATCTTGGCAGGATAACGTATAAATCCACCTGAAGCGGGGACTTTACCGTTGATCCAGAAGCGTCTGTAGTATCCTCCATTTCTATAATGACTTAACGACAGAGACATGACCTCGCCTGTCGGCAGGCGCAAGTTAATGCAATCTCTGAAATAGAACGAACTCCAGCTGTCCTCATTAAGTCCCTCCAGATACTCAGGATCTTTACCGAGATGATATATGATATTTTCACAGATGAATGTCTTCTCATCAAGGGGATAACACTCTGAATATAGCTTTCCGCCTGCCGGATACCTTTCTTTGATCTTCCCACTGATGCTGTTCACGATAAGGATAGTGTCAGATTCGGTTTGCCCTATAAAGAGCATGAGATCAGAAGAACCGGGGATCTCCGACACGCTGACAGTATAATAATCCTCAATTTTCGGATCGATCTCAACGACAGTATCATCTGATGAGACCGTAATGACAAGGAGCCTTTCTTTATGATCTCCGGAAACACTGAGGTACGTGCCCTTGCCATAACCCTGATCATTAAAGAGACCTCCGTTTATGCTCGCCGCAAGAATTACATTGTCATGGTTTAGAGGTTGTTCGTTCATTCCGTTAAGGACATACTCACCATGCTCAAGATTACAGGAAACAACGGTACCCGAAGAAGAAAAGAACTGAACCACTTCCTCACCTTTATCAACCCAGAATCCGTTAATGATATCTCCAGTGTATTCATAGCTTTTTAAGAATGTTCCGTCATGAATGTTGAAAATAAGGATCGTCCGTTCACAGAAGACAACGGCAAGGTCATCACTAAAAACAGCTTCCGGATAATGGGCAGTATACCAGTAGGAAGTTTGGCTGAGTGTGAAGTTTGTGAACTCCCTCTTATGAGATTCATTACTCCAGTCTATATGGGAAGTCATTATGCCGCCATAACTGTTGTGATATTGAGCATAGAACAGATTTCCGGTTCTGTTTTCGACATTAAGTCCGAAGAATATGTCTCGGGAGCTCTCATAGTCCTCTAAGATATATTTATGCAATACTTCACATGTATCTGTATCGATCGTCATGAACAGATAGCCAAATTCATAGTCATCTTCGGTATCCGGTACGGTATAATACGCAAGACCCAGTATACGGGAATCAGCAGAGAAAGCACTTCCGAAATAATACCAGTCATTATCCGTGCCTGTAGTATATGCAAAATAAGGAATCTCAGTCTCTGAATGGATCTCCCCAGTCAGAGTGTCGAGGATAAGAAGATGATATTTACCGTCGATCCTGTCAATAAGGGCGAAAAACTTCCCGTCAGGCGAGATGGCTCTGAAAGTCGTGCCGATAGGCATCTGATAGTCATATCTCCATATCTGGCTTCCGTCATCAGCCGCAAGCAAAGTAATGGCATCATTGTCTCGGCAGATGATGTCGCCTGTAGAAGAAAGGAAAAGACGCGTAGGCCCCTCTTTTTGCAGCTGTCTGTTTGTGAGAGAAGTCCACTTGGCATTTCCTGTATTCACGTCTATGCAGCGGACATACCCAGCCTCATCAGAGATATATACGATTTTTTTGCTGTCAACGGGTAGGATGTCAGCGATACCTACGGACTGTTCATAGAGTATTTCAGGACGTACATTATCCTTTTTATATGCATTGAGGACTTGGGAAAGAAGTGCCTCTATCCTGTGATCATATATGTCCTTTGAGTCACTTTCATATGAGAGCAATGCGTTTTTCGCGGCGCCTTTGATGTCAAACTCTTGGAGGCTCTCAAACCCGGCATCAATGTACATCGAAGACATCTGTTTCTGGATCTCTTTGTTCTTTTCGGAAATGCGAATGTTGTTTGATATAACTATACCGAGGAAAAGAGAAAGCAGGAGCATGACTCCGCTCAGGATCCCTATGAGTCGGCTGTTCTGACGGCGTTTTTCCCTTTGCCACAGACTGTCGAAAGGACATCCTATGAGTGCTGCATAGAGACGAACTATCTCTTTTTTGAAAGACTTTTTGTCTATTGTATGATTAGGCCCTTTAATGTTCGCCGCCAGAGGCTCTCTGTCAGAGATTATGTCTCCGTTTTCGTCAAATTCGTGGAGCATGTACGGAGAGAAGGATTCGCCGGGCTCACCGTCTGCAAGGACTGCAATGATCTTGTCCCGCCCTTTTTTCTCTGTAAAATAACGTATCTCCTGCTCACACCATCTGGAATCCGGAAGATCGGGAGTGCAGATGACGATTAGATATTCTGAATGATCGAGGGCATACGTGATACTGTCTGACAGACTGGATGATGCAGGAAGTTCATCTTCGTCTCTGAATACTATTCCTAAACGGTCTCCTCCTACAGTTTCCCGGAATTCTTTTGGTACTCTGTATCTTTCAAGATGCTTCTGGATCATCTCTGCCGCCGTCCTGTCGAGAGGTTTGTGACGATAGCTGATAAAAGCCTTGTATGAACGCTCGGCCACGGGAGCCGGATTGAATGATGTATCGGTATCTAACATGAAATAAAAGATCTTCCTTGTCCGTCTATTGGGGCCATGTTCTGCTATGGAGCATATTTTAGACCGCTGTATTTATGATATCATTTATTTATACTTATTGACTTAAGGGGAGCAGATATGTTGATCAATTTTCTGATAGCCATCGCTGTCTTTTCATATGCGGTATACAGAGCAATTCAGGAGAGGAACAACTTCCGGGTGAGTTCTGGGCTCTTTACGAGCGGGATCTCAATAGCCGTTATGGTCCTCGTCCTTCCTTATTTCTTTGCTGAGACCGGAGATTACCTTTTTACTCTGTTCAAAAGCTTCAGATATGGATTGTCCGTAATAACCATGGGGGCAAATCAGGAAGTTGCAGAGTTTTTTACGGGAAAGTCCATCCTTACGATAGCATATAAGGCACTTCTTTATCTGTTTTATATCCTGGGACCTCTTGCCACGTCTGCTTTTTTGATCAGCTTTTCCAGGCATCTGGTCGAGTTCCTGAAACTGACGTTCTGCAGAAAAATCCATTGTTTCTCTTCTCTGAATGACAGATCCATACTCCTTGCAGAGAGCATAAAGCAGGAAAGACCGGGAGAACTGATAGTATTCTGCGCTTTTGACCAGAACTGTCCAGAGGAGATGCAGGAAAGAGCTTCAGCAATAGGTGCGCTGAAGCAGGAGAAGGGTGTTGACGAGTTCAAGGTCACTAAAAAGAAGATATACACATTCTATCTTCTGGAACACGACAGCAAGAATGGCCTTGCACTACTGAGCGCACTCTGTTCCCATCTGATGGACAGTCATGGATACGTTAAGCAGAACGTAACGGTCAGATACAATGCGGCTGCTTCGAGCATAGAGCTTATCAGGGATATAGATAACACCTTTGGAGCCGATATCAATCTGAGACCCATCGATATATATGCATCACAGGCCATAGATGTACTTGCCAGATATAAATACATACTTGCAGGAAAGCCTCACAAGGAGATCGTGATAATCGGAGCAGGAGGACTCGGAATAGAACTGCTAAGACATTCCGTAATCTTAATGATAGAACCTGAAAGTGATTATACGGTCCATGTTATAGACAAGAATGCAAGGCAGATACTTTCCGGACTGAAGGAATCGTATCCCGAAGTTTTTAATCTTTCTGAAGAGGAGTATATAGGTAATACAGATAATCCGGACAAGAACTACGATATCAGATTCCATATAGCAGATACGGACACCTATGCCATCAGCAGATTGTTTGAAGATATACAAAGACCGGATGTCATATTCGTGGCTACAGGAAACGACAAATCGAATTATGAGACTTCAAAGAGGATCATGAGGTTCTTTGGAAGCAGGAGTGGAGACATGTCATATCCTCCAATATGTGCCAGGATAAAGTCCCCTGAACTATATGATGTGATAACCGGGCATGATGGCTTGGAGTTCTTCGGAAATGAAAAGGAACTGTATGATCTTAACAGACTTCTGTCTCCCTCGCTTGAAGAAGCTGCAAAGAGAGTTCACCTTGCATATTTCTCGGATATATACCCACGCATATTCAACAGGAACTATGAGGACAGAGAGGAGATATTGGAGTATACTGGCTTCTATTCATATATCAATCAGGATTCTTCTTTTAACGAAGCACTTGCTCTCGATTTTAAATACGAGTATGTGCTGTCAAAGAGAACTGGAAATGAGGATGAGGTAGATTTCGTAAGGAGATGGCTTAATGATCAGGAGAATCTGATAAGCCTTTCCGATGCGGAGCATCTGAGATGGAATGCATATCAGAGGTTCCAAGGCTGGAGGCATATGAACGCTGTTCAGGAGGATCTGGCAGCCAGAAAGAGTCTGGGAAAGAGAGTTAAAGATAATGATATGCTTCTGCACCCCGCTCTTGTTGAACTGAATGAACTTCCTGAGGCTGAAAGGATCACAGACGAGATAATACGCAGATACAATCCCGGAGGAACGCCCTCAAGATATGTGGAACTTGACAGGAACATCTGCCGGAACATGCTGCTCATTCTCGGGCTGGATGAATAAACCATAAAATAGAAAAAGCCTTTCGGGGATATCCCGAAAGGCTTTTGTATCTTACGAATAATACTGATTATTCAAGATTGTTGTGATAGTACATAGGATCTTCGTCCTTAGCTCCGATGAGTTCCATGACTCTTCTGCGGATGACTTCGTTCAGTGCAAAGGAGGATTCATAATATCCTGTGATGTTTGCATAAGCGAGTTCGTCTCTCTGTTCGGGCGTGAGACCCCAGTCTACTCTTACGCCAAGGCCTTTATTTACTGCCTTAGCAGGATCTGGTCTCTTGATCTCAAAGCTGAGGTCCTTCTTAAGTCTCGGAACGACCACGTTGATATCTGCGATCTGACCGATAGTGGACTTTGTAGGATCGGAACCGGAGATCAGAGCAACGGTAGCGCCTTGCTCTTTTGCCTGCTGAGCGATCACAGCAATGGTCTTGGTGTTTCCGGAACCGGAGTTGATAAGAAGGATATCTCCGGGATGAATGGAAGGTGTTCCGTTATCACCGACGCAGAATACGACCATTCCGATCTGGGACATGTCCATTCCGAGTATACGAATGATGTTTCCTGCACGGCCCCATCCTGCTGTATATACTCTCTTAGCCTTGGAGATAGCCTGAGCTATTTCTTCGATCTGATTTACATCAACCTGATTGAGTGTCTCGGCAATGTTCTTTCCGGCACAATCAAGGAGTTTTTTGATATCTACCATGTGTTTATCCTTTCTTACTCAAGACTGTTGTGATAATAATGTACTGCTTCGACTGTTTCGCCGATCTCTTCCATGACCTTCTGCTGAATTACTTCATTGAGGGTGAATGCGATCTGATATGTGACTTCCATCTGATCAAGAGTCATAAGAGCTCTTTCCTCATCCGTGAGAGGCCATACTTCACGTGTTCCGGCAGTTCCCTTGAATTTAGGATCGCGAGGAGGTCTTCTCTCTCTCATGATCTTGTTCATAGGAGTTTCAACGCGCGGAATGACGACGTTGTAATCTGCTATCTCTCCGATGATGGACTCAGCACTTGTAGAAATGAGGCCTACTTCAGCACCGAATGCCTTTGCTTCGCTGGCGATAATGGAAATAGTCTTTGTATTTCCTGAGCCGGACATTACGAGAAGAATATCACCTTCATGAATAGAAGGGGTATTGTTGTCTCCTACACGATAAACAAGTTTACCGATCTGAGACATATCCATTCCCAATATGCCAGCAACATTTCCTGCGCGTCCCCATCCAGTGACGAATACACGATTTGCCTTAGCAATACCCTTAGCAAGAGCGTCAACCTGAGCCGGGTCGATCTTTGTGAGACCCTCAGCTACATGTTTAGCTGCCTGTTCGAGAATCTGTTTGGTATCCATAACTTATCTCCTTATAAAAAAACTTTCCTATACAAGTATATAGAAAAGTTCTTTGTTTTACAATTACATACTGTTCCACAAATCAGTAAAACAGGGGGATTTATACATTTTTTAAGTCATTCGGGAATATTATGCCCTGCTGTTTTCTGGCCTCATCCATAATCTCGAGGACTTGTTTGGTCCTGAGGTTCTGTCTATCTTCAGATCCGTCATTTTTAAGTACCATGTCTGTAAAGGCTCTGACTTCATATATGAGATCTGAAGGGAAGGGAGCACTCTCAAGTTCGGGAGTTATGATCTCACCGTTTCTCAATTTTACCGTTATGGCTGTTGGAGCGTTCATGCCGGTGATACTTATAAAGCCTTCTTCACCTTGGATCTCGCATATATTGGATGCAGGAGAGACTTTTCCGTACATTACATCCGCAAGAAAAGTGTCATATGTGCATGTAATGGATCCCACGCCATCTATGCTGTCCTTAAGGATTATAGCAGAGGCTTTGATTTCCTTTGGAGCACCGAATAGTCCGACAAGAAAACTTAGGGCATATACGCCGAGATCCATGAGCGCTCCGTTAGCGAGTTCGGGTCTGAATGCGTTTTCTATTATGCCGTTTCTGAAATTGTCATATCTGCTGGAATATGAACAGCAGGACAGGACAACTCTTCTGATAGTTCCCAGTTTTGGGAGAAGAGTCTGTAACAGATGGTAGTTGGGATTATATACGGTCCTGAGTGCTTCAAGGAGGACAACTCCGTTGTTCTTGGCGCAAGTGATCATTTCCTGCCATTCTCTCGAATTGGCTGCAGCGGATTTCTCGACTATCACATGCTTTTTACTGTTTAGCATCTTTAACGCGAGATTTTTGTGCGTTCCGTTCGGAGTAGCTATATAGACTGCATCGATCTCTCTGTCAGATGCAAGAACATCGTAGTCAGTATATATCTTTTCAGCATCCCATTTATCTGCAAAGGCATGGGCTTTGTCCACATTTCTGGAGTGGACTCCGAGAAGACGGAAGTTCTCACATTTCTTAGCTGCGGAAAGGAAGTATTCTGTTATGAAATTTGTACCTATAACTGCGAAGTTTATCATGATGAATCTCCTTTTTGTTGTCTCAATTATAATGATATGGTCATTTATAATATCTGTCAAAACAATAGGGGTATGCTGTATAATATAGACAACCCTAGAGGACGATCTCAGGGCTTTTTTGCGTATAACAACAAGGTAGAGAGATATGAAGAAAAAGATAGCTGTGGGCATTTCCGGAGGAGTCGATTCGGCAGTCAGTGCATATCTTCTGAAAAAACAGGGATATGACGTCATCGGGGTGTTCATGAAAAACTGGGAAGAAACGGATGAAAACGGAGTCTGTACTGCAGATCAGGATTTTGAAGATGTCAGAAGGACCTGTGAGGTTCTGGATATTCCGTACTATTCTGTCAACTTTTCAAAAGAATACTGGGACAGGGTCTTCACGGTTTTCCTGGAGGAATATAAGAAGGGAAGGACACCGAATCCTGACGTACTCTGCAACAAGGAGATCAAGTTCAGAGCCTTTCTGGATTACTGCATGGAAATCGGCTGCGAGAACATAGCAACAGGACATTACTGTAGAGTGAGCAGACTTGGAGGAAACCGTCTGCTAAAAGGACGCGATGAGAGGAAGGACCAGTCTTATTTTCTATGTGCTCTGTCAGGAGATCAGCTTGCAAGAGTGGAATTTCCCGTAGGAGGATATACTAAGGAATATGTAAGAGACATAGCCAGAGAGGCAGGTATCCCGGTGGCAGATAAAAAGAATTCAACGGGAGTCTGTTTTATCGGGGAGAGGAATTTCAGAAAGTTCCTTCAGGGATATCTTCCTGCTCAGCCGGGAGAGATAAGAACACATAAAGGCGAATACATAGGACAGCATATAGGACTAATGTATTACACTCTTGGTCAGAGAAGAGGCCTAAACATAGGAGGAAGGGGAACCGGAGAGAGATGGTTCGTAGTCGAAAAGGATCTCAAGAACAATATCCTCTATGTGGAACAGGGAGAAGACAGCCCAGAGCTGTATTCTCATGTGATAATAGTAAACGATTTTAATTTCATAAATCCTGTAGAATACAAGGAGTTTGATTGCATGGCTAAGTTCAGGTACAGACAGCCAGATCAGAAGGTCCATGTATATGTGGAGAAAAATTCTGTGCTAATAGACACCTATGAAAAACAGAGGGCAGTGACACCAGGCCAGTATGCTGTTCTGTATTCAGGTGACGAATGCCTTGGCGGAGGCCAGGTCGATACGATTTTCGAGTAAGGAGATTAATATGGAACAGTTCAAGGTTGTAATTCTGGCGGCAGGAGAAGGTACTAGGATGAAATCCTCTCTGCCGAAAGTTCTGCACAAGGCTGCAGGGAGAACACTGGTCGAATGGGTGGTCGCTTCTGTTGAGGATGTCTCTGAAAGACCTATCCTTATATATGGAAGAGAAGGAGATCTCCTGAAAGAAGCATTTGGAGAGGATCGTTTTACCTATGTTCATCAGGAGCAGCGTCTGGGGACAGGACATGCTGTCATGATGGCCCGTGATGCCATTATGGACAGTGAATATACAATCGTTCTTGCAGGAGATATGCCTCTCATTAGGAAAGAGAGCATCAACCGTCTTGTGGAAGCCATAAAGAATGATAGGACATTTTCATGCATGCTCCTGACAGCCATTCCGGAGAAGACTCCTGCTTTCGGAAGGATTGTAAGGGATAAGAACGGAGACGTCTGTGACATCATAGAAGACAGAGACTGCACCGAAGAACAGAAGAAGATAAAAGAGCTTAACATCTCCATCTACTGTTTTAAGACAAAGGATCTTTTAGAAGCATTGGATATGTTGAGGCCTGACAATGCTCAGAAAGAATACTATCTTACGGATACTGTAAGGCATCTGTATTCTATGGGCAAAAAGATAGGCAGCATATCTCTTGACGATCCCGTTGAGAGCATCGGTGTGAATGACAGAGTTCAGCTGGCATATGCATCCGAGAAACTCAGGGAGAGGATAAACGAAGATCTGATGAGGAACGGAGTGACGCTCATAGATCCTAAGAATACCTATATAGACTGTGGAGTGAAGATCGGCCGTGACACGACGGTATATCCGGGCGTGATCCTTGAAGGCATGACTGATATAGGATCTGAAACGATCCTCTATCAGGGATCCAGGATAAGAGACTCAAAGGTTGGCGACCATACAACAATAGAGAATTCAGTGCTTCTAAGCGCAGAAGTCGGTTCATACAGCAAGGTTGGTCCCAACGCATATCTGAGGCCTGGTACCAAGATCGGTGATCACTGCAGGATAGGGGATTTCGTTGAGACCAAGAATGCTGTGATAGGAGATGGAACCAAGATATCTCATCTCACATATGTTGGGGATGCAGACCTCGGAGAAGACATCAACATCGGGTGCGGCGTAGTGTTCGTAAACTTTGACGGCAAGGAAAAACACAGGATAAAGGTCGGTGACAGAGCGTTTATCGGATGCAACACGAACCTCATTTCTCCGGTGGAAGTCGGAGAGGGTTCATATATCGCTGCAGGAACAACAATAACCAAAGAAGTACCCGCCGATGCTCTTGCGATAGGAAGATCAAAGCAGATGGTAAGAGAAGGCTGGGCAAAAGGGAGATATAAGATTCATCGTGAATGAAACATTTCTAGTAGTTGGTCTGGGAAATCCCGGAAATGAATATAAGATGACTCCGCATAATGCCGGTTTCATGTCCGTGGAAAAGCTGGCAAAAAAGCATCATTGCCGATTCAGAAATTGCAAATTCCAGGGAGTACTTGCAAAATATGAGAGAGAAGGCGTTAAGGTTTTCATTCTTAAGCCTCAGACTTATATGAATAACAGCGGAATATCCGTTGCGGCATTTATGAAGTATTACAGGATCCCTGTGAGCAGGCTGGTGGTCATATATGATGATAAGGACATAGAACTCGGTAAGTTGAGGATAAGGGACAAAGGCCATTCCCTTCCCAGCCATAATGGTTTGAAGTCGGTAATAGAAGCCCTCGGGACTAATCAGTTTGCAAGGGTCAGATTCGGTATCGGTGCACCTCCTAAAGAACAGGTAAGACTAATGGATTACGTAACGTCCAAGATCCCATTTCCGGAGCTTGAGACATACGATGCGACCGCCGAAGAGGCAGCGGATGCTGCAGATATGATCATTTTCGAGGGAATGGAAGCGGCTCAGCAGAGATTCAGTTCCAAGAGTTAGGAGAGATAATTGGCAGATATCACGGGCCTGATAGGCGAGATACCGAAAATAAAGGATGTCATTTCAAGCGTACGGGAAAAACAGTCCTGTACGCTTGTTGGTGTGCCTTCGGAACTTAAGATACAGCTCCTTCACTATCTTTACATGAATACGGAGAGGGAGATCGTCTATGTCCTCCAGGATGATTACACTGCCCACAGGACATTTGATTCCTATGACTATCCCGAGAAGAGATATCTTCCTGAACAGTATATAGAGTTCAGGTATGTCGAGTCCCAGAGCTCAGAATCAAAACATGAGAGGATAAGGTGTTTTGGAAAGATGGCAGCCTCTAGAGGGGTCACGTTCCTTTCCCTTAACAATCTTCTCATGAGGATGAGGGACAGGGACAGGATAGTAGGCTCCTTCAGAGAGATATCCGTAGGGGACGTGATCGATCCTTCAAGTTTCAGGGACCTTCTAATAAAACTCGGATATCAGTATTCAAGCTTTATCGAGACAGTAGGGCAGTATTCGGGAAGAGGAGAGATACTGGAGTTTTTCTCTCCTGACAAGGATGACCCCGTCAGAATCACTTTTTTTGATGACGAAGTAGAATCGATCCGGTATTTTGACCAGGATTCCCAGAAATCATACGGCGACAATCTTGATAAAGTCAGTATACTGCCAAGCGATGAGTACATTCTTGAAGAAGATGAACAGCACATGCTGCTGAGATATCTTGATTCAAAGAAAAAGGAGATGCCGGAACTCTGCGGAAGATATATTGAACAGATGACTGAGACAGGGACGCTTCTGAACATCGAGGCATTCCTTTCGGTAATAGGAGCAAACAGCAGTGTTCTCGATTTTTGCAACGATCCTCTTCTGGTATTTGAGGACGAGAACCATCTGGCAAGCGAGTCCAGGATCAGAAAAGAAACAAGAGAAAAGATGCTCTCCCAGATGATCCAAGATGAACAGGCTACGGGAGCGGGACTGGAAGCCTATTTCGATGCAGACGTTTTTCTTTATGATCAGAAAGATCGCTCCATAAACTACAGAGGCTTGAGCGATCATCCTGCACTGAAGACCGGAACGGTCATCGATCTAGAGGGGAAGAACATGGTCTCATTCAACTCCAATATCCATCTGTTCATAGACTCGGTCAGAAACAGACTCGATGCGGGATACAGGGTATATGCATTCCTGAACCGCCGAGAGAGCTCGGTCAGAGATCTTCTTCAGGAGGAAGGCCTTTCATATTCCATTAACGCCATTCTGGACAGCCCTGGCATCTCCATAGTAAAGGGAGATCTTGAAACGGGATTTGAGATAAGCCCGGAAAAACTGCTGTACATATGTGAAAGGGACATCTTCAGAGAACGCAAAGAGAGAAAAAGCTCATTCAGAAGACAGGGAAACACCATTGAATTGGCAGATCTCGGGATTGGGGATATCGTAGTGCATGAAGTGCACGGAAAAGGACGGTATCTGGGGATCAAGACGGAAGAAGTCGACGGGACGGTAGCGGATTTCCTGGAACTCGAATACAGAGACGGTGACAAGCTTTTCCTTCCAGTTTCCCAGATATCCAGGATCGATAAGTATATAGGACCCGATGATGAGAACGTGATCCTGTCAAAACTGGGAGGCAGGGAGTGGGAATCTGCAAAGAACAGAGCCAGGAAGTCCGTAAAAAAATTGGCGGAGGACCTTGTGTCGATCTATAGGGAACGCGCCAACAGGGAGGGATTCAAGTTCTCCAAGGACACTGTCTGGCAGACGGAATTTGAAAACAATTTTGAATTCGAGGAGACCCCGGGACAGCTGGAGAGCATCGAACAGATCAAGGAAGACATGGAGAGCCCGAGGATAATGGACCGTCTCCTGCTGGGCGATGTCGGCTTCGGCAAGACTGAAGTTGCCATGAGGGCAGCGTTCAAGGCTGTAATGGATTCAAAGCAGGTCGCGGTTCTTGTGCCGACCACTCTTCTCGCAAGACAGCATTACACTACTTTCAGAGAGAGGTTCTCAGGTTTTCCGGTAAATATCGAGATCATCACAAGATATACAAAGAAGCCAAAGACTGCGATTGAAAGGATAAACAGCGGAAAGACCGATATTATCATCGGAACGCACAAACTCCTCAGCAAGGAAGTGACGTATCATAACCTGGGTCTTCTGATAATCGATGAGGAACACCGGTTCGGTGTGAGCCATAAAGAGAAGATAAAGGATATGAAGAGAACAGTCGATGTCCTTACTCTTACTGCAACTCCTATCCCAAGGACGCTTGAGATGGCACTGACCGGCATAAGGGACATAAGCACGATCGACTCCGCTCCAGAAATAAGGAAGAGTGTTCAATCATTTGTCGTTCAGTTTGACTGGACACTCGTAAGAGATGCGATACTGAATGAGATGAACCGCGGTGGTCAGGTCTATTTCGTCTGCAGGAAGATCATGCAGATGGATCCGCTTCTTAAAGAGCTCCATGAAAGGATCCCTGAAGCGAAGGTCATCTGTGCTCACGGACGCATGTCGGAAGAGGAAAGTGAACGGAATATGAGTGCATTTATAGAGCATGAATACGACGTCCTCCTATGCACCACCATAGTGGAGTCGGGCATAGACATCCCTTCCGTTAATACAATGATCATCTATGAGGCTGACAAGTTCGGTCTTGCACAGCTTTATCAGCTCAGAGGAAGGATAGGACGTTCAAGCTACCAGGCATATGCATACTTTACACATTTTGCTGAAGACGTGGCATCCGACAGCGCAAGAAAAAGATTGGAGGCTATAAAAGAGTTTACGAATCTCGGAAGCGGAATGAAGATCGCCATGAGAGACCTTCAGATACGAGGAGCGGGCAACATCCTGGGTGCTGAGCAGAGCGGACATATGGCAAGCATCGGTTACAGTTTGTATGTGAAGATGGTCAAGGAAGCTGTCATGAGCTCTCTCGGGCAGGCTGAGCATCAGAAAGTGGAATCCACAGTAAACCTCGGACTGAACGCCTATATTCCAAATGACTATATTGTGGACGAAAACCTGAAGATCTATACGTATAAGCAGATATACAATCTCGACTCCGTGAAAAGGGGTAGGGAGATCAGAGACGAGCTTCAGGAGAAATTCGGATCAGTACCTGTAGAAGTGCAGAATCTTATAATCACTTCCATCATAAGGAGTTTTGCGGAAAAGGCCGGTCTGTCCAGTGTCGTAAGGCAGGGAGATGTCCTGATACTCAGGTTCTCTAAAGACGTGACGGTGGATTCGGTAATGCTTATAGACCTCCTGTCCGAGACAAAGGGCAAGGCCGAGATCAGGAACGGAAAGGAAACATATCTGCGTTACGGACATAAAACAGGCAGAAGATACGATGATTTTTTACAATTTCTGAAAAGCCTATCAGATTGCATATCAATATCCAATCAAGTATAATTCCCTTTGTATAAAGGTTGAATGTTCATGGCTATTCCGAGATTCATTCAATATATATAGGAAAGGAATCCTGCGGGGACATCCTCCAGGAAACGACTTATGAAGAAGAGATTATTTGTCCTGCTGATAGCACTGCTCATGGTCCTGAGCTCATGCAAGCTCGTGATCAATGAAAACGATGATGAGAATGAGATAGTCGCTACAGTCAACGGACAGCCAATAACCAAAAAGGATCTGCTCGACTGTTATCATGCATACAGAAACTATTATAATCTGACTGATAACAATGAGAAGACCAAGTATTTTATTGATGACAGGAATACCCTTCTTGAGAGCGCATACAAAACTCTTATAGAGTATCAGCTGGTCATGCAGTATGGCAGCAAGATGGCGTCTACCGACGTGACCGAAGAGATGAAAAAAACCATAGACGATGAGATAGCCTCCATCAAGCAGGCTATCGAGAGCGGAGCTCAGTCTATTGCAGAAGAGACGGTTGCAGAGGATCCCAATCTCGATCTTGAATATGTCAAGCAGAAGAGGATAGAGGAGAGACTGAAATACAGAGGCATCTCTACCGGCGAATATGAAAGAGCAAGGACTAAAGAGCTTATAATTACATCCGTAAAGTCTCAGATAACTGCTGATTATGAACCGACGGAAAAGGCTATCAAGAATTATTACGATACCTACCTCGATATTCAGAAGAATGCCATTTTAAGGGATATATCAGCATATGACAACTATACAATGGAGTCTGTCAACCTGTTTGAACCGGCAGGGTTCTACTATGTGAAGAACCTTCTCATAGCTCTTCCTGATGATGTACAGAAAACACTTTCCGAACTCAGGGCAGCAGGGAAGGACGATGAGGCAAACGAACTCAGAGACAAGGAACTGGCAAAGATCAGGGACAAGGCACAGCAGATCTATAACCGCATAATGGCCGGAGAGTCATATGAAGAATTGCTGGAACAGTACGGAGAGGATCCAGGAATGAAAGAGGGCTCTGCATATGCAAAGGAAGGCTACAGAGTATATGAAGGGCTCACCACATATGAGAAGAATTTTGTAGAAGCATCCCTGTCACTGGAAAAAGCAGGAGATATCTCAAAGCCGACCGGATCAGATTTCGGCTACTATATCATCAAGCTTGTGAGGATAACAGAAGAAAGGGAGATCCCTCTTGATGAAGCGAGGGAGGGCATTAAGAAAGTCCTCATCGCAAGCAAGTCGTCCGAGTATTACGATGAATACTATGAGAACTGGATCAGGAATGCCAAGATAGTGGAGTACAAACAGAAGATATATGAATGACAGATCTCAGGATCATAAAAAAGGGATATCCGGTATGAACTGACCCCCAAAAGTTGGACCAAAAATCTAACTTAGGGAGGTCAGTTTTTGTATGGCAAAGTATAGCTTTGAATTTAAACACAAAGTGGTCATGGAGTACCTGAATGGTGAAGGTGGCTATGAGTATCTCGGAAAGAAATATTCTACGCGACATTGCATTATCGAAAAGTGGGTTGCGAATTACAAGCAATATGGAGATGAAGGGCTAAAACGGGTCCGACGGAATCAGTCTTACACTTTTGAATTCAAACTTCATGTGGTAGAGTTGTATTTAACAAGTGAACTCTCCTACAAAGAGCTTGCGCTTCAGGTCGGAATGACAAATCCTGTCCAGATCACCAGATGGGTCCTGGATTACAGAGCT
>Ga0129307_1000588_pt1 | contig 53428 bp, 43 predicted proteins | sample P1105metagenome_FD_94437 | JGI IMG/M metagenome (GOLD analysis project Ga0129307, IMG submission 94437) | Capybara group fecal microbial communities from Wisconsin, USA - P1105 metagenome | ecosystem: Host-associated > Mammals > Digestive system > Large intestine > Fecal | place: USA: Wisconsin... | reverse complement strand
CGATTTTTTCGAGAATCTCCTTAGTGATGGGGGTGCCCTGCGTTACAATTTCCATGCCACGCGGAACCATGCCTTTGATGAGCGTTACTTTGTTGCTCACGTCAAGTTTGCGGGCTTCGGTTTCTTTTTCAAGATAAAATACGTTCGGACTTGTAAAGACGTAGAGTGCTTCGTAGAAGGCGCTCTGCAATCCTTGTTCGACGGAAAAGGCTCTCTGCAATTGGCTGAACGCTTCGTCTATGCGGCGCTGCATGGGCTGGATTTCACTGATTTCGACAGGATTTTCTTCATTTTCTTTAATCAGCGAAATGAACGGTTTGTTGTAAATTAGATTCTTGATGCTCTTGATGTTGTAGCTGTTGCAGAACAAATTTACTTCTGTCTCGGTTTTGGCGAGGAGCGTGTTGGAAACGCCTTTCTGCATCATCTGGTAGAATACGGACATCAAAGAGTCGCGGGCGGTGGCATTTGTACTGAGCGGCTTGATGGCGGTGATGGAGAGTCTTTGTTTGAGCTGGTCGTAAATGCGGGATGCTTCTTGCACTTTGGCTTGGACTGTCGGGTCGTCATCCTTGCTTGCACTGATGGATGCCTGCATCTTGCCGTACTGTTCGAGCTTCTTCAAGTACTGTTCCAGTTCGCGCAAAAGGTGAGTTGTTTCGTCGGAGTTGAATTCGAAAATGGCGTTCACCTTTTCGATGGCTCGTGCTTTTTCGGATTGGATTTCCTGTTCGGACTTGGGAACTTCGAACTTGAACGGAGCGACGATTGTTCTTGTACTCAGCTGACCCAAGTGCGGCCGTTCGGCACGCAGGGCGATATTCTTATCGGGGAATAAGAGTACGGATAAGAGAATCAGTAAGACCCAGCCGATAAATAAATGGATTTTTTTCTCTTTCTTGTTCATTTAATGCTCTTCTATTTTTTAAGCTCGTTATTTTCGTAAGCTAGCAAAATGTCTTTGACTAAATGATGGCGGAGAACGTCTGTGGCGCTAAATTCGACTTCGGCAATCCCCCGGATCCCCTTGAGAATTTTCATAGCGTGTTCTAGGCCGGATGTTTGCCCTTTTGCCAAATCGACCTGGCTCGTGTCGCCGGTGATGATTGCCTTGCTGTGGGGGCCGAGTCGCGTGAGGAACATCTTCATCTGGGCGGTCGTCGTGTTCTGCGCTTCGTCCAGAATGATGAAGGCTCGTTTGAGCGTGCGACCGCGCATGTAGGCGAGGGGGGCGACTTCGATGGCTCCTGTCTCTTCGTAGCGGTGCAGCTTTTCTGCCGGCAAAAGCTCGGAGAGGCTGTCGTGGATGGGCCGCAAGTAGGGGGCGATTTTTTCCTTGAGGTCGCCGGGCAAGAATCCAAGCGATTCGCCTGCTTCGACGGCGGGGCGCACAAGGCAGATGCGTTCGGCTTCTCCGCGTTCGAGGCTAGCAACTGCAAGCGTCACGGCGAGGAACGTCTTGCCTGTACCCGCAGGGCCTTTCGCAAAGATGATGTCGTTTTTTTCGACCGCCTTGACCAGTTCCGCCTGTGCAGGCGTCTTTGCGGAAACGCTCACGCCGAACCTGTTGCGGAAGACGGGGGTGTCAGGGATGGCTTCGACAGAGCGCGATTCCTTCGGCCCGAGCATGCGATCGAGCTGACGTGCGTCTAGAATCTCGCCATTGCGGGCCGCAATTTTCAGCTGATCGAGGACTGCAAGTACGCCTGACATATCGGCATCGTCGAGAGGGACGATGTCTAGACCCGGAAGACGGGTACGTATCTCAACGCAAAAACGGCTCTCCAGTAATCGGAAAACCGTTTCACGTTCGCCTGAGATAACTCGCTTCAGGTTGTCAGATAAGGAGTAATGCCTTATATTACTCTTCATCTGAAGAGCCCGGCTGCTGGATCGGGAGACCGAGCTTGGTCCTGGCGTCGAAGATTTCCTTGCGGAGCTTGTGGTTGTCTTCATTTGCTGCAGTGGCTTCGTCCTGAGTCTTCTTCAACGTTCCTTCATTGACGACTTCCTTGGGCGGTTCTTTCTTCACCGGAGCAACAGGCTGTGCTGCTTCAGCTTGGTTTTCGCTATAACCCGTGTAAGAGGAGGTGTTTTCAGAAGATGATGTGGTTTCTGTGCTCCCCGTATAGCCGGCATCGCTGCTACCAGAGTTAGAAGAACCTGCGCAAGCGGTGAACAATGCTACAGAAAGGGACGCGAGAACTAATTTCCATTTTTTAAGAGACATTATTAAGCTCCATTCTAGTCTTTGATGGCTAAAATATATATAGTTGTGGCAGAAAAAATGTTAAAAAAGGTAAAATTTGATCATGCAATCACGAAAAAACGATGTTCAGGCCTATTCTCAGGTTTTTTTGTCTTCAAAAAATTACGATTCCAAGAAAATTTATGCAAAAAGACGCGCTTCTTTGATGAAAAAACTGGACTCTTTTTGCGTTTTTGCCGGGATGCCTGTTGAACCGGGGGGCGAGGAAGCTTTTGTTCAAACTTGGACGCGCTTTGTGCAGGACCCGGCCTTCTTGTATTTGACGGGCGTGAACCAGCCGGGATGTTATTTGGTGTTGGACCCGCGACGCGGCAAAAGCATTCTTTTTGTGCCCCGTAAAGATCCATTCAAGGAGTTCTGGAACGGAAAACGTCTTGGATTTGTGGATGGTGACGATTCCGTCAAGCGTCTGACCGGAGTGGACGAGGTTTGTCGGATTGATATTCTTTGGGATTTTGTCGAAAAGCTTGCCGCGGAGTATTCGGCGGGGAAGGATGCCGTTGATTATGCATTCGCCTTTTATTACGAAAAGTTCAAGGGCGACCACAACGAAAAATTGAAGGACAAGTTAAGGAGCGTGCTCCGTCCGTTCAAGATGAAGGTGAAAAGCTGCGCCGACTTGCATTTCGAAGACCGCCTGGTGCTGGAACCGGAGCGCTTGGGCGATGCCCGCGAGGCTCAAAAGATTACGGACGAAGCTTTCCGTGCGTTGCTTCCTGCGGTGAAGAATTTCAAGACGGAACGCGACGTGGCTCTTTTCCTCAATTACGAGATGCAGCGTCGTAGCGACGGCGACCTCGCATTCCCGACGATAGCCGCCGGTGGCAAGAACGCTTGCTGCTTGCACTACGTCAAGAACGACGAACCTTTGCGGGCTGGCGAACTGATTCTCTTGGACTTTGGCGTGCGGTTCGGGACGCTCCACAGCGATATCTCAAGGACCATCCCTGTCAACGGCAAGTTCAATCCTTTGCAAAAAATGTTGTACGAAATCGTGCTGGAGTCGGCGAAGGTGTATCAGCGCGTGGTGCGTCCGGGAGTATCGCTCAAGGAAATCGGCATGATTTGCTGGGAATTCATCATGATGGAACTGGACCGTCGCCTTGTAAAGGGGGCTAAGGGCACGTTCAAGCTCCTTTATGATAAGCGTCCGCATGGGGTAAGCCACTTTATCGGGGAACATATTCATGATGGCGATCCGGGTTCCCGTTCGTTGGATGTCGTACTCAAGCCGGGAATGCTAATTTCTTGTGAGCCAGGGATTTACGGAGATTTTAGTGCGACGATTGACGGGAAACGTTACCGCGAAAGTATCGGAATTCGCATTGAAGATGATTTAATTATTACAAAAAATGGTTTTGAAAATATTTCGCAGAAAATTCCGCGTACGGTTGACGAAATTGAAGCGTTGATGAACTGAATTTGCTATTTTTGGGGCTAAACAATAATTGGCTAAAAAAGGGTTTAGTCCATGTGGAAAGTTAAAGGTGCTACAAGATTTTTCTTGTCAATCCTAGCAACAGTTTTTGTTCAGGCGGGTGTCTTTATTTACGCCCAAAAAATTCTGTCCGGTTCGTTTTTCGCTCAGAACGGACTTATTTGGCAGAGCTTCATGCTGCAAATCTTCTTTATCGCGCCATACGTGCTGATGGTGTTCTTTGCAGGATTTTTCACCAATAAGTTCTCGAAGAACAAGGTGATGGCGTGGTCGTCCTTGATGATGACGCTGTTCGTCATTGCGCAGTCGGTGCTGGTGACGGTTGATCACCCGCGAATCGCTTTCTGGCTTTCGATTGGTCTGAGCTGCGGCTTTGCGATTCACAGTGCGGCAAAGTACGCGATTATTAAAGAAATGTTCGGCGTGCGGAATTTGAGCTACGCCAACGCTTTCCTCCAGATTTTTGGCCTTTGCGGCATTATCGCTGCTTCTTGGTTTACGATTGTCGGCGTGAACCTCATTGATTTTGAAAAGTTCGCGTCTTATGAAGCTGTGCGCTATATCACTTCCAAGTCTGTCGTTATTCCGTGGATTCTTACGGGTGTGAGCGTTCTCGGGACGGTTGCGAACTTCCTTATTCCGCGTGTAAAGTACGAAGACCAGAAAACGAGCATCAACAAGGTACGTCGCCATTTGAGCCTTGGTTTCCGCGTGCCTACCTTGCGAGCATCTATCATCGCCCTTTCGATGTTCTGGGCCTTGGCTCAGGTGTTCGTCCTCATTTTCCAGGATGTTTCCGGTTCTACGACCGTCGATATGATGCAGAACTACATGGCGTTTGCGATTGTGGGCCTCATGGTCGGGACGATTGTCGCTGCGCACTTCTCCAAGGACTTTATTGAATCGGGCTTTGTGCCGCTTGGCATGTTTGGCGCCTCGGTGTGCATGTTCCTTGTGCCGTTCCTTGTGCATCCGGTGGCTTTGGTGCTGCTCTATAGCTTGACTGGGTTCTTTGGCGGCCTAATTCTTGTGCCGGTGAACGCTCTTTTGCAGTACAACACGCGCCCGAACAACTCCGGTTCCGTGCTTGCGTTTGCGAACATGATTCAGGCTTTGGTGCTTGTCGTATTCCTGTTCGTCTTCTCGATTATGGTGCAGTTTTCGGATATTCGTCCGCAAAACTACTTCATTGGTCTTGCCGTTATTTCTGTAGGCGTGTTTATTTGGTCTATTTACAACTTGCCGCAAGCTTTGCTCCGCACTCTGCTCCGTTTTGTGTTCAGCCGCTACAAGATTCGCGTCTTGAACGTGCAGAACATTCCGAACGAAGGTCCGATTCTCCTTGTCGGTAACCATCATAGCTTTATCGACTGGGCCATGGTGCAGATGGCCTCCCCGCGTCCGCTATGCATTGCAAGCAACAAGGACCATTTTGAGAAGTGGTATTTGCGTGCGGTGCTCAAGCGCCTTGGCATGATCCGCATCGATAACCGCAACCCGAAAATTGCGATGGACAAGATTCACGACGCTCTCCTTGCAGGGAAGGCTGTCGTGATATTCCCTTCGGGCGAAGTGTCCAAGTCTCCGCACGTGGAACCGTTTACGATTGATTATTCGTCTGCGGTGGAAGGGACGGATGCCCAGGTGATTCCGTTCTACATCCAGGGCTTGTGGGGGAGTAACTACAGTTACAGTTCTTCGAACATGTTTGGTGCCTCTGCTGAACGCTCCGTGACGGTCGCTTTTGGCGATGCTCTCCCGGCGGATACTCCTCCTAATGAAATCCGTGCGATTCTCCGCCGCATTTCCATTGACGCTTGGAATTACGCGGTATCGTTTGTCCACCCGATTGCGGATAGCTGGATTCGCACGTACAAGAAATACGTGAAGAACGGGCCTGCAATTTATAGCCCAGATGGAGCTCACTTCTCGGGTTACAAGCTCATGGGTGCTGTGATGGCGTTCCGTGGCTACCTCAAGAAAACGCTCGGCAAAAACGAACAGAACGTGGGCATTATGCTCCCGCCAAGCCCTGCCGGTGTGATTGTGAACCTCGCGCTCTGGGTGCTTGGCAAGACGAACGTGAACTTGAACTATACGTCTTCTGTCGATAACGTGAAGTTCTGTTGCGACCGTGCGGAATGCTCGACTGTCATTACGAGCCGCCAGTTCGTGCAGAAGTTGAAGGGACGCGGCAACGATTACTCGAAGGTCGCTTCGGACAAAGTGCGCCTGCTCTACGCCGAAGACATGATGAAGGAAATCCCGAAGGTGAAAATTGCGGCTTTCCTCGTATTTTGCATGATTATGCCAAGCTGGCTGATTCGTCTTGTGTTCGTAAAGCACCGTTCGATGGATGACAATGCGGTGATTGTGTTCAGCTCCGGTTCTGAAGGTACGCCGAAGGGTGTGGAACTTACGCAGCGCAACATGATGGGCAACATCCAGCAGCTCGCTTGCATTTTGAACGTGAGCCGTGGCGACGTGATGCTCTCGGAACTGCCGCTGTTCCATAGCTTTGGCCTTACGGTGACGACACTTTTGAACCTCACGGAAGGCTGCCCGATTGTGGCCGTGGCTGACCCGACGGACGTGAAGACGATGTCCCGTGTTTGTGCTGAATTCAAGGTCACGATCATGGTGGCGACTCCGACGTTCTTGCGTGCGTTTACGGTGAGCCGTTACGTACATCCGTTGATGTTCAAGTCGGTGCGTATCATTATCGCTGGTGCCGAAGCTCTCCGCCCGGAACTCGCGACTGCGTTCCGCCTCAAGTTCGGCAAGGAAATCTACGAAGGTTACGGCTGCACGGAAACCGCTCCGGTGGCATCGGTCAATACCGAAAATACTTTGTTCGATGACTACACCACATTGCAGGTGAACAACAAGCCGGGAACGGTGGGCCCTGCGCTTCCAGGAACGCAGTTCTTGATTGTCGATCCGGAGACGAACGAACCGTTGCCGACGGGCGAGGCTGGCATGATTCTCATTGGCGGCTGCCAGGTGATGAGGGGCTACCTCAAGGATGAAGACCGCACGAAGAGCGTGATTGTGCTGAAAGACGGCGTTCGCTATTACCGCACGGGCGACAAGGGATACCTTGACGAAGACGGCTTCTTGACGATCGTGGACCGCTACAGTCGCTTTGCAAAGCTCGGTGGCGAAATGATTAGCCTTGGTGCTGTCGAAAAGAAAATTCAAGATACGCCGGTGTTGCAGGGCTGCGATTACGTCGTTACGGCGATCCCGGATGCGACCAAGGGCGAAAAGATTGTGCTCTTGTACCAAGGCGAAAAGGACCCGAAGGACGTGCTTTCGGAACTGCGTGCAAGCGGCATGCCTCCTTTGATGCTCCCGTCTGCGGCGTTCAACGTCGAGGTGATGCCGAAGCTCGGTTCTGGAAAGGCAGACTTTGTCACCGCAAAGAAGATGGCGAAGGAACTGGTGGAGAAGAAGTAAAAATGATACTTCATGCCTTTGAGCGGTGAGCTGAGGGCAGGAAGTAAATAGTCTTTCTTGGCATTTTAATGTGTCATCCCGAACTCAGGTTCGGGATTATTCTTTTTTATATTATTTTTGAATTGTAACTATAGACTAGTTGCTCGTAACTAGAATCTGTTGACTATAATGGAAAAAAACAAATGAAAAGTCTTACCCCGATACGTACTGCTCGTTTAATTGCATCGCTCATTGCGATTTTGGGAATGTTTGCTTTTGCTGTTGAGCGTGTGCTCACGAAGGTCTGCATCATGGCTAAAAGCGGGGTGCAGATGGGGCTTGCTCGTTATACGAATTCATTTACGGGTCGATTTGCCGCTGAAAACTTTTCGGATGACAAGAAGCTTTTGGCTGTTCTTCGCCAAGCGAAGGAATTGCTGCCTGCTGCAAATGATGCCTTGTTGGTTTTGTTCATCGTGAGCATCGTCCTTTTTGTGATTGCTGCGTTTGGTTTGATTTTTCCGAAGCCGTTTTGCCGTGTACTTGTGGCACTAAGGCTTCTCAAGTGGCAAGATGGGGGCTTGTTGAAGGATGTGTCGATTCTCGGAGCTAGTGAGTCGAGCTCGAAGCCTGTAAAAAAAATCAAGGAACTTTGCGGTAAGCTGGTTGCGGCTGCAAAAAAAGTCCAGGCAAAGTATTGGATTTTTGCGGGATGTGCCTTGGCTTTTATTTTGATTCTGATTTTTGGTGTGCGTGGATGCTCGACGGGTAGCGTTTTTGGCGGTGCGCAGGCGTTGACGGATGATCTTACGGAACAGGCTTCGTTCTACATTAGTGCGCAAAAGTCTTACTTTGCCAAGAATAAGGCCGTGGGTGGTCCCAAGGCTCTCCAAATGCCAGATTCTCTATCGACGGATTACTTTACGTATCGCGTGTCGGCTAGCCGTTTTTCGGCGACGTTGAACAAAAATGTCAAGGATTGCCCAGCTGGGAGCCGTTGGACGGTGAACGCTTCGACGAAGGGTTTCTTTACTGTGGATTTGGTGTTGTCCCGCGTTGCACCTAAAGACTCGAATTGCACATTTATTGCTCCTAACTTTAAAAATTTAGGAAAAAAGTAAGCTTTGCAAGTAATTGCTTGTTTCTGATAGTGAACGAATTTCTTGTTTGAATAATTTGTTTAAAATCTAGTGAACTTTTAGCTTTCAATTCGCATATATACACAAAGTACTCTACAGACTGTATATCCAGATTTAAGAAGAGACTTTAGCATAGGGACTACGTTGATAGTACAAATCCTGTCGCTGTCATCGAAGCGTCCCTTCCAACTTTTTGCGGAACCGTTATCAAATACATCCTTGATTACCGATTCGTAATACGGAATATATTTGGCCGACATGATATCTTTTAAAGGCTTATTGATAACATCTTTCGTGTTTTGACAACCTGCGTCTGTGGCAAATGCGTTGTTGCATCCCAATATGCTGAAATTTCGATCAATCCAAAAAATACCGATGTTCGGAAAATTGAATAAGGAATTCATTAGGGATTCTTCGACGCCACTTTTCATTAGGAATGGAATTTCTGGCGAAGTTTCGACACGTCGTGCAGAACCCATCATTATAATGCGGTCTTCATCATCGGGGGCGAGATGTCCGCGGAAGTCGTACCAGACAAGATCTTTTTCGCTATTCCAACAACGGATTTTGAGTGTGCCAAAGCGCGCTTTTTCATTTGTGAGTCGGTTTAATTGATTTTGGTCAACAAACAGATAACTTTTATCGTCGTAGGCTGCTTGTCCTGATGCTTTCATGATGCATTCGTTCATGACTCGTTCCAATAAGGCAAAATCATCTGTAGGCATCAAAGTCGCGGTATTAACAACGCCTCCAGAACGCGGTACATCTCTGTAGTCATCGTCCATCATTGGTGTGAGTAGGCTAAACTGTCTAGTTTCAAAATTGAATTTCCAAAGGAAATCGCCAGTGTTTCTCAGCAAAGACTTCAATTTTGTTTCGGCTTCTTCAAGACGGTGCTGGTATTCAACGATGTTTGAAATGTTCTTGATGAGACATACGTATCGGGATTCGTCCATAGAAAGACGTTGATGCTGGCATCGCATTTCGAACCAAAGCGTAGTCCCGTCATCTCGCTTGTACGAAAACATGAACGGCATTTCTGGGTGCTTGTCTATATCGTCGAAATAAAGCTTGAGGCGCGCCCAGTCTTTAGGAGGTAAAATTTCTCTAAACAGGCGGTCTTTGCTCAAGTTGTCGAAGAGTGGATCAGACATAAATTGCGGAAGCGAATACACGAATTCGAACTTGTCCGAAAGTACGACGATAAATTCACTTAGATTACCAGCAAAAAGAGTGTAAAGCTTTTGTTTTTTCCAATTTTCGTGCAATAATAGAATAGTGAGTATCAGTAGCAGTAATAGCACTGTACATACATAGCACCATCCAACAGACCAGTCGATAGAGTTCATCATATGGTTATAAAATTAATCAAATTTGTGGCTATAAGACAAGTCGTTGTTTTGTTAAAGAGCAAAAAAGCCCGCCGATTAGGCGAGCTGTAAAGGTGTTTGGTTTCAGGGAATAGGTATTAGGAAAAAGTATCACGCACTTCGTGCGTCTTTTTATGGGCGGCTTGGTTCGGCATGCTCACCAACCTTGCCGCGATTATTTACCTAAACCCTAAGACCTCATACCTCAAAGCGAGTGCCGTGAGGCATGAGCGAACTCATTCCTCAGACCTCAAAGAATTCCTTGGCCTTGGCGACAACGTCTTCGACCTTGACCATGGTGAATTCCTTTTCGTTGCGGAACTTCCATTCGACTTCGCCGTTAGCGAGGCCCTTCTTGCCGATGGCGATACGCACCGGAGAACCCCACAGGTCGGCGTCCTTGAACTTCACGCCCGGACGTTCGTCGCGGTCATCCACGAGCACGTCGATACCGGCGGCTTCCAGTTCCTTCTCGAACTTTTCGGCGAGCGCGACGAGTTCGGCTTCCTTGCCGATCGGGACGATTTCCACCTGGAACGGAGCGATGGACTTGGGCCAAATCGGTCCGAAGTCATCGTGGCTGTTTTCCACGACGGAGGCCATCAGGCGGCCCACGCCGATGCCGTAGCAGCCCATGATGGCCGGAGCGGTCGTCTTTTCGGCGGTGAGGAACTTGGCGCCCATAGATTCAGAGAACTTAGTGCCCAGCTTGAAGATGTTGCCCATTTCGATACCGCGAGTCTCGGTAAGGAGTTCGCCGCAGCAGGGGCACTTGCAGACTTCGCTCGCTTCGGCGATGTCGGCCACTTCGAACTTCGGGAAGTCGCGTTTCGGGTTGCAATGCTTGAAGTGGAAGCCTTCTTCGTTTGCGCCGGTCACGAGGTCGAAGGAATCGGCAATCGCTTCGTCCACGATGATGCGGGTGTCATGAGCGTTAATCGGAGATGCAAAGCCCGGAACCATGCCGCAGGCCTTGATGAGGCTGTCTTCGGCGGGGTAAAGTTCCTTCGCCTTCAGCAAGTTGTGGAGCTTGATTTCGGAAACATCGAGATTGCCCGGGACAACGACCGTGATGAGCTTGCCTTCGAAGTCGAAGAACACGCACTTGGCAGTCGATTCAGCCGGAACGTTCAGGAACTTGGTGAGTTCGTCAATGCTTGCGCAGTGCGGAGTTTCGACCTTTTCGAGGGCTGCATTTTCGTCGCCCTTGAACGGCACGCGCTGGAACTTAGCGATTTCGCGGTTGGCCTGGTAGCCGCACTTCTTACAAAGAATCAAGTAATCTTCGCCGTTCGGAGTGTCGAGCATGAATTCGTGAGCGACCTTACCGCCCATGATACCCGTATCGCTCTGCACCACCACCGGTTCAATGCCCACGCGACGGTAGATGCGGAGGTAGGCGTCGTATTCTTCCTGGTAGTGACGGTCGAGGTCTTCTTGGCTGGTGTGGAAACTGTAAGCATCCTTCATCAGGAATTCGCGGACGCGGATGAGGCCGCCGCGGGCACGGGCTTCGTCACGGTACTTGGTCTTGAACTGGTAGAGCATCACCGGCAGCTGCTTGTAGCTGTTGAGCACGTAACGCACCAGGTCGGTCATGGCTTCTTCGTGGGTCATGGCGAGCACCATGTTGTGGTTGTTGCGGTCCTTGAAGCGGAGCAGTTCTTCGCCAATGGCCTGGTAACGGCCCGATTCGCTCCAGAGTTCAGCGGTCTGCACCACCGGCAAATCGACCTCGATACCGCCGATCTTGTTCATTTCTTCGCGGATGATGTTTACAATCTTCTGGATCACGCGGAAGCCCATCGGCATCATGGAGTAGATACCGGTAGAGACGGGCTTGATGTAGCCGCCACGCATCAAGAAGATGTGGCTCGGCATGGTGGCATCGCTCGGCGTTTCGCGGAGCGTCACGTAAAAATACTTGGAGAGTTTCATTGTTTTTGCCTTTTGAAATTTTACGGCGTAAATTTAGTTTTTTTTGTATTTTTCGGTTATGGATTTTTTAGACAGATTGCGGGAAAGGGCCGCAGTTCAGAAAATTGAAAAGTTTTTCCCAGCTATTGCTTTTTTAGGTGGTTTCTCTTGGGACTCGATGACTATCGGGAGCAAAATTTACGGGACTGATTTGGTCATTTTGTCCGTTTATTATTTGCTCGCTTTTATATCGATTTATTTTATTGCGACAAAACATATTGCCAAAGTTGAAGAGCGCCAGTCGTGTTACGCCGTTCCTGGCGATGATAGTTCAAATTTTTTTAGCCGGATTTCATGCCCTGTATGGCCTGCTGCTTGGATTGGCCGATTGACTTGTGTTGTGCAATTCTGTTTCGGAAATCTCTATAGCGCTCTTGTCATTTGTTATTTCAAAAGTTCAGGCACCATTGCCTCGTTTGTCATTGTTTTAATTCTTGTAGCGCTTCTTGTCGGAAACGAATTCTTGAAAGAGAAATATGAAAATTTTGGCATTTGTCTTGCGTTCCTCTGCTTGCTTGGAACGATGTTTTTCAATTTCTTGATTCCGCATTTGGTTCATCGGATGGGAACGTTTTGGTTCTTTTTTAGCACAATTTTGTCTGCTGGAATATGTTATTTACTTTGGATGAAATCTTCACGGGATTTTTCTCGCAATAAACGTTTTTTGATTGCGCCAATATCTATTACCGTCGCCCTATCCATAGCTTATCTTGTAAACTGGATTGCTCCTGTCCCGCTCGTTTTGAAACAGCAAATTGTTTGCAAGAATTTTGACCGAGAAACATACTCGTGCGATGTGGACAAACCCGGCTTTTGGCAAGATATCGGTTTTAGTCAAATAACTATCCACAAAGACGAAGGTGACGAAATTTATTTTATGTCTTCGGTTTATGCGCCGGCGGAACTCAAGGCTCCTGTCGAATTTCGTTGGTATTACAAGGAACCATCCACAAATAAATTTAAATTAACGGATAAAATTACATCGAACCGCATGGTTGTCATGGGTGGGCGTGATGCGGGGTATCGAAGCTATTCAAAAAAGAAAAATATCCCTCTGGGAACCTATAAAGTGGAAACGGCCTATAAAAATGGTGCTGTTATAGGGGCAAAAACGTTCAAAGTCCTTGAAGGAATCCCCGAACATGGATTTATCCGTGATTCATTGCGATAAAAATATGCTATATTAAAACCCGAAAATAGGAATGGATATTCCTAAAGATTTTTGACTTTAAGGAGTCTTTGAAATGAAATTGAAAAAGCTTGCTCTTGGTGCAGCCGCACTCGCTCTTATCGCTTGCGGTGAAACTCAGAAACCGGTTTCTAAAGTAGCCGCTGTTACCCCGAATTCCACAGATGACCAGAAGTTCGCCTATATGCTCGGTGCACAGTTCGGTCTCCAGAACTTTTTAAATCTTCCGATGCGCACTGGTGAAGGCATTGACGAAGATGCGGTTGTTCAGGCTTTCCGCGATGCTTTTGGCAATATCAACGATTCTACTGTGACAATCCAGCTCCCTCAGGATTCTTTTGCTGCGATCAGTCATCGCATCCAGAAGAAAATGCAGGAACGCTATATCAACACGCGTCCAGACACTAACGTGACCAAGGGAATGGATGATGCTCAGATTCGTGCTTATACCGATTCTCTTGAAAAGGCTCAGCCAGTTACCGCCGCACCTGCCGTAACGAATGCTGCTGTCAAACTTGGTGAACAATCCTCGGAACAGCAGAAGTTCTCATACGTTATTGGTGTTCAGTTCGGTAACCAGTTCTACAACATTGGTCGTCAGTTCCAGACCACTTTTGATCCGGACTACTTTGTTCTCGGTGTTCGCGATGCGGGCAAGAAAGTTCGTGATACAACGTTTACGATGGCTCTCCCGGAAGACTCGCTCAAGGCTGTCGGTGACCGCTTTAATGAAAAACTGAAGACACTTCGTGAAGAAATGGTCAAGAAACAGCAGGCCGAAGAAGAAAAACTCAAGGCCGAAGTCGCCTCGCTCCGTGGAGACACGCTTGCGAACGGTATGCCTGCCAAGATGAACTTCAAGGTGAAGGCTTCCGGTATTACGGTTAAGGCTGAAAATTTGAGCGCGTTTGAGGGTAAAAAACTCTTGATGTTCTACTTCTCTGCAACTTGTGGCCACTGTGCTCATGCGGCTCCGCAGATTCTTGAAATTGCCAAGGAATTTGCACCGAAGGGCCTTACGACGGTTGCTATTGCTAGTGGCGGAAACAATAAGCCGGGTATCCGCCGCTTTATCGACGATGCGAAGTTCGACGAAACGATCAGCGTCGTTTGGGATGAAGGCCGCCAGTTCGGTGAGCTTTACAGCGACGGCTACGTTCCGAAGGTCTATCTCGTGAATCCGGAAGGCTCTTATAAGGAATACGTGGCTTTCGAACGCGAAAAGGAAGATTTGAAGAAGGAAATCGCAGAACTTCTTAACGGCAAGAACGTCGAATGGAAGATTGAAGTGAAGAAGCCGGCTGCGGATTCTGCCAAGGCTCCTGAAGCTAAGCAGCAACCCAAGAAGGAAGTACTGCCGCCCAAAGCTAAGAAGTAATCTTTCTGAAATAAATTTTAGAAACGCATCTCGCATCGCGGGATGTGTTCTTTTTTGTTGTGCGTTTTTTAATATAGCCGAAAGCCCCATAAATTTCTAAATTGCGGGTGGAATTAAAAATTGCATCATCGTAAGAATCGCAAAAATGTCTATGGTTATCGCAGAATTTGATGTTGTCGTCGTTGGTGGTGGTCACGCCGGTATTGAAGCCACGCATGCCGCATGGAAAATGGGTGTGAAAACCGCTATGCTCACGATGGATTTGAACGCTATCGGCAGGATGTCTTGCAACCCGGCCGTCGGTGGCGTAGCGAAAGGTCAAATTGTTCGCGATATCGATGCTCTCGGCGGTCTCATGGGACTTTTGACCGACAAGGCCGGCATCCAGTTCCGCATGCTTAATATGAGCAAGGGCCCTGCTGTTTGGGGACCGCGTGCGCAGTGCGACATGAAGTATTACAGCGAAGTCGCTCGCGAGACGATGGAAAACTTGCCGGGACTTACGCTGATTCAGGGAGAACTCGCTGCGTTTGAACGCATGAACGATGGGCGCTTGGAGCTCATGCTTCTGAACGGCGACCGCTACATCACGCGTGCGGTTGTTGTGACGAGTGGTACTTTCCTTGCCTCCAAGATGTTCACCGGGCTTGAAACGAGCATCGGTGGGCGAGTAGGTGAACCAAGTGCGGACAAACTCTCGGAATGCTTGGCAAAAAATGGTATTCGCTTGCGCCGCCTTAAAACGGGCACGCCGAGCCGCCTGGATCCAGATTCGATTGACTTTAACGAATGCGATGTGCAGCATGGCGACGAATACCCGTGGCCGATGAGCGACCGTCATTTGGCGGAAACGGTTCCCGGTCGTGATGGAAATTATTTCTGGGGCGATCAAGTCAATAAGTTTATCCGCAACGATTGTGTTTGCTGGATTACGCGCACGAACATCAAGACGCACGATATTCTGCGCAGCGGCTTCAAGGACAGCCCGATGTTCAGCGGCCGTATTCACGGCAAGGGCCCGCGCTACTGCCCGAGTATCGAAGATAAAATCAACCGTTTTGGCGACCGCGACGGGCACCAGCTGTTCCTCGAACCGGAACAGGCTGATATCGGACGAGTCTATATCAACGGCTTTAGTTCGAGTTTGCCCGCGGACATTCAACTTGCTGCTATTCATACGATTCCGGGCCTTACCCGCGCTAAGGTTTTGCAAATCGGTTATGCCGTGGAATATGATTCAGTTGATGCCACGCAGTTATACCCGACGTTTGAGTGTAAGAATGTTCCTGGACTCTACTTTGCAGGTCAGGTCTGTGGCACAAGCGGTTACGAAGAAGCCGCCGGTCAAGGCCTTATGGCTGGCATCAACGCCGCGCTCAAGGTCAAGGGCGAAGAACCGTTCATTCTCGGACGCTCCGAAAGCTATCTTGGCGTTATGGTCGATGACCTCGTAAATATCTTGCTTGACGAACCGTATCGCATGTTCACGAGCCGTGCCGAATACCGCCTCTTCTTGCGTAGCGACAATGCTGAAATGCGCCTTAAGGAAAAGGCCCGCAAGATCGGCATGATTAGCGACCGCGATTGGGAAGACTGGACTCGTCGCCAAGATCTCATGACAAATCTCAAAACTCAATTCACGGAAACCTCCGCTACTCCCGAAGAAGCGAATGTCGTTCTGGCTGCTGGAGGTCAGGCTCTTGCTTCGGAACGCACCCGCTGGATTAACGTGCTACGTCGCCCGGGAATCGACCCCGAAACGTTCTTTAAGGTGGCCGCTCCAGACGCTAAAATCACGCGCCGCGACCAGTGGTACATGTATGCCGAAGAGCTCTATGCCGGGTTCTTCGACCGTCAGGAACGTGAAATCGATGATCAGAAGAAGATGGAAAAGGTCAAGCTCTCGCCGGACTTCGATTACATGTCCATTACGGCCATTAGCATCGAATGCCGTCAACGCTTGAACGCTCACAAGCCGCTTACGCTTGGGCAAGCAAGCCGGATTCCTGGAGTGCGCCCCGCTGACATCACTGTTCTCGCGCATTGGCTGGAGAATCACTAACCCTCACTTGCATTTTCCCAAATTTTTACTATTTTTGGGCGCGACAATTCTAACAATTTTCCAAGAGGTATATTATGGCAGAAGAAGCAGAAGTCAAATCCACAGAAGAAGTTAAGCCTCAGGAAACAAAATCCCAAGAAAAATCTCAAGTAAAGAAGGCTCCGTCCAAGAAAAAGCGTCCGTTCAACGGCAAGCGCAAGGGTGGTGCTCCTGCTGCTAAGAAGCCGGCTATCTTTAGTGATTCCCTGGAAGAACGTTTCCCCAACCTTGCTGCAAAGCTCAAGAAGTCCATCGAAGATGGTATCAAGCAGAAGATCAAGGACGCACAGAACGATCCGAAGGTCAAGGCCGCCTCTAAGAAATTTGCGAAGGGAAAGTAATCTAACCTCTCGAAAAAGTTTTGAAATGCTCCGCAATCGCGGGGCATTTTTGTTTTTAGAAAAAGCGCGGCAAAGTTCCCTGTTACTTGCCAAATACCCCTCCAATAGTTAATTTTAACGTGTTTACGGGAGCTCGTAGAACGGGCTGAGAGGAAGTTGAAAACTTCGACCGAACCTGATTTGGATAATGCCAACGTAGGGAGGTTCCATTGAACTCAAATCCAGTCAAAATCAACGGTGAAGACGTCGCAGCGGCAGGCATGACCATTGCCGAATATTTGGCGTCCGCGAATTACGATACAAAGCGCATCGCCGTTGAACGCAATTTGGAAATCGTCCCTAAAGCAAAGTACGCCGAGGTCGTTCTCGAAGCGGGGGATGTCGTCGAAGTTGTGAACTTTGTTGGAGGCGGGTGATGGCCTGCGACAAAATCCCGAACAGGGAAGATTTTAGATGTGCTCTTGTTCAAAAACAAGGCGAAGAAATTGTTCAGAAACTGGAACGAGCTACGGTTGTTATTTGTGGCGTAGGTGGGCTTGGATCTAACGTCGCCATCAATCTAGCACGTGCAGGCATCAAGAAACTTATTCTCGTAGATTTTGACTGTGTTGACGTGACGAACTTGCAGCGCCAGCAGTACAAGGCTTCTCAAGTCGGAGAGCCCAAAGCGCTTGCACTCGTCGAGAATTTGAAAGAAATCGCGCCGTACATTGAACTTGAAGCGTACGACGAAAAAATCACGGAAGAAAACATCGACAAGTTCGTGGCTAACGCGGATGTTGTATGTGAAGCGTTTGACACTCCCGAAGCAAAATCGATGCTTGTAAACGCGGTTCTTGAAAAGTATCCGCAAAAGTATCTCGTAGCCGCTTCTGGAATGGCGGGCACGGACGATGCGAATTCTATCAAGACGCGCAAGATTTCAAAACATTTTTACCTCTGTGGTGATGGCAAGAGCGACGTGACTCAAGGACTTGCGCTTTTAGCGCCACGTGTTCAGATTTGCGCAGCGCATGAGGCGCTCACGATTATCCGGATAATTGCCGGTCTAGAAGTTTAACATAAAGGACATGCAAATGAATTCTGACAAACTTGTTATTGGCGGTCATGAATTTGATTCTCGTTTTATTCTCGGTTCTGGAAAGTATTCCCTCAAGCTTATTGAAGCTGCGGTCAAGGATGCGGGCGCACAGATTGTAACGCTTGCTGTTCGCCGTGCAAACACGAAGGAACACGAAAACATCCTCGACTACATTCCGAAAAATGTCACGCTTTTGCCGAATACATCGGGTGCTCGTAACGCCGAAGAAGCGGTCCGCATCGCGAGACTTTCCCGTGAACTCGGTTGCGGCGACTTTGTGAAAATCGAAATCATGCGCGATACCAAGTACTTGCTCCCTGACAATGCCGAAACCATCAAGGCAACCGAAACGCTTGCGAAGGAAGGCTTTGTGGTGATGCCGTACATGTATCCGGACTTGAACGTGGCTCGCGACCTTGTGAACGCCGGTGCCGCCGCCGTGATGCCACTTGCATCGCCGATTGGTTCGAATAAGGGACTTTGTACTAGAGACTTTATCCAGATTTTGATTGATGAAGTTGAGCTCCCGATTATCGTGGATGCGGGCATTGGTAAACCGTCCGAAGCTTGTGCCGCCATGGAAATGGGCGCTGCCGCCATTATGGCAAATACTGCTCTTGCAACGGCGGGTGACATTACGCAGATGGCATCTGCATTCAAGCTTGCCATTGAAGCAGGTCGTAAGGCTTACCTTGCCGGACTTGGCCGAGTGCTTTCGCGTGGCGCATCTGCTTCCGATCCGCTCACAGGATTTTTACGAGATTAAAACGGTTTCGTCATTCATTCTACAAACCATTGACTAACGGCTATTGACTCATGGAAAACGAACGCAAAGACAACAATTACTTTTTTGATTCCGGTAATCTCTCGCCGGCTGCTCTAGAACGTAAGCACAGAATTGAAACGGATTCATCTGTCCGCACGGATATCATGGAATACCTGCCGGGAATGGAAGTGATTCACTCCGACATCCGCGACAAGGTTCTTGCTGCATTCGATAGCTACGATGCCTCCAAGTACACCGCTCGCGATGTGCAGTTTGCTTTGCAGCATGACACTTGCTCTATCGAAGATTTTAAGGCTTTGCTTTCTCCAGCTGCAGCGCCGTTCCTCGAACAGATGGCCGCCAAGGCAAAGATTGAGACGGGTCGTCATTTTGGCAACAATGTCTACCTCTTTACACCGCTCTACATCGCGAACTACTGCGAAAATTACTGCGTCTATTGTGGATTCAACTGCTATAACCACATCAAGCGTATGCAGCTGAATATGGAACAGATTGAGCACGAGATGAAGGTCATCGCCGACAGCGGTATGGAAGAAGTCTTGTTGCTCACGGGCGAAAGCCGTGCCAAAAGCAGCGTTGAATACATCGGTGAAGCTTGCAAACTCGCTCGCAAGTACTTCAAACTGGTGGGCGTCGAAGTTTACCCGGTGAATGTCGATGAATACAAGTATTTGCATGAATGCGGCGTCGATTATGTGACGGTATTCCAGGAAACGTACGACCGCAAACGTTATGAACAACTTCACTTGCTTGGCCACAAGCGCGTATTCCCGTACCGCTTCGATTCTCAGGAACGCGCCCTCATGGGGGGTATGCGCGGTTGCGGATTCTCGGCACTTCTTGGTCTTTCAGACTTCCGACGTGACGCTCTCGCAAGCGCTCTGCATGTGTATTACTTACAAAAGAAGTATCCGCATGCCGAAATGAGCCTCAGCTGCCCACGTCTCCGCCCGATTGTGAACAACGAAAAAATAAGCCCGCTCGACGTTCACGAAAAAGAGCTTTGCCAAGTTCTTTGCGCTTACCGCATCTTCCTCCCGTTCGTAGGCATCACGGTTTCGAGCCGCGAAAGCAAGGAATTCCGTAACGGCATCGTGAAAATCGCAGCCACGAAGATTTCTGCAGGCGTTTCGACTGGCATCGGTGATCACGAAAGCAAGTACAGCGGTCACGATGATGGGGAAGGTGGCGACGAACAGTTCGAAATCAATGACGGTCGCAGCATCGACAAAATGTACGCCGATATGAGCGGCGAAGGCATGCAGCCCGTGCTGAACGATTATTTATACGTTTGATTTTAATTGCTGTTTTTGCACCCTTTATTGCCAAGGGTGGAGAAGCAAACCCCGTGGTCTGATCTATAGGCTCTTTGCCAATCATCTTTTTGTGGATTGTTTTTATGCGGCAATAAATAGACTTCGACAGAGTATCCTTCGCTACCGGGAGCCCAATGGATGCTCATTGTGTAGCGTGTATTGGCGCTTTCTTTACCAATAGTAAGCGCTTTGCTGATAAATATGGGATTTCTTGGTGCTGTACGATGGTCGATTTTCCCATCTGGGTTGACGTAGGGTATTGTTGAGTATGTTGTGCTGTTTTCGTCGTAAGTATTTCTTTGGGGTGGTAATCGCGCTGCAATGATGTCTGCAACGCCTTCAAAACGGGCTTCATTAAGTGCATCGTACCACGTGCCTTTATTTCCAATTATTCTACAAATATTATACGCGTTGTTTGCGCTACCATGCTCTCCTTGTACATTGATGGAAAGTCCGTTATGCAATTCTATTACAAATAAAGTAGCTCCTCTTTTCTGATCTTTGAGTCCTTGATCAAGGGTGTTTATTATATCAGCTCGACTCTTGTCATTTGTTGTTTGCGAAAAATTTTGAAAAGCATCCAAGTCTTCGATTAAAGCTCTATTTAGAGCGTCTCTCAGGTAATATAATTTCAGCAAATCTACTTTTTCACGAGTCTTTTCTGTGACACCGAAAATATTAGGCAAGGCGACCGTCACGAGAAAGCCCATGATTGCAATAGTGACCATGAGCTCGATAAGAGTGATTCCCTTTCGTGAACGTAAAGTAGTCATATTATTACCTACCTGACTAATTTTTTCCATTCGCATAAATATAAATATACGTTAAAATTGTGAAAAATGGGCTGATATTGATTTTTCATTGATGAAAATCACTCTTTGTAAATATTTTTTTCTAGCTTTGGGCTCGATGAAAAATATTGACACGACACTCTATTTTATTACGGACAGCACTTCTGTTCCTGAAAATTGTTTTTTATCGACTGTAGAGGCCGCTTGTAAAGGTGGGGCGACTCTCATTCAGCTTCGTGAAAAAAACAAATCGACTCGCGAATACATAGATCTTGCCTTGGCGACACACGAAATTACCAAACATTATGGAATACCTCTAATTATCGATGACCGTGTCGATGTCGCTCTAGCGATTGACGCTGAAGGTGTCCATGTAGGGCAAACGGACATGCCCGTGAAAATAGCTCGTGCACTGATGGGCCCCGATAAAATCGTCGGGGCTACGACTAAGACTGTTCCGCAAGCGCTTGAAGCATATGAACAGGGGGCAGATTATTTGGGGGTAGGGGCGATTTACCCGACTACGACAAAAGTGGTGACCATACTCACGAGCGTTGAAACGCTTAAGGCTATTGTAAACGCTGTTCCTATCAAGGTGAATGCGATTGGTGGACTCAACAAGGACAATATCGATGTGCTCAAAGGTTCCGGAATTGACGGCATTTGCGCTGTTTCTGCCATTATGAAAGCCTCGGACCCAGAACTCGCTACGCGGGAATTGAAGCAAGCTTTTTTGAACTTGTAACCTTATTATTACTATCTTTCACCGCGATGAAAAAGAATTTGAATAAAACTTTGTCGTTTGTTGTCGATGTGGGCAACTCGCATACGGTCCTTGGTATATTCAAGGGCGACAAGGTTGTCGATCATTGGAGACTCACAACCCGCAAGGAAACAACTTCGGATGAAGTCATGAACCGTGTGGGCGGGCTCATTCACTTTTCGAAAATCAAACCGGAATCCGTTACGCATGTCGGTCTTTCGACAGTGGTTCCTTCTTTGGAACGTCCGTGGGTCAAGGCTTTGCAGACGCTTCTTAGACGTCCGGTTCAAGTTGTGAATTCAAAGAATTGCCTCAACTGCCCGATTGCTTATCCCAATCCGAATACTCTTGGTTCGGACCGTCTTTGTAATATTATCGCACTCAAAGACCGTGGCTATACAGACGCTATTGTTATCGATATGGGCACGGCAACGACTTTTGACGTAATGAAAGATGGTGGCTTTGCAGGCGGCATTATTATTCCTGGCATTAGCGCAAGCCTTGATGTGCTTACTGAAAAAGCGGCACGACTCTTGCCGGTAAGCATCGAATGGCCCAAGAATCTTATCGCCAACAACACCGATGATGCTATCCGTGCGGGTCTTCTGTTTGGTTTCATGGCAGAACTCGAAACTCTAGTCACCAAAATCAAGCATGAAATGGGGAAGAAGGATGTTCCCGTTTTTGCGACGGGTGGCTGGGGTCGCACGATTGTCGGCCATACGAAAATTATCGATACGTATGACCCGTACTTGACTCTTGACGGAGTTCGCCTGGTGGCGCTTCGTGGGGATTCTGCGGCCGAAGTTATCGACAAGGATTCCGAGGAATAACGTATGCACCGAGGGAGCATGAAAATTTTTCTTGCAAGTCTTGTTTTGGTGACTGCAGTCGCTTTCGCTGGAACAGGTAGTTCGCCAGTTATGGGTTCAGAACGTACACGCAATTTGCGTGGTCTCGATTATGCGCCAATGCTTTTGGAATACCACCGCCAGACGGTAGGTGAGGGGCGTCATTTTTTCACATACCCGCGTCGTGATACGACGTTCCGTAAAGAATTTGAAAAGAATAATTCTAACGCCATGGTGTATTTTAAAAGCGAGGATAATTCCTCGCACAAGTTTGCCATCGCTGTAAGTCCTGTCCTTGGAATCGATTACCGTTCATCCTCCGCTCTTGGTGATACCATTTGGCCGGCTGTTGACGGAGGGCTTTTTATACGCGGTTTTGCGGACTCTGTTGATTTTGACCTCGATGCAAGAATCTACTCCGAAGGCCATTCTGCGAAAAAGCCTAAGAGTTATGATTACGAAGTTTTTGATGTCCAGAAAAAAGATAAAGGTGACGGCGGAATTGACTACGTAAGCTTTGCCCGTTACCGAGCTCACCTTGGCATTAATTATGCATGGATGCGAATTCAACTAGCTCGCGACGTCTTGCACTGGGGGCCTGGCTACTATAACAATTTGTCGCTGAACCAGTTTGCACTCCCGTATAATATGCTCAGCCTCGATTTTACGTTCGGACCTTTGCGTATCTTTAGCGTCTATGCGGATTTGCGAGTCAACTCTTGGAGCTACAGCAAGGACAACCTGAACGATCGTAACTTTTACGCTCATCGTTATGAACTCGCTTTAAAAAATGTCACTATTGGAGTTTCTGAACTGCAAGTTCTCTATAATGAGAATAAACCATGGCTCCTTGTTCCGATTGCGCCGCTATTTATTGAAAAAGGAAATTACACGGAACGCGTGAACAATGGTGCGCTTGCCATGGACTTGAATGTTCAAATTTTCCAGAAAGCCCGTATCTATGGAGAGTTCTTCTTGGACGATATGGAATCGCCTTACGCAATCTATCAAAACCGTTACAGCAACAACCGCTGGGCGGCCATGCTGGGTCTGCAGGTCGCACATGATACGGAAGTGAAGGGTAAGCCTCTCCAGTTGGGATCGATTGCAGAAATTGCACGTGTAGAGCCGTTCGTATATTGTCATTATGATACCGCGCAAGCGCAAATTGCCCATCTCGGACTCCCGCTAGGAAACCCCAATGGCCCGAATTCGCTTGCGGTTGACTGGACGCTTTATGGGCAGCTTTTCTGGAATTCAACGGCGAAGTTCTTCTTTGGACTTCACAACAAGTGGCTTTGGAAAGGAATCGATTACGGAAGTGGCTTAGATGACCCCTACAAGACTGTGCGTAAGCGATTTACCCATAACGCACCCCTCCAATACACGATATCACCATCGTTTAGTTACGTTGGAAGGTATGCATCCTTTGAAATAGATGCAGATTTTGGCGATATTAGGGCGTTTTTTGTGCGTTCTACCTTGCATTGGTAGCTTTTTATAACTATTTTTTAAGCGCTTTGATATTCATATAAAAGAATAACTGAAACGAGAGAGTATGTCGAAAATAACGCAACTGTTTGTAAACTTTAGGATTCGTAAACGTGTTTTAGCGTTAGCGGATGCATTTATTGTTGTTGTTGCGGGGCTTTTTGCTGCCTTTATATATTCTTTGTTCAATGAACCCATGGATCGGGCAATCCTGTTAGCCTATTTCTTTTTAAGCGTTTTGATGTGCTTTGGCGGCCTCTTGTTCTTTGGAGCCTACAATAAGCTTTGGAGATACCTCAATCGATCTGATTATTTGAGTTGCATAAAGGGTGTTGTTGCCGGTGTTTTCGCAACCCAGATTTTCTTCTTTATCGCGATGGGCATCCAGTACTGGCAGTTCGCTCTTTTGCAAACCATATTTGCTTGTATCGGGGTCTGCCTTTTCCGTTACCTGTTCAGGAATGCTTTCATTTCTCTAGTCGAGACCGGTCGTATAGAAGGCCGTAAAAAACGCACCATGATTATCGGTGCTGGTAATGCGACGAAGCTTTTGCTCGATGAAATAAGAAACAGCGCAAAGGATGCCGAAAAAGGTTTGGAAACATCGGCGGCAGCTGAAATCTATCCAGTCTGTCTTATTGATGATGACCGCTACAAAATTGGAAAGCCTTTTGAAAATGTTTTGGTCGCAGGCGGTACAAGCGATATTCCTAAAATTGCAAAGTTGGAAAATATTGAACAGATCCTTTTTGCCATTCCCAGTTGCCCACCCAAAGACCGTCAGACTATCTTGGACCTCTGTAGCAAGACCGGACTTCCGGTGAAGGTTCTTCCTTTTATTGGGACCCTTTTGGATAGTTCGACTATTGGAAACGGTTCTACGAATTTTGCGACGCAAATCCGCGATATCAAGGTCGAAGACCTTCTTGGCCGCGATCCGATCAAGTTCGATAACAAGGATATCCGTGCCTACATTGAAAACAAAGTATGTATGGTGACTGGCGGTGGTGGCAGTATTGGAAGTGAACTTGTTCGTCAAATTGCCAAGTACAATCCGAAGCAAGTCATCATTGTCGATATCTACGAAAATAACGCCTATGACATTCAGCAGGAACTTGTCATGGAATATGGGAAGGATCTCAACTTGGTGACAATCATCGCCTCTGTCCGTGATTACTTCCGCATGAATCAGATTTTCAAAAAATACCATCCGGAGGTTATCTTCCATGCGGCTGCTCATAAACATGTTCCGCTGATGGAAAAGAATCCGATGGAAGCGATTAAGAATAACGTAATTGGTACGTTTAATGTCGCAACGCTCGCGATGTTCAACAACGTAAAAAAGTTTGTGATGATTAGTACAGACAAAGCTGTCAATCCAACGAACGTCATGGGGGCTTCGAAACGTTGTTGTGAAATGATTGTTCGCTTCATGTCCATGCAGAAGGATAGCGATACGGAATTTGTCGTCACTCGTTTTGGCAATGTCCTTGGCAGCAATGGAAGTGTCATTCCTCTGTTCAAACGTCAAATTGAACAAGGCAAGCCTGTTACCGTTACGCATCCGGATATCATCCGCTATTTCATGACGATTCCTGAAGCGGTAAGCCTTGTGCTTGAAGCGGCAAGTATCGCTCACGGTGGTGAAATCTTTGTGCTTGATATGGGCATGCCGGTAAAAATTGTTACATTGGCAGAAAATTTGATTCGCATGTACGGAAAGGTTCCGTACAAGGATGTCCCAATCAAGTTTACAGGACTCCGTCCTGGAGAGAAAATTAAGGAAGAGCTTTTGATGAACGAAGAGGGCTTGAAAAAGACTAAGAACAAGCTTATCTTTATTGGAAAACAAATTGATATTGATACATCCAAGTTTATCAACGAATTGTGGAAACTGAAAACTGCAGCTGCCGAAAATGATGATGAAATCGCTATTCGCGCTCTGCATGAAATTGTTCCGACGTTCACGACTCCGGAGGCGTTCAATAGAACAGTCTTGCAACAGTCTAGTGACGAAAAATCAAAGAATTTCAACAACCAAACAATCTCAAAAGAGGGATAAAACATGAAAAAGGTCGTATCGTTAGCGTTGCTAACCACAACCCTAGCCTTCTCCCAGGCAGGAATAATGGGTGGCTCCGAAGGCTTGCATCAAATCAATGCAAAGTTTTTAGGGCAATGGCAGATAAACGTCGGTACCGGCGGAAATATTTCCATCGGTTCCTGGGGCTTATCTCGCGGAGGCGTATTCGAGTCAAAAGGAAAGAGATATTCTTTCAATGACGCGGATTACTCTCAGGCAGGTAACTTCTTCGTAAGTGTTGGCGTGCTTGATTTCATCGACGTTGGTGCTTCGCTTCCGGTTTACTATGAACATGCCAATTCCAATAGCCCATATGCAGGTAGTGGAAACATGTGGACTACTAGCCGTGGCGACTTGGATTTGTTTGCCAAGGTCGGTCTCCCGTTTGCTTCGGATAGCTCGGGCTTCTTCACGACCGCCCTTATGCTTGACATGTACTTCCCGACTGGTGAAGAGTATGCCGGTGTTCGTCCCCGTCATCCTTGGTACTTGAATGGCAAGAAGAATACGCATCCGTTTACGGCGGATCACTTTGCTTTCGGTGCAGGCCTTGTTGCCACCTTCGACTTTGCGAAGAAGGGTGCCCCGATTACATGGAACTTGGCTGCAAGCTATGTCTTCCCGAACAATGCCAACCAGGCCAATACACTCGTCTATAGCACGGGTGTCAACTGGGATGCTCTCTCTTGGATGACTCCGTTCTTGGAATTCTCCGGTGAAATGCGTTTGCAGAGCAAGGGGCGTTACAAATTCGGCCCGATGCATGACCCGATGCTCATCACTCCGGGTTTCCGCTTCCATCTGCCGTATCGCGTCGAATTCGCCATCGGTCTCGAGGTGGCTACTCGCCTCTTCAAGACGGGCTTCGATCATGATGAAGACATCAAGGATGGCAAGGATTATACAGTCATTTACTACGGCGAACACAATGTTGCCGCCAAGTATGGTTACACGCCGGTTCCGCTTCTTTCCGGTGCCGCTATGTTGAGCATCGCGTTTGATGCCAAGCCGAAGCCGAAGGATTCCGATGGCGATGGCGTTATCGACGAACTCGACAAGTGCGCACATACTCCGAAGGGTGCCAAGGTCAACGAAGAAGGTTGCCCGCTCGACGAACTTGAAAGACTCGCTCGTGAAAAGGCTTATAACGATTCTCTCGCCCGTATCGATACTGACAAGGACGGTATTCCGGACCTCAACGACAAGTGCCCGAATACTCCGGCTGGCGTCACGGTTGACTCTCTCGGTTGCATGCTCGACTTCGACAAGGACGGCGTGAACGACCCGATTGACAAGTGCCCGAATACTCCGGTTGGCGTTCCTGTTGACGCTGCTGGCTGCCCGCTTGACTTCGATAAGGACGGTGTTCCTGACTTCCTCGACAAGTGCCCGAATACTCCAGCTGGCGTGATTGTTGGCGCTGACGGTTGCACGCTCGATTCCGACAAGGACGGCATCGCTGACTACTTGGATAAGTGCCCGGGTACTCCGCAGGGTTACTCTGTGGACTCCCTCGGTTGCTTGCCTGACTTCGACAAGGACGGCGTACCTGACATGCTCGACAAGTGCCCGAATACACTCCCGGGTGTCCGTGTCGATGAAAAGGGTTGCCCGCTCAACAAGAAGGAAGACCTTGACCAGCTCAAGAAGGGTATCAAGTTCAAGACCGGTTCTGCTAAGCTTACCAAGAGCAGCTATGGCACGCTCGACGATATTGCTGACCTCATGAACAAGATTCCTGAAGCCAACCTCGAAGTGCAGGGTCATACGGACAACATTGGTTCTGATAAGAAGAACCAGAAGCTCTCTGAAAAGCGCGCTCAGTCTGTTGTGAACTACCTCAAGAAGCGCGGTGTTGATAACGCTCGTCTGCGTGCCGTTGGTTTCGGTAGCTCTAAGCCGATTGCCGACAATGACGACAAGGAAGGCAGAGCTCAGAACCGTCGCGTGGAACTCGTTCCGTTCTCGAAGTAACACGTAAAAAAACAGTTTATGATCCTTAGTTCATATTTACCTAAAACGCGTAGTTTTACTAACTATGGATTTAAGGACATGACTGGTTCTATTTTGCAAAACAATTAAAATGATGGGGAATCCGTATTGTCGTAAAAAGCATTATGGATTCCCTCATGTTTTGCATTAAATTCTTTTTTTTATTTAAATGACAGTTGAACTGAAATATATTACTATTGCTGTATAAGGGTTACCATTGGGTTGTTTAATGACGAAATTTGAAAATAAGGTGTGGCTTAGCAGTCCCACAATGCATGGTGACGAAATGAAGTATGCAGTTGCGCTTAGTGCAGGAACTGCTTTTAAGATGACTCCTGAACCGCAGGTGGCCATCATCCAAACTATTCGAAATTGTTTTGCATAGTACAAACAATTTAATTGCTAGGACAACATATGACTGAAAAAGAAGAAAAACAAGTTATAAGCCAGGCTACAATTCAAATCCCTCAGGACAACAACACTATAACGTTGCTTGAAGCTCTTCAAATCCTTTGGGATAAAAAATGGACTTTGTTCTTATTCCTTTTGGTTGGTGCGATTGTTGGTTTTTCTATAGCCAACTGGCTCCGTCCGCAGTTTTCGAGTGACATCTTGTTGCAAGTCGATGCCAAGGGTGGTAAGTCGGGTAGAGCCATTGGCGATATGGGCGCTCTTCTTGACGTGGCAAGCCCAGCAGATGCCGAAATCGAACTTATCAAAAGCCGCATGGTGCTGAGCTATGTTGTGGATGCGGAACGCTTGTGCTTTAAAGCGACTCCTATTGGTGCCGTTGATCGTTTCACGCATAAAGAAGGGCGTATGGATTTGGATTCCCTCTACATCCCTGTTATGGCACGATTGGAAAAGTGGAGAGCTCGAGTTACATCTCCTGAGACTTATGAAGTTCTCAATCAAGAAGATCAAGTGATTCTAAGCGGTAAAGTCGGCGACATGAACCGTGCAAGTTATGCCGGTGATACGTTGAATATCCGTGTTGCTAAAATGTATGCTATGCCTGGACAGATGTTCGTCCTTTCTCAGTTGAATGAATTGGGAGCGATTGCCGCATTGAAAAAAGGCTTGAAAATTGCGGAAAAGGGTAAACAGACAGGTATTATTGAAGCTAGCTACAGTCATCGCTATCCGGATAGGGCCGCCTCTATTTTGAATACAATCGCAAAGACTTATTTGCGCCAAAATGTTGAAATGAGAAGTGCCGAAGCCGAAAAAACCCTTGAATTCTTGGAAAAGCAGTTGCCGGGGGTCAAGGCGAAACTTGATAGTGCTGAAAAGGTTTTGGCGGATTACCGTTATAGCATTGGATCTGTTGATTTGACCGGTGAAACTCAGGCTCATTTGCAAAAAGAATCCCAATTGCAAAGCCAATTGTTGCAGTTGGAACAGCAACGTCAACAGGCGACTCGTTTGTTCAAAGAAGAACATCCGAACGTCCAGACGATTGTGAAACAGCAGAACAAGTTGAAAGCTGAACTTTCGAAGTTGAAGAAGAATGCTGAAAAGATGCCTTTGACTCAACAGGAAGTTTTGCGCTTGAAAGAAGATGCTGCGGTTAATAACGAAATTTATACGAGCATGCTGAACAGAGTCCAGCAATTGCGAATCGTCCGTGCTGGTGAAGTGGGCAACGTGCGCATCGTTGACTTTGCTCGTGCGGCACCTTTGCCGAGCAAGCCTAAGAAAATGAACATTATTATTTGTTCTGTTGCAGCATCTTTGATGCTCGGCGTGCTCTTTGTATTCCTCCTTCGCATGATGCATAATGGTGTCCGTAGCGTGACTGAAATTGAACGTGATACCAATACGAGTGTCCTTGCAAGGATTCCTGAACATCCGAGTAAGATTCGCAATAAGGGGCAAATCTTTGTTCAGCAGAATCCGGATGATTCAATTAGCGAATCCATCCGCTCCATTCTTACCGCTATCGATTTCTCGTTCAATATAAACAAGGACCACCAGGTCATCATGGTTGCCGGTATAATTCCTCATGTGGGTAAGAGCTTTGTGTCGCTGAACCTTGCCGCATCGTTTGGCCTTGTCGGCAAAAAGGTTCTTTATATCGATGCTGATATGCGTAAAGCCGCTTGCCGTTATACTCATGAAGGCCTTACAGATGTTCTTATGGGGCAGAAATCATTCGAAGATGTCGTTTATAGGGGCTCTGGTATTAATGGCTTGGATATCCTTGAATCCGGTAAGTTCAAGATGGCTGCTTTCGAACTTTTGCGTGGCGATATGTTCAAGAATCTTCTTGAAGAACTTCGTCCGCAGTACGATAAAATTATTATCGATACTCCGCCGACGAGCCTTCTTGCAGATGCCTACATGATTGCTCCTTTAGTTGATATTAACCTCATGGTTTTGCACTATGGAGTTCACTCTATGGAGGCGATTAAGGAAGCCTTGCAAAACCTGAATCGTTATACCGATAAGCCAAAGGCTTTTGTATTGAACCATTGTGAACATAGGACCGGTTATGGCTATGGTTATGGTTATTACGGATATGGTCGCTATGGACGTTCTGGTAGTAAGAAGTCAAAGAAAGAATCTACATCCAAGAAATAAAGCTTTCGTTTAGAAAAGTTCAATTAAGTCCGCCATTGAGCGGACTTTTTTCGTCTGAAAGGACAATTAATCCATATTTTTTCATGGCAATGTATCTTTTTTTCTTAAAATAATTGATTTTTAATAAGTAAGGTGCCATGCTGTATGATGCGCCTAAAAACGGGGTTGAGAACTTGAAGAATAGATTGATTTGTTTTGTTGCGGTTAGCTTGGCTTGCGGTGCCGCATACGCGCAGACGAAAGTCGTTGTGGATCCTGGCAAAAAATACCAGATATTTGAAGGCTGGGGCACAAGTCTTTGCTGGTGGGCCGAACTCGTCGGGGCCTGGAACGAAACCAATCGCGACCAGTTCTTGGGGGCGCTTGCCGACCCTGATACGGGCCTTGGCTACAATATTTTCCGTTATAATATTGGTGGCGGTGACCAACCTGGCCACAATCACCTTACGAAGGGGGATGGCGGCGGCAAGGTTCCCGGGTACAAGCCGACCGAAAAAGGAGATTTTGACTGGACAGCCGATCCTGCTCAACGTGGCGTGGCCCTTCGGCTCAATAAGGTGGTGAAGGACCCAATCTTTGAGGCATTCAGCAATTCCCCTCCGTGGTGGATGACCAAGAGCGGCTGCGTCTCGGGCAGTAACGACGGTTCTGACAATTTGAAAGAAGATTACTTCGACGACTTTGCGGATTATCTTTCCGAGGTCGCTCTCCATTTCAAGACGGAATGGGGGCTCACGCTCCGTACGGTCGAGCCGTTCAATGAACCGAGCGCTGGCTGGTGGAAATCGAACGGTGGCCAGGAGGGTTGCGGCTTCAAGAACAACCAGTCCAAGATGATTGTGGAACTGGGCAAGGCTCTCAAGAAGAAGGGGCTCTTCCCGGAAACGTCTGTGAGTGCGGCCGATGAGACGTCCATCAAGCAGGCTCACGACCAGCTGGGCAATTACACCTCCGAGGCGCTTTCGTATTTGGGCCAGGTGAACACGCACAGCTATTCTGACGGAAGCTACCGCAAGCAACTTTACAACAGGGCTTTTGGCTTGAACAAGCGTCTTTGGCAGTCCGAAACAGGTCCGTTGAGCAAGAGCGGCGACGAACATATCGCCTTGTGGATGGCCAATGTGATTATCCAGGACTTGCGAGACATGAAGGCTGAGGCTTGGGTGGATTGGCAGATTGCGGACCCCGCCGAGAATTGGCGTTCTATCAAAGCAGACCACAAAAAGCAGACCTTCTCTTATATGCCGCGCTACTACATGCATGCTGCGTTCAGCCGTTACATCCGCCCGGGATCGCGCATCATCGACAGCGACAATGGCAACACCGTTGCCGCCCTACGTCCTGACGGTGCGCTTGTCATTGTGGTGCGTAACAGCGGTTCCAGTGATGTGAAGTATAATTTTGATTTGACGAAGTTCGATAAAATCGGGGCTAGTGCAAAGGTTGTGCGTTTTGAACTTCCCGGCAGTCTCTCGCCGCAGTCTGATATCGCGGTTGCGAACAAATCGCTATCCATGACTGCTAAGTCCAACACTGTAACAACGATGGTCATCGCCGGTGCTGAAGGCGGCGTATGCGAAGCAAGTGAAATCATTCCTTACGCAAAGATCCATAATGGCGGTTGGAACGAAACGACTGAAGTCAAGGTGAACCCAGGTGATTCGCTTGTGATTGGTCCGCATCCCTATGATGGTGGTCGCTGGACTTGGAAAGGACCGAACGACTTCTACTATTTGGGCCGCGAAGTCCGCTTCAAGAATATGCAATGGCAAAGCAGTGGCGTCTATACGGGAACGTATGTCAATGCGTATGGTTGTGAAAGTTCTGTCGATATAAAAGTTATTGTAGATGACCCGGCACACCCGTATGTAGAGCCTGTGAAACCTGATTCCGACAGGGTAAAGATAATTCCGCAAGTTATGCCAACTGTAGCCGGTAATGTGTCTGTCATGAAAATAGGGAATGATTTGATGGTCAAAATGTCTCGCAATGGATTCTCTGCAAAATCCGCATCATTGACGCTCACGATTCACGATTTGCAAGGCGTACTTTTGATGCGTAGGCAAATAGACGGTTCAGCGGTTGTGCCTGTGGCACATTTGGCGAATAAGCCTTATGTTGTGCGCTTGAGAAACGCTGGAATGACGGTGTTCCAAAAAAGATTCCAGTAAAAATCATCCTTGCGACTTGTGCTGAAATTTACGAATGACCATGATGGAGTTTGTTCGCAAATGAGCGGCATTTTTTGATTTCGCGTGAGGTGAGAACTTTATTCTTGATGGTTCCGCCTTTTTGCAGTACGCCGGCAATCTTGAAACCACTCCAACAGAGGATTTCCTTGAGTGCGCGTACTGTCCCCGCCGACTGCTTGAATAAAATATTGAAAGGCCACGGTGTGGAACATGTAGTGATGATAACGGCTTTTTTCCCTTTTAACAAAGGAATCGGGTAACCGCGTTCGCTGTGGTCCATCATGCCGTAAACCCAGCGGTCAAACAACGTTTTCAGTTGACCTGTCATATTGCCCCAATAACAGGGTGAGCCTACAATCAATCCATCGCAATCTTGCACTAACTGTAAAACTTGTTTGGCGTCATCTTCGGGTAAAACGCAATCGTGAGAGGTTCGGCATTCCATGCAACCGATGCACGGACGGAACTGCAACTTGCAAACATCGACGTAAAAGACTTTATCTCCGCAAGCCAACAGTTCGTTCCGGACGATGCTCAACATTTGGCTGATGTTGCTGTTGTTACGCGGACTTGCGTTTAAAATGACATACTTCACTTTTGGGCTCCTTGTTTTTCTTGTTATTAAACACTTAAGGAAGTGAAATTTGTTACTTGAAAAATTTAAATTCAAAAATATTTTAAATTGGTATAAGGTGGATTTAAATTGAATTCACAAGGCCCGTTATGACTCTTAATTTGAGAACTCCAGAACTTTCGGATAGATTCGCTGTCGCTTTAGCGGTAGCTGAATCGGGCTACATAGGAAGCGATGCTGGCTTTGCGAATGTTTATCTGCTGCGCAAAAAATATGGCACGCTGATTGACATGCACGATGGGTTTCTATTCCGATACTACAATGGGGAAGGGAGCCGCCGGGGTTACACATTCCCGCTAGGAACTGGAGATCCGGGCAAGGCGCTTGAGCTGATTGTTGAAGACTCCCGTGAATCGGGCCGACCACTGGAATTCTGCTTGGTCGACGAGTACCGGACACAGATTTTGCGGGAGTATTTTAATGCGAAAGCTGGGGCGGACAGCGCAGAACCCGCCCTCCATTTTGAAAGCAACCGCGGCGATAGCGACTACATCTATTCCGCAGAAAACCTCGCAATGCTCCCCGGCAGCGATTACCGCAAGAAACGCAACCATATCTCGCGCTTTACCCGCACTTACGGGCAGTTTGAACTGCGTGAAATGACTCCGGCAAACATTGCCGACGCCCTGGAAATCGAGAAGCGTTGGCTGAATGATGACGGCGAAATGGTTACGGGCAATGCCGATTGCGAAACGCCCTGTGACTGTGCGGAAGCCGCTCTGGCGGAACGCTCCGAAGACGAAAAATCGCGTATGGCGGAATACTGCGCCATCGTGGAGGCGCTGGAAAACTTTGATGCTCTCATCATGAAGGGCGGCTTGCTGTATGTCGAAGGCAAACCTGTCGGCATGACGATTGCTTCTGAAATCGCCCCTGGTGTGTGGGACATCCATTTCGAGAAAGTTATCGGAGAATATGCGGACAACGGCGGGTATGCCGTCATCAACAAGCTTTTTGCGAAACACCTTGTGGCTGCTGGGGCGACGCTTATCAACCGCGAAGAAGACATCGGTCTCGAAGGCCTCCGCAAAGCCAAGCTTTCGTACTATCCGCAGACGATACTCGATAAAACACATGTTAGAGTGGGGGAGTGATGCTTTCCCGCGTTCTTTCAAAACAATCCTGTGCCGCCTGCAAATTCTGCTGTTCCTTCCGTCGGCAGAGTCTCTGGGAAACGCCGCTTTTCCCGCCCGAGGCTGTTGAAAAACTGAGCAAGCCCAACGAATACGGCGTGGTGGGGGAGTTCGCGACAGTCGAGACACCGCAGGGCTCGTGTGCAGGCAGCCTTGTCCTCGAGAACAATTACCGCACCGATGACCCCGAAGAAGAAGTTCCCTGCACATTCCTCGATCAGCACAAAGGTTGCATTTTAAAAGCGGAAGACAAACCTTTTGACTGTTCCATCTGGCCTCTCCGCGTTATGGATAAGGGCGGCGAACTCGTCATCGCGCTTACGCCCACATGCCCGACCGTCGGCGCGACGCCCCGGCCTGAACTGGTTGAACTCGTCAAGAATGGGCTCGGTGCAAAGATTTTCGAGTACGCCAAAACGCATCCCTACATTGTAAAGGAATACCGCGAAGGTTTCCCGATTATTTATCTTTAGCCCGTGAACCAGAATCCCTTCGAACTCCTCAAGACAAGCGACAAGAGCAAGGCCCGTCGCGGCCGTCTCCATACTGCCCACGGCACCATCGAAACGCCGATTTTTATGCCGGTGGGCACTCTTGCGAGCGTGAAGGGGCTTTCTTCTCGTGACTTGCGCGAAATGCAGGCGCAGATTATTCTTGCGAATACATACCACTTGTATTTGCGCCCGGGCACGGAACTTGTGGCCAAGATGGGCGGTGTGCAGAAGTTCATGGGCTGGAACGGCCCGATGCTCACGGACAGCGGTGGATTCCAGGTCTGGAGCCTCAAGGACCTGCGCCACATTACCGAAGAGGGCGTGGAATTCCATAGCCATCTGGACGGCTCTCGTCACATGTTCACTCCGGAATCAGTGATGAAGGCCCAACGCGAAATCGGTGCGGACATCATCATGGCCTTCGACGAATGCACGCCTTACCCGAGCACCGTCGAGGAGGCTTCGCAATCGCTCGACTACACGCTCAAATGGACCCGCCGTGCGGTGGATTGGCTCGAAAAGAACCCGCCGGTCCATGATTACCCGCAATTTTTCTTCGGGATCGTGCAGGGCGGCATGCACAAGGAACTCCGCCAAAAATCCATCGACACACTCAAAGAAATCGCTCCCGACGGCTACGCGATGGGCGGCCTTTCCGTAGGCGAACCTGTGGAAACCATGTACGAAATCGCAGATTTCTGCACGAATTCGCTTCCTGCCGACCGCGCCCGTTACGTGATGGGGGTGGGCACGCCCTGGAACCTGCTGGAACTCATCAAGCGCGGGGTCGACATGTTCGACTGCATTCTGCCCGCCAAGAACGCGCAGGACGGTCTCGTTTACACCAGCAGGGGAGTGCTCCGCTACAAGAACGCCAAGTTCGCCGATGACAACCGCCCGCTCGACACGGAATGCGACTGCCATTGCTGCCGGAACTACACCCGCGCCTACGTGCGTCACCTTTTCAAGACCAAGGAACCCCTCGGCTGGACGCTCTCAACGCTCCACAACCTGCATTTCTACCTGCACTTGATGCAACAGGCTCGCGACCACATCGAGGCCGGCGATTTCGAGGACTGGTCCGCAGAAATTATCCCGCAACTCCAGCGAGAAGCGGAATAAAACAGAATTCATTTGAGATGACTATTAATTCTTTATTTCGATTTTCTATTTGGATATTTGCGACAATTTTTCTTGTAAGTTGTGCAACTGGCGAACCCCCAAAGCCGGTAGATACTATTCACGCTTGTGAGCCTTGCTATATAAAAGGCAAAAGGCGTCATATAGCGGTTCCATGTATGTTAGATTCTCTTGTTTATAAAGAGATATTAGAGACTTTTGATGAGAAAGGACCTCTTGGCGCTCCTGTTGATAATGGAGCTTATGTCTATAACGCTGTATGGTGGATTACGAGAATATCTTTTGGAGAAATAAAGGAAAAAAATGCAATAGATTATGGTTATTGCAAACCTAACAACAATAATGCGGATAGCTTGAATTTCTTAATAATAGTCGAAAATATGCCAAATGCATCTTTAGAGGGAGAAATTTTGGCTTATCAGTACAATTATAGAACTAAAGAGAAAGCAGGAATATTTTATGGTATAAAATAAGGAAATCCAAAAGCTAATTATTGAATAAAAAACACCCCCGACATTTGAGTGTCGGGGGCATTTTAGATTCTTCGACTACGGGCTTTGCCCTTCGATCAGGATGACGCTTCGCGTCACTTGAACAGATTCTTCATCTTCTCGAGGAAGGTTTCTTCCTGGGCCGTTTCCTTGTCCTTGCGGAGTTCAGCGAGCTTCTGGTAAAGTTCCTTCTCTTCGCGGGAGATGTCCTTCGGAATGTCGACACCGATTTGCACGTAGAGGCTTCCGCGGTCGCCTTGCTTTTTGAGCGGCCACAAGCCCTGATCGCGCAGACGGAGAACGCTACCGGCCTGAGTGCCTGCGGCAATCTTGATCTGGATTTCGTCGCCATTGATGGTCGGGATGCGCTGTGTTCCGCCAAGCACCAGCTTGTGGACAGGCACTTTGACTTCGCAATGCAAGTCATCGCCTTCGCGGCTGAAGAAATCGTCCGGCTTTTCGGCGATTACGACAAGCAAGTCGCCGCAAGCGCCACCGCGCGGACCGCAGTTGCCTTCGCCACGGAGGTTCAGGTACTGGCCTTCGCTCACGCCTGCCGGAATCTTGATGGAGATTTCTTCGCTTTCCTGGATGCGGCCTTCGCCGTGGCAGTGAGAGCACGGATTGGCAATCACCTCGCCAGTTCCACCGCAAGTGGGGCAGGCGCTTTCGGAAACCATCTGGAAGAAACCGCCCGACACGCGACGCACGCGACCTGTGCCGTGGCAGGTGTTACATTCCTTGACGTTCGTACCGCCTTTGCCGTTACATTCAGTACACGGCGTATAGCGTTTTAAGCGAACCTTCTTGGTACAGCCTTCGAAAATTTCCTTGTAGCTGAGCGCCACCTTGATCTGTAAATCGTTACCGCGCGGAGGTCCCGCCTTGCGACCGCCTCGACGGCTGCCGCCAAAACCACCGAATCCGCCACCAAAAATATCGCCAAACTGGCTGAAGATATCGTTGAGGTCGAAGCCTGCACCACCGAATCCGCCGCCGCCAAAACCGCCACCAGGAGCGTTGAAACCGAACTGGTCGTAGTTCTTGCGCTTTTCAGGATTGGAGAGTACGTCGTAAGCTTCGGCAGCTTCCTTGAACTTTTCTTCAGCTTCCTTGTCGCCCGGGTTCTTGTCCGGATGGTACTTGATAGCAAGCTTCTTATAAGCATGCTTGATTTCATCAGCACTTGCGTCCTTGCCGACGCCCAAAACTTCGTAATAATCTCGTTTTTCAGCCATTTTGCCCTCCGGGCAAACTCATCAAATCAAAAATCGTTATTTTACAACAAAAGGATTGCCCCCTTTCGGGAGGCGAATCCTATTTGTTTTTTTAAGGTTGAAATTAGTCAACCACTTCAGCGTCGACGACTTCCGGGCCATCACCCTTCTTGTCGTTCTTCGGCTGTTCAGAAGCACCCGGCTGCGGACCCGGCTGAGCCTGGTTTGCACCGGCGGCCTGGGCCATGGAACTGATCATGCCCTGGAGTTTGTCCATAGCGGCCTTGATTTCTTCCTTGGTGCCGTTGTCCTTCTTGGCCTTGATGTCGTCGATAGCAGCCTGGAGCTGGCTCTTGGTGTCAGCCGGGAGCTTGTCGCCAAATTCCTTGAGCTGACCTTCAGCCTGGTATGCCATCTGTTCGGCCTGGTTCTTGATATCCACAAGTTCGCGCTGTTCCTTGTCCTTGGCAGCGTTGGCTTCGGCATCCTTGACCATCTTGTTGATTTCGTCTTCAGACAAACCGCTAGAAGAAGTAATCTTGATGGACTGTTCCTTACCAGTTTCCTTGTCCTTAGCAGACACGTGCACGATACCGTTGGCGTCGATATCGAAGGTCACTTCGATCTGCGGCACGCCACGCGGCTTCTTCGGGAGGTCGGTCAAGTCGAACTTACCGAGCGTACGGTTGTCGCGGGCAAATTCGCGTTCGCCCTGGAGCACGTGAATCGTCACAGCCGGCTGGTTGTCTTCGGCAGTAGAGAACACCTGGCTCTTCTTGGTCGGAATCGTGGTGTTACGATCGATGAGCTTGGTCATCACGCCACCGAGAGTTTCGATACCGAGAGAAAGCGGGGTCACGTCGAGGAGGAGCACGTCCTTCACGGAGGAGTCGCCGCTAAGCACAGCGCCCTGGACAGCAGCACCGATAGCCACCACTTCGTCCGGGTTCACGGTCTTGTTCGGTTCCTTGCCGAAGAACTTGCGAACAGCTTCCTGAACGGCCGGGATACGGGTAGAACCACCAACCAAGATGACTTCGTCAATTTCGCTCAAGGAAAGACCGGAGTCCTTGATAGCCTTGCGGCACGGTTCCATAGAACGTTCCACGAGGTGAGCGGTGAGCTGGTCGAACTTTGCACGGCTGAGCGTGAGGTCCAAGTGTTTCGGACCGGAAGCATCAGCAGTGATGAACGGAAGGTTGATGTTCGTAGAAGTCGTGGCAGAAAGGTCGATCTTAGCCTTTTCCGCGGCGTCCTTCAAACGCTGCAGGGCCATCTTGTCCTTCTTCAGGTCGATGCCCGGATTGTCCTTCTTGAATTCGTCGTTGATCCAGTCGATGATGACTTCGTCGAAGTTGTCACCGCCGAGCATCGTATCACCGTTCGTTGCTTTCACGCTGAACATACCATCGTCGATTTCGAGGATGGAAATATCGAACGTACCACCACCGAGGTCATACACAGCGACCTTTTCGCTCTTCTTGGAGTCAAGACCGTAAGCAAGAGCGGCAGCCGTCGGTTCGTTCACGATACGGAGAACTTCGAGGCCTGCAATCTTACCAGCGTCCTTTGTTGCCTGACGCTGAGAGTCGTTAAAGTAAGCCGGGACCGTAATCACAGCCTGAGAAACGGACTGGCCGAGGTAATCTTCGGCAATCTTCTTCATGGTCTGGAGAACGGCAGCAGAAATCTCAGGAGGAGCAAACTGCTTGTCGTCAATCTGCACGCGGACCGGATCGGAACCCGAACCGATGAGCTTGTAAGGCATGTTCTTTTCGGCAGCGGAGCATTCGCCAGCCGTACGGCCCATGAAACGCTTGATAGAATAAATCGTCTTTTCCGGGTTCGTGATTGCCTGGCGCTTTGCAACGTGGCCCACAAGACGTTCACCGTTCTTGCCAAATGCGACAATAGACGGCGTAGTGCGGAAACCTTCTGCATTGGCGATGACGACCGGCTTGCCACCTTCCATCACGGCAACGCAGCTGTTTGTCGTACCCAAGTCAATACCAATAATCTTACCCATGATTTTATCTCCTATTTTAAATTCTTGATCCCCAGTGTTTTCGTTTGAGAGGGGAGTTTTTTTACGCCGATACATTAGCAAAAGCCGTGCCAAACCCGAAAAACGCCCTTTTTGTTTCGTTCTGAAACATTTTTAAAGCGAAAACCGGGCAAAAATAGGGTTGTTTCAAAAAAGAACGCCCCACGACGTCATCCTGACGACCGCAGGGAGGAATGATCCAGTGATGTCTTGAATAGGGGAGGGGGAAGAATCCCCCTGATTGCAGCCCCGGCGGACTTTAGCACTCCGACCCGTCACCCCGGATTTATTCCGGGGTCGCCAATTTCATTAGTGCTCAAATATTACGCCGAGTCTTCCATCACCCCTTCGCCTAAGGGGACACCCCTTAAAAACCCCGATAATTTCAAAACTTTAAATAGTCCGTTTCTGTTTTGTCATCAAGTTTCAAATGTATTGCATTTGTGCGGACAATTATATATATTAAAAATATGAACAAGACTGCAAATTTATACGCTCGCATTGAGCCCGATGTCAAGGAACAGGCCGAAAGCGTCCTGGAAACCCTCGGCATATCCGTTTCCAGTGCCATCAACATGTTCTATAAGCAGATTATTCTGCAACAGGGAATTCCCTTCGACGTAAAACTGCCCAAGGCTCCCGAAAACTCCGCCAAATGGTCAAAGGAACGTTTCGATGCGGAACTCGAGAAGGGTTACAACGACATGCTGAAAGGCCGCACCCGCCCAGCCGCGATGGTCCTTTCCGACGTCAAGAAGAAATATAAGGTATGAATTTTGAAGTCCATTTTTCTTCCGCTGCGCAGGCAGACATCGATCAAATCTTTGACTATATCAGCATAGCGCTTTGTTCGCCTGTCGCTGCTAAGAATCTAATGGCAAAATTTCAGGAATCGGTAAACACGTTATCCGATTTTCCCGACGCCTTTGCCTTATGCCAAGATGAACCTTGGATTTTGCGTGAAGTACGCACAATGCCAGTCGGGAATTACCGCCTATTTTATCATGTCAATCATGACATGCAGAAAGTCGTTATATTGCGTGTCTTTTATTGCAGACAAGAAGCGGAGTAGTCATAATGCGTACTTGAAAAAATTTTCCGGGCGGAATAGTTTATATTTATAAACAGGATGTTTTTTTGAAGGTCTGAATTTATGGATTATGTCATTATGAGGCCACGCCTTGTGTGGCGGCTGCTTATGGGATGGGGTTTGGGCTTTGGTGGCTTGTTCTGGATTTTATTTGGCGGCGGCTTTGCAAATTTGCAAGCGGAAAATGGATTTTTTCCTTATCTAGCAATTCCTGTACTCATTGTGCTTTTCTTATTTTTGGCATGTCAATATTTTGTTGTGACGAAGGATGGGCTTCAACGAGGTTTGACGCTTGGATACGTGATAAATTTTTTCCCAAAACAACGTCCTATTCCATGGGATAATTATGAATATATTCAAGTCTTTTTCGTTATTCCTTTTTATGATATTCATGCTTTTAAGGAACAACCAACGTATCATAATTGGTGTTCTTTTTGGTTCATATCAAATTTTCTAGACCTTATAATATTCATCAACAAAGAAATTCCGCATAATAAAATGGATCCCGAATATAGAGAAAGATTTAGACAACTCGCAAAAAAATACCGCAAGTTAAAAAAGAAACACAGAATATTATATTGGATTTTGAATAATGTCTGAAGCATTGAGCATGATCAGAATGACGGACGAAAAATGACAAACCTGTTTAAATCAGCCAACTTGTTGAACATCATTTTTTCAATCGTTTCAATAACGATGTGTTTTTTCCTGTTTCTGTTCTTGAAATCGAATGGCTTTGTGGCGGCGGATGTTTTTGACATGCAAGGCTGTCCTGATATTGTTTATAGCAGGGATTTGATGAATGCCGGTTTTTTTTTGGAATATTCAAGATACAGTATTCAATTAGAAGATGTTATACATGACTGCAAATGGTCAAAAGAACGCTTCGATGCAGAACTCGAGAAAGGCTACAACGATATGCTGAACGGACGTGTTACGCCCTGGAACGACATATACGCGAAACTCTCCAAAGCCATCTCCGAAATCAAAAATGGAGCACCAGCAGCCGATGCAAAAAAAATCATCAAAGGATTGATGAATTCATAGCACCTAAAATGCTCCATCATTCATCATTTCGGGCATATTCATGTGAACAATCCCATTTCTGTGCTGGATAATGTCATTTCGGGTTAGCACGTATTTCGCGTAGTTGTCCCGGACTTTCTCCAGCGGAGCGTACTCGCGATCTTCGGTCTTTCGGCTGTCCATCATCGTCATGCAGACTTGCACATAACGGTATTCCGAAAAATCCTTTTGCAGGATAAAGTCGCACTCCAGTTTCCCGATGCGTCCGACGCTTACGCTAAAGCCATTTGACTTAGCGTAGGCATAGAACACATTCTCCATGACGGGGCCGTAGTTTATGCGATTGTCGGTATTGGTCGCATAGTAAAAACCCACATCCGCCAAGTAGTATTTCTTTTCGCCCGCGATAGACTTTCGCGACTTCATGTCGAAGCGGTTGCATTCGTAGAGAATTTTCGAATCGATTAAAATTTGGATGTATCTATTCAGGGTTTCCCGCTTGATGTTGGAGCCGTCCTTGCGCAAGTCCTCGAGCATATTGGTAAGGCTCGTTGTTGCACCGAAGTTGTTTATCATGTAGTTCCGAATCTTATTGAATACCGACACATTGCGGATTTTCACGCGACGCTTGATATCCTTCTCGAAGATTTCTGTGATTACGCTTTCGATGTAAGCCTTCTTGTCTTGCAGGGAATCGTATTGAACAGCCTTCGGGAAGCCTCCCTCTACAAGGAACTTGTCGAACTCTTCCACCAAATTTTGGCTGACTGTTTTGCCGAAGAAACGCTTCATTCCCAGGTATTCCTGGAAATTGAGTGGAAACATTTCAAACTCAATATATCGGCCAGTCAACTTGGTTACTAGTTCGCCGCTTAAGAGGTAAGAATTTGATCCCGTGATGAATATGGAAAAATCACCTTCCGCTCTGAACGCGTTGATGACCTCCTCAAAGCCCTTGACATTCTGAATTTCGTCGATGAACAGGAACTTGATTCCTTGTGCAGAGGCGTGCTCCTCAATGCTTTTTTCCAGTTGATCGGCTGTCTTGATATTCTTGAACCCGCGCTTATCCAAGTCGAGATAGACGATGTTTTCGGGAGCGACACCCGAATCGGAGAGTTCCTGCGCGATAGTCTCCATCAAGCTGGACTTTCCGCACCGGCGAACCCCCGTAATGACCTTAATTATCTCGCAATCGCGGTAAAACCCGCGAATTTTTTTGAGATAACATTCCCTGGCAAAATTCTTGACACTCATGCTTTAAATATACCTTTTTGCAAGGGAAAAAGTAATGTTAAGGGGGTAAATTCTGTAAAAAATATAAAATGTACACCTTTAAATACAAATTTTGTAAAAAATCCTCCGCAGGGGGAGGATTCTTGTTTAAAAGGGGAGGGGGTTACTTTCCGAAATTGACTCTAAAAGTCTGTCCGGCGGCGCTCCTAATTATATAGGCTCCGTTGTTGTAGCCGGCAGTTCTTAGTCCGGCCTTGATGTCTGTCAGCGATGCTCCTGCGTTTAGGCGGACTTTACCAAGCATGTTGCCCATCAGGTCAAAGACTTTGTATTCGCCAGCCGTTCTCGCGAAGGCACCTGCGGCGTTCTGGGCAAAGTTTGGAATGATGTCCGTGGTGGTCGTGCAACGCTTTTCTGCCGCATCGCCATTGCTTTCACCGAAGGCTATCCAGTCGAGGTTCACGTAGTCGCTTGCAATCAATACTTTGAATACGTGTTCGCCTTTGGTCAATTCCTTTGTTTTTCCTTTGAAGGTTGTGTAAGTGTCAAAATCTCCGGTGCCCTCAAGCGAGAGCGTGTCGGTGATGGCCTTGTTGTCCATAAAGAATTGCACGTTTGCGGTTTCGGAACCGGTGGCGTAAGAGAGTGTGAAGGGGAGGGCGCCACTTGCCTGCACGTTAACGGTGTACTCGAGCCATTCGCCTTTTTGGGTGTAGCCCACGGCATAGCCGTCACCGCATTTGTCTGTCATTGCGACGATGTCCACGCGATCTTCGCGGTATTCTTTCCCTTGGTTTTCGGTGTCCATGTCGTAGTAGGCCTTGCCGGCACCGCCCACGTCGTAGTTTTCGAAGTCAATGAAGTTTGCAGGGCCTTCGATGGTTGCGCCTACAGCGGGTGTTTCGCATTTGGCTTCGGGGTCGGTGAGTTTTGCCTTGCAGAAGGGGCTCTGCGGAATGGAAGTCTTGCTGTCCTCGAATTCCCAGTAGTCGGCTTCGAAGTCACCCGTGAACACGAAGAACACATCGTGCTTGCCGACCGCACCGGTGAGTTGCGTTGTCACGAGGCCGTCTTTGGAGAATTCTACTTTACCGATAACCTCGCCATTGACTTTGTCGAGGTGAAGCGTGATGGTGGATGCTTTTTTGACGCTTAGCACGGATGCGGAGAACGATTCCGCGCCTGCATCGCCGAATTCCACGCCGCTAATCTTGGTGTATTTTCCTTCGGAAAGATTGGTGATGACCGTATTGCCGGCAGCGCCGCTCTTACGGACCCTCACGTCTTCGCCCCAGGACATGGTTTCCGCTTCCACGCGCTTGTAGGGGTCGAAATCTTCCAGCTGGGCCACGCCATTGTCCGGCCAATAGTCAATCTTTTGAATAGTGCCGTCGGCGTTGTACTTCATTTCGGAAAGGCCGACAGAACGGCGCTCCTTGTGTTGGAATTTCTGGCCCATCTTCTCGGACTTGTAACGCCAAAGTTCGTAATTTAGGCCGAAAACGTAGGATTTCCCCTTAAAATCGATGATACCCGGGTGGTTTCCGTTACTGCGCGAAGAATGCGGCATAATGTCGCCCTTGTAGGTCCAGGGGCCAGTAATCTTGTCGCTCATGGCATACCCGATACCTTCGGCACAGCAGGTGGATGCGAAAGTCATGTAGTATTTGTTGCCATGCTTATAAACCCAGGGGCCTTCCTGATAATCTTTGATCTTGGGGTAGGTGACAATGGAGCCCTGAGTACTGGTCATGTCCTTGTTCAACTTGATCATGTACAAATCGGGGTTGCCCCAGTACATGTAGGCCTGCCCGTCGTCGTCAATCCAGACGGTAGGGTCGATATCGTTCCAGTGCTCGCGCTGCCAGACCAGGGCCTTGTTCAAAGGTTCCTTGAAAGGGCCGTAAGGGTTGTCGGCCACCAAGACGGAAATGCCGTTGCCGTGAATGGGGACGTACATGAACCACTTGCCGTCGCGCTCGATGACCTGTTCCGCCCAGGCCCCGTTGGTTTTAGAGGACCACTTGATGTCGCCCAGGCTCGCTACGGCACCGTGGCTGGTCCAGTTGACCATGTCCGTGGAAGTGTGCAACAGCCAGTCGTACATCATGAACCCGTCGGCATTGTCCTCGTCGTGGGTCGTGTACAGGTAAACCGTATCCCCATGGACATAGGGCGCCGGGTCCGCAGTATAGTTCGTCGTGATTACAATTTTCTGAGCGAAACCCGTACAAGCCAAAGCCAATACGGAAGAAACTGTTAGGATTTTACCAAACATCTTGATCTCCATTCCTTGTTAATTCTTATCCCCAAAATAAAGATATAACGAAAAACACCCGAAAAAATTGGCGTTAAAAATTATGCTTTGTAGTTTTTACAAAAACAAAAATCCTCCGCAGGGGAGGATTTTACTGTCGATATGTCATTAAGATTAGCCGAATGGGCTGGCTAAAAAGCGGGGGCGTGTCGCATGTGGGTGTATGGTCCTGGATCCTTCACCTTTGGCTCAGGATGACGATGCACGTTACTTCCCGGAGGAAACGATGACCTTGGCGGTCTTCAAGATTTTGTTCTTGAGTTTGTAGCCTTTCTGGAAGACGGTGACAACGTGGCCTTCCGGGATGGTTTCGCTGGGCTGCTGCATCAAAGCTTCGTGGCAGTTCGGGTCGAATTCCTTGCCGGTCGGGTCAATCTGTTCGAGGCCTGCGTCCGTGAGAACCTTGGCGAACTGATTGTAAATCATCTGCATGCCTTTTTCGAAGGCTTCGAGGTCCTTTGCCTTGTTTTCGGCAGCGAAAGCGCGTTCAAAGTTGTCCTGGACTTCGGAGAGCTTTTCGAGGAGCTTGCCGTTCGCGGTTTCAATGAGTTCGAGCTGTTCCTTGGCGTTGCGGCGACGGAAGTTCTCGAATTCGGCCATCAGGCGCAAGTTGCGGTCGTTGGCGTCGGCGAGTTGCTGTTTCAATATTTCGGTCGGGTCCGGAGCTGCGGCCTGCTCTGCTTGCTGTTCAGCGGCTTTTTCTTCGGCTTTGGGCGCTTCGGCGTCAGCCGTTTTTTCGGCGGAATCCTGAGAGGCGTCGGCAGATTCTTGAGAAGCTTCGGCTTCGAGGTTCATTGCGTCCTGGGCGGCCTTCAGCACATCCTGTTCAAATTGAGCACGTTCAGCATCATTCGGTTCAACATTCTTTTCCGGATTCTTTTCTTCAGCCATGATATATCAATATTCCTTTAAAAATTGTCCGTACGGACATCTGTTTTACAATTTCGAACCAAAGATAGCAAATACCATGCCAATAAAAAACTTCAAAAAATGTTTTAATCTGAAACAATCATGTTCGAAATGGAGATGCCCGCTTGGTGGCGGGCATGACAATTGTAATTGACTAGTATGGATGTGCTCACCTTCTTTTCTAAATCTTTATTGCCGATAATGCGGATTATGTAAACTAAGATTTGGCTTTTTCATAAAAAAAATGCCGGACTTAAGAAGTTTGCAAACCGATTTTCCACCCCTGCGTAAAACGATTTTCCAAACGAAGGTTTCCAACCAAGTAGCCAAACATTAGTTGCAAGCCCATGTGGCAAAACGAAGCTGCGGTTCAAAACCCAGGTTTGAAACCCAGTTTTAACACATGGTTGGCAACGGGTGTTGAAAACGCTCTGTTTGCCACAAATTGGTCAAAAATTGGCTTTTTTCGCCAATTTTCGTGGAAAACGGGTTTAAACTGCGGTTGGACACCAAGTTTGCCACGCTAGAGGACTTTCGCCCGGCTTCCATATTCATCAAATTTTTAATCATCAAACCACATTTCTTCGAGTGTCATAGTCCCGTTTTGCATTGCCGGACATATTTCTTGCTGATAGAACGCGACGTAGTCTTCAATTTCATATGTTTCATCAGCCAATAAATTGGATTGATAGCTGATCGTCGGACCCGAGCAGACGACGTTCTTTACATCGCTATATTTTTTGTAGGCTTCGCATACTCTGGCCAAGGTCGTTTCTTCTATACCCGTGTATGTTTCCATTATCGTGTAATCGTTATTGTTTTTTGTCAATGTTGTGGTTGCGGTTTTGTTCGGATATATAACACTGACTTGTACAGTATTTCCGTTGGCAACGACGTTGCAGGACTGGGCTTTTTCACTAGATGTACTGTTGGAATTGCCTTGATTGCCGTTTTGATTCGCTATTTCTTGTTCGGTTTCATCAAATTTTGCGGCGGTCTCATCGTACCAAGTATCGCATTGGCTTTTCATTGTTTCCTTTAAGCGGGAAACCAAAATGGACTTTTGCGATTCATCGACATCTGGAAGAGTCGCCGAGAACGTGGCTGTCTCACCTGAACAATTATATGTTCCGTTGTCCATATTTTCAGCCAAATCTTTCATGGTATTGCACATTTTATCTTTTTGATTTAATAAAAGCCCTGCAACTTCTGATTTCCCGCGGTATGTCGTTGGCTTGTTGGCGTTTATTTCAAGCTGCATTTTCATATAGCTTTCGTCGCTGAGCATGGATATGTTAAGGTCTAACGAAACGCTATAGTCTGTTGCATAGACGAAGCATTTCATGTTTGCCATACTGCGGTCTAGATGGCGCTCGTAAATTTGGTCGCCCTTGATATACGAATCTGGAGAAGTGCTGCTTGAATCGCATGCGGCAAGAATTGCGGCAATGGATAACGGGAAGGCTATAAAGCGTCTCATTTTCAACCTCATCAACTTTTTATCTAAATATACAAACTGAACACAAACTAAATTTTTCCTTTTTGTAAATTTCGGATTACAAAAGTAACTTTTTGCAAAGAAACTCCCCTATTTATATTTTAAAACACATATCGAGAAAAAGATTTTATGTCTGTATAGTGAAGCAAAGTTATTTATATTTACTTTAGTAACAATGATTAGAGGGTAGCATGTTTCTTGCTGTTTTTACCGCTGTTGCCGTTTTTTCGGTGATGTCCTATGCAGATGGAGTCCGTTACAAGGACCGTCTTTTTGCCGTCGAGAAGGCCAAGGACGTTTCCTATGCCAAGGATGTCCCCCACTTGAGTTCTCTGCATTCGCTGTCCGAAACTCTTGTTGAAGAAGTCGGTCAATACGTCTATTTTTACACCAACGAAAAGGATGTAGAGCTTAAGCTGTTGCTGATGGACTTCTATACGCCGAAGGGTGATTCCGAAAAGAAGCGTGCCGCCGTTATTGTGAGTCATGGCGGTGCCATGGTCGCCGGAGCGAAAGACGATACGGACCAGCAGACGGTTACTTATTGCGATTCCCTTGCCGCACGCGGTTTCGTGGCCGCATCCATTGAATACCGCATGGGCGTGACGCTTGAAGGGAGTGGCTTGACTTACAGCATTGACAGCGTCGATTTTGCGCGTTCTGTCTATCGCGGAGTCCAGGACATCAATGCTGCCGTTCGCTACATTCGTAAGAACGCCGACAATTTGGGCGTCGACCCGAACCGGATTTATCTTGTTGGGAATAGCGCGGGTGCTATCCTTTCCCTTGAAAACGTTTATTCCACAAAGGAAAGCGACTTCCCCACTTACATCCAGAAAAACGGCGCTCCGGATCTCGGCAGTTTGAATGTTTACGGTGAACAGGGCGTAGATTCTCATGCGAACGGAGTCGTTGCCTTGTGGGGCGCTGTCCACAATCCGAACATTATCGGCGAAAACAAGACTCCGGTTTTTCTCGTACACGGAACTGATGACGAAACAGTTCTCTTCAAGACGGGTCGTCCTCTCGCTAATGCAAGTTCCATGGTTCTAAACATGCTTCCAAACAGTATGGCGTTGATGGCGTCTTTGCTGAAACTGGATATCGGGACCCCTACCCTTTACGGTAGTTTTGTCATCGATTCTGTCTTGAAGGCGAAAAATATTGAACATGAAACTTATTTCGTCGATAAAGCTTACCACGAATTCTACGATGAACCAGAATACGAAAAGCCGGTACGCACAAAAGTCTTTGATTTCCTTTACAAACTCGCCACTTCGGATGATGTTTCTTCTATTGGAAAACGCGCTGCGTTGGCTCGCTCCTCTGGAGTCCAGATGATGCGTGGCAACAGGAACTTTACTGTTTCTCGCGGAACTGGCCTAAAGTTTAATGTCGTTGACCTTCGCGGTCGTTCAGCGATGTCTGGTAAAGTTTCTGCAGGAGAATCCGTGGATTTAAGCTCCCTTAAAAATGGCGTTTATGTACTGCGAGTGCAGGGCGAACATGCTATCCGCTTTGGGCTGAGCCAATAGAATGACTGATTTGTGTGACGGTTGATACAGTTTGCTTTGTAAGTTCATTTAGTATCATTTACGATGATGCCTTACGAACCTATATTATGGAAGGTACGTGGGATAATTATCAAGATGATATCCTGGAGGATAAATGAATATCAAGAAAACTGCAGTCAAGAGCGCTCTCGCCGTAGCAGCAACTGTGGCTGCCCTCACCACAAATGTTAGCGCAAAAGATTTTAGCGGTGCAGAACTCTACACCTTGCAAGAAGTCCAGTACGGCAAATTTGAAGCCCGTATGAAGATGGCGGCAGCGTCAGGGACGGTGAGTTCCATGTTCCTCTATCAGAACGGTTCCGAAATCGCCGATGGAAGGCCCTGGGTAGAAGTGGATATCGAAGTTCTCGGCAAGAATCCTGGAAGTTTCCAGTCCAACATCATTACCGGCAAGGCTGGCGCACAGAAGACTAGTGAACAACATCACCAGGTCAGTCCGGCTACCGATCAGGCTTTCCATACATACGGTCTCGAATGGACTCCGAATTATGTCCGTTGGACTGTCGATGGCAAGGAAGTCCGCAAGACGGAAGGCGGCCAGGTTTCTTCCTTGACTGGTACACAGGGGCTCCGTTTCAATCTCTGGTCTTCGGAAGATCCGGGTTGGGTCGGCCAATTTGACCAATCCAAGCTTCCGCTTTTCCAGTTCATCAATTGGGTCAAGGTTTATAAATACACCCCGGGCAAGGGCGAAGGCGGCAGCGATTTTACGCTCGACTGGACGGACAATTTCGATTCGTTCGATGGTTCTCGCTGGGGCAAGGGCGACTGGACATTTGACGGCAACCGCGTCGATCTCACTGACAAGAATATTTACTCCAAGGACGGCATGTTGATTCTCGCCCTCACCCGCAAAGGTCTGGAAAGCTTCAACGGCCAGGTTCCCAAGGATGACGAACAAACTCCCGCTTCTTCGAGCAGCGCGCAGACTCCGTCCAGCAGCAGCGTAGCTTCTTCGAGCAGTGTCGCGGCAAGTTCCTCCAGTATTCCCGCATCTTCGAGCAGCACGGTGACTCCGCCAAGTTCTTCCAGTGAATCGGATGCCATTCGCGCATTCCGCACGACTCCGACTGTCGCCAAGGACCGCCGTGGCCTGGTGAACGCCAAGGGAGCAAAGGTCTCTCCGAACGGCCACAAACGTTACCGTGTCAATTTTGAATACTAATTGTGTCGGTTTCTCTTTATAATTCTCTTTATAGCAACGACCATACGGCTCAAACCGTATGGTTTTTGTTTAAATTGATTAAAAAACAATCTATGATTAAGGTCGAACTTCCTTTTTAACAAAAAAGAGGCTTTTTTTAATTTTTTGACACTAAACTGTCAAAAATCTTTTGTATTTTTGTTCCCGAAAATTCAAAAAAAATAGGATAGTAATATGGCTTATTTGAATAAGGTTATGCTTATCGGTAATATCGGCAAGGATCCGGAAGTTCGCGTCAATCCCAATGGTGGTCGCAAACGAGTCACTTTTTCGCTTGCTACATCTCGTCGTTATCGCGACAATAATGGAGAACAGAAAGAACAGACTGACTGGCACAATATTGTTGGCTGGGGAAAAATTGCCGATATCGTCGAACAGCTTGGAATTCGCAAGGGTATGAGCCTTTATGTTGAAGGAACTTTGACAAACCGTAGCTGGACCGACCAGAACGGCCAAAAACGCTACAGCACGGACGTCAACATGGATACGTTCCAGCTCCTCACTCCGCGTGGTCAGGGTGGTGCTCCGGCTGCCGGTGGCTTTAGCCAGACTAGCGGTTACCAGGCGAATAGCTTTAACGGTATGCAGCAGAATAGTGCTCCGTCCTACGATGCCGGCATGGCCGAAGAAGATGTCGATCTTCCGTTCTAATTTATGATTTTATAAATGAATCAGGGAATTGCAGAAATAACACTCATCTATGCGTTGCCGTTAGGAATTTCGTTTGTAACGTTATTCACGACGGCGGCGACTCCTGGGCGTAATACGAAGATTGTAGGAGCGATACTTTCTACACTGACTGTTGTGATAGACTGTTTGTTCTACTTCGTCAAAAATACCATCATTGTACAGAATGTCGAAGGTGGTATTTTGCTTTCGTTCTTTTTGCTGTTCCTGTTCGGTCTTCTTTGCCTAGTTCAAAGCGAGGAATGGTCCACCCGAATTTCGTTCCTCCTTTTTTCCATGTGCATGCTGACAGGCTTTATTGGAACTGCGTGCTTTGAACATCCGACGTTGGTTCTCACGTCTTCGTACTCCCCTGCTGAACTCATTTCGGCAAACAAGAAATACGAGGACTATATTTCGTCGTTCGACAAGGCCGGCAATGATAAAGTGAAGTCGGGAGCGAACGCTTCTACGGGCAAACGCGAAGACGATGAATCGGATTCCGATGACGATGATGACTATACTCCAGAAGTGATGGGTCGGCTTGATAGTTACGCCGAAAAAGCCGAGATGCTTACTGGAAAGATGCTTGACATTGTTCGCTCCATTGAAACCTTCCAACCGATGGAACCGAACATTAGCGAAATGAAACGGGAAAACATAAGCCAGCAGGCGCTTGCCATCAATAACAAGGCTACGTCGGTAAATCGCAAAGCGATTGGTTTGTTCCATCCGCTTCAGGCTCGCGATGCACATGCGGAGCTGGTCCAAGCTTCGGAAACTCTCCGGACTGCGGCCCACACATTGTACGCATCTTGTCTTCAAGAAGATCTGGGCGAACAGACGCAGAAATATAACCAAGCCCGTAAGATGATGTTGAATGCGAAGAATCACATCGATCAGTTTAATAAGCTTATACAGAATTTGAAATGAACAATCAACCTCAACAATAAGAAACAAAGGTTAAATCTATGATTCGTAATGTAGCGATCATGGGCGCCACTGGCGCAGTCGGTCAGGAACTCCTCAAGATCCTTGAACAACGTAACTTCCCGCTTCAGAACTTGAAGCTCCTCGCCTCCGAACGCAGTGTCGGCCGCGAATATGAATTCAAGGGTGAAAAGCTTAAGGTTGAACTGACTTGCAAGGACGCTTTCAAGAACGTTGACCTCGTGCTCTCTTCTGCAGGCGCAAGCGTTTCCAAGGAATTCGCTCCGATTGCTGTTGATGCCGGCGCTGTCGTTGTTGACAACACGAGCTTCTTCCGCATGGACCCGAACGTTCCTCTCGTTGTGCCGGAAGTGAACCCGGAAGACATCAAGCTCCACAAGGGCATCATCGCTAACCCGACCTGCACGACCATCATGATGGTTGTCGCTTTGAAGCCGATCAATGACTTGAGCAAGATTACCCGCATCCACGTCGCTACCTACCAGAGCGCAAGCGGTGCCGGTGCAACCGGTATGGCCGAACTCAAGCAGCAGTATCAGGAAATCGTCGAAGGCAAGCCGGTCACCGTAAAGAAGTTCGCACACCAGCTCGCTTATAACCTCATTCCGCACATCGACGTGTTCACTGACAACGGCTACACGAAGGAAGAAATGAAGATGTTCAACGAAACGCGCAAGATTATGCACAGCGATGTCCGCTGCGCTGCAACCTGCGTCCGCGTTTCCGCACTCCGCTGCCATTCCGAAGCTATCAGCTTCGAAACGGAACGTCCGCTCTCCATTGAAGAGGTTACGAACGCCATCAAGAACGGCGAAGGTCTCCAGCTTCGTGACGATGTTGCAAACAACGTCTATCCGATGCCGCTCGACCTCATGGGCACGGACGACGTCTATGTTGGCCGTATCCGCAAGGACCTCGCCTGCGAAAACGGCATGAACATCTGGATTGTTGGTGACCAGATCCGCAAGGGTGCTGCTCTCAACGCCGTCCAGATTGCAGAACGCCTGTAATTGACATCCTCGGCTACAGCCGAGTATGTCATCCTGAACCCGAACGGGTGAAGATCCATCCAGTCATTTTAAAAACAAGAACGCCTCCCATTTGGGAGGCGCTTTTTGTATAATCGAAAACCACCGGCTAGGCCGGTGGTTCCGTAAAAGCCTTCTGGCGGTCATGAGAAAAAAATCCTTTGACTAATATTGAGATGCGGTCGGCCAACTGCATAACAATAATT